>ERZ772952.29-NODE-29-length-32621-cov-14.0805_pt1 | contig 32621 bp, 20 predicted proteins | sample MGYA00580686_ERZ772952 | MGnify/ENA primary metagenome ERZ772952 (study PRJEB29015, sample SAMEA2738074) | human oral metagenome | biome: human oral; feature: human-associated habitat; material: saliva | place: China | collected 2213 ... | reverse complement strand
AACACCATCGTTCCGAACTACTCCGAAGCGAACAAGGTTCTGGACGCTATCTCCGCTTACGTCTCCTACCCGGAGGTCGTGGAGAAGCTTGAGGTTGAGGGCCTGTCCAAGTTCGACGTCTCCTGGGAAGAACTGCTGCAGACCGTGCGTGAGGCACTCGAGCAGGCTAAGTAGCCGCACCCATTAGCCGCCAAAATATAGCGCGGCATCTCAACCTAATCCGCCGGGGTTCCCGCCAGAGCTTCACCGCTCGGGGAACCTCGGCGAATTAGGGTGCTACTGAAACAATCCCGTCAAAACCGGTACAATACAGGGTACACACCTTCCAGAATGCGGCTTCGCCTCCGCGCGAATAAAGGTACGAACCGCGCGCCGCACGAACCAACCAAGGCAATCAAAGGAATATATTGTGACTATCGGTCATGAAGCGAACCCCCTCAGGGACACTCGCGACCGCCGCATTACCCGCATTGCGGGGCCGTCCGCGCTCGTCTTCTTTGGCGTAACCGGTGACCTGGCCCGCAAGAAGCTGCTTCCGGCAGTGTATGACCTCATGAACCGCGGTTTGCTCCCCCCGAGCTTCGGCCTTGTCGGCTTCGGCCGCCGCCCCTGGAGCGATGACGATTTCCGCTCCTACGTACGCGAATCCGTTGAAGCACACGCCCGTACCCCCTTCCGCGAAGACGTATGGAACCAGTTCCAGCAGGGCATGCGATTCGTCGTAGGCGCCTTTGACGACGACGCAGCCTATGAACAGCTTAAGAGCACCCTCACCGAACTCGACGAGCGCGGTGCCCACGGCAACCACGCCTTCTATCTGTCGATTCCCCCGAAGGCATTCGAGCAGGTCCTCACCAAGCTCGCCGAACACGACCTCGCATCCCGCGATAACGACACCGTCAACCCCGTCGACGGTTGGCGCCGCGTGGTCATCGAAAAGCCCTTCGGTCACAACCTTGAAAGCGCACGCGAACTGAACTCCATCGTGGAGGCGGTCTTCCCGCCCGACGCAGTGTTCCGCATCGACCACTACCTGGGCAAGGAAACCGTGCAGAACATCCTGGCGATGCGTTTCTCCAACCAGATGTTCGAGCCGCTCTGGAACTCCCACTACGTGGATCACGTCCAGATCACCATGGCCGAAGACATCGGCATCGGCTCCCGCGCAGGCTACTACGACGGCGTGGGTGCAGCCCGCGACGTCATCCAGAACCACCTGCTGCAGCTGCTCGCCCTCACCGCCATGGAAGAGCCCCTCAGCCTCGACGCCAAGCACCTGCGCGCCGAAAAGGCTAAGGTCCTCGAAGCGGTCCGCATTGACGACCTGCCGAACTCCTTCGCGCTCGGCCAGTACGCCGCAGGCTACCAGGGTGGCGAACACGTCAACGGCTTCTTCGACGAAAACGACATCCCCGCAGACTCCCGCACCGAAACCTTCGCAGCGCTGAAGGTGTCCATCGCAAACCGCCGCTGGGAAGGCACCCCCTTCTACCTGCGCGCCGGCAAGCGCCTGGGCCGCCGAGTCACCGAAATCGCCGTGGTCTTCAAGAAGTCCTCCGACCGTCTCTTCGGCGAACGTGAAAACCCGCAGGTCGGCCAGAACGCCATCGTCATCCGTGTGCAGCCCGACGAAGGCATGACCATCCGCTTCTCCGCGAAGGTGCCCGGCACCCAGATGGAAATCCGCGACGTCAACATGGACTTCGGCTACGGCCACTCCTTCACCGAAGAGTCCCCCGAAGCGTACGAACGCCTCATCCTGGACGTTCTGCTCGGTGAGCCGCCGCTGTTCCCCCGCCACGAAGAAGTTGAGCTCTCCTGGAAGATCCTCGACCCCTTCGAAGAATACTGGGAAGAAAACCGCATTAAGCCTGAACCCTACGAGTCCGGTTCGTGGGGTCCGCGTTCGGCACACGAGATGCTCGAACGCGACAACCGCGCTTGGAGGCGCCCGTGATCTCGCACCTGCATAACACCACCGTTTCCGCCATCAACAAGGAGCTGAGCCACCTGGCGGCAGCCAACGGTAGCCTCAGCAGCGGACGAGTACTCACCCTCGTGGTCCTCGCTGAAAAGGGCCACTCCCGTGAAGCAATGCGCGCGGCAATTCGTGCATCCCACGAGCACCCGAGCCGCATTATTGTGCACATCTCCCACGACCCGCTCGACCCCGACCAGCTGGATGCAGAGATTCACCTCGGCGGCGACACTGGCGCATCCGAGATGATTGTTCTGCGCGGCTGGGGTAGCGCATCCCGCCCGACCGAGGCACTGATCTCCGGTCTGCTGCTGCCGGACTCCCCGATTGTGGTCTGGTGGCCGCACTCGGTGCCGGAGAACCCGGCACAGCACTCCATCGGTCGTATCGCGCAGCGTCGCATTACCGACTCTGCACGCGCCGACGACCCGAAGGAAGCACTGCGCAAACTCACCGACGTATTCCGTGCCGGCGACACCGACCTGGCATGGACCCGCCTCACCCTGTGGCGCACCCAGCTCGCAGCGCTCATGGAGCAGATGCCTTCCTCCCCCGTGCGCCGCGTGGTCGTGTGGGGTTCGAGCAAGTCCCCGTCCGTGGTGCTACTCGGTACTTGGCTCGGCTGGAAGCTTGAAGCGCCCGTACACCTCGCCACCATCGGTGCGGCAAACCGCGGCCTATACCGCGTCAGCATTGAGCGTGAAGACGGTTCCGTGACGATGTTCCGCCCCGGCATTTCCGTGGCGACCATCTCCACCCCGTACGCACCCGATCAGCAGATTGCGCTGCCGGTGCGCACCCTCGCCGAGTGCATCTCTGAGGAGCTGCGCCGCCTCGACCCGGACGACACCTACGGTGACGTGCTGAAGCAGGCGCTGTGCACCGTCACCCTTGTGGACGATACCTGCCAGCCTGAAGACATGCTGGATCTCGAAGAATACCCGGAGGTTTTCGATGCCTAAGATTCAGAACATGGGCGCATCCACCCCCACCCTGGTGGCGCACCCGACCCGCGAGGCTCTCGCTGAGGACGCGGTGACCCGCATCCTCGACATCATTGAGCACGTGCTCTCTGAGCGCACGATTGCCCACATTTCGCTGACCGGCGGCACGATGGGTATCGCCACCTTGAAGGCGTGGGCTGAGAACGAGCGTGTGAAGGATATCGACTGGTCCCGCGTGCACTTCTGGTTCTCCGATGAGCGTTACGTACCCGAGCGTAGCCCCGAACGCAATGACGGTCAGGCTATTGAGGCGCTGCTCGCTTCCCTGCTTTCGCACGGCCTGGTTGTGGGCAATGTGCACCGCATGGGCCCGTCCGATATTTTCACCGGCCTGGAAGCTGCAGCTGAGCACTACGCCTTTGAGATGCGCGACTACGCCGGTTCTGCACCGGCTGTGAGCGTGCAGATGCCCGAGGGCGCAACCGAATTGCCGCTGGCTGGCGGTCACGGTGGCGGCGCAGGTCACGAACACGGCGGCTCTGGCGGCTGTGGTTGTGGTGGCGGCGGTTGCGGTTCTTCCGCACCCGAGCAGTCCATCGAAGAGACCACCCTGGAAGACTTCGACGCTGAGGCTACTGAGCCCGCAGGTGGTTGCGGATGCGGCGGCGGAGGCTGCGGTGGTGGCGGTGGTGGCCAGTGGCCCGCACCGGTCTTTGACATCACTCTGCTGGGCATGGGCCCGGACGGTCATATTGCGTCCCTGTTCCCGGGCCGCAAGCAGGTTCTGCTGGGTACCGGCCTGCCGGAGGACCCGGTTGAGGGCGGTAAGGCTGTGACCGTGATGGTTTCTGATTCGCCGAAGCCGCCGGCTGAGCGTGTGTCGGTGACCCTGCCGATTATCAATAATTCGCGTCACGTGTTCTTCCTCATCACCGGTGAGGATAAGCAGGATGCGACCAGCCGCCTTCTGGCTGGCGCAAAGCTGGATGCTGAGGACCTGAACGCTCAGCTGCTGCTGGAAACCCCTGCGGTGGGTGCGCGCGGCAAGAAGCAGACCCTGATTTTTGCAACTGAGGAGTCGCTGGCTCCTGAGAACCGCCCGTAAGGTTCCGGTTCTGAACTGCACCAAGATAAAGAGTGGAGCCCCGGATAGTTTCGACTATTCGGGGCTTTTCTCTACGGTTTTAAACCAGCCCGAAATGGTACCAGAAGTGGTACTATAAAGTATGCTGAGTCACACTCTCCCCCGCCAAGAGCTCTACACCTACCGCGTCGAGTGGTCCGAAGACGACCAGGAATTTGTCGGAACCGTTGCCGAATTCCCCAGCCTCTCGTACCTGGCTCCGACCTCGACCGAAGCCTTTGCAGGTATCCGAGAAGTCGTCGCCGACACCCTCGAAATTCTTGAAGAAGACGGCCGCGAGGCACCCGAGCCGTTCTCTCTGCGTTCCTTCTCGGGACGATTCAACTTGCGTGTTTCACCGCAATTGCATCGTCGTCTGGTTCAGCAGGCAGCGCTTTCTCACCAGAGCCTGAACCAGTACGTGAGCCAACAGCTCGAAGCGGTCGCCTAAGTACGCCAGTACATCTTCATAGTCCAACGAAGATTCCAAAATGTTATAGCTAACAAAAGAGTGGAGCCCCGGATAGACACCTACCCGGGGCTCCGCTCTTTGCTACGCTCGCCTACTGCCCGCCTACTTTTCAGCAGCGGCAGGATTCTGCGACTGCTGTTCCTGGGGCTCCTCCGCGTCGTCCTCGAAGCCCACATACAGTGCCGCCAGCGACGGAACCGTCGCCTCCAGCACCTCCTGCGCCTCCTCAGCGGTCGGAACGAGCTTCGCGCCGGTGAGCTGCAGGTACTCGCGCACCGTCATGGGCTCCGCCCAGTCAAAGTGCTCACGCACGGCGGTGATGTTCGCGCCGGACTGCAACACGTTAATGCCGTGGGCAAGACCGATATCCGTCACCTTCACGATAGCGTCGGTCTCATCGGGGATGTCGTACGGGTCGCGGTTCTGCAGGTCCACGATGAACGGCAGCACGCCGCGGCTCTCAGCGTGCAGGGTGAACTTGGTGTGCACCTGGCTCACCTCGTGCGCCTCGCCCACGCCCACGGCAGGCACCACCATGAAGCCCGCCTGCAGGTCGTTCACCGCGTCCAGGGTGCGCGCCTCCCCGAAGCCGGAGTACAGCTGCACCACCGGCACGAGGTAGCACACCTCCGCCTTGAGCGCCTTGCGCGCCTCAATGTCGATGTACTCCCAGGCGCCGCCGGTACCGTCGGTAATGTCACCGGAGTGGTGCGCATAAATGGCGCCCTGGCTGTTTTTCGCGGTCTGCGACCAGTAGCTGATCTTGTCCATGTAGTTGCCTTCGGCGTCGAACATCATCAGCGACAGGTCAATGTCCACGCCCTCATCCCAGAAGCAGAAGAGGCGAATCACGCCGGTGGGCGGCAGGTGCACCGTTGAGGTGTTGTAGCGACCCATGCCGTCCAGGGAGGGGCGGGCGCTGCGGGTGTTCAGCGGCATGACCATATCGCCCACCTCGTCGGGCAGGTAGATGCTGGTCTCGGCAAGACGACCGGACAGGCCAATCTCGACCAGGCGCTCCAGCAGGTCCAGCACAGCCGGGCTGTACTCGCGCGCCGGAATCATGGTGGCGATACCGGTCTTGGATAGGTTCATGCGCTGCGGGACGGCGGCCTGAGCCTTCTGACCGGACGCCTTACGGCGCTCTGCGCGCTGGCTCGCGGCAGATTCGGAGCCAACCGGAATGGACGGCAGCGGGTTCTCCGGGCCGGAATTAGCGCCAAAGAACGAGCCCAGCGGGTTCGGGATACCCGCGTTCTGCATGAGGTTCTGAACCCTCGCGACGCCCTCCGGGTTACGGCGCGCGTAGTCAGCGAGCTCACGGTCCTCCTGCACCGCCACCGGGTTGGCGGGGCGTTCCTTCGGAGGGTTCGCGAGCGCGTTACGCTGCAGGGTCACCAGGTTGCGGATCTGCACCAGGATGGGCGCGGAAACGCGCTGCGCCACGGCGGCAAAAGCGTCAAAGATGACCTGCTGGCCGGGGCTCGGTGCGGTGTCGATGCCGTAGCGGGGCGCCTCGAAAGCAGTCAGGGCGCGCACCAGCTGGCGTGCAAACACGCCGGGGCGGGTGGAGAGCAGACGCGCCACGTTCTGCGCATCCCGAGTTGCGTAGGCGCGGTCTACCAGCGACTCGAAGCTGTACACCTCACCGCGGTACAGGTCGTCTGCCCAGCGGCTCAGCGCGGTCAGCGACGGGTAGTCGCCGGGATGAATCGCCTTGACGAGGCGCTTGTACATTTCGGCGGCGGGTGCGCTGTCGTAGCGGGCACCAACCGGGTCAGCCTCCAGTACCCGGTTGAGCAGGTGCGCGATGCGGGTGCGTTCGCTACGGCGCAACTTCAGGCGCGGCGCGATGCTCAGGCTCAGGTCCCCCACCGTGCCGTTGAAACGCAGACGCGAGTAGGCGGCGGCGAGGGCGAGCGCCTCCTTCATGGTGCGCAGACGCTCAGCATCTTCGGGGTGCAGGCAGGCGGCGATGAACACGCGGTTCTCGCGGCTGGTGTTCTCCGGACGGGCACCCGGCAGAGCGTCATGCTGGGCGAGGAAACGGCGCAACGCCACAAGGTCGCGCTGGTCGGTCTGGTTGTACACCTGCTGCTGACCGAGCAGCTGCTGGTAGAGGGCGCCCGCCATAATCAGGGCGTTCTGCACGCCGCTGACCATCTGTAAGGGTCGGCGGTTGCGTTCCATGGCCGCGAAGTTGGAGCGGCTCATCGGCTGCTGCCACTCGTAGGGCACATAGTTCTCGGGCAGACCGCCAAGGATGCGCTCGGTGCCGTCCGGGTTGTAGTACGGGTTGGAGAGGTAGTGCATGATCTGCTCGGTGTAACGCTGCTCGTCGGTGAGCGTCAGGGCGCGCAGATCAAAGTCGCGGCGGAACACACGACCGGGGCGGTACCCGTATTCGTAAGACCAGATGGTCGCGAACAGGGCAAACTCGTTGGCGCTGGCACGCAGCGCCTGGGCGAGAGACTCGTCGCTGAGGCTCAGACCGCAATCACTCAGGAAGGACACTCGCCCCAGGTCGGTGTCGAATGCGCCAGAGTGGTGCAGATCGTTAATGCGCGAGAAGTCCGAGCGGTAGTAGGGGCCGTAGAGGTCGGTGAAGACGTACACGCCGTAGCGGCGCATCAGGATGAGGCGCACGAGGGGGCTGAGGCCCTCGGGCGCTTCGCCGTGAAGGTACGCGGATTCGTTGAGGTAGGGTGATTCTTGCAGGTAGGGGGATGCGTCGTAGGGAGTGGTCACGGGTCGTCCTTTCCGTTGGTCTCACCCGGCTGTCACCGTCGGTGGTGGTCTATTTTCTTATCGTAGCGGTGTGGGCGCGAGTTGTCGCTGGGTTTGGTCATCGGTGACCTGCGGGGCGCTTAGCTACTTAGCTCGGTTCTCGGGTTCTCGGCTTCTTCGGTGGTGCCCAGTTCATGGGCGGTACCCGGTCCATGCGGGACGGAAGTTAAAAGAAAAATGGCGGGAAGCGAAGAATCCGACAAATATAAGAAAAAGATATTTCAGAAAGTAGGACTCTTCATGATCCGCCATTACTTATAGATTACTCCCGCCCCGCGAGGGTGGTCAAGCCGTTTCGTCACCGAAGCATGCTCGGGGGGTTTCTACCCGCCGGTGAGGCTCTAGCTAAGGGGCAAGTAGCCTCACCGGCAGTTAGGTTTTTCGGGCTAGGACTCTCGGGCTAGGACTCCCCCAGCAGGGCGAGCGCAGCCTCGCGGGCGGCAAGCGCCTCCTCCGTCTCGCGGGCAGGCACAGCAGCCAGGGCGCGTAGTGCTTTCGCCATGACCGTGGAGCCCTTCATCTTCGGTTCCAGCTCCGCAGGAATCTCAACAGGCGTGCCGTACAGCTCGGCAAGCTCCACGGCAAGCTTCACGATGGGAGCACTCTGCCTCACCTGCGGGAGCACCGGAAGAATCTGGCGCACCGTCTGGAAGATAGACCACCCCGCCAAGGGGCTCAGCGAAGCGGCATCATTCAGTGTCTGCACCAGGCGATTCGCCCCGAACCAGCCGTGTTCCAGGAGGTACCCGAGCTCGCGGGCGAAAAGGTGCGCATCCCAGTTGCCGCGGTCTATGAGGAACGCAATAGTCTCCGCCGTCAACGCGCGACGTTCCGGGGCGTACACTACAGAAGCCCACGCCAGGAAGTTATACGACGGCACACCCAGAGCACGCTCAGCCGCACCGAGCGCCTGCAGAACCTCCTCAAAACCGTGAAGACGAGAGAACTGATACACGCTCAGCAGCGGCTTATACTGCGCCGCCAGGAGGTCCGGGTTGTGGCGCATCGCCCAGGCGTACCAGCCACATATCAGGGCAACAGACGGTACCTCGGTATGTTCCAGGGAACGTCCCGGATACTCCGCACGGGCACCAGCCACCGTGTATGCCGCCGCGGTGAACGTGCTCCGCTCTGTGGCAGGTTCCTCCCCCGGCACCTGCCACAGCTCATAGGTGGAATCGTTCACCTCATACTCGCCGTGCAGAACCTTCGGAAGCGCCTCACGGTACGACTTGAAACGAATCACCGTGCGCTCAAAAGAACGCTCCACAGCAGGTAGCGACTCAACCAGCAGAGGCGCGAAGCCTTGCCCAGCCGCGCCCTCACTACTATAGGGCTGATCCCCGAACGCAACACGCAACTGCTCGTGGAATAGTGCCGTGGGCGACCGGTACGCCCAATATTCGCTACCCTTGCGCGGGTACCCCTTGAAGTGAAAATCAGCACCCTGAAAACGGCCCGTGTGCTCGGCAAGTGCCGTCTGCGGGTCAGGGTCTGCGGCGTGCACATGCTGGATCAGCAGCCGGTAGGCGAGGTAGCGCAATTGGTCGCGACCGTCGTGCCAGGCACGGCTCAGGTAGCGACGCAGATGCTTCTGAAAAGCGGGGCTGAGCTCAATGATTCGCCCCTCCTGATGCGCCCGGTGCAGGTAGGCCAGCAGCGCCGGGATGCGGCGGACAGACTGTTCTCTCTTGTTGAGATGGTAGAGGGCGAACAGCAGCTCTTCGCAGTCCCGGTCGTTGCGAATAGCATCCCGGGTAGCTTCGGAGGGGCGCCCAGCCTGGGGCGCCGCGTTGAGGGCGGCGTTCACCTCCGAGGCTGAGAGCCCAAGGGCAGGGACATCCGGAATCTGCACACTACGGGGCTGCTGATCTGATGCAGGCTGGGCGGAGGCGGGCTGAGTCGAACTAGGCTGTGCTGGCGCAGTGCCGAGGCACAGCTTCCGGGCGCGGTCCTTGAGCTCCAGAGGAAGAACCTCCACAGCATCCTGCGCGTAAGCAGACACCTCCCCGGCACATTCCGGCACCGCCCGAACACTCAACTCAAGCACCTTCAAACCGGCAGTCATCAGCTTCTTCTCACGCCGGAACAGCAACTGCGCGGCGGCAGGCAGCGCCTCCGCCACCAAGGTTTGAAGCCCACCAGCAGTCAACGGCACCTGACCGGCAGGGGCAGAACCGCCAGAGGGCGCGCAAACCTGCAGAACACTCTGTAGCATCTGCACACCCACAGCAGCCGTGGTCGCCACCGGCGAAGCCAACAACGCCGGAATCAGCGCCCCGAGCCGAGCATAGGATTGCGCCTGAGCTGCCAAAGCCTGCTGACGTTCAGCACCGCGCAGCCCCTTCGGAACCGCCGTCAGAGCCTCAAAGGCACGCGAGAAAACGCGGGCGTTCTGCGGCGCATAATCACGCAGCAACGCCTGAACGCACTCCTCCTCAATCCGGGCGCGATACTGCGGAAAATGCTCCGCCAAATACACGAGGAAATCATGACCGCAGACGGTCAGCTGCGCATCATAAATAAACCAGATCGCGAAACCATTCGAGGGCAAGGCACCCTCCACGGTAAACAGCGCCCAGACTTTTTCCCAGTGTTCCGGGTGCTCCCTGAAAAAATCGGCAATCGCCTCATCATCCATAGAGCGCATAGAACGCCCCGGCACTAGGCGCCACAGGAAATTCTGCAGGTATTCGGCGCTCCACGCAGGCACCGCGGGATGCACACTTTCAGGCACAGTATTAGGCACCTCTCTCCCCCAGCAGGGCGAGCGCAGCTTCGCGGGCGGCAAGCGCCTCCTCGGTCTTGCGGGCAGGCACGGCGGCTAGGGCGCGTAGTGCCTTCGCCATGACTGTGGAGCCCTTCATCTTCGGTTCCAGCTCGGCGGGGATTTCGACAGCCACACCGTATAGTTCGGCAAGCTCCACGGCAAGACGCACATAGTCGCCGCCCTTCGTCAGCCCACCAACCATCGGTAGTAGCAGCCGCAGAACCTGCAGCACACGCCAACCCGCCAGAACACCAATAGCCGACACCTCACGCAGGGTAGCCACCAGGCGGGTCGGAAGAACCATCCCGTCCTCCAGCGCCCACTTCAGGGTCTTTGCGAAGGTTCCTGTATCCAGCATGCCAGCCTCAAAGAGTGCCGCGATGGCCTCTGCCGCCGCCAGACGGTACTCAGGATTCTTCGCGCTCGCCACGTAGGCGAGCAGGGTGCAGGTCGGGGCGCCCACCTGCACGGTGGACTCCCTCAACGCACGCATGAGTACGGGAACGGGGGTGACGGTCTTCTCCTCAACGCACTGCGAAGCGGCGAACAGGAAGTATGCCGAGAGCAGGTCCGGGTTGTTCTGAAGCAGCCAGGAGGACCACTCGGTGAGCACGATAATATAGTCGCCCCGCCACCCATCGACGCTATCGAGATTCAGTAGGTACACGAAGGGAATGAACGCGGTTTTCAACACCTCGTAGGCGATAGCTTCCTCGGGGCTCATGCCAGCGGTTGCGTGGCTCAGCGTCTCGCGCGCCTCATCGGCGGTATCCACGATGTCACCCTTGACCTGCCACATGGGCTGGTACTTCACGAATTCCTCAACGTTAAAGTTTTCGAAACCTGCCTCACGGAGACGACCCGACCTGCTGGCCTCCTGGTATTCCCAGACTCGATCATTGTCAAGACCACGATTGAAGCCGCTCCAGGGCATATCCAGACCAGAAACAGTACGATAAGTCCAGTCACTGTAGGTAAGCTGACGGGCGGGTAGTGGTGCGCTCAGCAGGCGCACCGTGCGTCCTTCCGTGTGGTACTCTCCCCCGGCGGCGACGGCACGCATCTGTTCCCGGAAAATCTCGTGGAGGTCACGGTAACCCTTCAACGGCTTGTAGTCAGCATTCCAGAGATGGTGTTTATTCTGAATAGTCAGACGTATCATCTCTTCCTTGCTCAGGAGCGCGTTACTCGGGCGAGCTCGTGCAACCATCTCGCTACGGTCGGAATACTGCAGGAGCGGCGTCAGCTCGGGTAGCTCCCAGGAATTGCATCCCATGGCCTCGGCGTTAGCTTCCAATACGGCGCAGAGGGCAGGCATACACGCAACGTTGTTGTAGTAATATTCGCGGGCAATCTTGAGCAGGGTACGAAGCTGCTGCTGATCTGCCGGTACCAGCTTGCCGGTCGCCGCAAAGTGGTAAAGACGAGCCAGGTTCTCTCCCCTCTCAACGGGGAGTTCGGCTCCCACGATTTGACCGAGATGGGTGTTCGATTCCTCAATCAGCAGAGTACAGAACTCGTTCAGATCCGCAATGGGGGTGAACGGCTCATGGTGCGGGGTGCCGGGCAAGAGCACCGGCGGTACCTCTACGGATGCGCCTGCCGCCTCCGCCTCTTCCGGCTGAGACAGGCGGTCTTCGGGTAGGCAGGCTTCAGCGGCACCGCGCAGTTCCAGGGGCAGCACCTCGTAGGCTTCGAGGATGCGCTCAGCAGTGTAGTTGGCGAGCGCCAGCTGCTCGGCGGTTTGCGCCTTCTTGCGCTTGGCTTTGCTCACACCGGCGTACTGGGTGGCGATGAGCTTGAGCAGGCGCAGGGCGCCGCGCTGAATCTTCTTTTCGGTACGGTAGAGGTTCGCGCCGAGTGCGTCGATGAGCTGTTCCAGCTCAACCTGTTCGAGCGGTGCCAGCTCTGCGTTTTCGTTCTTCTGCAGGGCAGCGGGTGCGCAGGCTTTGAGCACGTTCTGCAGCATGGTCTGAGCGAATCCGACGGAGGCACTGGGCTCTGCGGTGAGGACAGCCATGAGCTGCCCGAAGCGTGCCCGGTTTTCTGCGTCGGTGGGCTGCAGGTCGGTGTAGACGGAGTGGAACGCAGCCGAGTTGAAGGCACTGAAATCGCTGGTCAGGCCACGCAGTAGGGCGTCCAGAATCTCGTCGCGAATGTCGAAGTATTCGCCCATCAGGCGGCACAGTTCGGCGCTTTCGCCCATGTAGTTGCCGTATCCCTTGAAGAGCACCCCTTCGGTACGGAAGACCGCCCAGAATTCCTGGTCGAGCAGGGTCATATCTCGGGTGAAGAAGGTCTTGAGCTGGGCGTGATTGCTGGCGCTTCCCTTCTTCACGCTGGGCAGGGCTTCGTGCAGGAAAAGGACCAGGTATTCGGGGGCATCGCAGCTCAGGTTTCGGGCGCGAAGCAGCGTGTAGCAGGTTTCCCAGATCTTCTTCGAGCGCGCCCAAGAGTTCGGGAGGCCCTCAATAAAACGCAGAATCCACTCCTCGGGGCGTTCGGTGGCGCCGAGCAGGAACGCGTCAATCAGCTGCTGATCGGGTTTACCTTCCCAGAGCAGGGTGCGCATGGCGCGACCGGCGGAGCGGTGGTATTCCCACGGGTCGCCGTCGGGGGTGCGCACGAGCGCCCCGGCAACGTAGGCGGCGAGCGGGGTGCGGTTAATGTGGTCGCTACCGATGACGCTCTTGGGGGTGAGGGTTCGGGCGAGGGAGGCACGCTCCTCCTCGGTGGCGCCGGTGATGACGGCATGGTATTCCTGCACGTCAGTTGATTCTGCCTCCATGAGGGCTTTGAGGGCGGCGCGGCGCTCTTCGAGGGTGCGCTCACCGGCGTTATGATCGCTGGCGCTGCGCTCGTTAGGGTTATGCGGCTGGGCGGTATCAGTCATCGGTACCTGCTTTCGGAGTTGATGGTGAATGGTTGTGAAGAGTTGAACGGAAGTGTCGAATGGGAGCCGGTTGAGCGGTTAGCCCTGCACCTGGTTGAGGATATTCCGGGCGTACCGCGCCTTCTGCGAAGAACCGGTCAGCGTACCCAACCAGGCACGCAGCGGCTCATCCACGAGCTCCGCACGGGTGGCGGAGTCGAGAGTCGCCAACGCCTGGCTGAAAGCGCCCAGCACCTTACCGAGCGAGTTCGCCCCGGCATCCAGATGCGGTATGAGGCGCGCGAAGAAGCGTACAGCCGCCCGCGCATCCAGCTGGGCAAAGTCGGTCAGGGCGAGCGCCCAACGGTTCAGCATCGCCAGCGGCACAAAGTTCACGAACCCTGCGGTGGCGTCCTCAAGGCTGAGCTGGTCGTCCAGCACGCGGTGCATGATTTCCACGGCGAGGGAACGAATCTCGACGCGCTGCTCCGAGAAGCCCGCGGCGAACACGAACGCGCAGGCGGGACCCCACGCGCCGGGGTGCGCCGCCAATGCCAAATACAGGCTCCGGTCGAAGGCGCTGTGATCCAAGGTGTACCAGTTGCTGCTAGCGCAGTAGTACGCCAGCGGTTCTGCCCGTGAGGGGTAGAGCAGGGCGTACTGTCCTTCTTCGTCGTGGTGGGCGGTGGCGAGGCCACGGAAAGCATTCAGCTCGGGGGTGGAAGCACCGTGCATCACCCCGTTCAGCTGAAGGCCCCAGCTTTTCTCCCGCTGGGATACCGTGATGGATTCCAGGTAGGGGTTGACGCGCCCGGTGGCGAGGGTGCCGTCGAGGGCGGAGCGGAGCACACGAATCTGGGTAGGAGCAGAGCGCGGAGCGTCCTCCTGAGCGTTCTTCACGTATTGCTCTTCGAGGCTTTCGAGCAGGGTCAGCGCCTCAGCGCGACGGCTCTGTGCGTCCTGCCGCTGCTCATCGGTAGCATACGGAGGCAGCACTTCCGGCACACGCACACGCAGTAGCGCCGCCGTGAAATCCGGGCGCAGGATGGGGGCTCCATCAGCCAGGTTCTTGGCGTACCGGCGCACCAGGGTATCCGGATGCACCCACCCGCCGAGCAGTTCAGGGGTGGCGAGCGGCGTGTAGCTCTGCCTGCTCTTCAGCGCGCCGAGGGCGTCCTTGAAGCCGGTGCTGAAGAACGCGGCGTGGCGGGAGTACATGGTGTGCAGGTTCGGCACCGTACCGGGGTCTTCCTTCGGGGTCATCTCCGACGCCTTCGGGCGCTCACGCAGCTTCCCGGCGGCGGCAAGAACCGTTAAGTGCGCGCGCATGTCGAACCATGTCAAACCCCAGTGGTTCAGCTTTTTCAGGCAGATAGGAACCAGCTGTTCGAGCAGTTTGGGGCTCTGCGCGACGCCGTCGGCGCTGAGCAGGTAGGCGGTGAGCAGTTCCAGTTCCAGCTCGCATCCGGCGTGCGTTTCGGGTTGGTCTGCTTCGCTGAGAGTGTCGGGGGTAGCGCAGGGTGCGACCTGATGGTGCAGGAGCGCACGGGCGCGTTCTTGCACATCGGATGCGGTCACGGGGCGCACGGGGGTATCCCAGTACCGGTGGATTACGGCGCGGGAGGCGGCGAGCGCCTCCGCGGCGGCGGCCTCAATGTCAGCAGCTTCAGTGAGGGCGGCGCTTTCCTCACCGTTTTCCTCACCGCTCCCCTGACCATTCCCCTGGCCGGTGTTCTGTGCCTCTACCAGCAGCGGCGAGCCCTCTTCCTGAATCTGCGCCAGCACTAGCGGATCGAGCTGGGGTCGGTAGTCGCGGTAGAGTTCACGGGCGCGCTCGGCAAACACGATAGTCTCGGCGCTCGCATCGTCTGCGGCACCCGCCTGCACCCATTCTTCGAGGTGCGTGAGGGCGGCGGCTTGAACCTGCGCGTGGGTGTGGCTGAGCGCCATGACCACGGCGTCTTCGCAGGCAGCAGCGTCGAGGGTGCCCGCCCGGTAAAGCGCCTGGAGCATGGTCAGGATTTTGAGCGCGTTTGCCTTGGTTCCGGCGCATACGGCGGGTGCCGCGTAGGCGAAGGCGGTGGCATCCAGCGCCTGCGGGTTTTTGCTCCAGAGGCGGTGAATATGCTGCACGCCGAGGGTCACGCTCGGACCGATGGGCGAGGAGAACAGCGTCAGAAATTCGCTCTGACGTGCCGCGATTTCTTCGGCGGTGAGTTTGAGTCCGGTGACCAGGCGTGAGAACCAGCCGACCCGGTACGCCGGGAAGTCACTCATGAGGGAGCTCAGGAGCGCGTCAATCAGGCGGTCACGGCTAATCAGCCCGGTTTCGGTGGCTTCGATGAGGGCACAGGACCAGCCGGGGTTGTTGACCTTCTGTCCAGGCTTGTAGGAGTCGCGCTGGGTGAGGGATACGTCCCGGTTGCCTTCGACGGCGAGCATGCCCCAGATAAGCTCTTCACGCAGTTGCTGATCTTCACGCAGCAGCGGGAGGATCAGCTCGCGGTCGCAATTGATGAGGGCGGTGTAGTATTCCTCGTTGTGTTCGAGGCGCGCCCCACCGTAGAGCTCAGCTAGGCGCATCGCAACGCCTCCGGTGAACCAGCCGAACTCTGCAAAGGCTTTGACGCGGTCCTGTGTGACGGTTCCGGGCGTGTTTTTGCCGAGCTGGGAGCCGTAGGGGGTGGTGACAATATCGAAGTACTGCCAGCGGCGGTAAATCTGTTCGAGGGTGCCGCCTACCGCCAGGATGTTGGCGAGGTTGCGGTTGAAGTGCATGATGTCGCTCCAGGTTTTCTGTTGCCTGAGGAGCGGGTGAATGACTTCGCCGGGAAGCGGCTCGGTGATGACACCTTCGGGGAAGGTGTGCGTCTCGGGGTGTTTACTCATGATGGTCTTTCGGAAGGAAGCTGAGGCGAGCTTTTGGGGCGTCGTCTTTTAGTGCGGTGCGTGGTGTGTCGGGGCATTTGCCCTAGCCTGCGGCGTGTTCGCGGTAGAGAATGCTGACCGCCAGCGCGTGCTTGCAGGGGCCGCGTGTACCGCGGTACTTCAACCACCAGGGGCAGGAGCAGAGGTACCCCTCCACAGCGTACGGGTCAGCGGGCAACACCACAGTGTACGTGTTCTCACCGCTACGCACACTGTACTCACCGGTGCCGTATTCCCCCGCACCAACCCGCTCAATAGCGCCGGAGTCGGCAAGCTTTTTCGCGCCGACCAGGCGCGGGTGCATGGCGGTCAGCGCCTCCGGATGCACAGGCAGCGGGCGGTGGAAATACTCGCCAGCATGCGCATCAAAACCAACCTGACCGGAGGAAGCCAGCAAGGCGAGGGCGTCGCGGGTTGCCGCCTCATCCAGTCCAGCGCGGGCAGACATGACGGGCACGTCAATGCGCGGCTCGAAGGAGAGTAGCACGCTGAGCATGTCGGCGTTCTGGGCGGTGTTCGGGTTAGACAGCGCCTGCAGCACGGACCCTTCACCGGAGAACCCGCGTGACTTTTCGGGGCTCAGACCAATGCTCAGGCGTGCGCCGGGCAGGTGCGCCACCCACACGCTGGGCACGGGCGCGTTACCGGCGGTCACGGGCTCACTGTACGCGTCCAGGCGCTGAATGTGGCGGATGAGCGGCTCAAGCACGCGCAGACGCTCGGGGCCCGCCACGCATACTGATCCGGCGGTGGCGCGGGTTGCAAGACGCAGGGAACGCACGGCGCGGGTTGCCCACAGCACCGCCTTGGTGCTGGAGTTACGCGGCAGGGAGTGGATGAAGGTTCGGGCGGATGCGGCGTCCAGGCTGTGCACGGGGCTCATGCGGGATGAGAGCATCTGCGTTTCTGCAAAGCCCTTGAGCCAGCGGATGGGTAGCGGCACTTTTTCTTCCATGACGGAGCCGTCAAGGGTGGTGGTGAGTAGCCCGTCGTCGCCGACGTTCAGGTGGATGGGTTCCCCTGCCCTGAGGGAGGCGAGCGCGGCACGCAGGGGCGGGTTGATGTCTACGTTGGTGACGCCTACGGCGCTGTGGCTGGCGTCGAGTGCGCTGGAGTCAACGTCGAGGCGCGCATACACTCCGCAGCAGGCGCTGAACGATTCGAAGCGCAGGCCTTCGGCGGTGCTGGTGACGACGGGGTCTGCGGCGCGTAGGGCTCCGGCGAGGGAGCTGGGCGGCACGTAGAAGCGGGTGCGGGCGACCCGGGCGACGACCAGTAGTGCGGTGGCGTAGACGTCTGCTCGTTCGAGGAACCCGGAGAAGAAGTACGGGTGGGAGGCGGCACCTTCCGGGGTGCTGCCGCCGCTGGTGGCGAGGCTGAGCGCGCGGGAGTCGGCGCCGTCGATGAGGGCTGACGGGGCGGTGTACGTGTAGTCGAGGGTGTAGGCGCTCATGGCTTCTTTGCCTTTCGTATGTGGTGTATACGTCCTATCATGCCGTAAAGATTCGCGCCCCGCTACCGCTTTCGTCATTGCCGTTTGGTGCATAAAAAATCCCCGGCATTCTCGGTTGAGAAATGCCGGGGAGAAGCTTTATTGGCTCACCCTCGATGGGGTGGGCGTGGGCTCTAGCTAGAGGCTCTGGCTAGACGACAATCTGGCCGTTGAAGCGCATTGCCAGGCCGTACAGGACCACTGCGATAACCCAGATGACGATCACGGTGACGGTCAGGCGGATCAGGTTCTTGGACGCCATACCGGAGGAGTTCAGGGAGTTGGTCATACCGCCGCCGAACATGTCGGAGAGGCCGCCGCCCTGACCGCGGTTGAGCAGCACAAGCATCACTGCGATCACGCTGGTGATGGCGATGATGACCATGAGTACGTTCATGATGACGTCCATGGGGACCTTCCTTCGTTGTCTTCTGGTGGGGTGCCTAGGCTGCGGGGCGCAGACAGACGGGTTTAACTATACGCTACCGCCGCCATTCGGTCACGTTGAGGCGGCTTTTTACGCGGCGCGGTTGCTGCGGCGCTGGTATTCGCTGGGGGTCAGCTGCAGGGCTGCGGGGCGGTCGGTGAGCACGCGCTGGGCGGTGAGTTCGTCACCTTCGGTGTCGTAGGCGCGCACGTATCCGCCGTCGATGAGGTAGTAGGTGAACTGCTGCGCGGCTGCCCAGTAGGCGCCTCCTTCAGCGTAGAAGCCCTGGTCTACCCAGTCGCGCAGGGTGAGGGTGACGGGGATTTCCGGTGAGGAGGTGCGGCTGTAGAGCTGGTCGAGGAATGCTTCTCGGCGGCTCTCGAAGTACTGGTATTCGGGCGAGGGTTCCTGGTATTCTGCGCCGCCTGCGTAGCCGATGTTGCCGCCGTCGTTGCCGGGTAGGCGCGGGGCACTCACTTTGCGGTTGCGCAGGTAGCTGTAGAGGATCATGCCGACGAGGGCTGCGACGACCAGGGAAAAACCAAAGCTGAACATGCCGTTAAGTGTACGGGGCGAACCGCGGGGTTGGCGTATTCCGGGCGGGTTTTGCGGTTAGGGGCGAACGCGCCCGCCTCTTACAGTTGGCTCATACACCAGCCTCATACACCCACCGCTTGCCCCCGCCGCTTGTTCGACAGCGGTTAAATGGTTCAGCGCCCGGCCGGGTGGGTACCCGCCGGGCGCTGTAACGCTATGAGACGCTATGGTGCGTCGGGGGTTTATGCGTCGAAGCGTGCGATCGCGGCGAACTCGTCAGCCTGCAGGGATGCGCCGCCGACGAGCACGCCGTCCACGTCTTCCTTGCCCATGATGGAGGGTGCGGAGGAGGACTTGACGGAGCCGCCGTAGAGAACGCGGACCTTCTCTGCAACGTCTGCGGAGTAGAGCTTAGCGATTTCTGCGCGGATTGCTGCGGACATTTCCTGTGCGTCGTCTGCGGTTGCGACCTTGCCGGTGCCGATTGCCCAGACGGGCTCGTATGCGATGACGAGGGTTTCTGCCTGCTCTGCGGTCAGGCCTGCGATGGAGCCGCGCAGCTGCTCGAGGGTGTACTCGACGTGGGTGCCTGCTTCGCGGATTTCGAGGGGCTCACCGACGCAGAGGACGGGGGTCAGGCCGTGCTTGTATGCTGCCTGGACCTTTGCTGCGCACAGCTCGTCGCTTTCGTGGTGGTAGGTGCGGCGCTCGGAGTGGCCGACGAGCACGAAGGTTGCGCCGAGCTTGGAGAGGAATGCGCCGGAGATTTCGCCGGTGTATGCGCCGGAGTCGTGGACGGAGAGGTCCTGGCCACCGTAGAGGATGTCCAGCTTGTCGCCTTCGACGAGGGTCTGCACGGAGCGGATGTCGGTGAAGGGCGGGAAGACGGCTACTTCGGTTGCGGAGAAGTTGAAGTTTGCGTCGTCGAGGGTCCATGCGAGCTTCTGGACGAGGGTGACTGCCTCTGCGTGGTTGAGGTTCATCTTCCAGTTGCCTGCGATGAGGGGCTTACGCGACATAGTTCGCTCCTTAGCTTTCCCGCTCGGTATGCCGTGCGGGGTTGTTGTTCGGAATTTTCCTTTTCTATTTTAGAGGGTTGGCGGCATATTTTCACTGGTTCGGCGCGGTTTTATGCTGTGCCTTGACTATTCTCACCCCACGCTCGCTGATTGCGCGGAACCCGGATACGAAGTACCGGCAGGGTGGAGCTTAGGGGGCTCTACCCTGCCGGTATTCTGCCGGTGGTGTTTGTCTGCGGTGTGTTAGAAGCGGCTTCCTACGACAGATGCAGTCAGACAGAAAATGATGATGGTGATGATGATTGCATCGAGTGCCATCGCTCGTGCACATTTGCCGAGAGACTGTGCCCAGGGTAGCTTGCGAGTGGCGATTGCTTCGGTGATCCAGGCGACGAGTGCACAGTATGCGAACGCAATGCACGCCCAGATAATGATGGTCATGATAATCAGCCGGGGCGCGTTAGGACCTGTTGTATACGTCAGGTACAGCCACATTAGAGGTATCCCGCCGATAGACACCCCAAGCGGAACCGCAGCCGGGATACATACGAGTGCATACAGACCCATACGCTTGGGCTCTGCGGGGGCGGGGGCTACCGCCTCGGCAGGAGTTGCGGATGCGGTGTCTGCTAGAGCAGGGTCATGTTCCGGGCTCTGGATCGTGGTTGCGGTAGGTGCCGCTGTGGCTTCTACCGTGGTGCTTTCTGCTGCGTTGTTCTGCACGGTGTTTTCCTGTACAGCGTTGCTCTGCGCAGTATTGCCCGGCAAGTGGCTACCCTGCACGGTACTATCCTGCGCGGGTGCTCCGGGGTTCTGGGGCTGCTGTTCCATATGTCTCCTAAGGTGGTGGGTGTGGTGTGGTTATCGGTGATGTCGTGCGGCTACCGGGAAGGTGGGGTCTTATACCTCTAGCCCTTCGAGAGAGAATCCCGGAGGGTACAGCGGCGTAGCGTCCTTATCGTCCTCCACCAGCACCCAGCGACCACGCAGGTGCTCCGCGCAGAGGAAGGCGTATTCTTCCTCACCGGTCTTCAAGAACTTATCGATGGGTAACTTCTCCCCCGTTTGGGGCACATAGAAGACAGCTTCATCACGAATACGTCGCCTTGCCTGGTATCTCAATATCTGCCGACCATTCTTACTGCGGTCATTAATACCGGCGGTGGTAACCTGCAGGCGGTACACGTCCTGATTAGCAATAAGCCAGCCGCGATTTTCCCGATACAGCCGAAAAAGCTCAGGAGAAATAATCTCTTCGGGGTTGATCACTTCAGAGAGCGGTTTGGTATCTCCGGTGTAGTAGAAATAGTTCAGGGCGGCATAAAAGTACGCCTGAAAAATATAGAAACCACCGCGGTTATACTCATTCATTCCCGGCTGCAGAACGGGGTAGGGTACATTCTGGGCGGCGCGCTCTTCGGTGGCGGGCACGTACCTTCCGCTGCGTTCGTAGGCGGTGTACACCATAAACCCCGCTGCGCTTCCACGGTCTACGTAACCAGCATCAAACTTCTCATCAGGTTCTAGAGCGATTAGTGCCCTATCCCATTTAAGAAGACGCACTTCTTGCTTTTCCTCATTGGTGGCAAGGATACCGGCCTGTCGACCAACGAAGAGAGCGCCGAGGACTCCCACGCCCCCTATTGCGAGGGTACGACGAGAAAAACGGGGCTTTCGCGGCTCCTGCTGGTGAGCGAGTAGCCGGCCAGAAGATACCGGATGAGCTTCCTGGGAGGAGTTCTGCTGGATGCTCGTCTCCTGTTCCTTACGTTGGGGTCCCATGGTTATACCTCCTTTTCAGGGATGAAGTGAATATCCCATCCGGGATCGAGGAAACGCGAGCGCAAGGTCCCGTGGATTGCTCCGTCGCGAAGGAGTCCGCGCGTGTCGAATTCGGCGATGGGCTGTAGCTGCCCGGTGTCTTTCCGGAAGACTTTTGCTTCGGGAAGGATGTCGAATTTGACGTTCCAGTCGAAGATTTTTTGTTCTTCGTTATGGATGCGCGGTTGTGCTTCGAGAATGTGCATGGTCAAGATTTGTTGATTGGGGGTGATGACCCACCCTTTTCCGTCGTCAAAGATATCTTGGATGGCGGGAAAGAATAGTTCTTCGGCGGTCATTGCATATTCGAGGCGGCGCGAATCGGATGCCAAAAGCATATAGTTTTGGCATTGATAATAGTAGCTATTATAGAATTTCAAATCAGCGGACGTTAGAAATTTAGTAAACGTATAGCTGTAGTCTGGCGGCGGCGCAGAATATGCAGGGTGCTGCTGGTCTGCGGGGGTGTAAATTCCAATCATGTCAGTATCGACAAGATGGTATGCTCCCCTATAGTCCTCTTGGTTGAAGAATTTTTTAGTCCACTCCGGGTCGACACTCATTTCCTCTCCTTCCTAAAATATATCTCTCATTACCTAACGCTAATTTGAATTCATGAATCTATTTCGTATATCCAGCAACAGAAGCACCCTTGGGCAATAAGAGATCGCCCTGCAGATTTTCGTCGACGCTTACCCAGCGTCCATCTAAAAACTCGCCGTAGAAAGAAATGCTTGGGTGTCGGTCAGTATGAAACATATCTCGAAAATATTTCACTTCGCCGGTATCGCGATACACAAAATAGGCATCTCCATATATCGATAATTCCGTCTGCATTTCATAGACTTTACGTCCTTGAATATTTCGCTTGCTATATCCGGGAGTTTCCACCATATACGATTCGATTTCTTGATCCGAAACAATCCACCCCTGGTTACTGACGATAAATTCGTACACATTAGAAAAGATAACTTTTTCGGGGTCAACAATCTTTGCTAGGGGCTCAAGATCACCAGTCAAATACCCGTAGTTCTTTGCGGCGTTATAGTAAGCGAAGAACAAGTACATACCTGAAATATCGTATGTATTCATCTTCTCGCGGATAACCGGATAGGGTACATTCTGCGCGGGGCTCTCACGGGTTGCGGGAACGTAGACACCATCTTTTCGATATGCGGTGTACACCAGCCGGCCAGATAGACCCGCTGTAGCATTCTTAAGGCTTTCCTCTGCAATTGTTGTTGCAGGCTCGGCGGCGGCTAGTGCTTGGTTTCGCTTCCATGAGGCATCTTCTTGCGCGATTCGCTCGTTTAGCGAAGCTTTCCAGTTTGAGCCAGCTACATACAGACCCGATGCTGCGGCAGTGCCTACTACAGCAGATCCCAGTAACAGGGCACGACGAGAGATTTTGGGGTTCTTTTTCTGCTCTGATGGGTTATTGCCGGTTGAGGATTCCCGAAGAGCAGGGGCGTTATTGTTTTCCTTCACTGTTTTCCTTTCCTCTAGTTCCCCTGTTCAGGACCATACGTGGGGGTAAAGTTTACTTCCCACTTGGGGTCCAAGAATCGACACACCATAGTTCCGTAGATGGACCCACCTGTAACAATGTTGCGAGTGTCAAAATCAGTAATCGGGTAGAGCTTTTTCTCCCCCACGATAAAGATTTTCGCCTCTGGTTTCAGGTCGTATCGAACGTTAATTTCGCATACGTGATTTGCTTCATCCACAATACGGGGCTGAGGTTCAAGAATCGTGAAAGCAAGAATTCGCTGGTTCGGGGTAATGACCCAGCCACTAGCGTTGTCGTAGAGTTCTTGAATGGTGGGGAAGAACAATCCGCCTAACATATTTTCAAGATGAAGTCGTCGCGAGTCTCCGGATAGAAGCATATAGTTCTGATAATTTGCATAATAAGTGACCGCGATATTCATGGAAGAAGCCGTCATATTACGCTCATATGTGCTGTTGTAGTATGGCGGCGGCGCTGCGTATGCGGGATGTTCTTCCGTTGCCGGTTCATATATGCCGATATTAAATACATTTTTCGGATCATTGATTGCCTCGCGGTAATCATAATCGTCATGGAATGGTTTTGCGTAGGCATTGTGCTTCGGAGAAGCGCTCGCTGTCGCCGAAGGGGTTTCTTTTGATTTATTCTCTTTGGTTTTTGGCGTGGATGAGCAGGCACTCAAAGCTAAGACGCCACCAACGCCAAGCACGCCCTTCATAAACCTTCTACGAGATTTGTAAAAAATCATAGTCACTCCTATTTATCCTTAATAGTGAAAAAATAATGCATGATAAACCTATTTTATTTCTTAGTCAGTTCATATTTTGCCCGGTCTATAGCGCTAACACGAGAAGTATTTGTGCCAGTGTAAACACCATCTTTCAGGTCACCTTCTTTATCTTCATGCTTAACAGAATACTGATCCGCATCAGCTATATCCACTGCCGGAGCCTTCGCATGCTTAACGTATTCCTCAGTAGCATTGACATACTCAGTCATCGCATGAGCCTCAATCCAAGGAATAAGATTTTCCCCTTCTCCTTGACGCGTAACAAAGTAGGTCTGATCCGCTGGATCCGCCAGGCCAACATCGCGACGGTGAGGAACAAACGCAGGCACAGCATCATTAGGATTGAGCACTTCGGCATAAATAAATTCATTTTGAAGTTCAGGATTCTTAGCTCCAAGATTCATATTGGGAGCACCGTATGTCACAACGTTAGACACCTTATATTTACTATTAAATTCCTTATTATTAGCCAACGAGTAAGCTACAGCTCCACCCTGAGAGTGACCAACCATCACAACTCGGTCTGCACCCTGAAGCCCCGCCTTTTCCATCGCTTCTTCAACCATCCGATGGTACGGAGACAAATCATCAATAGGCTTATCCGTTGAGTTTGCAGACAAACCCAAGTTATTGCCTACACTGCCAATTTCTCCATTCTTTCCAAAACCAGAAAAATCTGTACCAGGTATATACACATACGCCACTTTCTCTTCTTTTCCACCTACATTTTTAGTATATACATCGATTTGAATAGCGGAATACTTTCGACCACTTTCTCGCTCAATATCCTTTACCCTCTGATTATCATTTACTTCATTAAGCCGTTTCGCAACCTGATTAATATCACGCGGAGGAACAGAGGGAGGATTAGTATATGCAGACATATCTCGTTTCACATTGAGGCTCTCAATACTAGGATGCGCAACATAATCACGATATCCCCTGACTCCCGTCACCATTTCTAGAATATATATTTGAATGTTCCAATCTAGTTCTATCCCAAAACTAGAAAGAATTTTAAAAATACCCAAAAGTGATCCGAAATTTTCTTTTCCTTGAAGTAAAGGTTTACGAAATTCCTGTGGAGTCACTGGACGCAAACCCCATGGGTCTACCAGAGACATAGGATTCCAGCCCACAAACGAATTCACGTCCGCACCGTGTACAATACCCGGCACCGAGCTCAAAGCGTCAGTGGACACGAAACGGCGCACGCTAGCGTCAGCCACACGGAAACCCATGAAGTCAAGGCCAGCAACATTGACAGAAGAAGCCGCCGGACCAGCACTAACCACGCCAAGACCGGGAACAGTAGGAACAGCAGCTACATCGCTTTCCCACGGGCTAGAGGACATAGACCAGCCCAAGCCATAGCCCAGTTCCTCCGCAGAAGACATATTCTCCAGCACAGAACCAGCGCTCATTCCGCCCACGCCCAATACCATAGGCGTTGATGAGACAGCGTCCCATACCAAAGGCATAGACGCGCCGGGAACATCAACCGTGGTGCTTGCATACACAGAGGCAAGCTCACCAGTCATGTCATGGTGCAGTGACCATTCTTCACCACCCTGGCGGATAGCGTTCACCTGCCCCATGGCATCCCACCCAAGGGTACGCTCATGGCGCTGTCCAGTCAGCTCGTCCGTTGTCACCTCACGAACGCGCTCACCGGCAACGTTATAGAAATACTCAGTTCGAGAACGATCCTGAACAGTCCCATCGGTACCATACTGCACCTCAGAAACAGCACTGAGTAGACCAATTGAATTATGGCTGAAGGCGCGTTCCAGCAGCAGCGCATTATCTCCCTGCTCACAATTGCGCTTATACAATGCCTCAGCAACCATCATGCCGTTTTCGTAGGTCCAGGTTCGTTCCTGAATACCATCAGATACAGAGATAAGAGCGCCAGAAGCATCATAACGATACTTCATAGTGCGCACTGCAGACTTATTTTTTGCATCTTCAAGTATGCAGACAGCAACCCGAGAAGAAGCGTCACGTTCCACATGAGCAGCAAACGTGCTGACAGGTGCAGCCCCAGTTCCCAACTCACGGGTACCGGTACGCTCTACCTTATAGCCCACGGGAACATTCTGAACAGGATCAAGTTCCCACATGGCGTGAGTATCATCTGCACTCATCGAGGTCAAAGCGCCACATGCAGCATGGGTAAATTCCATCCTCTTGGTGCGAGCGAAGACATCCTTAGATTGGGTATGGCGCACTCGACCCGCACCGTCACGCATCCAGCGCACTGAGCCGTACGGGTTGCTACTCATTACCAGAACACCATCTGCATCGTAGGTATAGTTCAGCGTATATTCACCGCGCTGCTTAAACGCTTGCAAGGCATGGAGAGTACGCTGGTTCACGTCTGGGGCGCGAAGAATACCGGTGGTGTGGTCAGCAATAGACACCGTACTTGAGATGCGCTTCATGCTCATATCACTGTGGGGTACGCGAGTACGGCTCAGCAACCTACCAGATGCAGAGTACTCATAGATGTGCTCTGCTTTTGCATCATTTACCGAAACCTTCAACGTGCCCTGCTGAGAGCCACGTCCATTCATCAAGGAATATTCAAAAGTTCCCTGAAGTTCACCATCAACAGTGACCGAACGGAGCACACCCCCGCGAGCGTAATCATACTCAAACGAACGGATACGTTCGCCATCGTTCATCGTCAGAAGACGGCCTGCAGCATCGTAGGAGAAAGTACGCACGAGAGAGTCTGCCGCACTTTCAACCGTAAAACTTGTACCCGAGCGTTCTTCACGCAGAAGGCGTCCTGCCGCATCCCATTCGTAGCTCGTTACGATACCCGCAGGCGTAATCCAGCGCTGAGGACGTGCGAGGGCATCATACTCACAACGGGAGGTGCCACCCAAAGCGTCATCAACACTCACAAGGCGACCTGCTGCATCGTATGAGAAAGAACGAGTACCTTCAACACTATCTTCAATACGTACAATAAGTCCACGTGAAGTGTAGCCGTAGCAGGTGACCTTCTCCCCCGTATCTTCCTTAATGCGTCGGCCAGCAGCATCGTAGGTGTACCGTACAAGGCGCGACGGGGCAGCTGAAGTATCTGCAGAATCCCGAATGGTCTTCTCCAACAGGCGACCTGCAGCATCATAGGTAAAGATAGTTTCCAGGTAACCCTCATCAGCATCGAGCTCGCTCGTTTTCTTGAGGGTTTTCTGGCTGGTACAACGGCCCGCCGCGTCATATTCAAAGAAAGTCTCTCGACCAGCTGCACTGATGCTACGACTCATACGTCCCTGAGCATCGTACTCGAAGCTAATTGCCCCTCCATCGGCAGAGCTAATCTGAGCAATCTGACCGTGAGTGTTATATCCAGCCTGTGCAGAGCTATCAGAGGAAGAATTGAGGAGGGCGGAGGCATCCGGAATGTTCAACTTAGGAACGGGCACCCCAAAGAGAGCCGCCATATCCTGGCGGTTCTCAAACATCGTCATAACAGACGGAAGATAAGCAGTAGTAAGGGCGCTATCGCCTCGCGATACGTTATCGCGGGAACCCAAAATAGTGGGAACACGAAGTTCCGGCTGCACCAAGCTCCACGACGCCCAAGGACCCGCAGGACGCTCAGAAGGCTGCTTACCTGCTGAAGCAAGCCCCGCAAGAGAAGAATCAAAGTGCAAGGAGCCAGCAGGACCCAGACCCGGCACCATGTTCATCAGAGAATTTGACGCAGAAACAACTCGTCCCAGGGCATCAGTTACAACGGCATAGTTACCGGGCGCATCCTCAACTCGCATTGAATACTCACCGTGAGAGCGCGAGTGGGTAATACTCAAAGCTACACCAGTAGCGTCCACAATGCGGCTCAGGTCGCCAGTTAGAGAATACTCATACTCGGTACGAGCCCCACAGGGGTCAACGATAGCGACGAGCTGCGAGAGTTCGTCGTATTCATAATGGGTCTGGGCTCCTGCGGCATCAGTCATGGAGATAACGTTGCCCCAAGTGTCGCGTTCGACACTGGTTCGGCTATCCATAGGGTCAATCACAGCGCTTAGGTGACCAGCTGAGTATTCAAAAGTAGTGATGTTACCTTCAGGGTCGGTCAGCGCTGTCAGGTGCTGCTCGGAGGTCAGCGTAGCATTCTGAGCTGCCTCTTCATAGGATAGACCCCAACGAGCACCCATAGCATCGGTCACCGCGCTGAGGCGCCCGCTCGCATCCCACTCAAAGTACTGGGTATCGCCGAGAGGATTAGTTACTGAGCTCAGGTTGCCGGCAGCATCATACGAATACTGCGTTTGAGCACCACTAGAATCCGTGGAGCTCAGAAGCTGCCCACGGTTATTGTAGGTAAAGTGCTGCTTGAATCCTGATTCATCAGCGACGGCGGTGCAATGACCGGCGTTGTCCCATTCAAGATAAGTTGTATTGCCTCCGTTACGGGTAATAGTCAGGGGATTAGGGTCCAGCGGGTTCTGGGAGTAGGTATAGCGCGTTTCGGTGAGGGTGCCTGCACGCCGATTCTTATTCATAATTCGGTGGGCAATCATACGGTCGTACTCATCCCACGTATAACGGTGGACTGCACCTTCCGGAGTATTTTCCGAAACAAGGCGAGCGCGTTCATCGTAGCTACGATGAGTCACAGATCCGTCACGCTCGCAGATATAGGTGCGGTAACCGTAGGAGTTGTATCGCATGGACTGGCGGCTTCCGTCGCCAGCCACGAGGGAAACAAGCTGACCGTGTTCGTTTGAGCGCCAAATATTAGCGTGCTCACCGGTTCCGGAATCTTCAATCAAGGTCATTAGACCATGCTCATAGCGGTAGCTAATATTTCGACCGTGCTCAGTCTTCTGGGCTACAATGCGGCCGTCAGCGTCATAGCTATTCTTGGCCTCGCAATATCCCGTTTCATTCCAGACACGGTGGATGAGGTTATCCTCCGTCTGCTCATAACGGCGAATACCATCAGGTCGCTGAACTTCACAAAGTACGCCAGCAGAATTGTAGATATAGCGCACATCGTTCAGCTGGCTTTCAGCCTGCCCTGATGATTGTTCTTCAGAGGAGCCTCCACCGAAGTTGACGAGAGATGCTCCAGATACAAAATCCTGTGCATCATAGCTGACAACAATACCCTGCGCGCTAAGAGGCTGAATCAAAGCGCTTGGTCGCTGAGCTACGAATTCCCCATCAGCTTTAGCCTTTGGGCCACGGTTGTACAGAGCAACTACAGCTGAGCTGGGGTGCCCCTCCATGAAAGCAACCAATTCACCCGAAGGAGCATACAGATAACGGCTACCAGAATGGTTAGTAACAGACCAGTAGTAGGTGGGTTCAGGCGATTCTGCTACTTCAAAAGATATCTGCAGTAGATGATGGGCGGACTTGACTGCTTTATTCACAGCAGCGTATAGGGCGCGACAAAGCGCCTCTTGTCCTTCGGTATTTTCTTCGAAGGGCTCAGAGGCTGAATCCACGTTATGTGTAGGTACCGCGTCTAGAGCTGAGTCAGTTACCTTCTCCAGCCAGTAGGGGGCGTTGGGAGTTCGTGCATACCCGCTAGCCGAGTTAGCATCACGTTCAAAGACGAGTTCACGACCGTCGGCAGTGTGCCATGAGATGCTGTCAGAGTTTTGCTCAAGTCGGCTATCCAGCATGCTTGACCAGCCCTTACCAAAAGCACCGTGAGGGGTATTCGGGAGGGCGGCGAGAACACTGTTGTAGGTGCGTTCAAGACGTAGCACCGAGTTCACGCGAGAGCGAAGGTCAACTTCACTTTCAATGAAGTTACCGGTTGCAACGTTGACGGGGTCATTTGCATAGCCGGATGAGATATTTACACCAGTAATGCTAGCGCCAGGAACCTGCAGTAGGTGATGCATGGGAATATCATCATGCATCAGCTCATTCAGAAGGTTTATGTCGAGGCTAACTTGAGCCTTTGCTCCAGGCCCTGAAAGATCGGCATGGCACTCTACCGATGCATTAGTGAGATTGCCATTAGTTGCAGCATCAAGCATCACCTGAGCAACTTTCCCTAGCCAGGTCGCATCTTCATGCACATCTTCAATCCAGGTATGCAATGCTGCAATCAAAGAACCAGCGTCGAAAGTTCCCCAAGAAGTATTGGACCGGAACTGCGAATAAGCAGAGGAAACATAATGCTGTACCTGGCTAATTTCAGCATTCAGGGAGAAAGTAATCTGACCGTGCTGGTAGGCATTGTGCGGCACGATAGAAACCGTAGATCCACCAGAAGCAAGCGCAATCTGGGTATTCAGATGCTGAGTACCCTGTGCAGAAGAGTTTGCCTCGGCAAACTGTCCGAGAGTACTTTGAGAAACTCCTGAAGAAACTGAGTTACCCTGAGCACCAGTAAAGGGGTCAGCTACAGGTCGTGGCGTATAGACCTCAAAACGAGGGGGTAGCGCAGGCATAGGCTGAGGAGGAATTTCGATGTTGAGATCGGGGATATCAACGTTATAGGCACCTTGCTTTTGAAGGTCAAACTCGAATTCACGAGCTTTTTGTTTACGTTCTTTTAGCTCTTCCCATTTAGTAATCTCTTGGCGGATCTGCTCTTCCTCGTGGGCAGCACGAATATAAGTCTCCATATTACGAGCAGCGGTGCTGAAGCACTCTTTAAACTCGCGCAATAGCGCAAACGACGAGGCAAGCTTTGCGGCATATACTCGTGCGTAGCCGCCAGTAAAGCCCAGCAGAGCGAACTGAGCTGCTCCACCTGTACCATCCGCGCCATAGCGAGCAGGGAGCTGATACTCGATTACTTGAGTTAGATGCGTCAAATGTGTTTTGAGAGCCTCGGCGCTCTCAAAGTCAAAAGGAACAGCTTCAGTGTTAGCGTGGACATTACCCACTTCTTCAGGCATAGGCTGGACGTTATCCATATATTTACTTCCGGAAGTTGATGTGACGGTGAACGAGCATCCTCGCCCACATTCGTTGCATGTGTGTTCCCTCTCGGTGACAGTGAGAATCACACACCCTTCAAGGTAACACACGCTCCCTCTACGCACGAACCCAGCAGGACGGATTCCATCTCCCATTGCTTCCACCTCCCCCAGCCAACCGCGAAAAGCCCACCCGGAAAGTCCAGCAAGAAACCCCCGCCAGCACAGTACCAAAAGTACTGCCCGGCAGGGGTTCCTCAAGAAGCCACATAGAGAAAGCTACAGCTGCCCAAATCCTCGCGGGTAGATCGGCTCGTAGATGTTACGGTTGCTGTAACCGTCACGGTCAACCACAATCACCCACTGCCCACGCAGATGCTCCACAGCCAGCGAGAAACGCCCCAGATACCTCAAATATTTGCGGATATCCTGCTTCTCACCCGTCTCAGTCACATAAAACGCAAGGTCCTTAGCCTTAGTCGTGTACAGGGTGCTTACCAGAATATTTCGGCTCGTATTTTTAGCCTTTTCACCCGCAATAAGATTATCAACAACATTGGCGCTCAGCACATTCTTATCAGCCGAGATAATCCACCCGCGCTTCTCCCTGTACAGGCGAAGAATTTCGGGGTGTAGCACCTTTTCCGGGTCCGTGACCTTAGAAAGAGGCTCCGTATCGCCCGTGTGGTAGAAGTAGTTCATCGACGCAAAGAAGTACGCCAAGAACGCGTACAGGCCGCCGCGGTCGTAGTTATCCATTCCGGGCTGCTGAATAGGGTACGGTACGTTCTGAGCCGCCTGCGCCTCCGTGGCAGGAATGAAGCGGCCCTTACGCTCAAACGCCGTGTAGACGAGCGGCCCGGAGGAAGGGCCCAAGGTACGGAGCTCGTTGTACTTCTCCGTGGGTTCCAGGCGCACAAACTCCTGGTCACGCTTCTTATCGGTTTGGGACTCCGAACCCGTCCCGTTGAGCAGTTTGGTACCCCAGCCAAAAGCTATCGCGACGAGGGCGGCGCCAGCAAACACGCCAGCCCGTATAAACCTGGCGCGAGATATCACACGCCTCATGTACGCTCGTTGCTCGTTATATCCGGGTCCGCCGTATCCTGGTCCACCAAAGTTATTCGTCATGTTGCTCTCCCCTCCCCTAACTCAAACTATTTTCTGAAATGAACTGGACGGGCCTCCACTCATTCGTGAATTGTGTGCGTAGAGCCCCGTGTATTGCGCCGTCACGGATCAGGCCGCGCGTATCAAAATCGGTGATGGGGTACACCTGGTTCGTGTCTTTGCGGTACACCTGAACTTCGGGAAGAATATCGAACCGCACATTCCATTCCACAATTTTTAGCGTCTCGTCAATGAGGCGCGGCTGCCCCTCCAGCAGGTTCATGGTCAGAATCTTGGGATTGGGCGTAATGACCCAGCCCTTACCTTCTTCGTAGAGGTCCTGAATGGCGGGGAAGAACATTTCTTCACTGATATTGTCCATCCGCAGAACGGCAGGTTCCGAGGCGAGGATCATGTAGTTTTGGCAGGCGTAGTAGTAGCCCAGGTAGGGGCGCAGGTTTGACACTTCGTAACGGCTCGGGGTGTACCTCACCCCCGGTGCGGGTGCCGAGTAGGCGGGGTGGTCCCGGTTCGCGGGCGTGTAGGGCCCGATCACGTGGTCGGCAACATATGGGTATGTTCCGGTGTAGTCTTTTTCGTCAAAAAGCATTTGAGCGTTTACGGTCATTCTTTCCCTCCCTGGATTCCGTATTCACAAGCTATCGAGTTCACGAGCTGCCGAGGTGGTTCTGGGCTGCTCGCGGGCGGCTAGGTTCAGCGCCTGGGCGTCTTCGCCCGTCCGCCTTTGGCTGTCCGTCTTGCTTGTCTGTATTTGCTTGCCTGTAGAGGTGCGTGCACTCCCTGCCTCGCTCCCCCTCGACTATCTTGAGGTTGCCGGCCGGGGTCCTCTATATTTCCAGTCTATTAGAGCTATTCCTCTGTGTCCCCGATAGAAGCGGTACGCTGCGGAATCCACAGCATATAGCCAGGAAGCAGCCTCAAAACCCCGCCCGCAAAGATAAGCCGGGCATGCGCGGGCATGCAGAAACCCCGCCGGAACGGTACCGAAATACCGCCCCAACGGGGGTTCCCTACACTAAAACCGTGTACTAAATCTGTGCATCCAGATTAGGCACCCAGTGCCTCCAGGCCGGGCAGAGTCTTACCCTCAATGTACTCGAGGGAAGCGC
>ERZ772952.27-NODE-27-length-35409-cov-19.1705_pt1 | contig 35409 bp, 48 predicted proteins | sample MGYA00580686_ERZ772952 | MGnify/ENA primary metagenome ERZ772952 (study PRJEB29015, sample SAMEA2738074) | human oral metagenome | biome: human oral; feature: human-associated habitat; material: saliva | place: China | collected 2213 ... | reverse complement strand
CGCGTCGGAGGCTGTTGCGGCCGCGAAACCGCAGATTATCCAGGAAGCCACCGAATCGGCGAAGACGGCCGCGTCGGAGGCTGTTGCGGCCGCGAAACCGCAGATTATCCAGGAAGCCACCGAAGCAGCCAAAGCCGCAGCCCCCACCCCCGGCGGCGCCTCTTGGACAGACAACGGCAACGGGACTGTAACCCTCAACAGCTAGGAGCAAAGCATGGCAACAATCGTTCCCACCCTCTTAAACGGGCGGTTCACTGGCGCCGGGCTAGAAGCAGCCCAAGCCGTCTACACCGGCGCATCCCTCAACGCCGCATCCCCCGACTTCGGCGCAGACCCCTACGGGCTAAAAGACTCAACCGACGCCATCCAAAAAGCAATCGACAAAGCCCACGAACTCGGCGGCGGCAGCGTCTTCCTCCCCAGCGGAACCTATAAAGTTTCCTACCCATTCCTGAAAATGAAAGGGAAAGTACGAGTACACGGCGCCGGAGAAGGCACCCGCGTATTCGCCACCGCAGACACCCAAGTCCCCGAAATGACCGGAGTCTTCCACACCGGAACATACAACACCCGAGAACAAGACCCCGCCCTCGTGCGGTTCGGCGTGGAAAACCTCATGATCCTAGCCCGCAACGGCTCACTCGCCCAGCACGAAGAACCAATCCCCAACGTCTGCGGCATCATCTGGAACACCGACCTCGGCACCGGCTCCGTCGAACCAGACGCCCGCCCCACACTCTCAAACGTCGAAATCTGGGATATGGATATGGGCGCAGCCATCCTCGGCCGCGACGATCAAGAAATGGTCTCCGTAAACCTCAAAATACGACAAACCCTAAAAGCCGGAATCCAAATCGGCAAACACCCCGAACACCCCGAATTGAAAGCCGGAGCCCCCGGCGGCGCAGGCGGCGCAGACAACAAATTTATCGCCCTCAACGTCGGCGGCGCCAACAAAGAAACCGGAGGCCTCCACGCAGGCGTAGAAATCTACACATCCCAGGTAACGTTTGATACCTGTAAAGTCTGGTACTCCCGCCGTACCCTCCCCTGGCAAGACATCTACGGCCGCCCCACCACCCCAGAGCTAACCCAAGAAGGCGCGCTCGCTGGGGCGTATGAAGAAATCAGCGGGGAAGAGGCGTGGGAAAACCCGAAGAACCGGGACAAGCTATTTGCAGGCGCCGGGTGGTTCATCAAAGGGACCAAGAACAAGTTCATCGGCTGCGAAGCGCAAGACAACGGGGGGCATGGCTGGGTTATCCAGTGGGGCAAAAACACCTTCTCTGAATGCTCCGCCGAGTCTTCCTCGTACACGGACACGCTCGGCGGCGCGGCCCGAACCTACGAAGCAGCAGACTTCTATGTTTGCAACGGCGCATCTAACTCACTCATGATCGGGTGCACCGCAGAATCCCCCCGCGCTAAAACCTCATCCGCCCGCTGGGGCTTCTTCATCGAGAGCTGGTTCTCTAACCTGCGTATCGAACAGGCCCAGGCGCGGGAACACCCCAAAAACCAAGCCGGGGAGCCCCGCGCCGTCAGGATCGGGAAAGACATGCGCGAAGGCTGCGTTATAGATGTGAACAACATCTACCGCTCAACCCTCCGCCGTGATAACCCCGTACAGACCCCCAAGGCAGGGGCAGAGTACACCCTAGACACGGGGCTACAGGTGCAGGCCGTCTACTTCGAAGGCGCACCAGCGAAACACCCAGAAAACATTGAATGGGCTAAAGGCGCAGCGCCAGCCGAATACCCAGCGATGGCCTGGTTCGTGCGCACAGAACAGAAAATGATAGGCTACGTCGTTGGCGCCCCCGCAGCCGCAGCACCCATGCCACAGGCCGCGGCCCCGCAACGGCTGGAACTAGAGGGGAAAACTCTCAAGCTAACCCCAGATGGCGGCTCCGTCACCATCCCAGAAACCGACCTATCGTCTCTCATCTCTAGGGCTGATGCGCTTGCCCGCCGGGTAGAGGCTCTGGAAGCCCGCCCGCAAGGCGGCGGTGGCGGTGGTGCGGCCGTTCTTCAAGACACAGGGATCCGCTTGTTGGAGACCATCAGTGAAAGCGGCGGCCTATGCGATGTGCTCATACGCCGCGTGGGAAGCACGGTGCAGGTCTGGATGGTAACCACCAACCCGGAGCGCAGGCACGGTTCAGCAGCACCGCAATTCACAAAGCAGAACGTTGTTTTAGAAAGTAAGACACTACCTAAGGGATTCTTACCGGCGCTCGGGGCGCTACCGAATTACCCCGACCGAAGCGGCGGCCCTCGGTATACGCATGATAACCGTTTCGCAGTGTCGGCTATTGTCACGTCGAATATCGGGAACGGGCAACCTTTCCAAGTGGGCACGCTCGGTTTTTTCTCTTGGTATAACAACCTGGTTATGCGAGTGGAGCGTAACACTAGCCGGGCTATGATGGGTTCGCTCGTGTGGACAACAACCGACCCTTGGCCTACGCAACTCCCAGGGACAGCCTACGAGGGGTAAACATGCCATTCCTATCACCAGAGGCATACACACTCCTTGGCATCCTCGGAGGCGGCGCCGTCACAGGCGCCTTCGCCTGGCTCGGGCACTGGACCACCGCCCGCACAGATAGGCACAAATCCGACCTGGACTATTCCCGGTCGCAGATCGCCTCGCTCCAAGAGCAAAACAACAGGCAAGCAACAGAGATAGCAGCCCTCCGAGCCGAAATGAGAGCACTAGAGCTATCCATCCGCTCCGAAAGAGAAGAAGCATGGGACGTTCAAGACCGCGCACGCCTCGCTATCAGCCTCGCGGTCGGATACATCCACCTACTGCAATCCCACATCAGCAGCAGAAAACCACCACCCTACCCACACATGCCAGAAGAGCTTGAACGCTACATCTCACTGCTGCTGTGGGACAGCCCACGAACAGGCGGCATGTCCACACGGGCACCGCCCGAAAAAACCTAACCTCAAAAACCACCGCAGAAAAAGCCCCGCCCGCCACCACGGCGCGCGGGGCTTCACTGCACCCAATAACGGAAGGAGAACCCTATGGGTCGAATTGATACAGCGCTCGCGTGGATGCAGGATCGCCGCGGCCGCGTGACTTACTCGATGGCGAACCGCTGGGGGCCGGGCAGCTATGATTGCTCATCCTCGGTCTATTTCGCTCTTAAAGCTGCGGGGCTGCTGCCAGACAACACCCCGATTGGGAACACTGATAGCCTGTTTAATGATTTGGAGCGGGCCGGGTTTACGCGGCTCCAACCAGACGCGACCGGCGATGTGAAGGTGCGCCGTGGAGACGTTTTCATCTGGGGCGTGCGTGGCGCGTCCACAGGCTCCGCCGGGCATACCGGGTTTTTCGTGGACGATAACGAAAACATCATCCATTGTAATTACGGCAATAACGGCATCACTATCCAGAACCACAACGCCTACTGGGCTGCCGCCTATTCGCCGCAGTACGCGTTTTACCGCCCGCCCGCTGATGGGGCCGCACCCGTGGTGCGCTCCCGCCCCGCCGCGGCACAGGCACAGCAGCAGCGCGGCAGCACCCGGTGGACGCCCGCAAGCGGCTGGTTCACCGCATCAGCACGCCTCGCGGTCTCGAACGACACCGACCCGAGCAGCCCATCGCAAGGCTGGTACGCGCCCGGCCAAGGATTCGCTTACGACGGCTGGGTCGCTGAAAACGGCTATGTGTGGCTCACCTACACGAACGCGGCAGGCCGCCGCCGCTTCATCGCTATTGGCCCGAATGATGGAAACCCCGCAACCACGTGGGGGGAAGGATTCTAACCATGCCCCAAAAATTAGCTAACCTCCGCTCGGCCCTCTATGCTGTCGCCGCCCTCATCGGCGCCGCCGCGGTAGGGCACGGGATTATCACTCAAACCCAGCTCGCGCTCTGGCTCCCTGTCGTCCCTGCCGTGTTCATGCTCGTGATTGCAATTATCAACGTCAGCCACAGTGGCGCAGGTGTAGAGATGGAGCCGCACCCCGACGTGACGGCGGCACTAGGGCGGATCGAGGAAACCCTCTCGAACCCGCCCACCGAGCCCATCGCACGGCCCGCAGCCGAGACCGGGCGCACCGGGCACCCGCCCGCAGTAGAACCCGAACCTCTGCTGAACCCGCAAGGGAAAGTCATCGACACAACCGAGATGGGCGACTACACGCCCAGGCACGCCTCATAATCTAAAGGCGACCCAAAAATAGGGGGAGCCCCGAAGACTACTCATGTCTTCGGGGCTCCCCCATTTTTCGTATTTCTCAGCCCCTAATCGGCCGCGGTAATATAATCCGCCAGAACCTCAACCTCTGACTCGGCAAGCCCTAACGGCGCAAAAAGCTCCGCCGCAACTTGCCTCTGACGCTCCCTAAATTCCGGCTGCTCAACAGACCCACGAAACGTAAACGATCTATTATCATCGGGCAGAGGGTCTATCCCCAACCAATAGACCGAGATAAGGTTCCCCGCCTCACATAAAACGCTATCCGTCTGCCGATAATGCACATCGCACGGGGTGCGGAACAAGAGAAGACACTCAGCAGAAACCGACCCGTCCCGAACCCAAAGAACCCACTCAATAACAGGGACAAACCCATCATCCACGAGCTCCCGCACAGCCGCGACCTGAGCCGCCCGCTCATCCGCCGTAAAACTCATTTCGCACCTGCCTTATCCGACTCATCAGAGCTATCTTTCACAGGCCAAACCTGCGAAACAAACCCCATCCGCCGCAACCAATCATCCATAGACGCATTACTCATTTCCATCTCCAAACCGCTTTATCGGAAGCTCGCTAACAGAGCCCTCATAAATATCTCCAAAATCATTCACGCACCGCCCATGCGTCGCATCATAACGACCCACAGGGGAAAAAACGAGCCTATACCCAAGCCCACACGCAGCCCCCGCCAAAGAATTCAAAAGATGCTCCTCAACAGCATATTTCGCCGCCTCCGCATTAATCCCGAGCAAATCCCTATCAACCGCAGGGACAGAAAAAACCTTCCCATCACCTACCCGCTCCAACGCCTCAAAGAACTCAGGATTTACCGCCCGCTGCGCATCATCCACCAAAAACCGCAAAGCAATACCCGGCCCACTCTCAACAAGCCGCAAACGGAAAGGCGCAGGCACACGAGACGGAACATAAGCCTCAGCCATGTAAGCGGGAACATCCTCCAACACCCCCCGCTCACCAGACGCCCGCACCTGCTCCAAATCCTCAAGAAAAATCTGAACAAGAGCCCATTCCTCAGAGCTAGGAGAATAAACAGCAGCCGCAGCACGCAACTCACCAACCAACGACTCACCAAAATAAGAATCAATCTGCGCCAGCACATTCTCATCATCAGTCAAAGACGAAACATCAAACGCCTCAGAAACATCAGAGAAAATCTGCTCGACGCGCTCGCCGTATGCCCAGCCGTTAATATTGACGGACCAATAGAGCTGACGGAAGACAGTAAGCAGGCTAGTTTTTGCATCGAGCGCGGCGTGGTAGTGCCAAGTTGAACGCGGCCCAAGCTTTGCGCGGGCTGAGCTGTGCGCGCCAGAGGTGAGGCCCGCGTCGCTCCACCCGCCCCAACAGAAGCCAATATCCCAAACACCCTGTAGGTCTTTCACGTTCGCCCCTGCGCCGTGTTCGTTGATCCAGCGGCGAGCTTTCGCTCCCCAGCCTTCGGCGTAGTTTTCTGCGGGGTATGCGGAAAGGATGCGTGCGCCTAACCCGATGTAGGTTTTGAAGTCCTTGAACCGGGTGGGCATCCCGCGTCCGATACGTTCATCGGGGGTAAGTCCTTGTTCTTCTTTTGTCGGGGCGCCTTCTGCGAGGTGCGCTGCACGCCATGCGATGAGCGCTTGCTTATCCCATGTGCGGCGGGTCTTGCCTTTGGCAGGCTTATTGGGGGCCAAGGGGTAAGTTTTGAGCAGCTGATAGAAGCGCTGACGGCTGAGGCCGAGGAATTCGGCCGCTTCGGTTCCAGTGAGGGCTTGCTTTTCCATCATGTTTCCTTTTTCTGGTTGCTTTGTCGATGGCCTGTTTACCACCTGACATATAACACTTTACAGAAGTGTAAATAGTTAAGCAAGTTAGGATTTGGTTAAATAAATCACATTCGGCTAGTCCAGTACGGACGCGGCCTTTGAATCGGCGTCGATAGAGAGGTGTCCATAGGTGCCGACCGTGGTAGTGATAGATTCATGCCCGAGCCGCCGCTGAATCACCGGAAGCGGAACCCCGGCCTCGATGAGCCGTGATGCGTGCGTGTGCCGCAGGTCATGGACGCGGGGGCGGCAGCCAAGCTCAGCGCCAATCTGGTTCATGAGGGGTATCCAGGCGCGGCGGTGGAAGTAGCCGTTTGTGAGCACTAGCCCGCCTGGCGATTGGAAAACGAGTTCTCCCGGCCCGTGTCCTTCCCGCGCTTCCCGCAGCTCATCGCCGAGCCATAGCGGCAGGGAGACAGAGCGCACGGATGACCGGGTTTTTGGCACGCCGATAGTCACGCCGCGTTCTCCGCGCCGCACCGCCCGGCTTACGTGCACTACCCCGCGCTCACTGCGGAGGTCGATGTCTTGCCAGCGCAGCGCGGTTGCCTCTCCGAATCGCAGCCCTGTGGCTTCGAGGAAACGGACAAATAGGCTAAATTCTTCTCGGATGTGGGAGGTTATCAGTAGGAATTGTTCGCGGCTGAGAAAGACGGCCTGCACGCTGGATAGTTCGCGCTCTCCGCGGATTCCGACGGCTGGGTTTGAGTCGATGATGCCTTCTTTGACGGCCGCCGCGAGGGCGGATGAGAGTAGGCTGTGGATGTTTCGTTTGGTCTTTTCGGCGCGTCCTAGCCGGTTGAACCATCTGGTGATGTCTGTTCGGCTGAGCGCGTCGATTGGGATTGAGCCGAGCGGAGCCATGATGTGCTGCTCGTAGATGCGCCCGTATTTTAGCCTCGTGCCGTTTGTGATCGAAGTGAGAGAATCTATATGCCGCCGGATGATGGTGTCTACCGTCGGCTTTGTTGATTGCAGCCGCGCAGCAGCTTGCGCCGCGAGCTCAAAGCTATTGCCGTTTGCGTCCAGAAAATCTTTGAGCATCCGCGCGTCGTACTCAGTGGGAAAGGTTCGGGAGGTCTGTTTGCCATTTTCTCGCCAAAGGACGGCCCAGACCGTAGTTCCATCCTTGCGCTGGTTTTTTCTAATGGAAGCCATGCTCAAATTTTAGCCCTACATCAACAAAAAATCCCCCGAAATCAACAGTCGGGGGATTCTTCCTTGGAATTTCAAGGGTTTTGGTGTGCGCGAGGGGGGAGTTGAAAACCGCTTGTTTTTACACCCTATGCGTAGACCCTTGAAAACACGCGGAACTTGCCGTTTAACAACGCTCAACAACGCTGGAAATACGGCAGGTTTGTTGATGGCATCAACACGCTCATATACGATATTTGCATCGGTGATTTTGGCTGCTGCTCCCCGGAAGCTGGCAGCAGCCAGCCTTTCCTTTCTCAGTCATGTGAACGGATAAGCCCCCTGCCTAGCACATGCAAGGCAGGGGGCTTATTTGTGTATTATCTTTCCTCAAGCCGTCGTTCCGCAGCTTGAACAACATCCAACGGTGAGATATCCAGCGCCGTACAGATCGTATCTAGCTCATTCAGGTTCAGAGGGGCCAAGTCTTGATTAATCGTCTTTCCCAACCGTGAGCGGCTGATTCCTGTCTCTGTTTGCAGTCCACGAAGAGAAAGGCCTCTCCTCTCTATCCAGAGACTAAGTTCAGCATTCACGAGCTGAGAGAAAACATTCGCTTTACCGGAAGCTTTGCTACTCATACTTTAAAACTAGGTCATAATGTGATTTTTTGCAAATATCAATTTTCAACTTGCATTGTCTTCACATGAGGACATATGATGTTCTCATCAACCAGCTCAGGAGATAACAAAAATGAACCAGAATCTTACACGGTCTAGCCGTTGGGACACACCAGCCGCTCGGAAGATCGTTAAGAACCTAAACCTTGCAAGGGAACGCAAGGGCATCATGAAGAAAATCTTTGCAGAGACCTGGGGCGTACATCAGTCTGTCGCAACAAGGATATTCTCAGGTGAACAGCCCATCCTCGTAACCCAGCTATGGGATGCCGCAAATATCCTCGGGGTACCTATTGAATGGTTCTTCACAAACGAACCCGAAACCAAGGCATCCCCGAATAAAAACTAAATATGGAGAAATCAGTGAAAGAGTTCACCGCATCCCAAGGCCTAGCCTTTCTAGGGACACCGAACCGAACAGCAGTCGCGCAAACCACACGGGCGGCTGAGAAACTAACAAAAATCCTGAACTTACTCTCATCAGACACAGCGCTCCCTACACAGCAGGCGCTCAAAGATGAGGTAGCAGACACCCTCGAAGACCTACGCCAAAACCTAAACACCTGGCAAACCTTCGACTAGCAAAAAGCCAGAAAGAACATGAAAAGCAACCAGACCATCCCAGCCCTAGCATGGGCCGCCGCAGCCCTATTCTGCGCCATCGGCTCAACAACCGCATGGGCCGCAGGAACCGCCGGAGCATTCAACGGCGGAACAATCGGAACCGCAATATGCGCGGCACTGGCAGCCAACACATGGCTAAACCAAGGGCAAGCAAACCAAGAGAGCAAAGAGGAAAACGAAAATGAGCTCCGAACTGAAATTTAAGGCACGCTGGAAAGCGCTCTACAAGCACCTGCCGCCCCCAGAAGGTGTAAGCGAAGCAGTCATCACACCCGCAGAAGTCGCCGCCCGCGCAGGCGTGAAAATAACAACGGTTACTGGCGGGTACATGAACCGCCTCACCGGCGCACTAAAGCCGGACTGTTACCTCGAATCAGAAAAACCCGGCGAGTGGAACATGGTTTATTTCCGCCTCTCAACCGTCATGCGATTCTTAGACGCAAAAACTACCCGCCGCGCCAACGCAAAAACCAAATTCCAAAACCACCGCACAACCCGCGCGGAACGCACCCCCAAAGTCGCCGCATAACCAAAAGGAGAAAACAATGAGCGAAGAAACCCGCAAGAGCGAGTACGCCAAAGCCGCCAGCGAAGAAATCCTCGTAAAGGTGCTAAGGCTGATCGGAGTCCAAGAAGAAACCGCCAAAGGGCTAGTCAAAGCAGCCAGCGAAGAAGTAGACAACCAGAAAGCAGAAAAAGGCAAGACCTTCTCAACCGGCGACTGGCTACTCAACAACGCTAAAGACAGCAAACCCGAAGAACCCGAGAAACCCGCCAAAGACGAAGTGTCCCAACTGGCGCTACAGGCCCAGCCAATCAAAGCGTTCAACGACCAAGCAGGCCGGAAAATGGAATGCTTCGCGCTCTACAACGAAGAAGCAGGCCTATGGATCCGAGTAGAAACCCTCCGCTCACCAACCGGAGAACTCATCGGCTCCCGCGCCGTACAGCACAAAGAAAAATTCTGGAAAGCCGCACTAGAAACAGACCGGCTCATGAAAATCTCCGTCATCGAGAAATACATCGAAAAAGCCCAGTACCACGAAAACGACGACATCGAGGACGAACAATAATGCGAATCGGAGAAAAAATATACACCGCCGCAGAAGCATCAAAAATCCTCGGCGGAGTAGTCAGCCCCCGAACCCTGCACGACCGCGCAGTCTCAGGAAAATATCCACACATCGGAGGTCGAAAATACGGCGGCGGCCGAATCGGATTCGCAGAATCCCACCTCCAAACCATCGCCGACAGCCTGGAACACACGCCAGCAGCAGACCCCGAGGCCGCCGCCAAAACACTCATCAACGCCGCAACCCCATTCAGGTACACGGCACGATCCAGCGCCCGCCACTAAAGACACATACAAAGGAACCAAAAAAATGAAAAACACCAGCTCAACAATCACCGAACAAATCACCATCCAGCCCCTAGTGCCCACCACACACGAACCAGACGGACCCACGCTAAACGGAGAATTCTTCTGGAACCCCGCCATCGGCGCAAAACGTGAAGACGCGCTCGCATCCTGTATCTCCATGCTTCTTGAGCCGAAATCAGTAATTGACGTTTACCCGAAGTCTGGTGAGATTTATGAGCATCTGGGGCGTGGTAAGACACGGCTCAAAGCGACTTTCACAACCGCCCGCAGCGAAGAAGGATAAGGCGATGGCTCACCCAGATTTGCCCCCGCATATCCAGAAGCCAGGCCCCCGCCCTCTGCTGCTTCGGATCATTGAGGAACATATTGATGATCTCGTAACTGGGCTCACCATCTTAGCCTTTTTAGGGGTAGTTTTCCTGATTATTCTAGGGTTTGTGGGGTTATTAATCCTCATGGACTGGGCTTCACGATGATAAAGCACATCGTAGAGTGGCAGCGAGAAATACGTACAGCCGGGGGAGACCGGGGCACCGCCTGGCACATCTACTGCCAAGAATGCAAAACCCATGAATCGGTATACGTATGGGATAGCTACCCTCCGCATATGCGGGCAGATGCGCGGGTTGATGCGGAATACCTTGCAGACGCCCACGCGGTAGAGCACTCGGCGTTTCCGTGGGCAGATGAAAGCATCAACCAGGCGGCTCGGAAAAGGTCTATTGACCTTTTCACAAGATTATTCGAGGCTCAAGACGCATTCCGAAAGGATCAGCGCCTAAGCAAACCAGAATAGGAAACAACATTGTCAGCAGACGATCAAAGACTCAACCCAGAGGTGACTATCGCCCAGGGGAAAACCCCGAAAGCAAAACCATGCATTTATGCGACATGTCAGCTCTGCGGAACCCAAAAGGATATTACCCGGGCGGCCCGCAGCATGGGGCTGCTCATCAAGGCAGCAAATGGATTTATGCATGAGCACCAGAGGAACAAGAGATGCCTAGATACTCATTAGCCCAGACGGGGAATCAGCACTTAGAAGATTTGCCCAAAGTGGACAGCATGGACCTTGAAGAAGGAACACATTTGTGGGCGACTAGCGACATAATGGAAATCTTCAACACCAGCCGTCAAACTATCTGGCGCAACCAGGCGAAAGGGGCGCTTAAAGGCTTCGCGCAAGGCCCCGCCCCATCAAGCCAGAAAGTAGGCGGGCAAACCTGGCTACACACCGAAGAGCAGGTTATCGAATGGGCGCGAGCAAAAGGCTGGAAAGTAGATACCCTGCCCGCCCCCTCATATAAAAACTGGTGGGGTGTGGCGCAATGTCAGAACTGCGGACGGAACCGCTGGGTCTACAGGGAAGAACCAGCCAGCGGGCAACGACGGTGCCACCCATGCTACCGCCGCATGCAGAAGCGCCGGAACCGGGCACTAGCAGCCCAGTGGAACCAAGCCCGCCGCGATCCAGGATTTCGGGCTTACTTTGAGGCCCACAGGAAGCGGAAGCGCATTATTGCGGCCCCGAAGAGGAAACTGACATGAGTAAGAAACCGACAAATATAGGCTGGTGGGCTGAGCCTATATTCAACCAAAAACGCGAAGTAGTAGGGGTACGCGCCGGGTGGGAATGCGCCAGGTGCCTCAACGGGCGCTACGGCAACAACCCGAGCGAAGAAGAAATAAGCCTACTGCGGCACCTTGGGGAAAACCACCAGTGCCAAGCAAACCTAGAACCAAAACCGAGGAAGAAAAAATGAGCACCAACAACGCAATCGAAGCAAAAGCAATCCTGAACGCCCCGCACTGGGACGGCCTGGGCTGGGATTCCAGGGTACGAGTCGCCTACATCGACGGGACTATCTACATCCTCTCGACCGACATTGACCTAGCCCTTGGAAAGCACGGGCACGGGCACACCCTCACCGGGGTACCCCAAGACGAAAAGCAGAAAGTGAAAATACCCCGCGATGAACTCAAAGAAGGCGAAAAGCAGCTCACGCACACCACAATCAAAATCCCCGCCCTCCGCTCCCGCATCCAGAAAATGCGTATCGACGGGGAGAAAAAGCAGCAGATGCTCGAATGGGTGGACGCTCTCGGGAATATGCCCGCGTATTTAGAAGTGCTCGCCTACCCCACCCCGCCCACCGGATGGAGGGCACACAAGACACATGTAACAAAAGTTACAGATAGCCGATATTGGCGCTGGGAATGCAAAGACTGCGATTCCACGGACAAAGAGTTTACACTCTGCGAATCCCGAGAACAGGCATTCCAAGCAGCAAGCCAGCACTCAACCCGCAACGCAGTACGCGCATACAACCCCGCAAAGTAAAGGAAACAACAATGCAACTCACCCTCACCCACGTATTCCCCACCGCCCACAGCACCATCAAAAACATCAGGAAAAAGACCGGAACAGAAATCGTTCGAGTCAGTGAAAGGAGCCTATGGCCCGACCAGCGCCTCGCACACACGATCATCCTAAAAAAGCTTGAAGAAGCCGAAAAAGACCTAAGGGGAATCATCTACGCTCTAGACATGCGCGGCGAAGACCTAGCCCGCAAGCTAGAGATCACCGAAGTATGCCGCCGCCTCACGCTCACACAGTTCAACCTCAAAATCAAATACGGCCTCGGCATCTAAGTTGCACTGTCTCCAAATAGAGACTAAAATAAAAACAAGACAACCCAGAAAAAGGAAAACCAGACATGGAATTCGTCATCGACGCCGCCGAGCTCTCCCCAGCACTCCGCGCACTAGCCCCCATCACTCACGCCATCCCCAAAGGCGAACCAGAAGAAGCAGAATCCTGCGAAATAATCTACGGCCGCCCCACCACCACCGGGAAACTCCTGCTAGTCGCAACCTCAAGCGTCAAAAAAATTACCGCAGCCATCATCTGCGACATCGCAGACTGGGACGGACACATCGAAGAATTCGCCATCGGCCGCGAAAAAATCCGCCAAATCGTGAGCCTATTCCGCGCCACAAAAGACGATCCGAAACCCCTTCATTTCACAGTGGACACCGAAGAAAACCCGCTATTCGGGAACCAGTGCACTATCACCCTGGCAGAGGCAGAAGTAGTGCACAGCCCCGTAGAGCTAACCTTCGCAGGGGAAAAACATGCACACCTGCCATACCGCCAAACGTTGAAATTACTCAGCAACAACGGCAAAAAAATAACCCCCGAAACCCTCACCGGAGTACTCTTCCCCGGACAATATGGGGCACTCACAAAACTCACCGAAACATACGGAGTGAGCGCCACAATCACTACCCAAAACCAGGCCCGCATCATGTGCGGAGACAAAGCCACCGCCGTAGTAGGCGCCTACATCAACCCCGGCCGCCCACTCAACAAACAGATTGATTCATTCACCCCCGCGCTCGCGGTGTTGAATGAGCAAGCTGAGCTGATCGCTGGGACTGATCCTATCGAGTTTGAGCCCACTGAGGCAGATAAGGCGCGGGTTTTAAAATCCTTCCTTAGCGAGCCTGGCGAAGAGGCATCTGATGAGGAAGTCGCGGAAATCGTGGAAGGGCTGAATGCTTTGCAGTCTGCGGCGCAAAATATTACCCAAGATGATTTCGAGCTTGCCCAGGGGTAAAAATGAAAATTACAATTTCCCCTCAATTCCCGTCTCCGTTTGAAGAAGCTGCGGGGAAAATAGCACCAGAATTCAGCGGCCAAGATTTGAACATTGCAATCGGCGTTTTCCTCCGAGCCCTCAAATTCTCTAAAAAGCTTTGTTTAGGGCACGGGATAAACAAAGAAATGCTTTTAAAAGCCGGTGATGAAAAAGAAGCTGAACTAGCAATAAATGTTTTCAAAGCTGCTGGCTTCATCAGCTACCACGCCGAATATCTGGGGATGGACCTGTGGGAATTCACGGAAGAATTCTCAAGCTTCGTTCACCTAGAACCAGAAGAAGACTAGAAAGAAAGGAAGGGGCAGCAAATGCCTTGGCTCAAAGTCTCGGACAATGCACACATGAATCCAATCGTGTACAGGGCCTACACTTACTCGCAGACATACCCGGGGCTGCTTAACGAGCTCTTCGGGTTCGCGGGACGGTGCGCGAGCTTTGCTGCTTCCTTCCGTTCTGATTACCTCATTGAGGAATCAGCCGCGATCATGCTTAGCGACGGGCGGGCAGATCGGCTCATCCCGGCGGCCTTTCACTGCGGGTACTTCACCGAAGAGCTAGAAGAGAACGGCAAAAAGACATACCGAATCGTGGAAGACCCAGAGCTATTCCACATGCGCCTCCGTAGTGAAATGGAATGGGAAAATCAGCGCCGGAACGACACCCGTAATAAAGACATTACAATCCCCGTGCGTTTGAGGGATGGAGACGCATGCCGCTGGTGCGGCAAGGTTGTTAATTGGAACGACCACAAAGGCGGCCGCGGCGGAACCTACGATCACCTCAAGCCTGGCGAGCCAGCGGAAACGACTGACGATATGGTTGTCTGCTGCCGCTCGTGTAACTCGGCCCGCAAAGACAATAAAGACCTGGGCGGCTTGCTGCCTGCCCCTAAAAAGCCTTTTTTCTCGCATAGCACAGCGATGTATCTAGCCGCGCAGGGCTACCCGGTGCGGCCCTCGCCCGAGAGCGAAAAGCCAATGCCTAAAAAGCTTGCCCCAGAGGTGGGCTCCGTTTCAGATGCCGCGGCTTCGGCTGCGGATTCGATGCGACTTGAGGCCCCGGCCTCACTTAACGCACCTGGCGGCGCTGACTCTGAGGCCCTTGCCCCAGAGGTGGGCTCCGTTTCAGATGCCGCGGCTTCGGCTGCGGATTCGATGCGACTTGAGGCCCCGGCCTCACTTAACGCACCTGGCGGCGCTGACTCTGAGGCCCTTGCCCCAGAGGTGGGCTCCGTTTCAGATGCCGCGGCTTCGGCTGCGGATTCGATGCGACTTGAGGCCCCGGCCTCACTTAACGCACCTGGCGGCGCTGACTCTGAGGCCCTTGCCCCAGAGGTGGGCTTTTGGAAATTAAGCGACGAAGAGAAGGAAAAAGGTTTAGCCCTTTTTGCCTCTGATATAGGAGAGGGGGAAGAAGAATCGCCGAAAAGTGCTTTGGCGGTGAGCGCGCCACCGCCCTGCACTAACGCCCTGCCGAGCCGTCGCAGGCGCCGGGGAGGAAAACGCAGAAAATGAAAATATAAGCTGATGATCGCCGCACAGGCGGCTAGTTGTTGCTGGGTCCGTTCTGGGTCCGTTCTGGGTCCGTTCTGGGTCCGTTCTGGGTCCGTTCTGGGTCCGTTCTGGGTCCGTTCTGGGTCCGTTCTGGGTCCGTTCTGGGTCCGTTCTGGGTTTTGTGGCTGACGGACCTGGATATGCCGGGACGGGATGGGTCGGGACGGCTCCGCGGTTAAAACCTGGTTTGTCTTTAGTCCTATCTGGGTTTTGTGGCTGACGGACCTGGATATGCCGGGACGGGATGGGTCGGGACGGCTCCGCGGTTAAAACCTGGTTTGTCTTTAGTCCTATCTGGGTTTTGTGGCTGACGGACCTGGATATGCCGGGACGGGATGGGTCGGGACGGCTCCGCGGTTAAAACCTGGTTTGTCTTTAGTCCTATCTGGGTTTTGTGGCTGACGGACCTGGATATGCCGGGACGGGATGGGTCGGGACGGCTCCGCGGTTAAAACCTGGTTATAGATGTTCTTTCTTAAGTGCTTAAACAGTTATTGAGGAAAGTTTTTAGAAAGGGATGAGGAAAGCATGGACGCTAAAAGATTTTTAGAAAAGCAAGTTTTGGGATGGAGCGAATCAGAGTTCCAATCGAGAATCATTGAGCTTGCGCGGCGGTTGGGATGGATTCATTACCACACTTTCGACAGCCGCCGCTCAGTTTCGGGGTTTCCTGATCTGGTGCTGCTGCATCCAAGGTCGGGGCGGATGATCTTCCGTGAGCTAAAGACGCAGAAGGGCCGCATATCATCGGCTCAAGAGGAATGGCTGAAAAATCTGAATCTGTGCAGCGCTGATGCTGATGTTTGGCGGCCCGCGGATTGGGTCTCCGAGAAGATTCAGACTGAACTACGCCAGAGCTAGAGGAAGGAAAGAAATGCTGTTTGATAATTCAAGGGTTGCTGAAATCTGCCGTGCTGAGTATATGCAAATTGCACGGCATGCTTTGCAGCGGCTTGCAGTAGAGAATGTGCGCCGAGACCTTGACGATTATCAAGGACGCCCTATCGTTGAGCCGCCTCTGCTGGTTCAGCTGAGCGCTGCGATTTATCCCTCAGGTGAGAAAAACCTTGGAGGGTCTTCCCTCTCTGGTAGTTCATTGATTGACGCTAACGCTTTCGACCTCATGGCTGCCTGTGAGCGGGAGTTTCGAGAGCTAGTTCCTGAGTGGTGGGCGAACGATTCTCTGATCCATTCATGCATCAATGTGCTTCGTGGGTTGAGCACTCGCGTTGATGCTGGAACAGTGGATGAGATAAGCAGCTGGGCGAGGCGTTGGGTAGATAAGATTGATGATTATCTCCGCCCTGCCCGCCGCACCCCCTTGGACATCAAATGCCCTAGCTGCAAAGTGAAAAAGCGTGAGCTTGTCAATGAGGAAGGAAGCCTCGGGAGAATACATTGCTTACATGCTGTCTGGGTTGAGGAAAGGGTGGATAGGGTGGAATGTAGCGGATGTGGGCTCATTGTTCCGCGGGCTTCTATCTGGGAGCTGATAGAAAAGGCCCGGGGGGAGTTGCGGCCCTCAGAATAGCGATGTATCCTGAGGGGGCTTACCACAGCTGTACCCTGTTGAGATTACTCCGGGGCTCCCCGTCTAGGTTTTCTGGTTTGCACCTAGACGGGGTACACAGCAAAGGTAGGGGACCCCTACAGTCAGGGGGTACCCTAGAATCCCTGGGGGGCATACGCCACCCTGGGGAGGTAGGCTCAAACAGGGGCGGCCCAGAGAGAACGAGCCGCCCCTGTTTGTGCAACGGGAAGAGGAAGGAGGGGAAGCGATGGCAACCTCACGAACTGGAACCGGGAAGTGGAAGAAGCTGCGGAAAGAAGCTATCGCAAAAGCTTTAGCCAACCAGCAGTACACTTGTCCCCGCTGCGGCATCGCCTTAGACTTCGAACGAAGCAAACAACCTAACTCACCGGAAGCAGATCATATTCAAGAGCACGCACTCGGCGGACAAGACAAGATGGATAACTTGAGAGTGATTTGTCGCCGATGCAACCAGCAGCTCGGCGGAAAGCTTGGCGGAAAACGAGCACAGCAGCGAATCAAGACGCTTCGAGTCGCTAAACCAATGAAATTAAAGACTTCCATTGATTGGTGAAGCAAAAAAGAAGAAAAAAGCTTACTTTAGCACCGGAACCACCCCAGGGAATACATATACACTATGAAGCCTTTTTTGAAGACCTCCCCAGGGAGGGGGAGAGTCGATTTTGGGGTGGGGAGGTGCCCCGGGGCGGCGGCCTCAGGTCGCGCCCTCCGGCGATAGCGATATATTCACAGGATTTTTCCACAAATAAATAATTAAACGAAGTAATAAATAAAATTTCATTACGGGAGGTGGCTAAATGGCTAATGTCAAACAGCTACCTCCCGTAAATCTTGACGTGGCAGAAGCAGATAAAGATTCTGTGCTGTGGGCGATTGAGCACGGAACACGCCTAGACCGGCTCAAAGCAATTCGCCGCAGGATAGGCGCTCAGATTGATGACCCGCACATCCTCGCCCGCGACCTTGCAGCCCTCACCCGCCGCCTTGCAGAGGTGGATAAAGATATTGATGAGATGGAGACCGTCGCCGCCGAGTTGGAGCTAGAGGAGGTTGCCTTCGATGCCAAAGTCGGCGACATCCCGTTTGACCCGGCGACTGCATGAGGTCGCCCGCCACGTGGTTATCCCAGAGGGGATAGTCACTACCGGCTGGCAGCGCATAGCCCAGCAGCTAGGCAGGATGCGGTACGGCATGGACGCCTGGCAGGTAGGGATTGGCAAGCTGATCTTCGCCAAGCGGGAAGACGGCATTTATGCCTGCGGCGTCGGCGGCGCTGTAATCAGCATCCCCCGCCAGGTCGGGAAAACCCACATGGTAGCTGGGTTCATGCTTGCTCTCTGCAACGCTCAGCCAAATACCCTAGTGCTATGGAGCGCTCACCGCTCCCGCACCCATAACGAGACATTCGCAGCGATGCAGGGCATTGTGAACCGGCCCGACGTGAAACCATTTATCGCCCACATTCGCCGCGGCGCCGGGCAGGAAGCAATCGAATTCAAAAACGGCTCACGAATCCTTTTCGGCGCACGAGAAAATGGGTTCGGCCGAGGCTTCCCCGAAGTGGATGTAATCGTGCTAGATGAGGCGCAGATTCTCACCGAGAAAGCAATGGATGACATGGTGCCCGCAACAAACGCGGCACCAAACGGCCTTGTAATCATGATGGGCACCCCACCCCGCCCCATCGACCCCGGCGAAGTTTTCACCCAACGCCGCGAAGAAGCGCTCAACGGCGACAAGGACACCCTCTTTATCGAATGCTCCGCCGACCCGAACGCGAACCTGGACGATAAGAAGCAATGGATGAAAGCCAACCCGTCCTATCCCGAGCGAGTCAGCACAACCGCATTCCAGCGCATGCGGAAGCTGCTCGCCAACGATGAGAGCTTCAAACGCGAGGGTTTGGGAATCTGGGATGAGAAGGCGCTCGCCGCTCGCGCTATCCAGCCGGAGGCGTGGAATAAGCTCCAAGCTGAGCCGCCCGCTGCTGGGCGAACCGTTTACGGCGTCAGGTTCTCACCCGACGGGCTGGAAGTCGCCCTATCTGCGGCCTGCCGCCCCGACAGCGACGGCCCTATCTTCATTGAAGGTATCCGCAGTGAGCCTCTGAGCGCAGGCACCTCATGGCTTATTGATTACCTAGTAGACCGCAAAGACACCGCCGCCCAGTTCGTGATAGACGGCAAAGCGGGCGTTGGCTACCTGGTGAACGCCCTGCAAGAGCGCGGCGTGAGACAGAAAAACCTCATCTGGCAGCCATCACTTGAGCAAGTGATCGCCGCCCACGCCATGCTCGACCAAGCCGTCATCGCGGGCACGCTCTCACACTCGGCGCAGGATGAGCTAAACATGCAAGTCCTTTCCGCAACGCGACGAAAGATAGGCGCTCGCGGCGGCTTCGGGTGGCAGGCCCCAGAAGGCGGGTCTGTCTCCCTGTTCGAAGCAGCAACACTAGCATTTTGGGGTGCGAAGACAACGCGCCGTAACCCTGGAAAGAGAAAACAGAGGATTAGCGTATGACCGATGTTATGCCGTTTATCAGCTCGGCCCCGCAGATGCATCTTTCCACCGATGAGATGGCGCTTGTCAAAAAGATGTTAGCCCGGCTGGATAAGAAACGGGGCAGGAACATAGAGCGCCAGAAATACTACGATCAGCACATGGGGCTGGTTGATTTAGGTATCTCCATCCCGCCGCAGCTCAAGAAAATCAACTCTGTACTCGGTTGGCCCGCGAAGGTGGTAGATGTTCTCGCCGACCGAATCAACTTCGAGAAGTTTGTTTCACCAGGCGATGAGGAAGACCCGTTCGGGCTGAACAGCATAGTAGAAGACAACAATTTTACGGAGCTGTTCGCTCAGACCAATTCATCCGCGCTCACACATTCCTGCGCCTTTATCACAATCACCCAGGGCGACACGTCGAAGGGCGAGCCGGAAATCCTTTGGCTCCCTAAAACCGCGCACTGGGCAACAGGGATTTGGAACAAACGCACGCATACTCTCAAGGCGGGCCTGTCTATCACGAAAGCAGATGAGGATGGCCTCGGCGGTGTCACTCCCCGCGAGGTTGCCCTCTACCTGCCCGATAAGACAGCGATTATAAAAATCCGCCGTGACGGGCAATATGAAGCAGAGATTATCCCCAACCCGACAGGCCGCCCGCTTATTGTGCCCGTCACTGTGGGGGCAGACCTGCGCCGCCCGTTCGGGCGTGCACGGATTAGCAGGGCCGTCATGTCCCTAACAGACTCAGCGATCCGAACGATTGTTCGCTCAGAAATCAGCGCAGAGTTCTACGCCTCTCCGCAGCGGTACATGCTCGGCGTTGATGAGGAAACCCTCTCGGCGTCGAAATGGTCTGCACTGATTTCTAAGATGCTGACGGTAAGCCGTGATGAAGACGGGGAGCTCCCTCAGGTCGGCCAATTCTCGCAGCTGAGCATGCAGCCGCACACAGATCAGCTCCGCCAGTGGGCGGCGCTCCTAGCGGCTGAGTCGCAAATCCCGATTGATGAGCTGGGCTTCCCATCGGAAAACCCTTCCTCAGATTCAGCGATTCAGTCTCAGCGCGACCCGCTGCGTCTTGGAGCCAACCGGGTTATTCGGGGCTATAAGGCGTCTTTGCGGCAGCTCGCAATTATTTCCGTGCTGCTGCGCGAGGGGACATCTGATGTGTCTTCCCTCGAAGGGCTGTCGAAGGTCTCCGCATGGTTCGCCCCGACGTTCCAGACCTCAGACGCGGCAGCAGCAGACGCCGTGCTCAAGCAGGTTCAGATCATGCCGTGGCTTGCCGAATCCCCGGTTATCCTAGAGAAGCTGGGGTATGACGCGGCGGCCGTAGAACGGCTCATCGCGGATAAACGCCGCGCTGAGGGGTCGAAAATGCTTGACGCTGTACTAGCAAGCAGGCAAGCAGAAAACCCGCCAGCGCCTCAAGAGGGGCCGCCAGCACCGAAGGAAGAGCCTAGCGACGCTACCGCGCAGGCGCCCGATGATAGCAAGCCGTAACGAAGGTAAGGAGGTGCACCGATGCGCCGTGAAGACATCGACGCGCTTCTTGCCACCATGAACGGCCTCTCAGAGGAAGCGCAACAGCTTGTTATCAGGGCACTCAGGGCAACCCCCGCTACCGCCGACCCCGCCCAGGTGCGGGATGAGCTGATTACCCTCACGCAGGCTATAGCAGGCCGATACGGTGGTGCCGCAGCAGCAGCCGCAGCAGATTGGTACGAGGCGATGCGGGCGCTAGAAACCGGGAAAGAAGATTACCGGGTTCAGCTGCCCGCAGCCATCCCTCATGAAGCAGTAGAGGCAAAAGTTCGCGCCGCGGCGGGGCCTCTCTGGGAAGAAAACGGCACTGAGCAAGTGAGTACGGCGTTAGCCGGGATGCTGGATCGAATCGTAAAATCAGCGGGGCGTGACACCATCACTGCCGCAGCAGAAAAAGACCCTGCCCGCCCACGATTCGCCCGCGTCCCCTCAGGAAGCGAAACCTGCGCTTTCTGCCGCATGCTCGCCTCACGGGGTTTTGACTACGCATCAGAAAAAGCCGCTGGCGCCGACCATAAGTTTCACGATCATTGCGACTGTATGATCGTGCCCGCCTGGGGTAAAAAGACCCCAAAAATCAAGGGGTACAACCCTGCCGCAGACTATCGCCGGTACCAAACCGCACGCCAAGCGGCAGCCAAAGAAGCGGGCGGGGAAATAGGGCTCACAGATTGGGATATAGTCTCTCAGATGGAGAAAATATACCCTGGCATCTACCCGGCCCACGGCGAGCCCAAAGAACACTCCCGTACAGCCCCGCAAAGCTGGCACGCGCTCGCCGAGCCAGCCAAGCAAGGAGCTGTGGACCGCTCAGCAGCAAAGCATGTGTACCAGCATGAGCTAGACACGGCGGAGAAGCTGGCAAAGCTCGGGATGAGCACGGTGTTCATACCGCCCGCCGAGACAGACGCCACCCCCGACGCCACCTTAGAAGGGGAACGGTGGGAATTTAAAAAGCTGAAAGGGGCAAGCCTTAGCGGCATCCAAGGGCAAATCCGTAAAGCCCGCACCCAAGCGGGAAAGATCGTCCTAGACGCATCGGACAGCCCACTCAGCCGGGAAGAAATCACAGCCAAAGTAGACGCCACCATAAAGCGCTACAATGAAGATGTAAGGGAAGGCAGACACCATATAGACGAAGTGATAGTATTACTTCCCAACGCCGAAGCTATCACGAGAGGGTACTAGCCATGTACAAGGCATACATCACCATTGAGGCAGAGACACCAGAAGCGCTAAAAATCGTGGAAGCCATGAAAGGCGCAGCCGCCGCAGACACGGCAGCTGATGCAGCCTACACCTTCCCCAACCGCGGAGCCGTCCTTGTCTACTCCAATGAGCCAGACCCAGGCACCACACTGCACATCCGGTCAAACACCAGTGAAGACCTAGCAGCTGAAACCTGGGAAGCCGTCAAAGCATCCGGTGCGGCCGCCACCTACGAGAACAGCGAAGGCGACATCATAGACGCCACCGCCCCAGCGCTCGCCGCAGCATAAGACACCACTCACCCCGCACAAGAGGAAGCCCCGCCCGCCACCCGGCGCGCGGGGCTTACCCATACCCACACAAAAAGTTTTACCCGACCGCCCGGGGAAAGAGGCGGCACAACATAATAACCCACAGCCCCACGCCACCACAGCGCGGGGCTGGCGCATTTAAGGAGCCCCAAATGGCAGACGCAGAAACCAGCGAGCAGGTAACCACGGAAACCCCCGCCGCAGAAGAAACCCACCCTACGGCCCCCGCGCAAGAGCCGCAGAGCGAGGAAACCGGCCCATTCCGTGAAATAACCTCACAGCGGCAGCTAGACCAAGTGATCGCCAAGCGTCTAGAACGTGAGCGCGCGAAATTCGCTGACTACGCGGAACTGCAAGAGAAAGCCGCAGCTGTTAATGACGCTATAGAACGCGCTGAAAAAGCGGAAGCTGCGCTCGCTGATTTGAAGGCAGCGAATCAGGTTCGAGACTGGCGGGAAGAGGTTGCCGCTGAGGCAGGCGTTCCCGCCGCCGCACTGCGTGGGAGCACCCGCAAGGAACTAGAAGAGCACGCGGCACAGCTCAAAGAGCTGATTGCCACTGTGCCCGGCCCGCAGCGCGTGGTTGTCCCAGGCGAAGGCGAACCTGATTTAGCGCTGAACGGTAACCCGCTGCTGGACAAACTGAAAGCTGCCGTGGGCGCCAAATAACCAAAACCGACCTATATAGGAGTTAGATAGATATGGCTGTTACCAAGGCCGTACAGACCGGAGATTTTTCCGGCTTTATCCGCCCCGAGCTGGCGGAAGCATATTTCGAAGAGGTCCGTAAGGTCTCTATCGCGCAAACTCTCGCACGTCAGGTCCCCCTCTCCGCAAACGGCGTTGATGTGCCGATTGTGACTTCGAAGCCTACCGCAGGCTGGGTATCTGAGGGTGGGCAGAAGCCTACCACTAACGGCGGCCTGGGCATTAAGACCATGACACCGAAGAAGCTGGCGGCAATCGTCCCGGTCTCAGCTGAGGTGGTGCGCTCCAACCCCGGCGGGTTTATGGAAATCCTCAAGCAGGATATTGCCGAGGCCTTCGCAAAGGCATTCGACGCCGCAGCACTGCACGGCACCGACTCCCCGTTCGGTTCAGATCAGAACCTCGCCGCAACGGCTAAGACCGTCACCCTGGGCACCTCAACCGCAGCTAAGGGCGGGCTGTTCGCCGACATCAACGAAGGGCTGAACGTCCTAGCGAAAGACCGTAAGCGTCTTACCGGGTTCGCCCTGGATACGGTAGTGGAACCGATGCTGAACAGCTCCGTCGATAACAACGGTCGCCCCATCTTCACCGCCTCCCCCACCACTGGGACCGCTGAGTCGGTTGTAGCTGGGACCCTGCTAGGCCGCCCCGCAGTCTTCGCAGAAGGCATCGCGCCCGCAACCACCACCGGCTCCGTTGTCGGCTTCGGCGGCAATTGGAGCAAGTGCATTTGGGGCACCGTCGGCGGTATCACCTTCGATGTCTCAACCGAGGCCGCTGTAACGATTGGCGGCAAGCTTGTGTCTCTGTTCGAGAACAACCTTGTTGCTGTGCGCGCCGAAGCGGAATTCGGCTGGCTGCTCGCCGACAAGGATAGCTTCGTGAAATACACCCTCAAGTAAGCCGAAAGGGCGCGCAACCATGACCTGTAAATTTCCGCTCATAACAGCCGAAGACCTGCGCGCCCGATGGCCGGATATGCCCCCCGGCTCTGATAAGCACGCCGAACAGCTGCTATCAGACGCCGGGGTTCTCATCCAAACCGCCGCCCCGCACTGGGACACCCTCAGCGAACAAGCTATTATCATGGTCGCCTGCGCAATGGTGAAACGAGGCATGGCCTCACAGCCATTCGTAGACGGCGCATCCAGCATCTCGCAGACCGCAGGCCCTTTCAATCAGCAGATTTCATTCACAAACCCGAACGGCTCACTCTACCTCTCAAAGCTAGAGAAGCGGCTGCTAGGCATCGGGCGGCAAAAAGCCACCGCCTACGACCTGCTAACTGGGGAGGTCGGATAAGGAAATGTCCTTCATTAAACCCACCCACACGGTGCTACACTACGCCCGCTCAGCAGCAGAAGAAGATGACTGGGGCCGCCCAGCCCCGAAATTCAACCCACCCAAAAACATGCTGGTATACGGCTGGGCACCGCCCGGCGCCGAAACAGAAATCCGAGAGCTAGGAACAGGTGTGCGCCGAGACCTTGACCTCTACGCCCCAGACCCCTTCACCGCCCCAGGCGACAAGGTATCCATAAATGGCGTCATGTTCGAAGCCGTGGGTTGGCCCGAAGACTACACGCACGGCCCCTTTGCCTTCGCCCCAGGGTGCCGCATCAACCTAAACCGTGTTGAAGGATAGCGAGGCCAAAATGGCAAAAACAAAAGTAGTGCTCAATCTCCCCGCCTTCTACCAGCTCCGCACCAGCCCACAAATCCAGTCAGCCCTCACCCAAGAAGCCACCGCCATACAACGCCGCGCCGGGAAAGATTTCAGCGTCTCAACCCGCGCCGGGAAAGCCACCGCAGTAGCCCGCGTATACCCCAACGGCGCAGCAGGGATGAGAGCCGAAGCGAAACACGGCGCCCTCTCAAAGGCAGTCACAGGCTGGGGCGGATAAATAGATGGCACACAACCGCGAAACAATTATCTACCCCAACGCCTACACCATCCTCCGAAAACAGCTCCGTGCTGCGCTCGCTGTGCCTGTGTATGTGGCGCGAGAGCCTAACCCGCGCCCAGAAGAGTTCATCATGCTTACCCCTTCCGGCGGTGAAGAGCTTTCCCCGGCTCATGCGGCCCGCGCCTGCATCGTAGATGCTTGGGCGGATGATGAGCACAAGGCATACACGCTCGCGGAGAAAGCCCGCGCCCATCTGAAAACTATCGCGGGGGTCTACGACGGGACAACGGTGTATGGGTGCCGCCCACTTGGCGGGATTGTTTGGATGCCAGACACCGACGCAGATGTCCCGCGCTTCCGACAGAACTTCACTATTACCCTGCGCGGCGAAGCAGCGTAGGCCTTTTCGCGCCGTAGGCCTTTTCGCGCCGTCGGCCTTTTCGCGCCGTCGGCCTTTTTCTTGAGACCCTAGCGCCCCTGTTTCGGGGCTTTTTCTTTACCCACCCCAAGACAAGGAGATAGCGTTATGGCTAACAATGCTGCTAACGTTCGCGTCGCCATCAGCGGCGCCTTTATGGTCGCAGACCTGGGAACCGCACTGCCTACAACCGCAGCTGACACGCCGAATGTGGCGTTCAAGGACGCGGGCTATATCAGTGAGGATGGTATCACCCAGACTATCGACTCGGACACTACCGACATCAAGGCCTGGCAGAACGGCGACGTGGTGCGCACGATCCAGACCTCGCACAAGGTCACTCTTCAGCTCACGATGCTAGAGACTACCGCGCTCACCAACAAGATTTACTACGCCGACTCCGAGGCGTCAGCAACCGCGGTGAAGGTCGCAGGTAAGCAGGCGCCGCACCAGACCGTTATTCTCGACGTGCTCGACGGCGACAAGGTAATCCGCCTCTGCGCGCCCGACGCCCAGGTTACCGAGCGCGGCGAAATCACCTACAAGAACGAGGAAGCGATTTCGTACAACGTCACCCTCACCTGCTACCCCGATTCTAAAGGCGTGAAGCTTTACAAGTACCTGAAGTAAAAGAAACGCCGCTAGTCTCTCTGCCCCGCGCCCTCTGGGTCTCAGCGCGGGGCAGAGCTCAACATGCCGAGGCCCAGCTACCTAAGAAGGAGACCCCATGCCTAAGAGCAAGACCCGCAAAAAGAAGAACAACCGGCCTGTTATCCGTGCGAACGAGTACGGTGTAGCAACCGTGCAGGATCACCTTCCCGCAGGCGGGAAACTGGAAAAAGTCAAGGTCGAACTGCGCGGGCACACCTGGAAAGTAAACCGCGCCGCCCTCGATGACGTAGAAATCATGGAGCAGCTAGTAGCCCTGGAAACAGGCAACCCCCGTGCAATCTTCTCCGTCATGAACGCCACCCTCGGCGCCGGGCAGGTGCAGAAGGTCAAAAAGCTACTGGCTGATCCTGAAACAGGCATCACGAAATTCTCCGACTATTCCGAGTTCTTCCAGGACCTCTTGGAGAAAATCAACCCAAACTCCTAAAGCTCGTAGGGCTGCTGACTCAGCACCGCGAGCTAATCACTATCGACTGCATCAGGTACTACCAGGCAACACCCCACCAGCTCGCCGAGCGGTGGGGCGTTCACATCACCGCCGCAATATGCGCGAAAATGCCCCCAGACTCAGCAACCGTGCGGGAGCTCGGCGAGGGCTGGGACATGCACGCGCACCTACTCGCCGCAGTCATCGACAAGCTGGCGGAAGCAAACTGGCAACGGACAACTGACGGATCTAAAGGCCGCCACCATCCCAAGCCAATACCCCGCCCAGGCGTCGAAGACAAAAAGACGCAGAAAGTCGGAAACGGCTCCATGTCGCTTAAAGAAGCAAAAGCATGGCTAGACCGCCGCCGCGGCAGAATCCAACCTGACGCAGAAGAATAAACAAGCCAGCGCTCACCCCATCAGTGCCCCAACACCTCGAAAGGCGTAAACATGGCATACGAACTCGCTAAAGCATACGTCTCCGTCATCGCAAGCACTAAGGGCGTGGGCGCGTCCATCATTACCGACATGGCCGCCGCAGGCGACCGGGCAGGCGCCGAAGCCGGGGCGAAAGCATCCTCCGGCTTCGGCCGCCTCTTCGGCGGCACCATCGGAAAAGTAGTCGCCGCAGGCGTCGCCGCAATCCCCGTCGCCGGAATCTTCGGCACCGCCTTCAGTAAAGGCTTCTCCCGCCTGAAAGCTATCGACGTTGCCCAAGCAAAGCTGCGCGGCCTCGGGCATGATGCGGATGCCGTGAAGACAATCATGTCCAACGCCTCCGCAGCAGTGAAAGGAACCGCATTCGGGCTCGACGCCGCAGCAACCACCGCAGCCGGTGCCGTAGCCGCTGGCATCGCCCCCGGCGAAAGGCTAGAGAAAGTCCTAACCTCCGTTGCGAACTCCGCCGCATCCAGCGGCTCATCAATGGAGGAAATGGGCGCAATCTATAACAAGGTCGCGTCCTTGGGCAAAGCCCAAAACGACGTGCTTCAGCAGGTCGCAGACCGAGGCATCCCCATTTACCAGGCGCTCGCGGATCAGCTCGGCACCACAACCGAAGGCGTCTTCAAGCTCGCCTCTGACGGCAAAATCAACTTTGAACAGTTCGAGAAGGCCATGACTAAGGCCTCGGGTACTGTGGCTAAAGAAATGGGTAATACCCTGCCCGGCGCATTCGAGAACGCAAAAGCAGCACTCGGCCGCTTCGGTGCAAACATCCTCGGCGGGGTATACCCAGTGCTCACAAAATTCTTCCTGAAATTTCAGGAATGGATGAAGCCAGTCGAAGAATTCGGAAAAATCATAGGCAAGGTGCTTGGCGGCGCGGTAGATTGGCTCGTGCAAAAAGCGGGGCAGCTCGCTCAGCAAGCAGCCCCAGTAATCCAAAGCGCATTCGACGTTATGAAGAACGCCGCGAAGTCATTTGCCACCGGGTTCAGTGAAGCAATGGGCGCCTGGGGAGATAGCTCCCTATGGGGCGCTATGTTCAGTGTTCTAGGCGAAGCGATCCAAGGGCTCGCAGGAAAATTCCAAGGGCACGGCGGCACCATCGTATCCGTCGCAAAAGACCTCGGCGGTATCCTCGGCACCTGGCTCCCACCCATAGCAGGAAGCATCGTCGGGATATTCACCAACATTGTGCGCGTCGCAGGCGAGCTCGCTGGGGCCGTAATGTCAATCATCCCGCATTTCCAGGGCCTCGGAGACGCAGCAGGCGGAGGCCTGGAAGGCGCACTCGCCACAGTTCACGGAATCCTTGAAAAAGTAAGCGAGTCCCTATACACGCTTTCAGAATTCATCGGGCAGCACCAAGAAGCCGTAGGAATCCTCATCGGCGTACTCGGCGGAGCCAAGCTCGCCTATGAAGGAGTCACCACAGCTATAGATCTAGGCAAGGGAGCTCTCGATGTTTACAAAACAGGCATCGACGCAGTAACCGGAACAGTAGACGCGATAAAGGCAGTCGGCGAGGGATTCAAACTTGTCAAAGAAGGCGCTGGCACAGCCCAAGATGTCGCAGAACTAGGGAAAGCCGCAGAGCTCGGCGCGAAAGCATTCGAAGCCCAAGAGCTCGCACTCAAAGGCGCCGCCGCAGCAGCAGCCGTGTACAAAGCAGCAATGGGCGGCGTCGTAAGCGGAATCAAAGCAGTATGGGGCGCTCTATCAGCTAACCCCCTTGGCGCAATCGTTACCGCGCTCGCCCTCGTAGCAGCCGGTCTCGTGTACTTCTTCACGCAGACAGAAGTAGGCAGGCAGGCATGGGATAACCTGATGAAGGCTATCCAGCCGGTCATAGACACCATTGTCCCAATACTAGGGGAGCTCGGCCGCACAATCGTAGAGGCATTCCAGCCGCTCGTTGCCCAAGTTGTCCCAAAAATTCAGGAATTCGGGAAGACTGCCGCAGATGTCTTCGGAAAACTCGCCCAGCAGATGGTGCCAGTCTTCGAGCGGATACTCAAAGGAAACGCCGAAACAGGCGGCGGCCTGATCGGTGCGCTCGCTAAGGTTGCCGATGCTGTGGTGCCTAAAGTCATGGCAGCTCTTGAAACGGTCGGGAATATGTTCCAGACGCTAGGCCCCACGTTCATCTCTTTTGGTGAGCGGTTCGGCGCGGCGTTTATGCAGATAGGCGATCATCTGACGCCACTTATCCCGATGGTCGTTGATTTCGGGGTGCAGCTGGTACAGGCGTTCCAGCCGCTCATTCCGGTGATTGTGGATCAGCTGTTGCCCGCGATCATGGAGCTTGTCGGAACAATTTTAGGGCTTTTCCCGCAGATAGCTGGAATTTTCTTACAGCTTCTCCCGGTTCTTGCCCCTATCGTGGGCATGTTTATAGAAATTCAGTCGGCTGTTGCACAGCTGGCTATACAGCTCATTACCGCGCTAATGCCCGTGCTGACTACAGTAATATCGGTGTTTGCGGCGATCCTCGCTGCGATTATCCCGCTGGTGGTTTTCATCATTTCTTCGCTCATCCCAGTGATCCTTTCACTGGTAGAGGCGCTTATCCCACTGATTACCACCATCATTGATATTCTCGTGCCCATTATCAAAAATGTGCTGGACATCGTAATAACTGTGGTGAACGCGATTGTGCCAATCATCAAGGCCGCCATAGATATTATTATCAACGTCATAAAGCTCTTTACCTCTATCCTCAAGGGAGACTGGGAAGGCGCTTGGAACGCTATCTTGGGTATTCTCAAGGGAATCTGGGACTTAATCGTTTCAGTCATTGAGGGTGCAATCAAAATTGTTTGGCAGGTCATCGCATCAGCAATCGACATTATCAAAAACGTGTGGAACGCTGCTTGGGATGGCATAGGAAAAATCGTCTCTACCATCTGGGAAGGCATCAAAAAGGGCGTATCTGACGGAATCCATAACGTCATTGGGTTCTTCCAGAAAATGGGTGTGGACATCGTAAACGAGCTGAACTCCCTCCCCGGGAAGCTAGTCCAAATGGGCACTGATATTATCAACGGCCTTGTGAACGGTATCAAGAACGCCGCTGGCGCTGTCTACCAGGCAGTGAAAAGTATCGCTGACGGCCTGCCCGGCTGGATGAAAGGCCCGCTCGGAATTCACTCCCCGTCTCGCGTGATGCGCGATGAGGTGGGTAAATGGATTCCTCTAGGCCTGGCGGAAGGTATCAGCAAAAACAGTGATGCCGTAGCCGACGCGATAACAGACATGACCGATAAGGCTGTAGACGCCGCCCGCGAAGGGTTCGCCGGTGTAGAAGACGCCATCGCGCCGGGCCTGCTCTCTTCCAGGGTAGACCTGTCATCCAGCGCATACGGGGCGCCGCCCGCCGCTCTCCGAGGCTCAGCCTCTACGGCGCGGCCCGCCGCATACGGGCAGCGCAGCGGGTTCACGGTGCAAGTCACAGGCAGCGACAAGATGGACCCCGACAGGTTCGGCCGCCGCTTCGGCGAGGCATTCGCCCACGAGATGGAAGGAATACTAGTCTAAAATGCGCTATGAGGTTTCGATACGAGGCCCGCATGGGAACTTGGTTCTATCCACCTTCGAGAGCACGCCCGAAGAAGGCGAGTTCTGGGTAACAGCCGTCGATGGGTGGTTCGGCGGCGTCGGCGTAGAGTCCGATGACTCACAACGAAAAATAGGGCACGGGTTCCTATCCGCGCCCGCCCGCCGATCCGCCCGAACTATCACCCTCAAAGGCGCCCTACTCATGCCAGGGATGGAAGCCCGAGAAGTCGCCAGCCGCTTCGTCTCCGGCCTCACCTGGGACGGCTCACTCGGCGAGCTAACCGTCGCAAGAGAAGGCCTAGAACTAACCGCTCAGGTGCGGCTTGACGGCGCTATCAAAACCGAACTGATGGGTGATAGCGCTGTCGCGTTCGAAGCCCCATTCGTCGCCCCAGACCCATTCCTATACGCCACCCCGAAAATAGTTCAGCTATTCCCCGCAGGGGCAGGAACAGGGCTGCGTTACCCCCTATTCGGGGTAACCCCCAAAGGGGTTCTCTCCTACGGAGACACCCCACCGCAGGCGGCGATCATCCAGCACAACGGCAACGCCGCCGCGCACCCGGTCTACGTAGTGCGCGGCGACTGGGCGTCAGGATTCCGGCTCACATCATCCGGCCGCGTCCTAGAATTCCCGCACGCCGTGAACGCCACCGCCCCAGTCACCATTGACTGCGCAACCGGAGCCCTCTACCTCAGCAGCCAAGACCAAACACACCTACTCACCCGCCGCGCGTGGCACACCGCCCCACCAAACAGCGGGTTCGAAATCGCAGTCGAGGCGCTCGCCCCCGCCAGCGGGTGGGTAGACGTGAATTTTTCAGACACCTACATCTAAGGAGAAAAGATTGGCAACCGGGTTCGGAATCCCAAACACACCCGACGGGCTGGGCACAACCCCCGAAGACATCCAGGTCATAAACGCCGCAGAGTTCCCGACCGCAGGGGTTATTAGCGGCTGCGAGGTCGAAGGCACATCAACAATGACCTACAAGGTGAAGAGCGGAGCTGTTGTAGTGCACCTGGCGCCCGGCCGCGCCGTGAAGGTCCCCGTGATGGAACAGACCCTCAACACGCAGCCAGCGCCCCGCCAAGGCTCCCGAACAGACATCATCTATGTGAAGCAGAATACGCAGGCGGTGGACGGGAACGTCTCTGCCGTGGTAAAAATCGGGGAAACTCTCCCTCAAGGCGCAGTCATGCTCTCCAAGCGGGAAATTCGGCCCGGGGTAGCAGCAACTTCCGCAGCACCCGAGGCAGGGAATGTTGTTTACTCTCGCCCCGTCGGCGGCTCTCTCGGCCGTCTATTTCACAACTACTTTGCTGATGATGTAGTACGCGAGGATGGAGTATTTACACGTGGCGTCGGAGAGTTCTACCTCCCCACAGATCGGAACGTAGACATCAAGCTATCCTCAACCGTGATGGCCCGCCGCCCCGGCGGCGGCGCATACGGCCCCAACGATAGGGGAAGCATAGTCTACAAAGTTTATGTGGATAACGAGTTCAAGTTCCGCCGCGAAGTCGAATACGGTTTCATCGCCGAAACAAAAGACATCAGCCGCTCCCTCACCTTCAAAGCAGGCCGCCACCGCATCCACTACACCGTACAACGCAAGGTAAACACTTTGGGCTGGCAAGTCCAGGGCGGCGGAGAGTGGGGATACGCCGGAGACCAAATCGTCGTAATGGATCAGGGCGTCGCAATCGAATAACAACCAGGCAGAAAGAAGCGCACAATGAGCGGGTTCAAACTCTACTGGATACACCCAGTAACCGGGGAAGTAGGCGCCTACATCAACCCAGAATCCGGCGGATCATTCACCATCACACTAAACAGCGTCGAAGAGCTATCCTTCACTGTCCAGAAAAAAGCCCTCAAACAGCTCAACCCCGAATGGTGGGCGCCGCTCACAGGCGGCGCCCTACTCACCCACACCGGGGCCGACAACATCGAATACCCCATCATCGCAGGCTACATCGCAGACTGGGGCAAAGAAACCCTACACACACTAGAAATCAAAATAAAAGGCATCCGCGGAATATTCGAGAACCGCACCATCTGGCAGCACCTCGAATACCGCAACACCACCCTCGGAGAAATCGCCTGGCAACTCTGCCTGCACGGCATGGACCGCCCCGGCGGGCACCTCCCCATCACCCGCGCCACCCCAGACCAAGAAACCGCGGCAAGGGAACGCACCTATGAAAAATGGAACGTCAGCAACAACCTCATCGGCAAGCGCTGGAAAGAAATAACCGAAGTTATCAACGGCCCCGATCTGATGTTCCGCCCCAAGTGGGCCAACAAAGAACATACCCTCATTGAATGGGAATTCTGCGCCGGAGGCGAAGCATACCCGTTCATCCCCCAAGCCTGGGTCCCAGACTTCGACACAACCCCCGCGCTCGCGCAAATCGAGGAAGTCTCGATAACTTCAACAGGGAAAGACCTTGTGAACCGCGTCTGGTGCACTGGCTCCGGCGAGGGCGAGGGAACAGCTATCGCGTTCGCTGAAAACCTCCGCAGCGTCTATGAGCATAACGCCCCTTTTATTGAGGCGGTCATGTCTGACTCAGACCAATCAACAGTCGATGTTCTGCGGCAAAAGGCAGAGGGCGCGCTCCAAACCCGCCAAGAGATGATCGACCAAGTAACACTTTCGTTCCTGGCGTCCAGCCCGAAAACACCGCTCGGGTCTTTTCATGTGGGAGACACTGCGAACGTAACCCTCGCCGGGTGGCTCAGCATCCCAGACGGCACCCGTGCGATGCGCATCATCAAAATGAGTGGGGATTTGAGCGGGAAAATAACTCTCGATTTCCAAGAAGCAAAATGGTAAACCAAGCGTAGAAAGGCGGCGGTCGCAGTGGTGAACTATATAGACCTGAGGAACCAGAACGGCGGGGACACGCTGCGGCGGCTCGTGCAGCAGCTCCGCACCCCAGCATCCACACCTCACGGGGTGAAAGTCGCCCGCCCCGGCGAATCAACAACCTACTACGACCGCAGCGGAACAGCCCACCTCTGGGATGGTGACGTAATCGCCGACCTAGATAAGCGCGTGGGCGAAGCAGTGAAAGTTGTTGAGAAAGCCAAGGAAACACTCACCGCCGCCGAGACATCGCTCAGCGACGCACGAGACCGTATCCAGCAGGTCGAAGCCCGAACCACGGATGAGAAAATCGCGGGCACGGCAGTAAAAGCTATCCAGAACGCGCCGCAGCCACTATTCAACGGGCGGAACCTAATCCTGCCCGGCACCCTGGACGTGAAGCAGCTAAACGTGACAGAACAGCTCGCAGCTGAAATCGTGCGGGCCATGAGCACCGAGACAAAAAAACTCGTTGTCACCGAAGAAGCGATCATCCAGCGCGCCACCGTCGTAGAGAACATCGTCACCCCAGAGCTGATAGCCAAACGAATCAACGTCGAAGACCTCTCCGCTAAGATTCTCACCGGGGGATGGATTCAGACAGACAAGGCCGCTGATCGGGGCATGAAAATCAGCAGCACCGGCCTAGCCGCATTCGACGCGACCGGGCGGCAGACCGTGAAAATTGACGCCGCAGGCGAAGAGAATTTCTTCGTCGGCACGTTCTCAACAGCGGCCCGCAACAAAGCCGGGATGACAGCCTACTCAACCGTTGCCCGCGGGGTGACAGGCTCCCGCGCATCCGTCCTTGAAATGCGCCCCCTAGACGCCGATATGCGCGCCCCTATCGGCCGCATACGCATGGACCCCCAGGGCGCCTTCTACATGGGCGTAGCATCCAACGCAGAAGCCCCAGAATACGACATCAAAGGCTTATACATTGATGTGAACGGCGGCGTAAATATCTCCGACAGCCTCCGCGTTCTCACAAACATGAGGCTAGAGGGCCGCTTCTCGCAAACCCAATCATATTTCCATATGAGCGTTGGCCCGCAGAACCTCCCGCCCCGCGGCGGATGGACAGAAATAAAAATAAATTTCACAGACCAAGGGCAAGTCCCGTTCATCACCGCCCAAGCAATCACAAGCTATGCCGTCACCGCGAACATCCGCAATAGGACAAGCTCATCATGCAGCCTGTTCCTGCACAACCTAGACTCATCCGCTGCAAGCGACATCTGGGTCGAATTACTCTTCCACCCGCTAAACCGAAACACCTAAGGAGACCCCACATGAACGAGCACCTGACACGAGAACAGCTCGAAACTAAATGCCGCGTACTCATCCAAGAAAACGCAGAGCTCCGAGAAGAAATCCTCAACCTAAGCATCATCGAAGCACACCGCCAGAAGAACGAAGAAGCGAAGCAAGAAGAATTCAAAGCAGAAGTCGCAGAGGTAATCACCCATGACTAACAGCATCGGAACCATCGAAGGGAAATTCCTCTCCAACAAAACAGACGGAGAAAACCCCGAACCGCTACACGGCACGATCCGCTTCACCCCAACCGAAGCCGCAACCGCCGACGGAAAAACCTACCCCGGCGCCCCCGCAACCGGAACAGTCGAAAACGGAAACCTCATCCCCACAAGACTATTCGCCCCAGCAACCTACGAAGTGAGGTTCGCCCTCTACGACTCAGCCCTCCGCCGAGTCAAAGCAGAATGCCGACAAATCACCATCAACCCCGGCGAAACAATCAACCTCAGCGGAACCGCAACCCCACCACCCACACCACAGCCACACACAAACCGCACATGGCTAGAACTCGAAACCTGGATGAAACAACGCGGCAGCACATGGAAATCACTAGAAGACGCGCTCGCCGCTAACCCGTAGAAAGGCTACAGCTTTGGGAACAACGAGCACCTGGGGAATAAGCTACCCCGACCCCGAGGCCATCGCCCAGCCGATGACCCAATTCAAGAGCACCGCCGAATCCACAGAGGCCGCGCTCACAAAGGTAAAAACCGAGGCCGAGCAGCACGCCACCCAAGCCGCCGAAGCAGCCAAAGCCGCCGCCGCCGAAGACACCACAACCCGCATCACCCAGGCCAAAGAAGAAGCCCGCACCACAGCCACCGAATCGGCGAAGACGGCCGCGTCGGAGGCTGTTGCGGCCGCGAAACCG
>ERZ772952.25-NODE-25-length-36118-cov-5.88803_pt1 | contig 36118 bp, 54 predicted proteins | sample MGYA00580686_ERZ772952 | MGnify/ENA primary metagenome ERZ772952 (study PRJEB29015, sample SAMEA2738074) | human oral metagenome | biome: human oral; feature: human-associated habitat; material: saliva | place: China | collected 2213 ... | reverse complement strand
GATGGAAACCTCAAAGATGGTGAGCTTGCGAAGTTCGTATGCTTCACCGCCGGGGGCGTCGGTGTGTTCGACGAGTTCGGCGTCGTCGATTTGGTAGGCGAAGCTCATTTGCGCCACGCGCCCGGCTTTGATGAGTTCGTAGGCGCGTGCGGCCTTCGGGTTTGAGTCGATGTCGAGTTGGACGGTGACTTTCAGACCGATTTCGTCTTCGACGGCGGCGAGGGTTTCCCCGATGCACATTTCTGGATCGTCCATGCGGTGAGCCCAATAGCAGGGGATACCTGCACCGCCGGGCTTATACGTTGCCAGTGACTCCGTGAATGCGCCTTTGATAACGATGTCGCCGTAAGAATCAACGTTCCCGAACTTTGAGGCGTAACCTTCGAATACGCCAGTCTCACCGGTACTGTCGGCGGCCTCTTTGACCGTGAGGTCGCTCAGCACAGCGGTTTTATACAGCAGACTCATAGGGTGTCTCCTTCTAGATACGACAAAACCCCCGTGACGGGGGTTTTTGGATTGGCCTCTATCAGGTCGTACACCCGCTGAGCGAGCGCCGCCGGTGTGTCGGTGTGGCCGGTGAGGTCTTGGGTCAGTTCTTTTTCGAATCTTCCCCGGTGCATACCCTTTGAGGGAATGATTCGCTCAACGCGCTTGAGATGGTTGCGAATGACGTCCAGGGGTTGAGATTTCCCTGCCGGGTTTGGATCGCCGCCGTCTTGCGGTGAGGCTTGCCCGCCGATGAGGACGTTTAGCGGTGTAATGAGTTCGTCGCCGCCCGCGACCGCCGGTAAGTTCTGGATTTTGCGTGTTTCGTTGCGTGTCATCCAGGGTGCGCCGGTGGCTGTTGAGAGGATGGAGGCTTGTTCTTCGAAGCTGCCGCGTAGTTTCTCTTGTACGTTGAATTCAACAAAGGTGTTTTCGTCGGCTCCGAGCTTTGGCAACACAAAGGCGTTAATGCGGTCTTCGATTTTGCGCAGTACCGGCCCGAGCGTGTTGGTGTACAGCATTTTGTTGAATTCGCGCATGTTCGCGTAGGTTGCCCCGTCGGAATCGCCAACCATTGCCGGGGGTACCTGGTACACCTGTGCGACGGTACGCAGGGAGAGGCGCACGGATTCAGCCCATTGCTCGTCGGCAGAGTTGAAGCTAACTCGTTTAAGCTCCATACCGTCTTCGAGTAGTGGCGTGCCACCGGCGCGGGACCCGGTATCCCCGGTGAAAGCCTCGAACATCTCATAGAAACGTTGCCGGGCTGTTTTGTCCCAGCTCGGGGCGGCGGCAGGGCGCGTCAGATATGAGCCCACACGTCCGTTGCGTTTCCACAGCTGTACCCGGTGCTTGCGGGAATGGTACTGCTCTTCGGCGGTAAGCCGTAGCGTCTCGATGGGGGATGCGTCCGAGCCTGGTACGGGATTCCAACCGGTGAATTCAATAACGTTCTCTGGTGGCACTTTTACGGGCTCATCGGCGAAGGGGGAGAGAATTTCATAATGGCGGATCGCCATATACCCTTCGTAGCTTGGTTTGACCCATGATGCCGGGAACGGGTGAATCTCAATCTCGCCACTCTCGCCGGTGAGGAAGAACCAGTAAGCACGGTGGTGCAGGTCGAGATTTCCCACCAGGTCGGCGATAAGCTCCGAGCCGGTCATGTACTTGTTGGGGCGTATGCACAGTGTGCGCGCCACCGTTGAGGTGCGGTCGCGTTCACGGTCGCCGTCAGCTTTCATAGTGAAAGCGTGTAGCCCGAGTTGGGAGACCTGCTGCACACGAAAATCAATGACCGTGCGCAGATGCGGTTGAGTACGCCACATCTCCTCCGGTGTCATGTGTGCGGGGCTGCCGTTATCGAGGCCCTGGGAGTTCACCAGGATTTGCACGGGCCGCCCGGCGAACATGCCAGCGGCGCGGGAGACGCGGGAGCGTAGAGCATCGACAATAACGCGGCCTGCTGAGGATGCCATATGCTACCACCACTTCTCGTATTCGTCCGTGTATGCTGACGCTGTTTTTTCCTTTTTCACGCCGGTTGTTAGCCCCCACAGGGCGACCGATGCGGCGCAGAGCGGGGCAATATCCACCGGGGATTTATCCCGGTTGAAAATCCAGGAATCACCCATCGTCTTTACCTGTGCCTCAGCCAAAGCTAGTAATAGGTCTGGTTGGTTTCCCCACCGTATGGTGTGCTGAATTACCCTGTCGTAGAATTGCCCGCAACTGTTCGGCAGGTGGGTGCCTTCACATCGCGTTACCTCGGTACCTTCTTGCTCGACGAAATCGAGGATGGTACTCACAGGGGCGCCACGCCCTTGCGCTATATACGCTTCGGGTGTGAATGCCAACTTTTCAGCAAGATATTTGGGTACCCATTCGGTATAGGCGCGGCGGGCGATCACCTCAACATGCGGCAGCCCATCATCACGCCACCCGGCGACCGCGATATAGGTCATCGACCGGTCTTTAGACACATCAAACCCGAGGTAGAGGGGTGAATCCGGTGCGATTTCCGACGCTTCGTCGGTGCATTCGTCAATATCTTCTTGCTTGAAAATGCCATCTTCGGCAACCTGCACCCACTGACAAAGGTTCTCTGTACGGAATTTATGCTCGGGCATTCCGGCGCCCGGCTCACCTACCAGCGCCGCTTGAGAAGCGAGCGTGTCTTCGGTTGGACCAAAAGGGAAGCCCAAGGATGGGTTGGCTTGCGCCCACCCTTCACGGTCCCAAATGTCACAATCATCGGGCGCAGAATATTCAAAAAGACCCAACGAAGGGTCTTGCGGATAATAGTTCGAATCATGTTCTGCATGTGCACGTTCCTCAATCTCTTTCAGAGCTTTCTCACGTAGGGACCGTAATACGTCGGATTTCGCCTCACCAGCGTTCGAGACCGCGATAACTTGGGAGGAATGGATAGCGTTCGTGGTGTTCGTCATGGCAGACCATGCCGACCATTCGCGCTGCTGGCGCAGCTCATCAAACGCTAGATCAATGACCGAAAGACCACGCCCGCCGTCATCGGATGCGCTCTCACACACATACCGGGCGCCGTTCGTGAGCTGAAAGAGCTTATTACCGTTCGTGTCCTTCTTTTTGGCAATGTACCGGCGTAGATGTGCGGATTTCTTGAGCGCGTTAAATGACAGGTCAAGAATTTCTTCCGCCAGGCGCAACTTATGCGCGGTCCCGAGCACTAGGGGCGGGTTTTCTTCCGGCCCGTCCCACATGAGCATGCGCCATAGTAGCCGTGAGCTCATGATGTAGCTTTTACCGTTCTGACGTGCCACCAAAAGAACAACTGTCTTGAACCGAAAAATCGGGAAGTCGCTCCATGTATACGATCCCTCTTTTAGTTCCATCGAATGGATCAGAAACCATTTCTGCCAGGGATGGAGACCACGCCCGAGCTGTTTTTCGATAAATTCGATGGCTTCGAACCCGAATGTTGTCTCTTCGGTAAGCTCACGCAGTGGCTTAGTCCACAGCCGCGGTACTGTTTTCCCGCGCAGCGGCGAACTTGCGGCGGCGGCGCTCTTTGAGTTCATCAATACCGTCGCCTCCATCCTCAGACTTAGGACCAAGTTCACCACGCGCCAACGGCGTAAGCCCGAGCGCGGCCATGAGCTTAGTCATGTGTGCACCAGAAACAGCAAGCGCTTTATTGAGAGGTTCGATATCGCCTTCGACCTCCCAGATATTGCGGGCGTCATCAATGAGCCGCGCATAGTCTTTCAACGTTGCGATAGCGAGCTCATCGACGGGGCTAAAAGCGTTATTCTTGCGGGCTGCGCGGATGGATTCTTCCACCTTATTCAGCAATTGGGCCCTGCGAGCCATATAATCAACCCCACAACCCACAAAACTTGATATTTAAAATAAAAAGAATTATAATCACGCACGCACGCGACCCCCCTAACGCTATCGGGGGGAGAGACAGGGAGCGCCCCAGGAAGAGGCCACCCGAAAGGTAATTTGAAAATTTACCGCCCCTACCCCCGTAGTGGGGGAGGGGCAGCCACTCACTCCAACACCCAACGCCTTGTCGGAACACCCAAACCACCACGCGGCATTTTATTACCGCGCTCACGGTTACATGACCGGTGCGACGCTCGGAAATTACCATAGTCTTCGGAAAGCTCAGGATGTGTTGAACGCGGGTAAAGGTGGTCGAGTTCAAACGCATCGTCATTGACCTGCCCCGTGTGAGGATCGCGCCAGGGAATCGTGTAGTCGATTGGCTGTGCACATAACCAACATGGGACAGCTGAGGCTTGGCACTCAGCAAGGAAGCGCGCACGCAGCTGCCGGTATCGGCGCGTGTCGAGACTGCCGGTCATGCCAGCGCCTTATCGAGTGGGATATGCAAAGTATCTGGTGTTTGCTCTAGCCGCTTCGCGGTGAGTTCGGCGTAATGCTCTGTGAGTTCGATGCCGATAGCGCGTCGCCCGGTTTGCTTTGCAGCAATGAGAGTTGAGCCGCTGCCAGTGAATGGGTCAAGGATAAGAGACCCTGCAGGGGTGACGGATACCAGATGCTCCATGAGTTCGACCGGCTTCTCAGTCTGGTGCATACGCTTTTTAGCTGATGGGGTGGACTGCACCCAATGCCCGGCTAGTGTGTTGCCTGCGTCGAGGGAACGGGCTCCGTTGGTTGCCCATGCGAAATATTCGGCGGTGTTCGCGAAACGTCCTTGTGTGCGGCGGCCATTCGGCTTAGACCACGGGAGAATACCACGCCAGATAAGCCCGGCGAATTGTAGGCAGTCGGTCATAGCCGGTAGCTGCCGCCAGTCTGTGAATAACCCAAGGATGCCGCCGGGTACTGTGAGCGTCGCCGCGTCGGTAAGCCAGTGACTCATCCACAGCATAAAAGCGCGTTGGTCCTTATTATCGCCAGCGAAGTTAGCGAGCCGTTCATGACTGCCCGAGTCTGAGGTTAAATATTTTTTATTGGTTGGCTGTGCGCGGTCGCCTCGAAACATTCCGCCCGATGAATACGGCGGATCGGTAATGACAGCGTCCACGGCACCCGGCTGTACTTTTGCGAGCTCATGCAGAATGTGCAGGGCGTCGCCGTGGTAAAGGGTTACTGCGTCATCCTGGTAGTAGGGTGTTAGCGCCATTGCATTCTCCCATCAATACCCACAGCCTTGTGCTTGATTGCTCCATTCATGACGTCACGTACTTTGTTCTTGAGATGTTCCTGATTACGTGCATTATCGACGTGCGCGGCGGCAGCATCTCCAACCGGATCAGGATACGGCGGCGGCACATCTTTGCCCGGTCGAATAACCGGCGTACTGTACGGGTCTCGCATGGCGATACCGCCTAACTCTCTTGAATTATCAAATGGTGATTGAACCACGGCAGGGTTGGGTACCTGCATCGTCCGGGACCTCTCCCGGCCATTTTGATTAAACTACGTGATAGCGCCTGTGCTCGGAATCGAACCGAGAGTCTGCTGTTTATATCCAGCCGCCTCGACCATTGGGCTACACAGACCGACAAGTGCCGCGTTTAGGTATGCGTAAGCCCCGTAACTGTTTCTGGTTACGGGGCTTAGTGTGGCACGTTACGCAATATCCCTAGCCTGGGGATGGCACAGTTTCCCCGAGGTGCATTCAGATTAACACGTGGTGGGGCGGCGTGTACTGATTTCGTTGCTAGAGGATTCGGGTAGCGAGGTTACGCATGCCGTCTTCACCTTCCCAGGTGGCGCCACAGTTGCGGCAGGTTGCACGTTCGACGTTCCAGACAAGGGCGGTCTGTTTGATGTATCCGCCGGCGGGGTCGGCGACCTTTATATGGTTTTCGTGGCAGGTGGGGCAGCCACCGGTGAGGTCGTGGTTATGAGTGGCAAGGGCTCGGATGAGTTCGCACCAGCGTGCGGCCTGGTAGGCGGCTGCCAGTTCGGTGTCGGCGCCGTCTTTTTCGCATGCTTTTGCCCATCCTGTGAGCTGCTTCTTTAGATTGTCGGTTGGTCCGTAGCCTTTGACGGTTTGTTCGATGTGGGTAAGGATGTCGAGGGCGTTGCCGCTGATGGGCATGCGGCTGCCTGCTGTGCTGGTTGATGCGCTGCCGTTACGTGAGCCACCTTCGAGGGTGTCGGTAAGAGTTTCAATGAGAGGCTGCTCACGAACATATTCGCTTTTATGGATGGTCTTTAAAGTATTCGGGTCGATATAATCACGGACGATGAGGCGGGGGCGACCGGCGGTGAGGTCTTGGACTGACACGGCAAGAGCGACAGGGCGGGCAACATCGTAGGCGTAGGCGGTGTGGTGGCTGTTCACGGGGGTTTCTTTCTCTAAGTGTGGCTTCTAATGTGGTGGGGTGTTGGAGTGGGGTGTCGCGTCTTGCCGTGCCAGGCTGCTAGATGGTTTCTACAGTGATGATGGTGTGCGGCTCCGTTTCTTTGCTGATGTGTTTGCGGGCGGTGATCGCATAAATCTGTGTATCATCTGCCCACGCCTTGCCGTTGAGCGCGTCGAGTACGGTCTTAGCGAGATTATCGAGGTCTACACGCCGCCGCGTAGCAAGATAGAAATCAATGCCAACCCGGTAGGTTTTGCTGGTGTCCGTTTCGGGTGTGCCGCCGGTGGCGTGTCTCCAAGCGGCAGCGACACGCCTTTCAGCGTCCTTAGTCTTAGCGTCAGTGTAGGCAATAACCTTTTTGCCGTAGACCTTGAATCTCGGGCGCGCTTTCGGGTGCGGCTTTCCTGGCACCATCAGCACGTACTTTGCGGGCGACTCGCTCACGCCGCCGGTCGATGAACGCGGCGAGCGCCGTATCTTTGCTGAGTTGGGTGTCATTGAGGTTGTTCCTTTCTTGCTCTGTTTTGCGGTGTAGGTGTAGGCGGCCTCTGCAAGTGGCGCATTTCGGGTCGTATTCTGTGAGCTTGATACCACAGCGAGCGCAAACGGTTTTTGGTTTCTGCTTTGGTTTGGGTTTGGGGAAAGGGCGGCGGCGTTCCTGCTTTTTGCGTAGGCGGCGCATGCCTTCACGTTTTTGGCAGGTGGCGCATTTCGGGTTTGGTGTGTCGTAGGGTGCGCTGCAACTTACGCACTTGTGGTTATTCTTTGGCGAGATTCGCTTCATTTCTATTCCTCCGTGCTGTCGGTGTTGCTGTTGCTTATGCGGATACCTGGTCTGATCTTCTCGGTAAGGGCAATGTCCTCAACGAGTTTCGCGGCGTGAGCGGCACAGATACGGTATGCGGTGAAATCGTCAGCGTATATTTCCTGTGCCTCTCGAAGCTCGGTTTGGGCGTCTTGTGCTTTCGTTATGATTTCGTCAATGCCGCTGTTGAACATCTCGATAGCTTTCATGGTGACGACGCGCATCTGCTCCGAGATGGCGTGACTTTCACCTATCTGTTCCTCTAGGGCGTGGATGGCGTCAATACCGTCGAGAACATCTTGAATATGGTTATTGAGGGCAATCATTTTTATTCCTTTCCGCGCTCGCTGGCGTTTGGTTGTTCTTGGTTGTTGTTTTCGGTGTTGATTTGCTGGGTGAGGGCGTCTGTGACGGTTTTGAGTGCGAGGGTTGCGTTGGATAGGTGTGAGAGGGCGGCGGTGAGAGGTTCCACTACGGCAGGGTTGAAGCGTGTGGTGTCTGTGAGTGTGGGGAATGCTCGGGCGGTTCGGTTTGTGAGCATCGCGGTTTGTCTGGTGATGGCGTAGAGAGTGCTTCGGGCGTCGCGGCGGGCATTTGGGCTTTGAAGGGGCTGAATATCGGCGGCTCCATACGTCACCTCGTAGGCGTGGATTACTTGCCATTCCATGAGTACTATGCCCGTTATTTCTCTGGTGCGGCGAGCAAAGTCCATGATTTCAGTAATTACCTCATCCTCGGTTTTGTTTGTGAGGGTGGCTAACTTGGTGATAGCTCTTCTACTGGGTTCACGCGCCCAATATTCGCGGTGTTCTGCTGGGTACATGGTCTTTATCCTTTCGAGGGTGTCGGGTTGGGTCGCCGCGCCTGGTGCGTCTGTACCAGACGCGGCTATGTTTTCGGTTTGCTAGATCATGAATCGGTGGGGTTGCCGGTGGTGGCGTTGATTTGGTTAGCTAGCTCGTTGGTGCGCTTGGTCTGCGCTTCGAGTCGGTGCCACATCGTTTGTGTGCCGATAATGTTTGTTGCCGCGAATTTTTCTAGAGTTTCTACCCGTTCCTTGAGCTCAGCGAGCCGTTTATCGTGCAGGTAGTTGATGATGCTTAGGGCGGTGATTGCGATAACCCAAGCGAGCGCGTTTAGGGTTTCCATTTATGCGGTTTCCTTTTCGTTGTGTTCGGTGTAGGTGGTTATGACGGATTCGGTGGTGTCATCGAATTCTTCGACGTATTCGCCGGTGGTGCCGTCTGAGAATCTGAGGGTTAGGGCGAATTTGTTGTCTGTCTGCTGTTGGGAGAGGCTTACGAGTTTTCCGTGAGCGTCTATGATCTGGTTGAGCAGGTTCAGTGTGAGGTTCGCTTCGATGTATTCATTCCTGGTCATTTATGGGTTCTCCTGTTTCTCGGTCGATGGTGACGGGGTTGATGGCTATTAGGTGGTTGTGTGCGTGTTCGATGGCGGCGGCGTAGGCGGTGTACCTGGTGGGGCGGGGTGTTTCGGTGGGTGGGAAAAACGGCCATACAGTGTTTTTGCAGTCTTCACAGACCCAACACCAGCCTGAGGTGACGCCTACGTGTCCTTTCTGCAGTTTGATGTGGTGGGAGCGGTACCCGCTGGTGAGAACAGGGGTTTTACCGACGGATAGTAGGTCGTTCTGTGAGTGTTCGGTCGCTGAACGGGCGGCTTCATGTTTGTGCATGTAGACACCTAGGCTGGAGTCGCCGCAGTCTTCGCAGTCCCAGGACCATACCTCACCGGTGCGGCAGCCGTTGCGGCGAACATTGAGGTTGGTTGTGTGGGTGTGCAGAACGATTTCGGGGATTTTTGTTGCCTGCCGTACCGGTGATACGTCCTGTGCGGGGTACGGGATCGTGTTCGCGAATTTTTTGCTGAAAAGTTTCATTGCATGTTTCCTAGCTGGAAGAGTGCTTTAGTGGCGTATTTCGGTGGCTGTTTCTTCGGTGCCTTGTCTCGGATATGGGCGGTGGCTTCACCTGAGAGTGGCTTATATATCGCTTCGGCGTAGGCGATGAGGTTCGTCATGTTCCGCCGGATCGGGAGACGCCGTAAAATCCTGCCATTTGAGGTTTTGCCTACGACTCTGTTCTCGTAGAACGAGATGGGGAGAATTTTTCTCATGTCATCGGTGAAATATTCGTATCCGGCGCCATCAATTCCTATGCGCTCGGTGCAGAAGGGCATGGCCTGCGCTTCGGGCTGCGCCTCTAACTGCTGCCATATCTCTGCGAGGGTGCCAGTGAAGGTTTTCTGCTCTGCACCGTCAGCGCTGAAAATTCCGACTACAAGGGTGCGGTGTTTCGTAGTGTTCGTTGGCATTGTGGCTCCTTAGATTTCGTTGCGCGGGTCCCAGTCGTTCCCGAGTGCGAGCGCGGTAGCTTCGGATGCGATGGCGTTGAATAGGTCCTTGGGCAGGAAGAAGGCGTGGCAGTCGCAGAGGGTGTCGATGGTGGTGTTTTCGATGGTTTGGAGTTGTTCGCCCTCTGGTAGGGTCTCGATAAGTTCGGTGAGGGTTTTGGTTATGGCTGCGATAGCGCCGTAGCGTTGGCGGGTGTCGAGGTTGTCGGTGTTCATGAGTTGTCCTTTTCGGTTTCGAAGGTTGCTAGGGGTTCGTAGTTGTCTGTGTCTGGTGTTCCGGCGTGGATTTCGTGTGTTTCGTGGTTGATGTGGAGCCATTCGCCGGGGAAGAGGGAGTGGAGGGCGTTTTCTATGGAGTCTTCTTGTGTGAGTTGGTTTCCTGGTGTGGTTTCTCCGTGGCTGATGATGAGGGTTGCGAATGGGTGGGTTGGTGGCTGGTTTGTGCCTTTGATTCGGTAAACTTTGAGGGTTTCGCGTGTCATGAGAGTTTTCTATCGGTTGATTCTTTTGAATTCGAGGGTTGAGAATTCGTGTTTTTCGGCGGCGAGTTGGGCGCTGGATCGGGTGCCGAAGCCGTACATGACGGTTGGGCAGTCTGTGCACTCCCACCGGAAGGTTGTTAGGTCTTTTTGGATGCGGGTGCGGTGCCGGCGCAGGTGGTAGCCCTGGTTCCAGGCGAGCGCCGTCAGTTTTGTTTGGATGTCTCGTTCAGTTGTTTTAGAGCTCATGGGTGGTGTCTTTCTTTTCGTCTAGTTCGGTGAGTATCCATTGTGTTTTTGCGTGTTCGTTGGCGGATTGGAGGGCTTGTTCTCGGGTGCCGAAGATGTAGCCGTGGACGTGGCTTTTGCGGTGCATGCACAGCCCTCGGCAGATGCACATGTACTCTCTGCACATGAGTTCTTCGTCGCAGTCGGGGCATGCCCAATACCAGCCGTCTACCTGTGGGGAGCCGCCGCCGTCGATTCCGGCAGCGTAGACGATGGGGCGATGGGGGCGGATGGTGCAGCCGGCGGCGCGGGCTCGGGTGTCGAGGTCTTCGGCGATCCGTTTCTTGAGGCCGTCGCGGATAGCCTCTTGGAGTTGGATAGCTGCGTTTTGGAAGATTTGACCGAGGGTTTCGGTGCGGGGGTTCATTTTATTGTTTTCCTTACTGGGATTCTGCGAGCCGTATGTGTAGCTCGAAGAGGTTGGTGTGTAGTGTGCCGCTGAGATGGTTTCTCGTCTCTTGCGGTGTTTTATGGTCTGCTAGGGTGTTGATGCCCTGGCGTAGCTCTTCAATGAGGTCTCTGTCGGTGGTGTGCGGGTGAACATGGTGTTTACTCGTTGATGTGTATGGCGCCATCTCGGGGGTTACGCTCCGGTGATAAGCCAGACGATGAGGCGGATAGCCCCGGCGAAGATAACAGCACCCACAGAGAGTGCGAGTAAGACTAGGACGGTGAGTAGCCCGAAGCCTACGGCTTTAGCCCATCTTGGTGGGGGCGGGGTGAGGTCTTTAAGGAATTTTTCTCGGTCTGCGTGTTGCGGTAGGTAAAAATCGTTGTTTTCCATGATTTGGTTCTTTCTGTGGTTATTGTGCTCGGGCTGCGAGGCATGCCCAGGCGTAGCGGATAGTTTCGTCAAAGGTTGGGGTTTCGCCGGTCTCAACCTTGAGGTTGTAGGCGAAATACGGCATGATCTGCGAGAACGATTCGATGCTGACGCGCAGGGCTTGTCTGAGCCTGTCAGCTTTCGGCTCGGCGGAGCGTGTTTCCCAGTAGAGGGGATAGGTTGGGTCTCTGAGGGCTAGACGCGCCACAGCGGGGCGTTCAGGTGCTAGAAGGGTCATTATGTCTCTTTCTGTGTTCCCGCCCCGTAGCGGGGCGGGAACCGGTCAAATATGGTGTGTTTAGGCGGCGTTACCGTCTGAAACTATGAGGTACGGGGCGTCAGTGCCGCCGGGGCGGTGAGCGACTACCACCGTGAACCCTTCCGCCTGCAAAGTGTCGAGTTCCTTCTCATCCTCACGAATGAATTCCTCGTACTTGCCTATAAGGGCTATAGCGCCTCTGATTTCCTCATGAATGCTCTCGATACGTTCGCGGCGGCGCTGTAAGCGGGTCTTGAGGTTTTCAATCCGCTGCTGACGCTTGCGGGCGATGGTATTCATTTTGTTAGTTCTCCAGTTCTCGTATGATTTTGTTAAGTTCTTTCAGCGCCGATTTGGCAGCCTGCAGAGCGGTCCGGCGATCATGTGCTCAATATGGGGAATATCTTCGGGGTCGGGCTCCGTCTCGATGCCCTGCCATATCGGATGTTCACCGCGAGCGCGGGTATGAGCATGGGCTAGAGCGTTGAGTTTTTCCTGCCGTAAGATTGCGATAGATTCAACTTGAGCGACAGCGCCGGCTAAACGTTTGGTGTACATGGCTTATTGCACGCTCCAAAGTCGTAATTTAGTTTGAGCTCGAAATATTCGAGGTCATATGAGTCATACAAATCCTCGTCGATTACACGGAACGTAGTATCGAGATACCCGAGTTTCATAAGCGGCTCGAAAATGAGATAGTCCAGATCATCTTTATCAATGAAGATAAATTCTGCTAAGTGGAATCTATCGACGCATGTGATGACTTCCCCGCTGTCTTCCCAGGCATAATTTGCCATATGTATTAGAGCCAGACGCAGAGCGGGCAGGTTTAATTCACATGATGCCCACTCACGCAAACCGCCGATGTCTGCAAATGGCGCCTGCCAGGCAGCGGCTAGATGTTCGATGCTCATTTGGTTTTCCTGTCGGTTTTAGTGGGTGAGGGGTTCAATGAGGTAGAGTGCGGGGAATGCGGCGACGGCCAGGGCGGCGACCGCGTTATAGGTTTTGAGCGTGTTATAGCCTTCGCGGGTGTGAATCGGGCTTGTAGCTTCCTGCTCGACGATAACGATGTGGTGGATAATTCCGGCGAAGATCGCGGCGGCTACGGTGATGATGGCTAGGAATTGCATTGTTGGGGTCTCCATTTCGGTGTATCTAGGCGGTTTGCCTGTTTTCTGCTGTGATTCGGTGTTGCAGGGCGGCGAGTGCTCGGGCCCTCTCTTTTTCGGCTGCCTGTTCGTCTACCCGTGGTTTCGGGGCAGATTTCCCAATTTGGGCGAGCATGTGCCGGATTTTTTCGGGCATCGGCTGTGATGCGGCGGGGGACTCAATAGCTGGCGGCGGTACCTCTAGCGGTTTGAATCCGTGTCGGTCGATGACGTGCCCGGGGAGTTGCGACGCTATGCGATTGTGCTTCTCTGCGATTTCCCGGCGCATTTCTTGGAATGCTGGATGCCTGTACTTTTGACTGAGGTGTTTTACTTGGGCGATCTGCCGCCGCTGCTCAGCGTCGTATTCTTTCCACGCTTCCAGCACTGTGCCGGGCTGCAGCTTGTGCTTGCGCTCAACTGAGAACAACCTTTTGAAGAGTGCCCCGGCGTCTGCGAACGGTACCTCGTGCAGGATTTGCGACCAGGCGAAAAGGTCGGCAGGGTCGAGCTCTTCTAGCCGTGAGTCTGCCGACGCTGCCCAACTGTAAAATTGAGCGACTTCATCGGGTGTCATGATGCTTTCACCTCCAAAATGTTTTGATTGTCATACCGGGGCGCCTCAAGTGCGACCGGGGCGGGTTGGTGCTGGAAGGGGTTCTTGGTGGGGGCGGTAGCCTCTGGGAACCAGGGGCTATGAACTCCCATGCGTGCCCGCATCCTGGACGCTTTCGACATGAACTGCTGATTTGCCTCGTACTCGTCCGTCCAGCGTTCGTCCCGCAACCACCGCCACATGCCCTTGATGTAACGCGGCTCTGTGCCTTGCACCTGGCACCAGTTCGCGTAGGTGGCTGCTGCGTTGATGAGAACCTGAGGGGAATCAACCTTTTTCAGAGCTGCCGTGAACTGAGCTTTTGCCTGTTTCACTTCGGTCTTGCGTCGAGAAGCGGGGTAGGCGGCTCGGAATTGCTCGAACAGCTCCCCGGCGGTCTCGGACGCGGCGGCGCTTGCGGCGCCGGTTCCCGTGATAGGTTCTTGGTAGGTTCTATTGGTAGGTTCTTTATTGATAGTTTCGGGTGTCACTGTGTCACCCACCTGGGTGTCACCCTGTCGCCCACTGGGTGACACAGTGTCACCCCTGTGGGTGTCACCCTGTCGCCCACTGGGTGACACAGTGTCACCCTTTAGCACGGAATTTGTCATGTGGATTAGCGCCATAAAATCCAGCTGGTAGAGGTTGGAATCATTGCGCTTTTGCTCCTTTGGCCGCTCCGTCTTGGATAGAATTTGCATATCCTCGAAACGACCAATCGCCCTTTGAGCTGTACGCTTTGAACAAAGAGACTTTTTAGCCACTTTCTTCATTGCGGGCCAACAAATGCCATCATCGTCTGCCATATCAGCGAGCGCGATTAGTACAAGTTTTTCGTGTGCTGTTATGCCGTCTTCGATCGCTAACGCTGGGAATAAGTATTTTGTGCTCATGCCGCGCCTCGCAGGGTTTTACGGCGCCAGATGCGAATCATGGAGCCTTGGCGACCTTTCCGGGTTGAGTTCTTGCATTCGCCGTGCCAGACGGCGTTTTTCTTGAACTCGGGGTCTTTGAAGAGCGCTCCCCACCAGCTCGGGTGGTCTGGTTCTTCGATGAGGCCGTGGAGGTCATCAGCGGAAATCTGCCCATAGCGGGCAAGGTGTTCTATTGCCGCGTCTAGTGCGAGGGGCTTCCAGTCTTCAAATGTCGTTTCTAGAGCCAGTGCTTTAGCCATCGCCGACCATCCTCTCTTGTTCGAATTGCTGAATATCTTCTAGGTAGTAGTGCCAAAATTTGCCGATTCTAAAGCCTCTTGGCATTGGTTTGCCCTCTGACCGCCGGGTAGCGAGCGCTCCCGGTGTGGTGTGCCAGCGGGCGGCTAACTCCCTGGTTGTTAGCGGCGTCTCTGTGCAGGTGCACATTTTTGTCTCCTTGGTGAGCTGATATGCGGGGCATAAACCTTATATAGGGTTCATATGCCATAAAAAGTTAGCTGATTAGGTCTTGAGGTTTTTGCTCTAGCCATTTGGCTATTTCGAAAAATTCTTCAAGGCTCATTTTGCTCTTGTCGCTGAGGATTTGACTTACATAGGTGGGTGTCCGGTCAAGCTTTTTAGCAAGTTGTGTTTGCGTCTTGCCCTGCTCTTTGATAAGCCACTTGATTCTCGCTAGAGCATCTGTGTACATTTTCAAGCTGTCTCCTTGGTGAGCTGATATGACTACTTTAAACCCTATATACGGTTTCTGTCAAACCGATTCGAGAAAAATATTTTTATTACGAGATATTTTTTGCTACAGTAGAGGTATGGCACGAGCAACAACAATAGACATAACGGATCTTATTAAGGCGACTCACGCAGAGCTGAGGGCTCTCATTGGTTATAGGGGGATGAATCAGTACAAGCTCAGGGATAAGAGCGGTGTCAGTCAGTCCACTATCTCCAAGACGATATATCAGAACATCTCTACTCTGAACCTAAGTCAATTCGAGAAGATTGCCGCCGCGCTCGGTGATTCGCCCGGTGAAATCCTAAAACGCGCTGAAAAGGCTGCTGAACAAGCCCGTATTGAACGAGAAAGAGTTGAAAGTGATCCAGAGCTCGAAACGTTACTAAATGAAAATCTGGCTCTAGCTAAAGAAGGGTATGCACTCGCTGCCAAGCGAGGCGATCCACATACAGGTGGTACATGGGGGTAAGACTCCCTTTACTCACACCCTATATGAATATGGGCATCTGGGGGCTTTGGGGCATTGACGCCTTAAGAGTATAAAAATCTATGTGGTTACGGCTGCACTGCCGCCGTCGTTTCCGCTCACTCGCACGCTCATCAAACACAACTTCATACGAGAACTAAATAATGCTTTACAATCCCTGGCAGCATGCTAAAGCCCTCGGCATGCGCATCATTGAACGAGACTTCACAGACGATAACATTCTTGGACTTTACCTTGGCAAAGGCGCCATAGCTCTTAACTCGTCTATGACATACCCGGTCGCCCGGTGCATTCTAGCCCATGAAATCGTGCATGCTGAAAAACACCACGAACCCGGAACCGGCAACCAACATCCCGCATGGGTTGCCTACATTGAGCGAGAGTGCGACCGCATCGCGGCGCTAAGACTCATCACCGCCGATGATCTGCAGAGACTAGCTGACTGCCCGGCATGCGAGCGGGGGGGGGTGATGGCAGATGAGCTTATGGTAACTGAAAACGTCTTAGCATTGCGGTTTCGACTAGCTGATGGGCTATGAAACGTCTTGAAAATTTTTCTGAAAACACTCTTTTTGAGTTGAGTAAATGGTATAGAATATTCTATAATATATATATCAGCTCAAGGGGAGCTGGTAGCCAAGCCGAAAGGCTGGTTTTGAAAACTGAATAGTGAAAGGGGATTGATGGATGTAGTAGCCATCATAACCTTGCTAGTCACGACGGTAGGCGTGGTTATCGGCGGCATCGCTGCTTACCACACCTGGGACGGCAACCGCTCACAACGTTGCCCAAACCGTTCAGACCATAGGGGTCGATGTTGCGGCTCCTGGAAACACCGGGACTAGCAAAGACGGCGACCGTCCGAGATACAGCAATTATCTCGGGCGGCACCGCCTCTTCACTGTAACATTTGATGGGAGGTTGGATAAAGTGTTTAAAGTTGGTGTGGCACTATTTGCGCTAGGCGTAGTCATTATTGGTATTGCCGCGATCTTCTTTTGGGGATCGCCAAATTTCTCATTCATGGCCGCCTGTGCCGCCGCCCTTTTCAGTGTAGCTACGCTGAATTTCGCTCTCTCTGTTCGCACGAATCGCCGGGTCGAGGTGTAGATGACTGATAAAACAGTTCTGATTACGCAGTATGATATTGCGGCGTGGCTTGGCAGGCACGTGCAGACAATCCAGAAACGAGGCGAAAGTGCGGGGCTACCGCCCTACGACTTGCAGAGCCCTACCGGTCATGGCGCGTGGCTTCCAAAGACGATAGAGGCTTGGGACGCCGGATTCAAGCCCGGCAGAAAACCAAATAAGTAAAAAGAGAGTAAAAAGACCCCGCCGGGGTTCACGGTATATTTAACATAGACCGTGAACCCCGGCGGGGCTCATGCGCATACAAAAAGCTCAACTCAATGCTTGTAAGGAAGCGCATATGAACAAATTTAGCACACAGATACCCCGCGATGCGCACCAGGCGGTAGATCGTGGGTAGGGCTCGCACACCGTTAGGCACACACGGAAAAATTTTCGTCTCCAAAACAAAAGCTGGAACCTGGCAGGCTATCACCTACTACAGAGGCATGGACGGTCGCCGGCGCAAGCTCCATTTCACAGCGCGCACCAAAGCCGCCGCTGAACGCGGATTGCGTGAATACGCGGGGCAAATCACACAGACTGCCGGTAAGACCCTAAGTCCACATTCCACTGTCGCACAGGCTGTCGAACTGTGGTGGGAGGAATGGCAAGAGGAAAAACCTCGCCCATATAACACTATCTACACCTATCAGAATGCGGTGCAGAAAAAGATCATGCCCGGTGTGGGGTCTCTGCAGCTCATCGAATGCACAACTGCAGTGATAAGTCTCTTTATTAAAAATCTTTCTAGAGAGACTAGTCCATCTACCGCCCAACTTGTCCGGACAATCTTAAAATCAATCTTTGATACAGCCTTGCGTTATGATGCCATCGCTCGTAATCCAGTTGAAGCGGTCAAGAAGCCGCGGCGGGAAAAAAAGGATGTTCAAATACTTAGCATTGATGAAATTGAGGGAATCCGACAAGTACTCACGGATCGTACTCATCTCGCATTCGTCTTAATGCTTGCTACCGGCGCCCGTATTGGGGAAATTCTAGCTTTACGGTGGGAGGACTTCGAAAAAACGCCTGCTGGCACCATCGTGCATTTGACAGGAACAATTGTTGGCAAGGGACGTAATACCCAACGGCAACCACATCGCAAGGCTGGTGAAGGCTCGGGCATCTCTCTGTATATTCCCGAATTTGCCGTAGCCGCTCTAGACGCATACGCCGCTGAAACATGTAAACAGCGTCGAGCTGGAATGATCTTTATCGGGTCTGCAAAATCTAATGGGTTTGTCTCAACGGATGTATTCCGTTGGGGTTGGCGCCGCAACCTTGACGGAACACCATACGCGCATGTTCACCCGCATATGGTGCGTGCTACGGTTGCTACAATGTTGGCAAACAACACAGATATATCCACAGCGAGCGCGCAACTTGGTAATACTGAGGCTGTCTTGCGTAAGCATTATTGGAAGCGTGATGCGTTGGCGCCGGATGCGCGTGCTATTTTGTCAGTGTTTGGTAGCTGATTGAATGTATCCGCAATGTGTCCGTGTTGGTGCATAACTGTTTATTACTTCCTTGATTTTTCAAGGATTTTTGAGTTCGTAAGGTAGAATAGAACATTATAAAATATGAGGTTAGTAGAAATTAGTGCACCTCATTTTACCTTGTAATTTCAAGGTTTTAACCTTTCTAGTAGTTAGCTGTCATTAGTTGAAATCACGTTCAATGTATCCGCAATGTGTCCGCATTGGGGTGTGTACGGGGTAGCTTGTCTGAAAAATTTTCTATAGATTTTCCTGTTTTAGCTTGCATGCTAACTAACTATATAATATAGTTAGTTATGTAAGAGGTTCACGGAAACCTCAGACACCGAAACAATTTTGAAAGGCACAGGAAAATGGCACAGAACAACTCCTCAACTCCGGCACAGCGTAGCTGTGAAGAATATGAAGAGAAAAGAGAAAATCCCTTAGAGACTTTCACTGATCGCTTCGACGAAGGTGTGAACCATGAAGAAGCACAGGACGTCCTTCGGGAATACCTGAACGCTGGCGCAAAGGCTAAGCTCGCATGGGAACTCGAAGAGAACACCTACATCGTAAAAATTTTGGTAAGTATGGTTGAAGATGTAGATTACTTTGAGCCGCTTGGGTTCGTCTTCGGGAACCAAGATTTAGACGATATGTCAGCGTTCGACGACGGCAAAAACGGCGATCGTGCAGACGAATCAGAACCATTTGAACGATGCGAGAATGAGCTGCTAGAGCACTTTGGCATCACCCGTGATGACCTCGACGAAATCGACATGCCCTGGTAAGCAAACAAAGCTATAAAAGCCCCTCCCAATCTGGGAGGGGGCACTAAAAGACAAAAGGAACAAATAGGAATGACTGAGAAATACACGGCCCGCGTTATCGTAGGTAACAAATACGCTGGAGAGAAAATTACCGCTGAGCTCACGGGGACATTGCAAGAAATTGTAGATTGGGCGCAAACGGATAAGATGTACGACTTTAGTCGGCAGATTGACCTATCCGAATTTATCGAGTATCCCGATGATGTAGAAGAGGCGCATCAGTGGTTCACTGATGAGGGGCGGGAACCATCATTCGAAGTGGAAAAAGCAGATGATCTTTTCGGCACCTGGTGGAATGATGATGACGGGCTCTACGTAGAGATGCATGAGAATCCTATGCCGCTCACCGTGGAGAATGTACGAGCTTATGTGCTCTATAGCGAAGAGAGCGTTAGCCATTTTGGGCAGCAATGGCGGGTAGAAATCATGCCTGCAGAAAGCGAGTAGCCATGACAGATAATGAAAAGTTCTACGCAAAGTCAATGTTTCCCAGTCTGCTCGGTGTGCAAACCTCGACCATTGACTGGCGCATTCGCAACGGTCACCCGCTCCCTAAACCTGATATGGTAATTACCGGGGCCGGGCGGGATACCTACGGATGGACTGAAAAACATATTAGGCAATGGTGGGAGTCGTTTTCTCATCGCAACCAAAAATAATGCTAGAATCCTAACGTGTTCCTCACTTTAGTGGGAATGAACCATTTGTCTGTTTTCTTCTAACAGAAAATTGGGAATCTTTTCCCCGCATACGCGGGGATGGAAGACCCGGTACCTCTGCGCGGTTGTGCCGGGTCTTCTCACCTGTAGAGAGCGAAAAAATGCCCCACCACACCATGTATCGGTGTGGTGGGGCAAATTTTCTTAGGCGCGGTCCCCGTTACTGTTTGCTGAGCTCATCTAGCTTAGCCAGTAGCTCATTGGCGGCGGCAGGGTCGGCATGGTCGCCAGGGGTAACCTGTGGCGCGGGGTCTGTAGCTGCCGCCGGGGCATCTGTCAGCTGTGCGATAGAATCTTCGACGCGGGCGGTCGAGTCTTCCAGGCGTGCTAGCGAGTCCACCACATCGGGGTGCGGCTCAGTGACAGGTTTACCGGGCGCGACATTCACGATCGCCAGAATCAGACCGACTACCGTAACGACGATAGGCAGGTAGCTATCTAGCTGCGCTTGGGTGATAATGCCGCGGGCAACAAAAAAGCCGCCGATTCCGGCAGCCAGAGTGTACACAGCGGTACGGACGTTTGCGAGTTTCTGCGAATCCATGAGGTTTACGCTCCGATCTTATTCACAAGGCGGGCAAGCAGGGAATTAGTGGTTTTCGCTTCGTCGAGAATCTGACGAAGAAAACCGTAAATAAAGCCTTCAAACTTGACGTGCTCCTGCCCGGGAGTGAGCGCGTCAGCGATGATGGTCGCACGGTTCGAGATGTTCCGCTGCCAGGATGCAGCTTGACCGTCAAAATGTTTGCCCTCTTCACCAGGGCGGTTGTACAGATTGAAGTACTTGAGTTCATCGCGAATCTCTTCGAGTACCTTTTCGGACATTTCTTCTCCGTTCTCGATAACGTCATTGACCTGGGCAGCGATGCGGTTGCCTAGGTGCTGATTGACGAGGTTAATAAAATGCCGGGCGGGAAAATTCGGGCCCGGGTCGGTGTGGTCGGATTCGCGGAAAACGCGGCTGATCGCACCATGCGTGGTAATGCCTTTTTCCCCGGCGGCTAGCTGAGCGTCGGTCAGGAAACGCGGCGGAATACCATGCTTGCGGCAAATCGAGGCAGTCAGTGCCGCCGCCTTATCGAGCATTGCCTGACTGAATTCGTCAGACCAACCGGCGTCGTCCTGTGCGGCGTACCCGGCTAGCTCAATGTGGATACCGAACATATTCCCAGTTGTTGCGGCAGCGAATGCATAGTCCAGCTCATCAACACACTGGATAATAGAATCGGAATCAACGCAATACTGCGCGGATGCCTGCGCCGCCGGGTTCGCGAAATAGCTGGCGACGTTCTCAGCGGTGTTAGCGGTCTCCGGGGCTTCCATCGTGTGCATGACTACCCACTTGACGAAGCCGCCTCGGCGACCCACAACACAGTTGGGCGAAACAACTACACCATCTACAATGTCATGGTCTTTGACCTCAAGAGTTGGCATATTTCCCCTTTCTAACTAGGTGAAGCCCCGCACCTATTACCGGTGACGGGGCTTCAAGCCTCAAGGATTTACTTAGTTTCCGGCGGGCATACCTTCGCCTAAAATTTGAATGACGCCCGTTGAAGGATGCGGCGGGGGCGGCGGCTTCTGTTCGTTGATATGTTCACGCAGCTTGTGAATGTAGGCAGATGCGTGAGCACTCATACGAATATTCTTTGCAGTTTCAGACGCGAGGGCGCCTTCTAGCGTGCTAATCCGATCGCGCAGCTTCTCTTCACGTTCCTCTGATTTGTCGAGGCGTGCCTCAGACTTATCAAGCCTTGTTTCTAGCGCTTTGGCGTTCGTTTCGTGCGATTTCTGCTTTGCATTGATATAGACGGTGAAAATAGTGCCGCCGGTCGTAATCAACGCAAGCCAGATAGCGGTGTCAATTTGAAAAATTCCCATCATGGCTTCTTTCTACGCCGGTTTTCCTGGCAGCTGAGCAGGCCACGGGTCGGCGGTGAGATAGGTCATTTGACCTCCTTCTAGAATGGCCCCTGTATCAATCTGCAGGTTAAAACGCGCAGGGCGGTTGCCGCGCCAGCCTTCGGTGTCCCACGTTATCCACATGCGGTTTCGACCGCCGTTGATTTCGCCGCCGTTTCCAGCGAGAACGGCTTGCGTGAAGGTCGCTCGAACTCTAACTTTTTTATCTCCGGTCGGCGTTGCCGGCAGATCAGGGAAAAAACCAGCTGGGATTTCCTTATCGAGGTATTTCCCCGTGGGGATGAGGGTGCCGCCGGTGAAATGGTTGGTGGCTAGAATCGTCACCAGATTTCCATCACGCCGCATGTATAGGTATCCGCCGGGTGCACCGAATTCTTCATTAACGAGTCGCCACCCGGTACTACGAACACTTTCACTTGCACCGGTGGCGGGACCGGGAGGGCCGGGAGGTCCCGGTTCTCCCCGTTCGCCTCTCTCACCGCGCACCGGGGCCGGGCGGCGGTCAAGAGTAGCGTTTACGATCGTCTCGACCGCTTCGGCGCTTTTGCCGGTGAGCTGATAATTCGCGTCGAGAGCGACAAGGCGGGTAGCGCCGGCAATGATTTCACCCATCTTAGATGTCCTCCATCTCCAAGCGAACCGTACCATCAAGGTTATCTACAGCGACCATGCGCCGCCGCGGTACTTGCTCCGTTTGCGGTTGCGCTTCGGGCTGTAGCCTGTGGCTATCAGAGTTGAGGGGGCGGGAACCGGTCAGTGAGACCTCTCCACCACCTGGCACAATCTCAAGCGGATGCGACGGAATGGGCGCGGTGGCGCCGTTTGCTGTCAAGGCATACTGCACATGATAGGTGCCAGGAATGAGGCGGATACCCTCATGAGCTCCGGCGGGATCATCGCATAGCTTTCCAGCAACCACGTATCCGGTGCTCTGGGAGACATAGAGGATGCCGTCTACCTGAGTTTTTGATGTTGGGGTAAACACGATAGTTCCACTTAGTGGCACCGGGGCGCCTGCCGACTGCCCCGGTGTCAAAAAGTTTCCTGTTACCACGCCGTAATCAGGGGCCATAGTTCATTCCTTTTAGCTGGTGACGCCCTTATGACGTGCCAGCGTCGATTTGAAAATGGTTTCAATATCAATCTTCACACCGTCACGTAGCGTATTGCCGATAGCGGCGATCTTATCCGCCGGGTGATTATCACAGAGGCAATCTGAGATACGCAACCGCTCGATATAGGTTTCGATGTAGTACCCCCACCGGCCGGCCTGGTGCGGCTTCTCATTTTCGTGTGGACTATCCGAACGGCAGCCGGTAATAATAGTGCCGCGGGCATCATTGCAAATGTAGAAGTCGGCGGCCTCGTTCGGCTTCGCAGCCTTGCTAAGTGCGTCGTACCAACTCGACGATTCTGCCGCGCAGTTACTAATCTGGTTGCGACCCCATTCAACTATGAAGCCGTGACCGCCGTTCTCCTGCGCCTGGCATGAGTCAATAATCGTGCGGGTTGCCTTGATATAGAACCCCGCGCCGTCATGCATCCACTGGCGCTTGCGGGTGGCTCCGGCGGTAGCTTCGGCTCCCATTGGGACGTAGGCGCCCGAGAGTTCCCCGGTACTAGTGAGTCCCGGCGTGGTGAGACCGTAAATATCCTGCCACGGACGGAAACGGTGGTTATACCAGGACTTGCAGTTCACAAGATGACACTGTGACGTATAGATTTCAAAGCCAGCGCAGCCGTTGCCTGCGAGGTTACACCCTGATGCCTCAACCATGTTGAAATGATTATCTGCGCCACCCGGGTATCCCTTGACCTTGGCGATGTATTCGGGGTGTGTCGGGGGTTTTCCCACCAAAACGCCCTGATTGAGGCACCGGCGAATTCGGATGTTTTGCGCTTTGATACCCTGATCGTCGCGCCCGAAGATCGCAATACCGGTATCGGTGTCCCAGATTTCTAGATTCTCAAGGCGTGGTACGGCGTCCGGGTCGGCAGGTCCATCACCCAAATCAGTATTCAGCACGATACCGCAAACATTTTGTAGGCACGGACGATGATGTCCGTCTACGATACTGGTCTTAATGAACAGGTCGCGCACGCCGGGGCGGAAAAGCCCTTTATCCTGAATGCGCACATTGTAGGTACCGGTGTGGAAAACACCAGTTTTTTCAGCGACAGGCACCGTATCGGTCGCAACAATTTTAGTCCCGAGGCCGTCACCGTAAACCTCTACCCACCCCTTGAGCGCGATAAAAGGATATGAAACTTTGTAAATGCCAGCGGGGATATAGACGGCACCACCGTAAGGTTGTGTGGCTGCCCGGTCGATGGCCGCCTGAATCGCCGCCGTGGAATCTTTCGCTCCGGTGGGGTCTGCCCCAAATTCAGGTGAGCAGACATTCCAGTTATTGGCGAATTGAATTGCTTGCACAGCGCGAACGGCAGTGCCTGTAAACTTTTCTGCAGTGAGAGTAGGAACGGTTATGCCGCCAATGGTGGCAGTTCCGTTCCCGTTATCGTGTGCGCTGATTGTCGGTGTGGTGGGCTGCCCGCCGCCGGGCTGTGGGATATTGCCGCCAGCGAGAGATGCGCGCTGTATGTATGCTTCGAATACGGCGGCGTCGAGCTTTGTGGAAATATCTTCACGAGAGGGCAGCTGAGCGCGTAGGGTAGTGGTTGCTGCTGTCGCTTCACGCTTTGCTATGTCGGTCACATCTGCCTTTGCGGCGCCGTCTAGCTTACCCTCTGCTGTGAGTGCGACGAGCCGCAGTTCATCAGGATTCAGAGCCATAGTTTTTATTTCTCCTTGGGCGCGGTGAATGATTTGGTGGATACGACGATTTCGCCCGGCTCCCGGCGCAGCACAATGAGTCGGTCAATAAGGTTGGGCTGTTCAGCTTCGGTGGCGGAATCCCACAGCAGGGCGGGCAGCTGCGCGTCGGCTCGCAGTTCCACGGTGACCGGGTGAATATTAGCGGGAAGCCCGGCGGCGGTGGTGACTTGAAATTTAAGCTTGTATCGCTCTGGGATGAGATGCAAAGAGATGCGGCCTTGCTCGTCGAGATGGGTCTCAACAGCGCCAGCCCATAAGCGGCGGTCTGTTTCTCCATCCTCAAGGACATATTCGGGGATTGGCTCGCACAGAATACGCCCGGTCAGCGGGCGACCTGCCGGGTCAAGAAGCCGCCCGGTGAGATGCACGGTGTTATATGGCGTGTCAGTCAATATTTCTCATCTCCTACCATGCGGTGCGTTCACGTTTCGCGCACCACGTCACGTCGATATTGAGGGCACTATCTAGCCCGAGGTCTACAGAGCGGCCGCGTTCCATGCGGGCGTAGAGGATACCAGCTTGAAAATCGACCTGGTAGTAGATCGGGATTGCACCTTTCCAGCCGTCGAAATAGGTGCCGGCAATTTGTTGGTCGATCCAATCGACGGTGCGGAACTTTTCAGGGATGAAAGTACCGACGTTGAGCCATTCATCGCCGATGGTGAACGCATATGCTTTGCGAATGAATTGTCCGTGATATTCGCACTTCCACCCGTCTGACATGGGGGTTACCATCATCTTGCCGCCGGTCGATGAACGCGCAGCCCAACCCGGCATCGGCTGCAGATCATGGGTACTAGTCCCATGAATCTGCACCCATTCGCGTTTGCCACTTTGTGTAATGGCCGACCGGTAGGTGCAGCTGTTCGACACTACATGCACCTTTGTTCCGATCATAAAATCGTCAGGTTCGGGTAGCGCATCATAATTTTCAACTTCGATAGAGGGCGCCAGGCGCGGCATGGTACGACGAATTACCGAATCCGTTAGCACCTTATTCGGTTCCCGATCCACGGTTGTAATAATCACATATTGTTTGCCGCCAGTGCGGTCGAGAGCCCCCTTGAGCACTTGAAGCTCAACCGGATTTGTTGCGGCTTTCGCCGGGTCCATGCACGCCACAATGAAATAGCGTGTCTTCTCCTTCACCGGCGGCAGCTGCAGAGTCACAGACTCATAAAGGCGATGGTAGAAGCCTCCGACGATCATATGCGCGTAACGTGGGAATGCGACCGGCGGCGCGATCGTCACTGAATCGGTTGTATTGTCGAATGTCAGATAGTAGTTGCTGATGCCTTGGTCCATTGAGCCGTTACCGATGCCCAAAGTTACGGAATTCCATTGCCCGGCTGTCAGTGGCTTATTGGTGACGGGAAAACTTACCTGCGCCTCTGTCATGGCGTTTCCTCCTTTTAGATGGTGGAGAGCTGCGCCAGATCGCGGCGCACTTTCTCAAAACGTGCGTTGGTTCTCTCTAGGTCGCCGACTGTGAGCTCGACAGTGCGGGCTTGGGATTCCCATGTTATTTTTGCTTCAACGACAGGGGCAGTGTAGGGGGTTGCCCCGGCAGCTAAATCGAGTGTGATGGTGTCACCTATTCTGAAATCGTCGCCAAATCGGCGGGCGGGTGACTCATTCAGCGTAACTTTCAGTGTGCGGGTGGTAGCTCCCTTGGCGAGCTCTTCGTGTGCAGATTTCTCTAGCGCGGCGGCATCGTCGGTGTCACGGCGATCTTTGAAAAGTTCGATGCGTCGATTCCAATGGTCGGCGGCTACGACAGAGGTGAGCTTGCGGTCTGCGCCTTCACCTTGACCGCCAACAACAACTGCTGTTGCAGTTCCGACGGTGTCTTCCATTTCCCACCCGGCAACCTCACCGGTCATATATGACAGGCGAACCCGGCGGGAAAGATCGCGCACCGGTTCGGTCTCAAAGACTATGCGGCGGTCCTTGAGACCGCATCGCATGATGAGACCGGCTGTATCTGCCAGCGGGCGGGTAGTCTCCAATAGGTTTTTGAGCCGTGTATCTACCTGCACGGTCCCGCCCCGGTGGCGGTCTTCGGCAATATCGAGCGTGGAAATCCGGCGGGCGTGGATAGCCCCGCCACCGGTGTTGAGATTTACAAGCTCTTTGATAATGCTCTCACCGGGGCCGCTGCGCGTGTACCGTGCTGTTTCCTGAGCATTCTCAGCATGCGCAGGATCGGGATAGGTAATGCGGTCGGCGATAAGGCATAGTGCTGAGGTGACCGTAATCTCTAGTGTGAGCTCCGAGCCTTTTGCCGTGCGGTGAAAGGCGGTGACAGGGCCGGAAATTTCTATGTCCCCGTCACGGGCGGTAAGCCACCAGCCCGGCATAATACGATTCGCTGTCTTGAGCGCTTCGCCAACAACATCAATGACAAAGGTGTCTGGTTGATTTTTGCGCATAACAGCCTGTACTTTGGGGCTTAAAATTTGCCCGCGATGCTGCAGATGCTCATCGTACATGGTGACCGTCAGCAATTTATATTCCCCTCAAATAGGTGGGCTTATACACCAGCTGAATACCTGAGGCGTCCGTCATGTTCGTTGCCTCAACTCGGATTGTGTTTTTCCCCGGCGGCAGCTGAAACAGCGTCGAGCCGTCAGCGACTTTGTCCCAGAGTTCGCCGCGTGTGTGTACAGAATCAAAAACGTCATAGGTAGCGACGTCAAGAACCATCCACTCACCGGGTTTGAAGGTTTCGCGCACCTGGAAAAAAGCGCCGCTCTCTTGATGCGTCACTTTGACGTCGGTGACCGGGCCCGTGATACGCCATACTGGTGTCACGTTTTGGTCTGATTCGATGGTGATTTCCGTCAGCTCTCCCACTGTTGAGGGCGTGAGAATGACCGGAAAAAACGGCTGTGAATCTGACACAAAGTGTTTGCCTTCACTAGATTTCGGCGACCATGACAGCAGATGATCTTCACCATAGAACAGCGGATGCGGCGCCAGTAGCGTAAGCCCTACGCTCAAGTGGGTTTTACGGTATTTCTGCCCGAATTCCCCTTTGAGACCTTCTTTATAGAGAACATCAATAAATCGAGGGGCGGCTCCTGGCAGGCGTACTTCTAAACGCGCCGAACCCCGTGAGGGATGCAGCGCGTCGAGAAGCCGCCGCCAGGCAGTGAGCACTTCTTCTTGGTTTGCGCCCATAATCTTGAGCGGTACAAAGATTTCGCGCTCTTTCAGATGTGTTGAACGCAGAATCGACCCGTAGCCACCTGAGCGTTCTGTGAGCCGATGATCCACCGGCGGCAGACCGATACCTTCAATTCCTTCTAGCAGGGTGAAGGCGTCGAGGCCGGTGCTGGTAAAGCTGATGGGCTCTGCAGCACCGACCGGGTGCAACCGTACTAAGGGAGGGGCATTACGCTGGCTCATAATTTAGCCTCTCTTCTCTGCGGCGGCGCTTCTCAATGGCTTCTGCCACCTCATCAGCCGTGTAGCCGTGCACCTCTCCGATGGTGATACCCCCGCGGGTGCGGGAGCTGTGATCGGCGATGTTGTACATGGCTTCCCATTGCTCTGAGGTGAGCACATAATCCGGTGTAGCGCGGCGATGGTCGATAAGCTGAACACCCTCAGTAATGAGGCCGCCACGATCGTAGAGCGTCGGTGTGACGCGCCCGCCGTCAGCATAGCCATGCCCGTGACCGATAACCCCAAGCTGCCCGCCATAGCCATAGCGGGCAGTTGCATAGCGCATACCCGCAACCAAGTTGGCGAGCGGGTGGCGCCTATCATTCGGGAGCGATGGGTCACGGAAAGCGGCGAACGTTGCACCAATCACCTGAACCAGGCCTTGCGCGAGGTCGCCCGAAATGGTGTTCACGTCCACATAGCCATTTTGGGTTACTCCCGGGTCGCCACCGGATTCAGATTGAATCTGTGACAGCCAGGCGTTTATGTACTCTGGTGTCACGGGCAAGTTAGCGATTTTGAGAGCTTGTTCAACGGTCGGTCGCCATTGCTCAACGCCCGCGCCGGGGTTGAACTTCGGTACAAAGGACTTTATCTTTTCCTTCGCGAAATCCGCCACATCATGAGCGGATTTCTGCGCCATACCGACAGCACCAACGACGAAATCGTTCCCTTTAAAATGGTCTTTGGCGATATTCGACGCTGTATCCACCGGTATCAGAATCGCATCTTTAACGCGGTCAAACGCCCAATCCACACCGTCGTCAATTGCTTTGCCGACGGCTTCTCCGGTCTGCTGCCAACCAACGGACAGCGCATCTAACGGATTGTTGGGGTCAACCACACGCCCGCCGTTAGCGAAGCCCGGCAGGCGCCCGGTGCGGTTCAGATAATCCAGTGCGCCCGGGTTCTCACGCTCGAAACGAGCCCGTGATTCTTTGCGAATCACGAACTCATCGGCGTGGACTATACCGGCAGGCGTATATTTTCCGCCCGCGCCGGTGTAGCCACCCACATCGAATGACGGGATGCCCGATGTATCAATGCGCGCTAAGTCAGCACCGCTCCATACATCGTTTAACCCGTTGTAACCGTCGATAAGCGCCCCGTTAATAACGGTGTCGATCACCCATTTAACCGGTGTACCCACAATTTTTTTGAGGGTATCCCAGACTTGCCCAATGCCCTCAACCGTTTTGTTCCAGGCGTTGGCAAAATCGTTCTGCAGCCAGTGACCGAGCGGGTCGAGAATATTATCTTTGACCCACCCCATCGTTTTGCTGATATGGTCCCCAATCCAGTTGAAAACTGGTTTGACGATGTTTTCCCACAACCAGCTAAAAATTGGTCCGAGAACATCTTTGATGAGGTGATATAGCGCATCGAAAATCACCCGAATAATGTCCCACGCGATTTCTATGACGATGCGGATACCGTTAAAGGCAGGCGAGATAATTTCATTCCACAGCCACGTAAAAATAGGGCCAACAATATTTTGCAAGACCCACACAATGGCGTCCATGATGGGCCTGATAATGTTGTTCCAGGCAAACCCGATAACGGCACTAATGCCGTTCCACGCGGGTACGATAATCTCATTCCACAGCCAGGTAAATACTGGTGCGAGAATGTCCGTGATAAATGCCCATATGCCCTGAAAGAGCGGCTGCAGAATTGTGGTCCACGCCCACTGGATGACCGCGACAATCCCATTCCACACGGGTGTAATGATTGTCTGCCACAACCAGGTAAATATTGGTGCGAGGAAATTCTGAATCACATCAACGATGGCGTTGAAAATAGGTTGCAGAATATTAGCCCAGGCCCATTGCGCCGCTATCACAATGCCGTTCCAGGCCGGAATGATAACGTTTTGCCACAGCCATGTGAAGGCTGCACCCAAAGCTTGGATTCCCTGGTCGATGATGGGCTGCGCGTTGGTCTGCCACCAGGTGACGAATGCATTGACTGCATCTACGATCGCCTGCCAGACAATCCCGGCTACGACCTGTAGCCGTTGAAAAGATTGGTCGATGAAATCGTGAAACCACCCGATTTTGGTGTAGGCGAGAATAAGTCCACCTACCACAAGGGCAATCGCGGCGACAACAAGCGCAATAGGCGCAATGGCTGCCCATTCTGCTGCCGTCAATCCCCAAAACGTGCCTTCAAGAGTGCCCGTAATGATAGCGGTAATACTGGCTATCGTGTTCCACGCGGCAAGCCCGAGCTGCCAAACGCCAAACGCAGCGGCGGCAACTCCTATACCGATAGCGAACGGACCCCACAGGTCGGATGTTTCTTTTACAAAATTGAAGATTTTGGCGGTGGCCTGCGAGAACTGTTCAAAAGTTGGCACGCCTTGGTTTGTCACCCAATCAACTACAGCGCCAGCAATGGGTAAGAACTTTTCCCCAATTTCTGCCGATAAGTCTTTCCACTTTGCAGCCAAAACTTGCGTCTTGTGCTGATAGGTATCGGTTTCCCTATAAAAGTTTCCTTGAGCGTCGGCAGACTGCTTGAAAAGAAGCGACTGCACAATCAGCTGTTTTTGCTGTGTATCGAAAGAGCCGCCCGTCTTTTTGATGCCTAGATTCAACCCTTCTTGGGTGAGCATCGCATCATTGAGCGAGATACCATAACGCTCAATGGGGTCCATTTCACCGCGCAATGCCGCTGAGATGGCTTCGATCGCATCGGCGGTCGTGCCCCCATACATACTTGCTAGGTCGGCGCCCAACGCGATGAGCTTGTTAGTTTTGCCGCCCAATTCCTCCATAGGGGTACCAGCGTTTTTGAGCATGGACCCAAGCACCGAGGCGAATTGGTTATATTCGTTCGCCGAAATGCCGACTGAGGTGCTGGCGGCAGCTGCCCACATGTGCATCTGCTCAGCAGAGCCTTTGAACACGGAATCCACGGCACCGACAGACTGCTCTAGGTCGCCGGCGGCGGTTAGGGCCTCTTTGACTCCGCCGAAGAGCGTGATACCTCCGAGCAATCCGCCACCTGCGACGAGTGCTCTTTTAAAGGTCGATGAGAAGAGGCTGCTTGAAGTTTTTGCGGCCTGTTGCGCCTCATGATCTGCTGATGCGAAGGCGCGTTTGAACCCGGCTTGAGCTTCGGGCGCTACGCCTTCCACACCTTTTTTGAAGTGCTTGCCAATGCGACCGAAGGCGCCGCCCGTTTTCTCTGCTTCATGACCGCCGGCTCGGACAGCCTCAGTGAGGGATTCTTGCGCAGATTTGAGTGATTGAGAATGCCCGCTAATCTCGGTCACAGATTTGCGGGAGACGTCTATGTATTTTTGCCGGGCGGATGTTACCCGATCTTCGGCTGCCTTGACGCCAGCAAGTGCCGTGCTAGCAGATGCACGGGCGTTTGAGAGCGTACTTTCAGCGGCAGAAATTTGCGCCTGAGTGGCAGAGCCGGAAGAGCGCAGAGAATTAAGTTTAGCTTCGGCAGCTTGTACAGCTGTGAGCTTGGCAGCGTGTTTTTCCTGAGCGGCGGTGAGACGAAGCTCAGCCTGTTCAATGCTGGACGCGGCGGCGGTACGGCGGCGAGCGGCGATTTCGGTTGCTTGCGCCATACGATCCTGAGCGTCTTTAACTTTTTGCTCTAGCTCTTTCGTATCTACTGGCTTTGCCTCGGTGAAGGCGCGGGCCATATTTTGCCCAATCTCACGCCCTGCAGCGGTGCCGTATTTTCCGGCACCGCTGAGAGCGCCAGCGATTTGACGTGAGAGGGTAGCTGTTTCGACCGCTAGTGTGATGTACCCGGTTGCGAGCTCGACGGCGGCCATTTGTCACCTCTCAGTATTCTTTTTTGCTAGGCGAAGCGTGACATGAAGTCTTTTTTAGCCTCGTCATAGCTCATGGGTGCAGCGGCGATTTTGCGGGTTTTTTCGTCCCACGGGCGTACTGCTGGTTTGAAAGACCGCAGCTTTGCACGGTCGCCGCCGCGCTGCAGATTTGCCACTGCAAGGATTTCTTTAATGCTTTGCACACCCTCGAACATGGGGATGTACCAAAGCCACTTTTCGGGCTCGCTGGCACGCTGGATCGGACCCCACGGCGGCTCGGATTCAATCGCGGCGATAATATTTGCCCACGATGCTCTGCCCGTGCGCGGTGAATCCCAGTCGAGCCCGACTTCTAACAGCCGGGCTCTCACAGCGGCTTCGTGTTCCTGATAGAGCTGGATAGCTCCTAAGATTTTGGGAGCGCGCCCTCACCCCATGCTTCAATGAATTCAGGGAGTTCTTCGGCGTCAAGCTCACCAATAACTTCGGCGTCTTCGGTCGATGCGCCAGCGGCAATGCACCAGGGAATAATAACCGCGACGTCACCCTTGTTGAGGGCGGCGATGACCTTCACCGGCATCTGCTTCATATCTGGAAGACGGAAAACGCCCTCGAACAGGTCGGATTCAAATTCAACCAGGCGGTACTTCTTGGCGAACTTGCGAGCGTGAGCCTTTTTGACGTTCTTACGGGTGCGGGTGGTTGCTGCCATGTTTGCTGACTCCTATCAACAGCGCTGGCTCCAAAAAGGTGTAGCCCCTGGTGCGGCTGTGGAGCCAGCAATAAGAGTGCAAACCGCACCAGGGAAATATGAGTACCTGCCCAATAAGGAAGGTCAAAACCGAGAAGGTTTAGCCACCGATACCGGGAACAGCGCCGGGAACACCACCAGGTGATGCGGCACGAACGGCGGCGGCCTTATCCGCATCAGGGATGAGGGTGTACTCGGTGTAGCAGATACCGGTTTCGGGGTCTGCCAAGCACTCGATGGAAACTTCGAGACCATCGGCAGCAGAATGGGTTAGATTCCGATCGCCGGCTACGGTGATCTGCCCGCGGGGGATAGCGAAGCGGCGCTGATACCCGTTGTTGGGGTCCTTAGTTTCGATAGTGAAAGCCTGCACCGGCGGAATGTCAGCACCATGCTTGACCTGCAGCACGCCCTCATCTGAGAGAGAGACGTTACTAGGACCGAAAACAGTCTTATTGACGTCGAGGTCAGCGGTTGAATGCAGGGTAAATTTGATTTTCGCCGAGTATTCGCTGCGCACCGTGCGCACCTTGACGCCGCCCCATACCTTAATCTCTTCGTCCGAGGCATCCTCTGAGAGAGTCAGACCGTCCTCGTTTACATAGCCCATCGGTGTAAACTTGTCGCTGAGCTTGGTCTTAAAAGTTCCTGGAATTTCGGTCCCGAGCGGGGCGACGGTAATACCGCCGGTAATGCTTTCGGGCTTGGAGACAATAATGTCGAAATTACGCTTTTTCTCAGCCATAATTTCCCTTTCCTACTAAAAAGCTCGCCTCAGGTGGCGAGCGTGGTGGATTTGAGTGTGACTGTGACCGTCCAGGTGTATGCGGGCAGCCGCGGTTCCGGGAGAGGGTCATAGGCTGGCATGGTGAGGTGACGGTCGGTAAGGTATACCGGCGCGTCATGCTCGGGCCATTCACGCATGACGTTGAAGACACGGTTAGCTAGTGCATCGGCTGCTTCTCCGTCAGGTGCACGCACCTCGAAGCTGATGCGTTTATCGGCAAGCTGATAGTGATGGATTCGTCCGCCGCCGCCGTCTTTGATGAGCACTAGGGGCGTGTTTTTATCCCACCCGGTCGGCGGCTCGTCGCGGGCTACCAGCACATCGGGGAGAGCCCGAGCAAAATATTTGTAGGCGGTTGAGACGTGCGAAGGAAAAATAAAACGTTCAGTCACGGCCTGCGTCCAATGCTCGAATCAAGGCGTTGTGCTTGCGATTGTGGAAGTGAGCGTGCCCGGTCGCCATGATGGAGACGGCGCCGCGTGGATCCTCTAGCGCTAGCTCGGTGACCTTGTACCCGGCAACTTTTCCACCTTTGGAAGCTTCTTTCGCGATGGCGTCAGCACGGCGTTTCAGATTGGCGCGAACAGCTGGCAGCTTGCGCAACTGTTGCAAACCAGTTTTATTGAGTTTGAATTTTTTAGCCATGCCAGCGCCGCACTTTCACTTCCGTGTAGAAGGTTGTCTTAGTGAAAGGATTCGTAATAGCCACGGCCTCACCTTCAACTTCGAATGTCTTGCCGTCGATGATGAACCGGTCGGCGGCCTCAATGGCGGTGCCAGCGGGCAGATATAGCACATGGTCTATCGTGGCTATCAGCGCTGTGCCAGCACGTGGTTCAGTGGCGGTGGGCGCATCAATGATCGCTTGGATGTCTCGACGTGTTTCGGTCTTCTTTTTGAACCCGTCAGCGGTAATGGTTTCTTCCGTTGAGAGGTGCGTTATTGTCACGGTGTGCCCTGGCAGTGGTAGACCTATCACGGCACCCACCCGAGCTTATAGGGAGCCAGCTTCTCTTTTTCCTGCTCTAGCAGAGAGACGCCCGAGGCTTCACCGTTGCGTGTGGCATAGCCGACCGATTGGGTGCCGGCTCTCTGATACGAGAGGTTGCCGTGCGCACCCATTGCGGCGCGGGCTGCTAAATCCTGGATAACCTGAGCGACCGGGGCTAAATCTTCATGCCCGTGCGTGAGCTCGACGGTGACACATCGGGGCTCACGCGGGAAGACCTTACCGGCAGGCAACTTGATCCACCCGTCAGCTGAGAAACGGAAACCCTGCACCGGCACCCCGTCCACAGCGAGCGCGTGAATATCTTCAACTTTGTTGGATGGCAGCGCTAGTTTGTTGGCGCCGTTGCCGTCGAGGGTGAGGGTTTCACGGATGGGGGGTCCGATATGCCAGCCGCAATAGTTGCGGACGGTCTGTTGCGCGGTTTCAGCTGGATTTTGGGTTGCGTTGAGAATTGAGGGTTTGATGCTCATAGTTCTCTCCGTTCAAGGTTTTGCCCCGGCACTGTTATGCAGGTGCCGGGGCAAAGGGGGGCGTGACTAGTCCTTGAGTGTGACTTTCACGAACGCTTCGGGGCGGCGTACCGCTAGGGTGAGGCGTTCTTCTGCCAGGACGGCAAAGCGACGGTTGGTGAAATCGTCAGAATCGGCGTTTGAGGCGTTGAGCGTCAGCGAGCCCTTGCGGTAGACGGTTGCGCCTTGCTTGCCGGCGCCAACGATGGCGGTGCCGGCGGGGACTTCGTTGGACTGGATGGTGGGTAGACCCCATAGCCCGGGTTCGGGCATAAAGGTGCCGTTTCCGTAGGCTCCGGTGAAGGGGCCGCCAGCGAGATATTGTCCGTTGGCGTCTTTTGCTAGGCGCAGCTTGTCGTAGTCGGCGGGGTTCATGAGGATGCCGTCGGCGTGCAGACCGGATTTCTGGAAGACCGCCGACTTTGCCTTATAGAGCAGGTCGAGGTTGGTTTCCTTATCGTCCTTGGGGGTAGCCGCTGTGATGGTCTGAATGCCGGTGCGGTTGAGCAGGCCCTTGATGTTGGTGCCTGCGCCGTCGCCAGAGAGTAGCTGTTCAGCTTCAACAAGGATGAGCTGGAAGAGCAGGGAGTCGTTGATTTCTGAGACGAGGAAGGCGAAGTCTTCGGCCATGTCGTTAGAAATCTTCACGAACGCGGCGATAGCCTTCAGTGCCTCATTGACCTGCTCGTAGTTGGGGGCGGATACCTGGGCGACCTTGCTGTTTTCGCGGGTGGTTGCAGGCTTGCCGTTAGCTACTTTATCCCAGAGCTTGGAAACGAAGTAGGTAATGGAGGTGCCGGTGATTTCGCCCGATCCGAGCCAGTCAGAAATGACCGGTGCCTGCTGCCAGGGCTTGACAATGGTCTTGTCAATGTCCGGGATGTTCAGGTATGAGGCGCTGCCGATGACGCCGGTTGTGGCGACGTCGGTGTTTGCCTTGGCGCCGGTGCGGGGAAACTCCGCGATAGCGAAGGTTCCCTGTGCACGGTTCTTGAACGCGGCGATAGCGCCGTTGTCCTTGAGCCCGGTGGCGACGTGCTCACCGAGAGACTTAGCGGCAGGTGCGCCCTGCTGCTCCCGTGCAGGCTGAGGGGTGCCGATGCCCTTGAACAGGTCACGCGATGCGTTCAGGTTATCGTACCGCTTGGTGAGGGTTTCGTGCTTTTGCTTGAGCTCTTCAAGGCGGCTTTCGTCGGCGGCGGTGATATGCTCCTTGAGGCCGCGGTCGATAATGTCGTTGGCTTCGGCCTCGACCTGCTGAATATCTTCAAGGATGGTAGCCATTTAGTTGCTTCCTTTCCAGGTGAAATGTTTTTTGAGGTCTTCGGCCTCCGTTGCTGACAGCGTGCGCTCTTTGACCGGGCGGCGATCCTGAGCTTTGGCGGTTTCCCGCTCCTGGGCTGTGTCGTCGTCTGGTTCCTCGGAACTACCGTCGTCGTCGGTGGCGTCAATAACCTTGTTGATGAGGTCTCGCGCTTGGGCGAGAAGTTCGGCGTTGGCGGCAGAAATTTTTCTGCCGGCCTTTAGACGGGTAACCGCGTTTTTGACGTCGGTTATCTCGGTTTCCGTGTTAGCCCCGATTTGGACGATGGAAACCTCAAAGATGGTGAGCTTGCGAAGTTCGTATGCTTCACCGCCGGGG
>ERZ772952.24-NODE-24-length-36267-cov-11.9264_pt1 | contig 36267 bp, 35 predicted proteins | sample MGYA00580686_ERZ772952 | MGnify/ENA primary metagenome ERZ772952 (study PRJEB29015, sample SAMEA2738074) | human oral metagenome | biome: human oral; feature: human-associated habitat; material: saliva | place: China | collected 2213 ... | reverse complement strand
CTACACCGAAGCGGTCTAGGACTTCTGCTGTTTTTTGCATGGTTGCCCAGTCGGACTTGGAACCCATGATGATGGAAATTACTGGTTTCATAGTTAATATCCTTTTCTTTCCTTTCTTTTTTCAATCACCTTAAGTTGTGAGGGACGGCAGCAACCACCAAAGGTGTTTCATGCCTAAATCGGAAGCCCAAGGTCTTCCAATTTCCCTGAACGATTGGATTATCATCCAATCGTTCTTTCACAACGGCAGTGATTGTTCTATATTAGCTCGCTAACGCTCGCAAATCAAACGACCATTATCGTATTTGGCGACTTCGTCGCCTTATTCTTATATCTTTACTTAATTGCCTTACTTCCAATATCTGTTCGGTAAAAGAGACCTTCTGTGTTTTGTTTGTTGAGTTCGCTGTAGATAGTGTTTTGACCGTCTTTGACGGTATCTGCTGTGGTGACGAGCATATAGACACGTCCACCGTTTGAGAGCAGGGCTCTGCTATTTTCCGCAAACTTCGCACCTGCATAGTAGGTGATGATGTCGCCCTCTGTTTTTGCTGGCAATTCAACACCTTTTTCATAGTCAAGCGGGTAGCCGTTTGATGCGACAACCACACCCAGAGTCACACCCTTGTTTGTCCAGGTAATGGTTGGCTCCTTGCCATCCAGAATAGCCGTAATATTTTGTGCAAAGTCAGATGTCAGACGAGGCAAGATAATTTGTGTTTCTGGATCTCCAAAACGAGCGTTGAACTCGATAACCTTAGGTCCATCAGTTGTCAGGATAAGCCCTGCGTAAAGAATACCAAGATACGGACGACCTTCTTTGATCATCCCTTCAAGGACTGGCTTGACAATAGTATCAACCGCTGTGGCAACCACGCTCTGCGGCAAGTGGAGAACTGGCGAATAGGCCCCCATCCCACCAGTGTTAGGACCCTTATCGCCATCGTAGGCACGTTTGTGGTCCTGAGCTGTTGGCATGATGTAGAACTTGTCACCATTGACAAAAGCAAAGAGAGAGAACTCTTCTCCGTCGAGGAATTCCTCAATAACCACACGCGCACCCGAATCACCGAATTTATTGTCCAAGAGCATCTCATGAGCGGCTTCGACCGCTTGCTCAACCGTTTCAGCTACGACAACACCTTTCCCGAGCGCCAATCCATCCGCCTTGACAACGATAGGAGCGCCTTTCTCCTCGATATAGGCTTTGGCCTCCTCGAAATCTGAAAATGTGCCATAGGCTGCTGTCGGAACGCCGTACTTGACCATGATTTCCTTAGCAAAATCCTTGGACCACTCCAGCTCCGCTGCCAATCTTGTCGGACCAAAGGCTTTGAGACCAGCTTGGTTAAAATCATCCACAATACCAGCCGCAAGGGCATCATCTGGACCGATGAAGGTCCAAGCAATATCGTTGGCTTTTGCAAACTCAATCAGTTTAGAATGTTCGGAAATAGAGATATTCACTAATTCCAGACCATCCAGAGTCATCCCATCATTCCCAGGAGCAACAAAGACCTGCTCAACATCCCGAGACGCCAACAACTTCTTAGCAATCGCATGCTCACGACCACCAGAACCAACAACCAAAAGTTTCATAATGCAAGATACCTCAATATAAAACAATCACAGGGGCATATGCCCAAAACCAAACATTTTCGCAAAAACTAACAACTTTTCACGAATTATACAGGACTATTATAACATATTTGTTCAGTAGTTTGAATTTCTAATCCCATTTATTCGGAAAAGAAAAGCACCACTGATGTGGTGCGGGGAAAAAGAAAGTATTAAAAATAAAAAAGAGAAGATCATAATCTCTTCTCTTTTTTCTGTGTTCAAATTTCCTACAACTATAGTACCATTAATCTTTTTACTTTTCAACAATAAAATTTAAATTTTTTGCATTTTTCCCTCTGGGTGTCTCCTCATACTCAAATGAAACCCTATCTCCAACAATTGGATTAAGAAAGTTCACCTCATCCAAACTAAAATAAAATGAACCGTTGGAATTTTTTACAAAACCAGAATCATACTTAATAGTTACTATAATTCCTTCAGTGTCCTCAGTAATTTCTTGAGCTAAAGCGTCATAATTGACACCTAGTCTTTTAGCTAAATCAACAACATCGACGCTATATGATTCACTATGCTCTAAAATTGCCGTTTTTAGTTTCTTTACTACATTATTAGTATTGTTAACTATTAAACTGAAATGCTGTTGAATCTTTTTTTCTAATAATTGCTTTGCATCTAGATCAAAAGATAAAAAGGATAGATCATTTAATGCTTTTATTAGTATTGAAGCAGTTCCCCCATCAATTGTTTCCAAATCTTCAATTAACTCGATCGCTTTCTCAAGTAATTCTAATCTCTTCTTATAATCACGCCTTTTAAATTGACTCCCTTTCCTTATGTATAAATCTGCATATCTACTAATATATTGATTTTTAAATCTGTCTTTTTCATCAGAAGTAATATCAATACTTTTTAAAGCCATCTCTGCTTCTTCATATCTTACAAGAAAAATTAACACTCGTGCTTTTTCAAGTAATATCTCTTTTGAATCTGGATAATTTTTTTCAGCTTCCAAAATTTCTTGATAAGCACTTTCATAATCATCCATTTTATTTCTGTAAAAAATACTAAATAAATACAAGACTGTAGCTTTTTCATAACCTTCATTAGCATTTTCTACAGCTGTTCTGTACGATTCAATAGCTTCATATAAATTCATATTCTCTGCATTTATATATGCTTTTATTTTATAAACTTCAAAATAATCTGGAGCTACTTCCCGAGCTCTCTCAACAGATTCTTCAGCTTCTTTCCATCGTTTATCTGCACTATATTGTAAAGCTTGCTTTAGATAAAATGAAGAAATCTTTTTATTATCTGTTTCTAGATTACCAAAAATAGTCTTAGCGAAAAATGGCGATGCTTCTTTTTCAAGTTGAAAATTTTGTAAAATACGAGATAACTCACTTCTTTTTTTAGAAACTTTTTTAATAAAATCGTTACTCGGCTTATTATATAGTGAAAGGTAATCTTTTGCCATACTATTAATTTGATATGTATTTGATTTTGAATCAAGCATACTGGTGGACTGTAATACATTGATGTCCTCAGCTAATTCATATGTTGACTCATCCATATAGAAATCAATTACACCAAATACTAAAGGTTTCCCTTCTAATAAAAATAAATGGAGTATTTCTTTTTGTGAGGAGTTTAATTTGTCAATAATATTCGACATACTGAAATGAATTAAATTGTCCTTATGTGCCAATAAACTAGCCTCGTCTGTTTTAAAATAGATACTTGTGACAAACCATTTTATTGAGAGAGGACTCGAATATAAATCTTCAGTCAATAATTGTCTCAAACTATCTTTATCTCGCTTATACAACTCTAGTCCGTAATATTGGCACAGTAACCTAAAGTATTGTTCTGAATCTTTTAAACTCATTTCTGATAATCTAAAGCGCGTCTCTAGTTCTCCAACACCACTTCTTGAAGTAATTAATACTTTAGAATTATCTGGAATTGATTTTAAAAAATTTAGTATTTCTCCCGCTGTTACTGTTTCTAAATTATCAATAACAAGTAATGTATTGAAATTCTGCATAAAACTCAGTATGTCATCTACTGGAGAATCTGAATCTTCAACTGTTGATTTTTGTAATGACTTATACATTCCTTCAACAGAATGAATTGCACCTTTGATATTTATAAACTCACCTTTAGTTAAAGACTTTGTTTTTAAACTTACCCATACTATGGCATCAAACCTATCTTGATGCTCAGGATCATCTACAATATCATATAGGCATTTAATGGCAATAGCTGTTTTTCCAATTCCGCCATTACCAATAATAGTAATAATTTGAGATTTTTTATTTAAAATGAGTCCTTTTAGATCTGAAATTTCCTTTTTCCGTCCTACAAATCCAGTATCATCAAATTCTGGCAATGGTAAGTTATGATAAATTTTAGTTGTATCATCTTTTACTGTAGGTTTAACTTCCATCAATAATTGTTGAGGATTTTCTAAAATTAACTTTCTTGTTTCTTTTACTTGCTTCCAATTGATTTTTGGAAGTTCCTTATCAATTATATTTAACGCTTCTTCTAAAGTAGAGCGATCTGCAAATTCCAATGGCCTAGAATGCATAACCCTATTTCGAATTGGAATAATTTTATCAAAAATTTTCTTCATTTTTGACTTTTCTTCTAGATTGACCCTGAAGCTGCTGTGGTTTCCTATAATAAATGATACTAAATCTCCTAAATCCAGTTCTATCAATATTTCATATTCATCAGATGTCCCCTTACTGGAGGAAGTAGAGTCAGAATTTCTAGTTCTTGCTTTTTCAACAAAATCATTCGGTAAACCTATTACTGGCTTATTGTTACTGATAAAATTCCTTAAATCATATTCAATTGATGTACAAACTGCAAACATAAGTAAACGATTATTTAAATTAAATCTTTCCATCAAAAAACTCCATGTATTATTTTCTGTTTTAATTATACCAAAAAAGCAAGCCTCTCAGCTCACTTCTTGTACATTTATTTCTTCAAAACATATTCCCAGTCACCTGTAAAACCTAAGTGATGTAGATGAATACTGGATTGGTATTTAGCAAATAAGCCTCTTAAACGTGGGATAAAATTATTATTCCATTTATCACGATCAGTATACAACTGTTTAATGGCATATAATTGAGCCATGAGGCGATTTTTAATTTTGACATTTTCAGTCATAAAAGGTGGCAGCTGTCCAGGAACCTTTGTGAAGCTTCTATAGTACAGCCTACTGTAATGTGCGCAATAGTTTCTAAGAACAACTGCAACTTCAAGGTAGGTACGAACTTGAGTTATCTTGATATTCAAATCTTTAGCAATGAGACTTTGAACTGAATTTGGACTATCGGCATAAAACTTAGAAGTAATACCAAATGAAAAAAATTCAACTAAGACCCATAAGGGAAATTCACTATCATACTTAAACTGATGATGTTTATAAATAGGATCCTTTCTTCGATAACTCAGTTCTTTTTCAAGATTCTTCATAAATTCATCGTGTTTGTGATATTTGTTAAAGTTCTTGCTATATTTATAAGCTAAGGCGCCATACTGTTCAGAATGATGGTAAGCAACTTGCGTTTTAAAATATAACTCAATATCTTCAAGATACTCCATTAGCAAAAGTCTGAGCTCTGAATCAAACTGATAAATGCTGTAAATCTTCTCTAAAGATACCTTGTTGCTGTCATATTTTTGAGACTCCTCATCTCTAAAAGGCAAAAAATAAGCAGTTAGCCGATAATAATTAATACGTTTTAGAATAGTGATGGCATACTCCTTGGAAGTTATATCCTCACATCCGTGCTCAATTAATTTGGCTACTTGCTCTTCAAAAGTCTTAAATTCTTTGATTTCCATTCAATCATCCATATAAAAAAATGTCCGCCTTGTCACATCAGAGAGAGGTGGGCGGTCCTATTAACATCATTTTACTAAAGTTATCAGTAATTTGTCAAGAAGGAAATGCTTATTGAGTGTGTCTGTTTTTGGGAGAAAATGAAAAATCACCAAGAGAACGGAAATCAAGACCGAAACTTTCAACTTTTTCCTGCTTCAGTCTTGATTTATTGTTCTTTTGATGATACAATAGCTTTAAACTGATTGAACAAGGAACGGTTGTTTAATCGGTGGGCGTTTGAGTGTTACTAGCACTCAGCGCCTTTTGTTCGTGTTTTTATATAAGTCCATTATACCACTTTGGGAGGAGAATGCAAGCATTTTCCTAAACTTTTTTTCTAAAATGCTTGACAAATCATGGTTTCATATGATTTTCAATCCCTTTCATCGGTAAGAGCTCCCCAATACTTCGGTTTTTGGTTTGATCGATTGACCTGTGGTAGTGTATAATCTGATTTTTGAGTATGTTAAAAGTGACCAGGATAATCTTTTTCCTGGTCTTTTATTGTTTGGTAGGATTTCCTCCACTCTCCGAAAAAGAGGTCTCTCAATTCTCCTGTATGGTTTAAAAGAATGGTTTGGCTCATAGTATCAGCGCCTTTCTCACTCCAATACATACCTCTATTTTTCATTCGATACGTCACTTTGCGATGCTGAGATTCCATGATACCAATACCCTTGCTACTGAGTCCAAAGCTCTCAGGATGATCAGTATATTTAAAGTTTTTCAGAAGTTGTCTTTTGAAGCGTTGAAAAGACTCTAATTTTTTGTCTGATTTAATCAAAGATTCAGCCGTATCAAGTACCGTTTCTAGTAAACCCTTATCTCGGCTCTTGACCGCTTTAAAGGCTTGTTTGGTCAGCTCTAAAGGAAAAGTACGTAAATTCTTTTTCAGGGATTGATTCACGTGAAAAGCATCCCAAAAGTGCAAATGCTCTTTAGGCTTAAAAGCACTAACTAAGTCCTTAAAGTCCGTAGGAGAATAGCCTTTACCACCATCAGAATTAGTCACAATGACCGTTTCGGGAGTAATTTCAAAATGCCTAGTCAACAAATCCATTAGTCTATCTTTGGCTTTATGACAGCGTGTAGAGATAACTTCTATCTTGTTTTTTAAGATATTCCTCTTCCCCTTCTTGCTTCCAGTATGGACGACAAAATGACTTAACTCAATAGACTTCTTTTTCCTGTTAGGCATTGCCTGTTTGACCCAAACCCCATCACCTTCAATATAGACTTTCTTTGCTCTCACTTTGTCCTGGTTATCTTCAGACCAGTCTGAAGCTGACAAGGAGTCGTACTCCTCTTTTTCAGCTAGGAGTTCACCTGCCACGTCTAAAGCGTGCTGAACTGTATTCTTGGTGATATAGATTTCCTTTAACATTTCCATCACCGATACAACTTTACGATAGGGCATAAAATTAGCAAGCTTGGTCACCTGGTAAAGTAGCTCCTGAGAAAACCTCGACCTTGGTTCTAGTCCTAGCTTTTCATCAACAGGGATTCGGATGGTATCATCTTTCTTCCATCTGCTACGTGAAAAGGTCATTTCTCCAAAAGAAAAAATAACTGTCCGCTCTTTTTGATTGATTCTTTTGTACCCCTGCGCTCGCATACTAGGGGCAATGAATTTTTCATAGTTTTCAATCATCTTCAGAAAAGCCCGTTGATTATTTTGATTCAACTGCCTTGAAAATTCTCTTTCGTCTAACACGGTTATATCCATTTTTGTCACCTCAATCATCGCTACCGCCTATTATACCCCAAAAACAAGAAAAGAAAAAAGACCTCTCCAAACGGAAGGGTCTATATTTCTATAGTGATTTTAATAGTGGTTTATATCATGATTTTAATAGTGATTAAAATCAATATCTAAAGTGATAAACCTTGGTCTTTTTGGTTCTTTGGAGCGGATGCAGTTGGTAAAACCTCTTGATACATTTTCTTTAGAGATAGCTCATGTTGACCACCTAACAATAGATTTTCAAAAAATCTATCCAGGTATTCAGGATTTTTCTTCAGCAATTTTGCATTGTCCAAAACCAGGGCATCCCTGAAGTAACGTGCATTCTCTTTGAACGGGCTATTATCAACTTCAAATCCTAGTGAACGTAGGTACTTAATCATGAAGACCGTAACAGTTCGGGTGTTGCCCTCTCCGAACGGATGGATTTGCCAAATTCCCGATACAAACTTTTTCAAGTGCTTGACCATTTCTTCAGGTATCTTCCCTCGATAGTCAAATTGTGACTCCTGGTCAAAATCATAGGTTAAGCTATCCGAGATAGTTTGATAATGGTCATAGATAACGCTATCTCCCTCTAAAATCGGCTCTTTTTTAGTGATGTTATAATGGCGATATTCTCCTAAAGGGATACCTTGACTTAGAACGCCAAAGAATAGCTCTTTATGGATTGATTTTAGAGTGGTTGGAGCAAACTTGAAGGCGTTGCTTGATAACAGCTCTACAATCCTTAAAGAGACAATATCAGCTTCTTTCGTGCTATCATCGGTCTCTTCATGGTATTTGGTAATTTGGTCATAAATTTGTTGATACTCAATCTTACCTTCAATCTGCTCTTTAGCCAATTCAACCATATAGCGTGATGGCTCAAGACCGTCCACTTGCTGAAGACCAAAGCCAGTCTGCCATAAGTCAAGTTTAGTCTGATAGGAGAGGTTGGGGTTATCAATTTCATAGGTTGGTTGCATAGGTCACCTGCGTAAATAATATTTATAGACATTTTTATCATGATTTTAATAGTGATTAAAATATTGACGATTATTCTTCATAACTCTCAATCCAATTATCAAGGAAAGTTGATGCTCCGCTATATCCTGCTTGCTCCGCAATCCTATCTAGCTTTTCTCGATTTTGGGGCTTCAAGGTGAACTGATAAGGATGTTTGGTCTTCCCTGATGGGCGACCTGCTCTTCGCCCTTGTGATTTTGCCTTAGGGACTGACGGTAGTGTCTCGCCTAACGCTTTACTAATTTTGTCCTTTTTGATTTCAAAAGCCATTGCATACCTCTTTTTAAATAGCTATTTATATCATGATTTTAATAGTGATAAAAATATTGATTAAAATCATGGTTTTTATATTGATTGATATTAGGAGTTATCCGACACGGTCTGAATTTGGATCAGTGTTTCTTCCAAAGCTGAAAAGAAAGCCTTGTGTTCGTTTCGTGATGTTTGGTCAGCCATGATGTCAATAACAGTATTGTCTTTTGATGCACGGTTAAACAATTCCTTTTGAGGAATTTGACCAACAACATTGTCATCATTTTCAAGGACAGATAACAACTCTTTCGATTTTGCCGTATTATGCTTTATCATGTTAGGCAAAAAGTAGAGTTTAGCAGTAATTAGAGACTCACGGCTTGGACGGACAATTTCTGTTTTTCTGTACTCGTCAAGACGGACTTCAAGATTTTGTTTCGCTTCAAAAGCAAAATCGCTTGGCGTAATAGGACTGAAAAGAGCATGACTAACAGCGATAGCATTTCTTGTAGCAATCCCGAAGTCAGGTCTGCAATCTAAAATCACATAGTCGTACTGTGCCAGGTTCTTTGCTTCCAGGTTCTCACCTAGCCAGTCATACAGAAACATATTCTGATTAGGATTGGTTTCAAGTCTTCTTTCAGCTTCATCTAGTCTCATAGAACCTGCAATTAAATCAATGTTAGGCGCAACCGATAAAATGTTCACGTCTCCTGAACCAGTAAAGACATTGGCAACCGTTCCTGAATCCTCGTAAACGTCATAAAAGTGTGTTAGGTTACTTTGATGGTCTAGGTCAATAAATAAAACTCTATGATCTTTACTAGCTAAATACTGACCAGTTAGAAGAGCTAAAGTGGTTTTACCGACTCCACCCTTGATGGCAACAAAACTAAGTAATTTCATTTGTTTTTTCTCCCTCCATTTTCTATACTTCTATTATAATATAAATCATGATAAAAATCAATATAAAAATCATGATTTTAATCAATATTTTTATCACTATTAAAATCATGATATAAATCACTATCTTTTTATCTGATATTTTTCACGGTAGCGCCTAAATGTTCGCTCGTTTATGCCTGTTAAGCCTGCCACGTCTTTATCAGACTTTCCTGAAAGGTAAAGCTCGAAGGCGTGTTTTAGTCTGCTATCGTCTTCAGTAAAGAGTGCCTTTCTGCCCTGGTATTTGCCCTGAGTTTTTGCAATAGCTATCCCTTGTGCTTGACGTTCCTTGATACGTTCCCTTTCAGCTTGTGCCTGGTACTTGTAAAGCTCTAAAATTAAGTTGTTTAGAAGCCGTCTCAAGTTATCATCTTCAATCCCTCGAAGGGTTGGAAGGTTTAACACTTCCAAGGTAGCCCCTTTAGTTTGTATCTGATTCATGATTTCAGTTAGCTCTTGGTTATTTCTTCCAAGTCGTTCTAGCTCTGTCACAACGACTATATCCCCTTCACGGATATAGTCAAGCATGGCTTTTAACTGTGGGCGGTCTTTGCTGACACCGCTGATGGACTCTTGAAAGAGTTTGTCAATGTACTTCAGTTGCTCCAGTTGTCTATCCATATTTTGGTCAGTCGTGCTGACCCTTGCATATCCAATTTTTACCATTTTTCCCCTTTCTATTTTGCCTAACCCTATTGTCCACCCCCTCATCCCTTTAAAATCAAGAAAACGGTAAGCGGACAATAGGCTATACTTTATTGTCCGTTAACCAATGAGATAGTCTATCAAAAAATCGTTCGCCGTTGGAGGTGATTTTTCTCAGCCTATCTTTTCATTTCTTCATCCTGTTTTTCCTGAAGATATTTATCCTGTCTTCTTGCTTGAGCATTTTTCTCAAGTTTTTCATACTGAGTAAAGTCCTTAACAATGCTGTCAAATTTTTCCTTAAGTGCTTTCCGCTCTATGGAAACCTCGACCACCTGCTTTTCAATTTCTTTAGGATTGACTGAAGGTGAAATGTTCAATTCTTCCAAAATTTGATAAGCTACTTTGGCATCAATCGGATTGTCTGCGTGAATATCTTCAAGAGCTGAAGCAATTTTATTGAGTCGCTCGACCTTCTCATCCAATCTGTCAAGTGACTCTTGTGTTTCTTCAATCTGTCCCAGGAAGCGGTCATGTAACTCATGGAATTGATCTGAATCGGATACCCCGTGACTAACCAGGTAATTATATTCTTTGACCAACAAATCCAACTTAGAAATGTTAGGATTCTTGGTTAAGATATATTCTCCGCTTTCGTAGGCAAGTTGATTGATAAGCGTTGACCCTTTCATGAATTTATTACTTGCTGAATTGTCAGGATTGATGAAATAGAAAAAATCTGACTTCTTGATAAAAATATCAAAACTTCCATCCTCTTGTCTATCAACAAGGCGACTAGGAATTTTGACTGTACCTTTGTTGGCAATACCGTATTGCATTTGAAGATAGATACCTGTGTCCGTCTCATGCTCGACCTGCCACGGTTCAATCTTGACCCGTATTTCAAAATCTTCTTCCTTTTCAGCTTGTAACTTGTCATACTCACTCTTGATGCTTTCCAACGGATAGACGATTTCATTTTTAGCCAGGCGTTCCTCAATCTGTTCTAAAGAGTACCGTCCCTTTTTAGATAAAGTTCTGTCACGAGTATTTCGTTTTTGGTCTTTATCCAATAATTTATACTTGGCATATTTCCCCGTAAAATCAACTGCAAGATTTAACGCCTTTGCCTTTTCTTGAAAATCTGAAAGGTTGGTTGAATGCTTCAGGAGAAACTCAAGCCGTGATTTAATTTCTAACTTAAAAACATTTTCTTTTTGGTAAGCTGAATATTCTTTGTGTCCGAATTGATTTTGACGGTCAAGAATTTTTGCACCTGCCAGGTCTGCATACTTGTCAGAAATTTGTTCAAGGGCTTTCTTTGTTCCTTTTTGCCATCTGAATTTATTGAGTGTGACCGAGTTAGTGGAATTGATATAAATGTGATTGTGAAGATGCCCCTTATCCATGTGAGTTGCAATGACAAATTGATGACTGCCACCTGTCAACTCAAGAGCTGTCTTCCGTCCTATCTCATGTACTTGCTCAGGTGTCAAATTGTCTTCAGGGGAAAAGGACTGAATGATATGGTGTGCCAAAACATCATTTTTGACCAACTCTTCATTATTGATTGGTCTTCCTTTTTCCAAATTTGCAAGTTGCTTTAACATCATAAATTCTGAATAAGCAGACTCAACATCAATCACCAAATTTCCTGAAACTAGCTGAGAGACTATCTTACCATCTACAACCTTTACAGGAAAGTTCAAATCAGAATCAATCAATTCTGTTCCAATAGTCTTAGCACCATCTTCAATATACTTGATACCATCAGCTAACTTGTTGACCGATTTTATCTGCTTAACTTTTGTAACAACCAAGTCAATTTACTCCCTTCTGTCTCTCATCATTTTTTCAATCATAGCCACTTCTTTATCAAAACTGCTATCCATCAACCTCTTAACTTCTGCAAGTGAAGCCTGCAAATTTTGAAAGTTTTCAAGTGTAATTTCTTCAGTTGTATTGACGTACTTTGCAAGCTGATTGATATTTGTACCAATACGATTTATCTCCGTTCTTAATTTTATCAGCTCCGAATAATCAACGGTTACGACCTCGCCTGTCAAAAGCATATAACGGGCGTAGGTGTTGAAATTTGAAAAATTATGATGCGCCATCCTCTGCTTAATAAGATCGTTTTCTTGAGGTGTCACTCGCATCTTTTTTTGAATTTGTCGGTATAATTTCTTTTCGTCACTCATTTCTTTCCTCTTTCAATTTACTTGACATCTGTTCCGTAGCCCTCTATACTTTTCAAACTGGCAAGCATAGCAAGGTGGTACCACCTTGCGAAATTTAAAAGATTTTTCCAACCCCAAATACTGGCAATTCTGCCAATTTGGGGTCGGTCAATCTTTCAAAGTTTTGGGGAAAATCCCCAATCCCCTAGTCGTCTTTCAGACCTTAGTTGACTTCAACTTGTTGAAGCAACTCCTCTTTTAAGGACTGGTAGTCCTCATCTGAAAGAGAGTCAAGATAGGAAATTGTTTCTTGATATTCTTCAGCTAAGTCAGGGTCAATGCTTTTGAGTTCGTCCGCATCTTCATCTAAAAGGGCGATGGCTTTTCTGCGCTTGGCTTCAATAAAGCTTTCATTTCTTGTGTACGTTCCATTCTCTAAATAGAACAAGTTGAGAAGTAATGTTGTTTCAATAGTGTCATTCATGTTTTAGTCCTCCGTTTGTTTTCTGCGACTCATAAAGCCTGCGGATAATTGAGCGACAAGATCGTTTATAGGTTCATCTCGTTGTCGCTCTTCTGCTCTTTTTTTGGAGCATCTTTCGCCTGCTCTTTCTCTTTAGGGTCACTCGCTTTTTCTTTAGATTGGTTTTTCAAGCGGTCAAGTTTTTCTTGAAAGGCATCCTTGGTCAGTTCTTTAGTTTGATACTTTTCAAGGGTTTTATCAATTCTTGAAATCAAACTATCTGCTTCTTTTTGGACAATTTTAATTTGACCTTCTAGGTCAGATAGTCCATTAGGGTCATCTGTCCATGTTGCTAAATAGCCAAAACTGTACTCACTTGTATCTAGCCCATAATGACTAGCTACCACAAAAGCAACTGACTCAGCTTGTAATTCTGCGGTACTTCTTTTAAGAGGAGTTTCTTGTAATTTCTCCATGTTGTGTAGATCAGAATGTGCCATTTCATGAAAAATTGTTTTTAGTGTTTGTTGCTCAGACATCCCTTGCTTAATCACAATTTCATTGTTGGTTACGGAATAAAAACCGTTAGAGCCTTTGGTGTCTTTGCTGAAAGAAAGGGGAACACCATTAGCTTCAGATACCTCTTTAGCTGACTTGTAAAGATTGCCATAATCTTCATAAGTCCCCTCAAGTTCATAGATTGGTTTAGGTAATTCTTTTCCATTTGTCTGTGAGACATCAAAGACTGGGACAAGTTTGAAAGACATGAATGTTTGTTCATTGCCATTCTCATCTAAAAGCGGTTCATTAGTTTTAGGGTCTCGTCTTTTTAGAGTTATAGGGGCAAAAATCCGTAATGACTTTTCTCCCTTATTGACACTTCTCTCAAATTCATCCTTCCACTTTTTGAAGGATGCCACGTGAGAAGCTTCAGGGTTTTGCATTAAAATCAACTGAATATTTCTCGGTGAGTAATTGTGAAATTTACTCATTGTGGTCAAGTATTGTTTGTAAGTGTCAGACTGAAAATAGTCTTTAACGCCATCCTTCAAAAGTTGAGAAAGCCCCTTACTGTCTTTTGCCTGAATCAGTTCAGCAACGCTTTTTTGTGGTTCAGGTGAAGGTTGATTTTGATTATTTGGATGATTGCTGTCAATCGGGTTTGACCCATAACTGACCTCTTCATGATCTGACTTTCCGTCACCGTCTGTGTCAGCATTAAAAGGACTTGTCCCTTGAGCTTTTTCAACTTCATCAGGAATACCATCACCATCTGAATCACGTTCAAGCTCTTCTTTTCGTGCTTCAGCTTGTTTTTTCTCTTCATCTTCTCTGAGAATTTGCTCAATGCGATTTCTCAAATTTGGTTCATTATTGTCTGCCATAGCTAGACCTCCATTTTGTAAATTTGGTTCATCTTTGACATGTTCTGTTTTTTGAAGTTCTTTCAAAGTTTCTACCATTGCTCTTCCATTATCAATAATCTTTTCATGATTCAAAGCAATCTTTTCAATCACTCCATCACGTTCACGGTATATCCCAATAATTTCATTCTTAGTTGCTTGTTTAAGCTCCGTATTGAGAATTTTTCTAGCTTTGAAAACCGAAACAGGGACTGTTCCATCTTCTGTATTAGATCTAAACAAAAGCATAATATCTTTATCATCAGCTTTAATAAGGCTATCAAAACGTCCTTTATAACGGTCTATATTTTGTAAATCATTAAAGTAAAATGAATTCAGCTCCAGGGCTACTTTCAGATCAGGAAGTACCTTGATTTTATTAAGAGTTGAATTATCATTTGACAACAACAGATCCTCATAAGTAAGCTCTCCACCAGTTGCAAAATCATACAAAGTCTTTTCAGGTGTCTGTCCTTCTCCAAGTGGTTTAAGACCTGTCAAATGCATGAAATTCTTCTCTTGAAAATTGACTTGAACGACATTTCCATCAGACGTAAAATAGCTGATAGTAGAATTTGCTAGCTCATCCCGATAAAATCGAGCAGCTTCCTGAATATCGTGTCCACGTCTGTTTATTTTAGCTAAATCATGTCTAGTAACCGAATGTTCAAGACGTGTTCTTCTTGACTTTAGGTCATCAGTTATGCTAAAATGTAGATATTGAGAGGATATTGTAGGGCGACTGGTAACAGAGCGTTCAAAGGTACTTGTTTCAAGTACGGGTGCGGTACTACCTTCAGCTTTGGGCTGTAAATAACCCATGTGTAGATACGTCCTCTCCTTTTTTTGTTGCTCTGAAACCTTATCTATGTTAGAATACAATTGAACATTGGCAGGAAAATCAGGTTGAGTCTTTGACTCTTCAGGCTGTGGTGCTGTCCTTGAAGGTTCGCCTTCTAAATAACCGGAATTGCGATTGATTAGTTCGCCCCCAATGTTATTAAGTGGCTCTTGACTTCGGTCAAGGGCTTTTTCTTTGCTTTCCTTCAGGTAATCATTCCAGTCCATCTTGTCCTGACTTTCCAATCTCGGGGGGAGATCTGGAATCAATCCAATTTCTTTATTGGCCAAACGCTCAATAAAGGTGTGACCTGCTTCATCATTATCAACTGCAAGGGTAATTAAGTCCTGGTGCTTTCCATCCTTAAAAAAAGTGCTTAATTTAGCTGTTTTAGCGAGGAAGGAAGATTTTTTCTCCTGGTCAACCTCATCATCAAGTTCACCAACTTCAGACAAGAGTTCTGCCACGTGACGGCTCACCGTTGATTCTTTTAAGCCATCCATCGCAACTAGGCGGACATCTTCAAGACTATCCTTGTGAAGTTCATAATAGCTCATCAAATCAATTGGAGCTTCCGCAAAGACTAATCGTTTAGGTTTTCCAATATCAACGTGCATTCCCGTCATACCATCAGAAGCCCTCATAATCTGTTTTAAGCGCCCTCTCTCGTAAAGGTCATGATTTTCCTTAATACCTTGAAGAGAAGCACCTATAACCTCTCCTTGGTTGTCTAAACTCTTGAAAACAATGACAGGTTCATAGTAGTTCCCTGTCTTTTTAGTTGCTTGTGATACGACGTTTTTTTCTACGAAAAAATCGATTGTCTCATCAGACAAGCCCCTGACATCCTTCAGATATTCCCTGGCTTCTATGAACTTAGTTTCATAAGGCTCAAGGTAATAGCTGAAGGGTTCTTTTTCAGGAACATTGGTCACATCGACCACGTCAAAACTACCTTCTTCCAAAAAGTGTTTTGCTTGCTTAAAAGAAAGCTTCTCCCCTGTCAATTCTTCCTGAACGACTTGAACCATTTTAATAACATCCCCACCAATTGAACGAGCAAACCAATTGAAATAATTATCTCTAGTATTAATTGTAAACGAATCATGTTCTGCCCATGAAAAAGTGTTTGTTCCTGTACGCTTAACTTCCATTCCTAGCTTATTTGCTACGTCCAGGATTGATAGATTTTTTAAGTTTTCAATATTTGTCATTGGCACTTCCTCTATTCATTAAGTAGCTATTATTTTAGTTTGAAGTAATGAATCTATATTTTCTTGTAGATAGTGTAGTTGATCGTGTGAAATAGGAATACTTTCGACTTCTAAGATGCCATCATATGTTGTAGGATATGTAAAGAGTTGAGGAGCTAATGTTATAAACTCCTCTAGTTCTATTTCTCTTATGATTGTGCTAATAAAATGATTTAGGATTTCACCTGGTTCAATATCTTCTGTTACACGTTCTTCCAACGCAAATTGTTTTAGTGCAGAAGCTATTGTTGATATATCTAAAGCTGAAAAGAATGAATCAAAATAGCCTATGCCTTCTACTTTCTTTGTTTCTTTCATTGTCGTCTCCAATTATGAAATTTTAAAAGGTAATTCCATTGTCAATATTTCAGAAGCACTAGCATTTATTTGCCTGTTATGATTTACATTAATGTCCCAGTCATCCATATCAGACATGGAACGGGTATAACGATACCAGTTCGTATCACTTGGACTATTCGCCAGTTCTTTAGCACGTGGATGCTGAGATACATTAGTTTTCTTATCTCTGAATACATTTTGTTTTGATATGAAAATTAGAGCTTCATCAACCCCAATACGAGCCACCTCATCAGGTGTGAGCAAGTCACGTTGAATCGTCTGAAGAGTCTGGCTGCTTGACCCTTGCACTCCTCTTGTTTGCGACTGATTCTTAACATTGATAGTCTGCTTACCACTTCGCATTGAGAAATAGTTCATTGTTTCCTTATCATTCGTCCCCAAGTAAACCAGGGTAGCACAGTTATTGAATATGGTCTCCCATTGGTCTTTATAGAGTGCCTTCAATTGACTGATGGCTTGAATGATAATATCAATTGAAATCTCACGGGAGCGAACTGAAGAAAGTGTTTCCGTGAAGTTTGGGAAACGTCCAAAGTTGGCAAATTCATCTAATATTAGTCGTATGTGAAGTAAATCTTCAGCTTTGCAATCATTATGTAATCCCTGGATAATTTCATCTGCCGTTTTAGGTAATTGTCTAAACATCATTGTAAACATTGTTGTAGCAATAAAGTTGAAAGACTTATCTGTTTCAGGAATAGCGATAAAGACGGCTGTTTTTTCAGTCTGCCATTTTTCCATTTCCATTGAGTCACGGGCGGTCAGGTTTCTAACCGCTTCATGGTCAAAGACGGCAAAACGTGAAGAAGCGATAGATAATACAGACGTCATTGTTTTGCCTTCAAAGTTGCTATTAAACAATTCCCACTGCCTATTAGCATAGTTACCTGGTAATTCCTCTTCGAGTTCTTCAAACATTCTCTCTACAACACTAGGAATTTCATCATCATCTTTTTTGATATTTCTCAAAAGGTCTGCTACTTGAGCAATATTTGGCTCGTATTTATTTAATACCTTTCCATCAAAATAAAGATATCCAATTAATGCCCTTATTAATAGCATTTCTGCCTGATTCCAAAAATCTTCACCAATGTTATCTGACCGTTTTGTCCCTGCGATAATCGCTTCAGCAACTCTATCAATATCTAGCTCATCGTGCATATAGTGAAAGACGTTGAATTGATTAGAGTTGGTCAGATTGACCAGGTCAAAGACTTTGATTTTGTAGCCGTTGTCTTCAAGCATTTTCCCCGTCTCACGGACAAGAAGACCTTTCGGGTCAGTGATAACAAATGAACTATTCATTTGCATCAGGTTAGGTTTCACAAAGGTGAAAGTTTTCCCGTCCCCTGGTAAACCTACTGTAAGAGTATTTTTGTTCAGTTGTCTATTAAAGGGAAGGCGTTTATTATAAAGCCCCATTCGAGCATTTTGACTAAAAATCATATCATTTTCAGGATTTTTATCTCTAAACGAAGCTATTTCTTGAATCGTTGAGTAACGTGCCGAGCCGTATTCTTCGCCATGCCGATAACGCCCCCTATCACCTATGCGAAAATAAAACATTAGAACAATAAATGATGCTATTCCTCCGCTGTATAGGCTTATGGTTGTAAATTTAAAATCTATTAATGATTTACTTGACCAATTATTGATCATCCAATCAATACGTGCATTATCAAATAAAATGACTCCTGGAGTCATAGGAGCAGTATCATAAAGTTTAACTAGCCAATGTACTACGTAAAAAAGAATTAGCGCCACAACTACGTAAGGAAGAAATTTTCTTTTTTTCTGTTCATTAATCATTTATAAACCTCTTTCTTCTTTAGCCTTTGTTTTTTTAGCTGTTTTCGTGTTGACTTTTGATTTCATATCACGCTTGACTTGTTGTTTATAATAGGCAATTTTTTGCTTGAGATTCATATTTTTAGATGAATTAATGATTTTTTCATTTATTTTTTCAGCTTTGGTTGGATCTGTCAAATCATTAATGACCCCTTTGAAACTTGCTTCCAAGGCTTGCACGTTCTTTGCATCAATAGCTATTGTACTTGTACCGTTACCATTATCTTTTATAGAAAAGCCAACTTCATACTGCTTTAAATATTCTTCAAGACGTTCAGAGTTCAGTTCAGAGTTCAGAAACGTTTCAAAATGTTTTGTTTCCTTTGTTGCCATAAACTGATTCCAGTTGGTTTTATCCGTATATGTCTTGTTTTCAAGATAGTGATTAAGTTTGTGATACGATTCTTCAAGTGCATAATACATTGATTTTAGGAGCATTTCGCCTGTCAATTTATATATATCGGCTACTTTCATTCCTATTCTCTCCTGATCCATTTTTATCCTCCTTTCTAAAAAAAGCACTCAAAAAGAGTGCTTTTATCTTATTCCTTAATTTGAACGTTTCTTTAAGAAAAAGCTCACGACTATAGCCAATAGTCCAAAACCTGCAAATGTTAGTAATACACTTTCTTTAAGACCAGTATTTGGAAGTGTTTTGAGCTTACCATCTTTGTCAGTAACCGAGATAGTCTTATCTTCATTAACTGTTCCCCCAACTGCCTCAGGCGCTACTACAGAACCATCTGAGAGGACAACGTTGCCGTTCTGAGTGCTTACAATTGAAGCACCTGTTTCTGTCTGTACTGGTGCGCTAGGAGTTACTTCTTGAACAACTTGACCTGTTACTTGCGACGTTGTTCCTACCTGAGAAGCACCTGCTTCTACAGCGGTTTGAGCAGATACGCCAGGGTTATTTGTTGGAACTTTAACATCAGGAATTAATGTAGTTGTTCCCCCATCAATAGTTGGAACACTCACCTTATTATCTGACGTAGCATTGTCTTTTTTGTTCTTATCTTCAGAAGTCGGTGTAGTTGCTGAAGAACTGCTACTTGATGAAGCTTGTGAGCTTGAACCAGTTGCTACAGTTGCTCCAGGATCAGTTGGAGCTACAACAGAAGGCTGTTCTGAAGGTGAAGTTGGAACAGTTGTATCACTTGATGGAGTTGTTGTAGTTCCAGTATTTGGTGATACAGCAGGAACAGTTGTATCACTTGATGGAGTTGTTGCGGTTCCAGTATTTGGTGATACAGCAGGAACAGTTGTATCACTTGATGGAATTGTTGTAGTGCCAGTATTTGGCGCTACAGCAGGAACAGTTGTATCACTTGATGGAATTGTTGTAGCTCCAGTATTTGGCACTACAGCAGGAACAGTTGTATCACTTGATGGAATTGTTGTAGCTCCAGTATTTGGTTCTACAACAGGAACAGTTGTATCACTTGATGGAATTGTTGTAGCTCCAGTATTTGGCACTACAACAGGAATAGCTGTTTCATTTTTTGAAGTGTTTGTATCTGCATAAGCTATTTGAGCGCTTGCTGAAGCAAGTACGACAATAGATGATAGTGTGATGATTTTAGCCCATTTTTTCATGTTTTTTTCCTCTTTTGTATTTATTTTAATATTTGTTATTCTGCAAAACCTGTAATAATAGGTTTACCTACGATTACATAGCCATACATTGATTTTTCCTCTTCACGTAAAGGAAGAGTCATTCTAATCGTTTTAATATTATTCGAGTCTTCTGTTGTAGTGATCACAAATGTAACTTGAATAATATCTTGTGATTCGGTTAGTGATTCGTAAATTGTTGATTGTGCTTTAACCCCTTTTTTGAGTTCAAGACCTTCAGTCTTCATTTCACTGCTTAAAAAATCTACAATATTTTCACTTTTTCCAGTATAGAAATTTGCGATAAAAAATCTACCAAAAACTTCAATTTTCCCTTGTTTCTCTTCAAGCTGTATCCGATTTTCAAGCTCATTAATTTTCTTAGATTGAACTTGAACAAGAGATAGTGAAGCAATAGATGCTATTGTAATTAAACAGATAACTATTGTAAGAACAAGCGAACCAAACCTTAATTTTCTAGTTTTTACTGGCTTATCTGAGACTGATTTAGTAATCAACTTTTCTGTCTCTTTTTTATCTTCAACCAGGTTATTTTGAGATTGTTCTACGCTTTTAAGAGATTCTAACTTTTTATCTTTTTTAACAGAGGTACGCTTTTCTTTTTTCTGCTTATTTGATTTTAAAAACCCAAATGATTTTTTTTCTCTTTTAAAACCAAACCCTGAGAGCGCTTCTTCCACAATTGATTCAAGAGGGAGAGATAAAGATAGACTGTCTAAAATGATCCCCTCTTCTCCCAATTGGTCTATTTGAATAGTTATCGTTTCTCCTCTATCTTCTGCCCAAACCGACCTATCATTAATAAGAGATAGTAATTCATCCCTATTTTGACAGGTTTCTTGCTGATTTGTTTGTAGATTAATAATTCTGAACATGACCCTCACCGACCTCTTCAGAAGAATTTACCTGGTTAGAATTATTAAATGCAAAATTTTCAAATTCATCAAAAGACTTACCTGACTCAGCCATTAACGCAATGATATATTCTGCTTGAAGTGCATTAATTTTCGCTTCATACTCTTTTTCCTTTTGATTCAAGGCTCTTTTCTGTTCTTGAATTTTTTCTAACTCAGCATTAAATTTTTCAAGTTTGCCCTTCAATGATTGTGTTTGTGTCTTTTTTGGTGCCATATTTTTCTCCTTTAATTTGAATTTGAGGTGCTAGGTGTTGTCGTTGGTTTTGTTGATGAATCTGTTGTAGAACCTTCAGATGGTTTTGTACTATCCAAAATTCCATAGTCGCCTGTTTGATCTGTTAAAATAATGGATTCCATCTTATTTACTTTCATTTTGCCATTTTCATTAGTATAACTTATTCTCAGCGTCTTTTTGTTCAAAACATTTTTTTGAGCAGTGTTATAGTTTTTCTTTTCATCTAGTAAAGTATTTACATAATTTACTTGCGCTATAACTTGTAATTTGTCTTGATTGATATAAATTTCTGCTGATTTAAACTGAAAATCTACAACAAATCCTTTATATGTTTGGCTCACAGGTTCTTCTTCTTTAGCTACTGTTTGTTTATATAGACCATCAGTCATATACTCTTTATAGCGATTCCTATTCTCTCCAAGATCTTTTTTGGTATAATAGTTCACTAAAAATTCTTTTACCTCTTCCTGATTAAGCCCCTCCTTTGTCGCTGTCTGTTTACTTTCAGCGATTTCCTTTTTTTGATTGTGATCTGCTACTGTTTGTCCTATACCTACTCCAATAAATACGGCAAGGATAATCAATAATATATAACCAATAAATTTTATTACTTTTAATTTAGATGAATCTATCATAATTCTCCATTCTTTCTTCTATTTTGGCGGAATTGCAAATGAAAGGTAACTTTGATTTGTCCAAAGAGTCCAATGTATTCTATCTTGAACTCCTCGAATATTACATTCAGAAACTAGAAAGCTGCCATCTTCATTTACATGTTCAACATAAGATACATGCCCATACTCTTCAGGAGTATTCCAAAAACCACCTTGAATTGACATAACTGCTCCTGCTACAGGAGTTGAACTGTATTGCCATCCTCTGGCAACCAATCCTCTAACCCAGTTCTGTCCATCTCCTAACCAATTATAATGAGGAGCTCCTGCTTCTACTAATCGATTATACACGTACCAGGTACATTGGCCAATAGGATAAGTATTACCATCAAGACTAGCCGAAACGGTAGCTCCTGAAGGATAACTAGATATTTTAGATGAATACTCTGAAGGGAAACCCCATGAACTTTCTAAAACAGAACTTCCTCCTCTAGTGTGACCTCTAGGATTTTTGAGATACGATAAAACTTGTTGAGCATTATGTTGCCGTTCTTTTACTTTATCTCCTTCGTTCCCTTCCCAATTAACCAAGAATTTATTAGTTAAATAATCTACATCATCATTTGAATGAAGGATATTCTTTAAATGTTCAATGTAGTAAGGAGAATCACCATTTAGCATGAAGTCAAGTTGAAGTTCAAGATCATACCATTTTTTTCCTTTTTCCTTAGCATAGTTCAATAACATTGTATGTCTAATCGAACCATCACGGGTATCAGTCCATTGTCCAAGTCCAATCCCTCGATGGATAATGTTTGGATATTTCCCGTGATACACTTCAGCATTCCCCATATTCAACCAGGTAGGGTCATCCCAAGAGCTAGCTGAAGCTCCCACGGGAGGATTCAGATAATCTCCTTCAGCACGTTTTGCTGTTATTGAAGATTCTGTCCAAAAGTTTCCTAGAATTGCTGAGATACCATTTAAAGTTACGCTACTATCTTGTTTTTTGAAGAAGTTGTATATATCATTTATTTTTTTACCAATATCACCGTCTAGGTTCATATCTGAAATTACTGAAGTAGTCTGATTATACTCAACTTTTGGAAGATAGAAACCAACATTTACCCAAACCCATTCTTTCTTTTTCTTGTTTTTGAGTTTTCTATAGTAAACTTCTTGCCCTCCTACATCACTTACCTCACCAATTTCATTCCCGACTTTAATCTTATCACCATCATTGACACGAACACGAGTTACATTCTTATAAGTAAATTCTGCCGTTTCTGATGATATAATCACATCTTGCTCTTTTACAGAAATTGTACCATCCATTACAGCATAAAGTTTTGCCCCTTGATTCGCTTGCAAAACAGAACCATTATATATCTCTGTTTTTGAAACATAGCCAAACCTTTTATCGATACGTATAGGATCTATTTTTTCATCATCTGACGTTGAATTAAATGGATTGGCTAAATCATTATATGTTACATAATAGCCTACTTGTTTTGCCTGTTCTAAGACTTCGTTATACTCTTTTAACTCGGATTCACTCAATCTTAGATATTTATTTTCAGATGAAGTATAGATATCAGACATTGTTTTTAGATTGTCTTTATCTTTATTTAATTCTCCCCAAATATCGGAAAGAAGCTCCCTGTAAGAATGATTTAATTCCCACCACTTCTTATCCGTATTATAGGGTGAATCTAGCTTGTAATCTTCATACTTGTAACCCATGAACATCATTATTTCATCAATATTTGTCCAATAATCGACCTTATCTGTTGATTTTTCTCTATCAATTTTTGAAATATGAGTCCAGGCTTCTGTAAGATCAAACTCGTTTTGTGCTACAGTCGAACTTCCTCCTCCTGCCATTGCCCCAAAAATAGCAATTGCTAAAAACATAATAAACAAAACGATATATGTTTTTGCAGTTAAAGGATTTTTTAGGATAGTGAATAACGGCTTACTAATTTTAGAAGTTACTTTTTTTACAGTTTTTCCAAATCTCCCTGCTTTAGAAGCATTAGTTTTAGCTCTTAATAGTTGGTACTTATTTTTTACTTTTGTTTCCCAACGAGCTTTAACAGGTGTTCTTGTAAACCCCTTTCCACGAACAAGATTGTAAGTCCTATTTCCTGATGCATAAGCATTTCTTACTGAATTTGAAGCTATTTTGATAGAATACTTTCCAATTTTTTTTGCTTGTCTAACTTCTACATGTGCTCGTCTGATATTCTGTCTTGCTGAAGCAACATCTTCTAAATAGTCATTATCTTGAAAAGCACCATCTACAAGTTGAGTTGCTTGATTATGTGCCAATCTACCGACTTTTTGGGGAGTCGTTCCTCCATTTCTCTGAATCGCTTGCCTTCTTTTAACACCTGCTTCCTTTTTTCTTTCTTTTAGCTGAGATATTTCTTTACTAGCAACTTGTCGCCTTGCATTTTTCTTCTGCTTCAGGTAACGCTTTTCTGCTTCTGTTTTTGGCTGTAAAAGCTGTTTATCCCTCTTATCTGCTTTAGCATATTTTTTTCTAGCATTACGAATGTCTTTTTTGGCTTCCTTATATTCACGAGTTGCTTGACGTAATTCCTTCCTTGTCTTTCTTGACAAAATTACACCTCCTACGCATCTGTAGCAACTAATTCAAATAATCGTGTATGTCGAGGAATTGGATTTTCAAAAGGTACAACCACTTGACCTGCGACAATCAAGCCCGTTCCTTTTGCTTTTGGTTTTTCAATATACCTGGTAAGAGTTGGAGTAAGTGTAATGGCTTTAGAAAGAGCCAATAAGTCTGATTTCTTGTGTTTCAAGAGAATCATGAACTCACTATTAGATACCAACTTGCGCCCTTCTTCTTTGTTCATCAGGGTTTCAATATTTTGTGTGATGGCTGTTGCAATCGCCCCGTATTTACGAACCCGTGAATACAACTCTGTAAAGAAGATAGCCTGGACTTCTTCTTTGAAGAAGAGCTGTACCTCGTCGAAATAAATGCGAGTAGTGAGTTTCCCTTGGGAAGCGACAACTTGATTCCAAATATAATCCTGGATAACCATCATTGCAAATGGCTTTAATTTACCTGTTAAACGCTTCAAATTGAAGACAACAAAACGATCTGTAATATCTACGTTTGTTTCATGTGCAAAGATATTTTGTGACCCTTTAGCATATATTTCTGATTTAAGCGCTAACTCCTGGGCTTCAGGTTCTTCCTGCTCTTGTAAAATATCGTGCCAATCTGCAAGCGTTGGCGTTCTATCTTCATCCGCAAACCGTTTATAAGTTTCACGTGTCACACGGTCAATAATGGTATATTGCACGTCACCGACTTCATCAAGGATTGATTCAAACAACCCCATCAGAAGATTTGATTTATCACCAATTGGATCATTATCTTCGTCCTTCAGTTGACTCATGTCAGGCAAATCTAACAAATTTAAGTGCGACTTAGAACCGATAAAAATATCGACTTGTTGAGCGCCAAACTCTCTACCAATATCTGAATATTCATCTTCAGGGTCAACAATGATGATACGGTCTTCAGGGTTCTTCAGATAAGTTGGTATAATTTCCATAGTTTTAACTGTAACAGATTTACCTGAACCTGAAGAACCAAGTACAACCCCTGAACCAGTATTAAGGTCTGCTTTACGGTCAATTGTAATAACATTATTAGATAATTGATTTTGGCCATAATATAGTGCACGTGGGCTTTCTGACTTTAAGTCAACATTTGTGAACGGTACTTGTGTAGCTATGTTTGCAGTAGTCATATCACGAACAAATCTACGCTTCACATTTAAAAAAGTGTGCCCGATAGGAAGAATTGTATTCAATCCTTCTTCTTGATAATAATAGCACTCCTGGAAGTCAACTCCTACTTTACGAGAAGCAGTCAGAATCTTATCCGTGACACTTGCTAATTCTTCTTCATCTTTAGCTTTGAAGTAAATAGCAATAATTCCTGAGAAAGCCTTTTGATCGTTATCATCAATCTCTTCTTTCCAACGTCTCGTCGATTCTGAAATTTCCCTGGCTCTACCACTAACGGCTAAATCTTGATCGATACCTTCTTGAGCCCCTGAACGTTGAGCTTTAACCATTTCAGCTTTAATTGTCGTATCAATGTTATTGATTTTTTTCATAAAACTGGATGGCTCATAAGGCTCTGCATGTATTGTAATCGCCAACTCAACACCAATATCGGTAAGATTTTTAATCATCTTGTCAGTAAGAAAAGTAGGGAAATTTTTAGCATACATGACTCTAGCCACTTCTTCGTTAATACGAAAACGGTTCTCTAAAAAATGAAGCCTGTTAGGTGCAATAAAGTCTTTTGTATGCAATTCAGACAATGCAATATCTCTGAATGAATAAGGTAACTTCCGTTTACCATTTAGCAGTTCCGAAAATATATCAAGCCTTTCTTTTCCACCCAACTCTTTAAATGTAATATCCATCTGAGCATATTGATTTTCAAGAGAGTTCCCAAGTTCATTCAGAATAGAATCTGCTTGACTTTTATTATATGCTTCAGTTCTAAGAGTAACATATTTCTCTACCTGAAAATTTTTAGAGTCGCTTGAAAAACGACTTTCGATAATTTCATTGTACTCTCTGCGAAAATCATCAAAACCGTCTCCAACTTCATCATATTTGATTTGGTCAACAGCGTTGTCTTCGATTTTCCGATTGATAACCAGGAGCTGATAAGTAGAGCCTGCATCAAGTGAATTGAGCGCTTCAGCGTGTGTATCAATCACGTCAATCTTTTCTTCCTGGTTAGCGGATAGATAGGCGACGTCACCCAAGCGATAGGTTCTTGACCATTCGTTTTTAGCAATGTGCATCAACCCACTTTCAAATAAACTATTATATTTGATAGTATTTTGAGTAGATGCTTTCAATGAGCGTTTTAGACGTGCTTTTCTCTCTTTTTCAGCTTTCGTCATACTCTTTGACTTTTTTCCAATACTTAAAATCATCTTTTTTGAGTTCCTCCTCTTCTCTAAATTCTGTAATATATGAACGTTTTTGAACTTTTAAATTAAATAATATCTTATCCTTGACTGATTCATCAAATCCTAGTCCATAAACAATAAATGGCGGTGTGATCAGTAAAGCTACAAGATACATAAAAATATCTGATAATTCCATTAGCGATATTGAAATAGTTAAAGAGATAACAATTCCTATACCGAGCATCATAATTAATAACCGCTTTGTCAGTCCAAATGCAATTGGTCTTTCGTAATTATCAAATTCTTTCAGAAATTCGCTTCCTAGTTTATTCATAATTTTTCTTTCTAGCTATAATAAAAACACTTTGCAAGCAAAGTGTCAGTTCAACATATTAAAGTCAATTTATTCTTTTATTTGAGCAATCGTCACAAAAATTGAAGCTATGAAGCCTAAGCCCATTATAGTTAATACAATTGTTGTATTAAATGGATGGACACCAAGTGACATATTGTTAAGAATAATTGTATCATATACGATATATGCAATAGCCCAAAAAATTGCAAATCCAATAGATAATTTGATCCAATTAATCAATAAATTTATTAAAAAGAAAGGAGTAGCAATCAGAAATCCTATAATCAAAATCAGACCTGATAAAAACATACTAAAGAAGTTGCCAATCATTGACCAAATGGAGCGTTTCACTCGTTTTGGAGCGTTTGATTGAACTGACGTAGGGGTTTCTAATGGTTCTTCTTGCGATTGAGGAGACAATTTGAAATGGTTTCCTTCTCGCTTGATATAGTATCGTTTTTCTGACATGAACTCACCTCCTTATGGAACTATTTTACCAAATTTATTGCTTTTTTACATGGCATTTAAAAGTGTTTTTGCTAATTTTTGACTTCCGAATATTGCAATAATATATACAACACCTTTTCCAATTGATGCAAATGCAACAACCCAGTCTCCTGAACCTGCTTTAAACATATCATCTGTTACTAATGCAGGATAAAGGCTCACTATAATAACAATTAGAAGTCCTTGCAGTGCGTATGATGCAAAATGCTTCAAAAAATTAATAGCAACTGGTCTTGTTTGCTCTGACATAAAAAAAGCAACAATTAATGGTGAGATTGCTTTCAAAATATACATTTGGAAAAAACGTAAGAAAACAATTATTTTGGCACAAATATCACCAATAAAATCAACTGTTTTAGCAACAAGTGAAACAATCTGTTTAAAAATCCATCCACTGATGCCTGAAGTGTCAACCTCTACATCAAATGATCTCTGTGGTAGAACTCCATTTACCAAAGTAATTCCTTTGTTAAATATCAAAACAATAAAGTCAAATATTGCAGAAGTATTATATACTAGCAAAAAAGCAATAACATATCCTAGCGCAACTTCCATCCATAATTGAACAGTCAGACTTCCTCCTTCTTGTCCAAGTCTCTTATTCCAAGAGATTATATCAACTAAAAAGAAACTTAATATCAGGATTGAAGCAACTGGCAACAAGGCATTATTGATTTGATCAGAATACTGGTTGACTGTTGAACTATATTCAGCTAGGGAATTAGTAATATTATCCATTCCCTCTAGCTCCTTTCAGGCTTTAGTTGATTGCTTGAAGCGCTGCAATGATTGCTTGACATATCGCAGCACCAATTACACCGAGAGCACCACCATTTACCATTGAATTTGCACCTTTTTCTTGACGCATTGAATCGTTATTGTTACGTCCGCCAAAGAAATCGATAGCTCCTGCTAAAACCCAAACAAGTCCAGTGATGCTTACGACTGCTTGAACAATTTGAAATACTTTTACTGCTGTTTCCATTAAATTTAATCCTCTTTATTACTTTCTTTTAAGTTTAGTTTTTTGATTGAATTCATGAGAATAATCATTTCATCCTCAAAAATCGTGATTCCTTTGCCTGCTTTTGTATAGTCACTATTCCATGACCTTATATCAAATTTAGGCTGTGTTCCATTCCAAGAAACTTTATTGAGTTCCTTCTTCCATCCTGATTCATTTTCAGATAATATTGCAAAAAGAAACAGGAACATTATTATCTTTGATTGGACGACTGGCAAGGTTCATACTTTTTCTCCCGTCTTGCCCAACTGTCATTTTTCTGTCCTCCATACTTTTTTTTACAGCGGTGAAAACCTCGTCCAGTTAATTTTAGAACTTTCTTAGAACCATATCTACATCTTCTAGCTATAAGAACTCCATGTCGTTCTATTGTACGAATTGATATGAAAATATCTTTATATTCAACTTTAAGTTCCAATTTCATTGGACGTCCTGCAATATATCCTTTTTTTGATATAGTGCCATACTTAGCTTTTAATTTCACTATTTGTCCATTATCTAAGTATGCTGTTGCACCACCTTCTTTGCCTAATTGTTTTAGGTCTCTTATGCAAACATCATTGTCTGCTTCCTCTTTAAATTTATTCATTCTTTTCTCCTTTTCGAATAAATTTAGGTTGATTTACACCCATGCCGTATAACCCCCCTCGGTTATATCCGTGTTTCGTACGCACCGTTTTGTGGTAATATGCAAACGGTCAAAACCTGCTTAAATGCAATTTGTGACTGAGACTAGATCTCTAGCTTTACACTCCGCCCCCAATTTTTTATCTCATAGTCACGCTGTATCAGGACAGAGGTTGTATTCTATTGTCAACGTTCCTGGTAGTTTATCGACTTGCCAAGGTCAAATCAGATTATACTGAAAAGAAAACTATATATTTTGCTGTCTTTTTGCTTGCTGTTTCCTTATGTTTTTATTCCATTCAGCAACTATGCCATTAAAGACATACTCAGCAACCATTTCAGACGAGCTGGCAAACCTCATATTCTCTAAAGCGTATTCATAGCGGTCATCAAAATGTATCATCGCATAATCTGCGGTAGCCTGTGAGAAGTTTTCTTTTAGTAACTGGTCATGAACCAAGTTCCAAATATAATCTCGGTCGTACTTAGTCGCCTTATCAACTTTTCGGGAAAAATTGACCCTATTTTTTCCTTCAGAATTTTGAGGGGCTTTCTCTTCTTCCTCCTCTAAACTAAAATCAGGATCACTAAACTCAGGCTCACTATAATCAGTATCATTAGGTTCTGAAATTCCGAAGTCTTGACTTCTGTTTTCCAGAGTTCTTGAATTCTGATTTTCAGAATTCTGGAAGTCGGAATTTCCGACTTCCGCTGGTATCAAGGGTTTAGCCTCATTTTCAACCTTTAAAGAACCAAGATAAATCAAATTGGGTTTGTTTAAACCTTGGCGAACTTCTTCGAGTAGGTCATATTTTTTCAACTCTTTTTTCAGCTTAATAACCTTATCTTTTCCGTAACCTAACATCTCTCCAATTTCTTCAACGGTAAAGATGAAATAGATATTTCCATCAGCATCAATCCAGTTGTTTTTTACTGATAGCTCAAATCTATCCTTTAGGATGGCATAAAGCAATTTAGACTCAGCAGACATCTTTTTATAGAGTTCAGACTCAAAAAGTAACTTTGGTACACGGAAGAATCTTTCTCCGTTATTAACCTGTGCAAGTGAGATTCTTTCCATACCTAAACCTCCCTAAATCTAAGATCACCTTTTGAGTTAAAAGCAATCAATCCAAAAGATTCTAGTTCTTTAATGTTGTCTATTAATTCTTGACGGGTTATCCCTGTCTGTTTCATCAAGAATGAAATAATCAATTCACGTGTTTCTTTTTCTTTTGACGTCATTTGTGACCTCCTGAGAATAAATTGAGAAAAACAAAAGAGAACGCTATTCACGTTCTCTCAATGTTATTTATTCAATTCTCCCAATTTAGGACACATACATGCTTATTGCCACGATGTACACCTGAAAAATCCACCCTTCTCAGCTTACTTCTTATAAACATCTTTCCTATGTCCGCCATTGACAGCTACAATAATCAGCCCCTCATCTTCAATACGGCAGATGATACGATAGTGTCCGACGCGGTAATGCCAGAAATCTTTGATATTGCCAATTAATGCCTTGCTGTCTTGTATTGTCAGTACCATCAATTTCTCAAACCAAAATGAAAAACCCGCTTGAAGCGGGCTTTTTAGGAGATTTATGAAAAAGAAAAGTTTTAGGATTCCTATTGCTAGGATGACTATAGTATATAAGAACTTTCTTAATCGCTCCTTAAACTTTTCTTTCAGAAAGGTTAAAAAGTAGCTCTCATTTAATCATTTTTCATTTCGCATATTTTTCTAGATGTGTTTGGATTTTTGGCATGATGAGATGCATTATTTTAAGATTCGTAAAAGCTATTATCATGGCTAATAAAAGATAGACAAAGACTGATAACAAAGGAACGTCAGAAGACCAATAGTGGGAAATAATCATTAGAACCATTGGCAATTCTAGGGTTACTGTGACGACTCCAGGAACATAACCCCTAAATTGCATGCACATGATATAATGGATTATGAAATGAGATGTATAAGCTATTACAAAAGATAAATAGAGTAAAGTGTTGTGAGTTATTTGGCAGAATCCAGAAATAAACATCAGGATGATAAATTCCTCCAACACACCTACTGCAAAAGCGGAGCCTTGCGTAACGGAACCAAAGAACGGTTTCTTAAAAGTTTCTAATTTTTGATGATGCCGTGTTTTCCACAAGGGCATAAAAATCATTTCTTCAAAATCGTGTAAAATAAATAAAATAGGTAGCATCCAAACATTAAAAAGAATGCTCATATCTTTACCTCCTTAATAATAACTAACAATTGTACAATGTTAAGAATAAATGATAATCATATATCACTCGCAACACTTTTAGTATAAAGATAAACTGTTACAAAAACAAGAGTTTAAGAGAAATTGGCACAGTTTGACCAAAAGTGTGACAGGAAAGGAAAAATATCATGGAATATCAAACGCGGCAATGGCTGGAAGAAGCCTTGTTCGATTTATTAGCAACTAAGAAGTCTCTCCAAAATATCAGCATTGCTGAACTCAGCGAGCATGCTCAAATTGCTAGACGAACGTTTTATCGTTATTACCATTCAAAAGAGGAAGTTCTTACGAACTATTTAGACCGCTTAATCCAAGACTATATTATCGAACTTCGAACAGCAAAACTGACTAATTTTGAAGATTTGGTGAACCTTTTCTTTCAGTATTGGAGCCAGTACACTGAGCCATTAAAAATTTTGCAAGACGCAAACCTGCTAGTGCTTATCTTGCAAAGGTCTTATGATAAGCTTCCTGCTGCTTATACTACTGTCATGGCACCTTGGCATATCACAAACAGTATTCAAAGGCAAATCACCTATGATAGTAGATTCATTATTGGAGGTCTCTACAATATTTTTGATGAATGGTTAAAAGGAGATTATAAGGCCATGCCTATTAACGAGCTAGTCACAACAACCTTAAACACCATAAAACGTATGAAAAATAGCTAAGTGAGAAACTGAGTTTTTCGATATTAGTCATGAACAGCTCTAACAAATCATTTTAATAATTTCTAACACTAAAATGCTTATTGTTTTAGACATACAAAAAGAGAAGAACACTTACGTCTTCTCTCATTGCTAGCGATAAATCATTCATCATAGTTGATAATGAGATAATTTTTAAATCCCCATTAATGTCTAAAATGTCTCACGCCTGTGAAGACCATAGTCAAGCCGTATTTATCCGCTGCTTCGATGGATTCTTGGTCACGGACAGATCCACCTGGTTGGATGATGGCTTTGATACCTGCTTTAGCGATTTCTTCCACGTTATCGGCAAATGGGAAGAAGGCATCGGAAGCAAGGACGGCACCGTCAAGACGGTCTTTAGCTTGTTCGATGGCGATACGGACTGAAGCCACTCGGTTGGTTTGCCCTGGGCCAACACCAAGTGTCATGTGGTCGTTGGTTACTATGATCCCGTTTGATTTGACGTACTTGATAGCCTTCCAAGCGAACTCAAGAGCAGTCGCTTCTGTCTCAGTTGGTTGGCGTTTGGTCACCACTTGCCAGTCAGCTGGGCTTTCCTTGACCACGTCTTGGTTTTGCACAAGAAGTCCACCGACAACACCTGTGTATTCTGCCTCTACCTCACTAGCATCTTGAGCATCAAATGGCAAGGCAAGGATGCGCAAGTTTTTCTTTTTATTGGTCAAAATGGCTAGCGCTTCATCCGTATAGCTCGGTGCGATGATGATTTCGAGGAAAACGCCGTGCATCTTCTCAGCAGTCGCAGCATCCACCTCACGGTTGAGAACGACAATTCCACCAAAAATAGACACTGGGTCAGACTCGTAAGCATAGTCCCAAGCAGTCTCGATGTCGTCAGCTTGACCAATTCCACATGGGTTCATGTGTTTGAGAGCTACAACCGTTGGGCGTTCCTTGAAATCGCGAATAATACGAATAGCTGCATCCGCATCTCGAATATTGTTGAAGGACAATTCCTTACCGTTGAGCTGTTTGGCTGAAGCGATAGAGTAATCCGTTGGCAAGGTTTTTTGATAGAAGTCAGCGTCCTGTTGAGGATTTTCACCATAACGCATAGCTTGTTTGAGGTCATAGGTCAAGGTCAGTTTTTCAGGCTTGCTTTCGCCGACCTGAGCTGTAAAATACTCTGCAATCAAGGCATCGTAAGCTGCTGTGTGACGGAAAACCTTAGCCGCCAAACGTTGGCGAGTTTCATAAGAGGTTTCGCCGTTTGCTGCCAATTCGTCAAGAACAACAGCATAGTCAGCAGGGTCTACAACAACGGTCACGCTAGCGTGGTTTTTAGCTGCTGAACGAAGCATAGATGGCCCACCGATATCGATGTTCTCCACCGCATCAGCGTACGTCACGTCTGGTTTAAGAATGGTTTCCTTGAAAGGATAGAGATTGACCACAACAAGGTCGATCAATTCGATATTATTATCCTTAGCTGCTTCCAAGTGACTATCCAAGTCACGACGAGCTAAGAGCCCACCGTGAATATTTGGGTGGAGGGTCTTCACACGACCATCCATCATTTCCGGGAAACCCGTCACATCGTCAATAGCAATGGTCTCAACCCCAGCATTGTCAAGGGTAACCTTTGTCCCACCTGTCGAGATGATATCCCAACCAAGTTTTTTGAGTTCTTGGGCAAATTCAACAATGCCCGCTTTGTCTGAGACGCTGATTAAGGCGCGTTTAGTCATGTTATTTCCTTTCATTTACTTATCCAACAATTCTCTAATAACCTCTGGATACAACTTGTACTCTGCCTCATGAATTCGAGCTTCAAAGCTATCGATGGTATCATCAGCTAGTCGTGGTACGCGTACTTGTTTAATAACCTTTCCTGTATCCACACCGGAGTCCACCCAGTGAATGGTCACGCCACTCTCAGTAACACCAGCATTCCAAGCATCCTCAATCCCATGAGCTCCTGGAAATTCTGGCAGGTAGGCTGGATGAATGTTGATGATACGACCTTCATAAGCTGCCAGTAAGGTTGGCCCAACGATTTTCATATAGCCTGCTAGGCAAACCAAGTCAATCTGGTGCTCTTCCAAGAGCTCGACAAGAGCTGCTTCGTAGTCCGCCTTGCTCTCAAACTCCTTGAGTTCAAAAGCATAAGACAGAGTGCCGAGCTTTTCTGCACGCTCGAGCACAAAGGCATCACGATGGTCTGAAAAGACAAACTCCACCGGAAATTCTTCGGCAATCACCTGAAAATTTGAGCCATTACCAGAGGCAAAAACCGCTATTTTTTTCATTTGATGATGACACTTTCGTTTTCTTTCGTGACGATGCGACCAATTTCATAGACTGGTTCATCCAGCAATTCTTTGACACGATCTACATTTTCAGGGCTAACTGCCAACATGAGTCCTACACCCATATTGAAGATTTCAAACATTTCTTCGTGCTTGATTTCACCGTATTTTTCAAGGGCTTTGAAGATTGGAAGGACTGGAACCTTGCTTTCCTCAATCTCTGCAGCCAGGTCAGCTGCAAACATACGAGGGACATTTTCGATAAAGCCACCACCAGTGATGTGGGCAATACCGTTGACCAACTCTTCTTTGATGAGCGGCAAGACAGCCTTGACGTAGATACGAGTCGGCTCAAGAAGAACTTCCTTGAGTTTCTTGCCTTCCAATTCTGGCAAGACTTCCTCACCTGTGTAGTCGGCAAAGACACGACGGACGAGTGAGTAACCATTTGAGTGGATACCACTTGAGGCAAGTCCGAGAAGAACATCGCCTTCTGCCACCTTTGAACCGTCAATAATTTGAGATTTTTCTGCCACACCGACCGCAAAACCAGCCAAGTCATAGTCATCTTCACCATACATACCCGGCATTTCAGCTGTTTCCCCACCGATGAGGGCAGCACCAGCCTGCACACAGCCTTCTGCAACACCAGCGACTACTTGTTCTAGTTTAGCTGGTTCATTCTTTCCTGTCGCCACATAGTCGAGGAAATAGAGGGGCTCCGCACCTGCAGCGATGATATCATTGACACACATGGCCACACAGTCCTGCCCAATCGTGTCATGCTTATCATACTTGATAGCCAACATGAGTTTAGTTCCAACACCATCAGTTCCTGAGATCAAGACGGGCTCTTTGACACCTGTTTTTGAAAGATCAAATATGCCACCAAAGCCACCTAGAGCTCCCATGACACCCGCACGCTCCGTGCGAGCCACGTGCTTTTTGATCCGCTCAACAACTTCATAACCCGCTTCAACATCTACACCCGACTGGGCATACGCATTTTTATTTGCCATTTTATTTTTCCTTTTCTTTGAGAAGATTTCGACGTATTTTTAGATAAACAATTATTTTATCTAAAAATATTAGTCAGGGTTCTAGCTTTGGCCCCATAAGGCAAAGCATCTACTGACAAATGCTTTAGCTTTTAGTCAGTAGCGAGACGTGGAGCATAAGCATTTTTATTTATCATCTTCTCTTCCTTTCATGGAGAGTCTTTATCCGTCTATTTGTAAAAACTGGTCTTATCCCCCAAGCTTCTACGATATTCTTCCTCATAGTCGTAGAGAGGAGTTGGGTAGTCTCCATCAAAATAAGCGACACAGAGACCACCGTTCGGTGCATCTGTTTCGATGCCGATAGAATCAATCAAGCCATCAATCGAAAGATAGGTCAGGCTATCCGCACCAATGATTTGGCAGGTTTCTTCGACTGTATGATTAGCCGCAATCAACTCCTGACGCGTCTGGATATCAATCCCGTAGAAACATGGATAAGCCAGCGCTGGACTGCCAATAGCAACGTGAACCTCAGACGCACCTGCTTCTTTCAAGAGTTGAACAATACGGCGAGAGGTTGTCCCACGAACAATAGAGTCATCAATCATAACCACACGCTTGCCTTTGACAACACCTGAAACAGCAGATAGTTTCATCCGCACCCCTTGCTCCCGCAATTCTTGAGTCGGTTGGATAAAGGTAC
>ERZ772952.23-NODE-23-length-37061-cov-6.62979_pt1 | contig 37061 bp, 34 predicted proteins | sample MGYA00580686_ERZ772952 | MGnify/ENA primary metagenome ERZ772952 (study PRJEB29015, sample SAMEA2738074) | human oral metagenome | biome: human oral; feature: human-associated habitat; material: saliva | place: China | collected 2213 ... | reverse complement strand
AATATGAAAACAGCCGTGAGGATATGGAAGAAGCGACTGCCTCGGTGCCGAAGACCCTAGGAGAAGATGCAAACCATTTCGAACATCTTCCTCCAAGACGGTCGAATTATCAGACTCACTCCCCTTCCCTTGGATAAGACACCGATGAAAACCACCTGCTGTCAAATTTCAGGCGGGAGATATAAAAAACCGGCCGCCAATTTGTATTGGCCGCCGGTTTTTTAACAGGTAGGAGAATCGCTATATTCCAATGAAACTAGGGTCGGCGGAGTCACCATCATTTCTCTGACCAACTTGATACCAAACTCACCAAGGACTGCGATTAAAGCCAAAGGTATCAAATATAAGAATAGCAGCCCGGAGTTAATCAAAATAGCATCATAGGAAATTTTACCAGATTGATTAAAATTATCTTTTAATTCATCTAACGAACATTGGGAAATCGAATTTATCTTGCAATTTTAGCCGCTAAAATTTTAGCCGTCTAGTTTCAGGGGGATGCAACAAAAACTTTCAACTCCTCATTCCTAGCCTGAATAGACATGGCAAAATTATAGGCAACATCAAAATCTTTGAACTCGGCTAATCTGAGCGTTCTACTGCCGATCACAAGGTTCAACGCCACTTTATTGCCTGTGCGCAGAATATACATACCTTCTTCCTTTTTTTTTGACTTCATCGGTTCCATCATATCATTCATGCCTCTGGCAGATTCAAAGGGAAAGGTCCCGTATGATATTCCTTCGTTTGAATGGCAATACCACACAGGAATACAACTTTAAAAAATCAAAAAAGTGAAGATAAAGGGTTCCCAAGACGCCGCTTTTCGATTTCATGCAGTCGTGACGCGGATGCAATCGACTGGTGGAATAAAGGGATACGACGGCCGGAGACATCGTGCAAGTTCCCTACGATTCCACCGTCTGTAGAGATGCCTATCATGACCAGTTTTCTCAAATTGACAAGCTGTTCCATTTTCCACAAGTCGGATATAGGAATAATGATATTGATCGGTTGAAGTTTCTTATAGGCCAAATCAGTACCATCGCACAATAGCCCTAACTGACCGCGCTCAATATCCAAGCTGGCCGTATGGAAAGGCAGCAGACTCATCCATTTTGCCTCTTCTTTCTGTACCCCGAGATATAGGACACCCTCTTCATCGTCCTTACTCAAAGCAAAAAAACCGCCCAAATAATCCGACAGAATTTTGTCCGACTCACCGGCGGTTTTAATATTATGCTGCGGGAAGGAATTTACCCAACGAACGAAGGCAGCCATTCCCAATATATGTTTAGCCAACTTTTCTCCGTCGGAATCGTTTTCCGACCATTCAGTTTCAAACATCAACCGTCCTCATCATCTTTATTGAAAACAAATCCACCATTTCTCTCTTCATCTAATTTGCATAGCAAAACAAGCATGGCATTTAATGCATGATTGGTATTGCCTCCAAATTCCCTGTCTGCAACCTGACCAACGTAATTCAGGTTGGCCTGTGTCAGATACAGTTCAACAGGTTTGACGGATTTTGCAGATTTCGATCTCCGGGTTTCCAAAAATTCGGCAGCTTCGTCTTCTGTCAATTCTTTTTCTTCCACCGCCATTTTCAGTAGACGTTCCAATTTTGCAGGACGCAGGTCGTAATCGTGCATAACACCTTGTCTATCCCTTCCCGAACGGATGGAACGGACGATTTTTTCAGCCAACGACAACTCATGAAATTTTTTCAGTATATGGCGGTAACTGACCTGTATTTCTTTGACTTCTGTAGCCGGAACGGCCAACCCGTCCGAATGCAATTTGTTGGTGAAAACCACCTGTTGTTCTACGTCAAGTGTTGAAGAACGGACTTTGTTGCTTCCGTCGCTCTTTTTTATTTCGCCACCGGGCAGAACAAACTGGAATTTTCCGATATTTCTGATCCAGATGCCCAAATACAGACAGGCTTCAAGAAACATTACCAATTCGGACTGGCGATAGGCAGATTTCAATTTTTCCTCAGTTTCGAAGTCGAAACGATTGGGTTCTGCCTCGGCAAAACCATACATAGGTAGCGTACCGGACAAACTGTCTTTCGATACCAAAAACAGCGTAACCAATGCGGTCTTGCGGCGGACACAGGCATAAATCTGTCTGACCGTATCCACCCATAAGGAAAAGGTATCAATGTCTCCAACGGTTTCAGAGCCAAGCAGGGCATGTCCGTTCAGCCATTTCCTATATTCTTCGGATTTTTTTGCCACCATAAAATAATAATTTTTAAAATTAAAAAATTATTATATCCACGTTTTGATACGCTGGGCAACATACTAAGCCAAATCAAGAAAATTGTCCTGTCCTACTTTCATAGGATCAATGGGCCAAACACCCCAAATCACTCTGTACTTTACCCGGATCGAGTCCCATCTGTTTCAGCGTTTCCCTGGTCAATTCCACTTGTGCGTTGGTGGCCTCCGGTGAGGTGCTTGCCTGGGCGATCGTGGCTGCATCGGTTGCAGCGGGAGCGGAAAGCAGACTTGTCGCAGCAGAAACGACAGCGACCGACACCACTCCTGCTGTCAATACCGCGGCCACCTTTTTCCAAGGCTTCCAACTACCGAAAACCGACCATAAAGTTGGTTTTTCCGGAACAGGATCGGGTTGCCGCCATACATTCAAAGCCTCCGCCCGATGGCGTAAATTATCCTCTTTGGGGTGCCCGGAAGATTGTCCGCCCGTACCAAAATAGTTTTCCAGCGCGGCCGATGCAGCATCGGCTATTTTATCCGCCAAAATCATACGGATGTCCAACAGTCCCATATGATTGAAAGAGCCATCCTCGTTCTTCGATACGGCAGGCAAAGCCAAATTCAATTGGTGAAGAACCGATTGATTCCCTGAAACGCTAATCAGTATGTCGGCCTCGACAATCTGCATCCCGTCGGGATAGGTATCTTTTAACACCGGTTCCCCTACTTTAAATGAAATGTTCTTATCGCCCGTACTGACGGTTTTGGTCTTTGCTTCACGGTTTAAATCATTACGGAAGTTGGAATCGAAACAAATAATTTTTTGTTCGCCATCCTTGTAGATACTGATCAAAGGTTCGAAAGTTTCCAGTATATTTTGAATTTCCTGTTGCATCATTATTCCTTATAGTTTGCCTAAAATTGTCTGAATGACAGCTTCTTCGCTCAATCCCATCATCATTCTGGGCTGTCCGGTATTCTTGTCTACAAAGAATGCCGCCGGAACTCCGGCCTGACCGCCGTTTTGTTCGAATGCCTGGAACATGAAACTCAAGTTTCTTTGCAAATCCTCCCCGTCCTTTCCTTCTAAAGCGCGTGGGTAGGCTTTAGGATCTGTCATGATTTTATCCAGTTCGGTCCGGGTTTTCGCGTGTAGCACTGCGTTTGCCTGTGGTAACCCCTGTTCTGGCTGTCCCAAAGCAACGGTTGGAATCCATTTAATAGTGACCCCTTTATCCATATAAGGCTTCAGACTATCATAAGCCTGGTGACAATATGGGCAGCGAGGATCAATAATGACATAGAGTGTCTCACCGGGACCGCCGTTTCCGATCTTGGGACCACCCAAGCTGTCCAAAGCCTTAATGGCTTCGGGTATCTGCCCTGTATATTTGCCAAGCAGTGAGCTGCCGTCATTTTTTTGAATAACTTCCTGACCGGGTTGACCGACAGAACTGTTCGCTCCGGTATCGACAGTAGTATCAGTATCGAAGACTTGGTTGATATTTTGCTTGGTGGCCAAGTCCCACACCGCGCCACTGAAAATATTTTTCCCATCCGCAGTCGTATAAAATGTCATCTGCCTGCCGTTCGGAGCGAGTATCAGCCATGCGGTCAGATTGTTTTCCGGCATTTCGCGCATATCGACAATTTCACCTAACGAAAGAACCGACGGCGGCGGCGTACGTTTATCCGTACTGTCAGAAGGTAGTGAAGATTGGACCGCCTCCGCCATTACGGGAGAAGAAACGTATTCAAGCCATTTAGTTCCGAATACTGTCCCCGCCGCAAGACCTGCGGCAAACAACACCAATCCGGATTTTTGTTTCAGTTTCATCAGATTTCCTTTTGATTGCAATTTTAGCCGCTAAAATTTTAGCCGCTAAAGAGGGATATTTTTCGAGTTCTCGGCAAATGCCGCCATATCAATCCCAGGGTACAGTTTTTCTATCGAACTGCTCCGCCATTTGAGCCAAAGTGTGTAATCGCCTTTTAAAAGATGTCGATCTGGAAATTTAAACGTATGTATTTCTTGTATAACCGCTTCTTTTGCCTGTTCGATTTGCGGATAGGTCAGCGGTTCTCCCGCGACAAATTCATAGTTATAGTGGCAATGTACCGCCGCTGCCTCCGCAAACGGTCTGCCGCGTCCCGTACTATTGACGACACACCAAAGCGAACGGTCCCGATAATGGAGCCACCGGTAATCGGCCGGCTCAAGGACTCCCAATTTTCTTGCCTCGACAAACATCGCGTAAATAATGGTTCGGACATAAGCGTATCCTCCTGTAATATGCTGAACCATCCTGTTTTTCCGATACTTTTCGATTGTCGGTAGAAACAGATTTCTATCTATCTCAGTTTCCAACAACCAAAGACTGGCCAATTCGTCTTCATCAAGCCCTAAAGCTTCCTGTTCAGGGGTAATATTCTGACCTGCTTCAAATAACTGCCAAGCCTTGTGCCTGATCGCTGCCGATTCGGCCCGCGCCTTATGAAAGTCTTCATCGGACATCCCCGCGTCCGTTGCTGCAACAAGCGGCAACAACGAAGCAAAAACGACTAACTCAGTATCGGAAAGTTGACTGTATCCCTGCCATATATTGCCAAGCTGCGCGGTCAGGGCTGCAAGAAGTCGGTCATGATTGATGTCGGGAATAAAACTGCCGTCAGGCATCGGACCGTCCCAATCTTCCGCCCTACTCTCCCGTGCCAGCGTATATACTCCGGCAAACTGTTTACTGGTCAGCAGCATTCCGTACAAAGGATGATTCAACGGTTCCCGAATAAGATTCATTTTGTTAAAAATCCCCAAGTGAGGATAAAGCTTTTCCTGCTCGAGCATAAAACTCTGTAGGTTATGGACCTTGGAGAAATTAGACTGGGGATGACGTTGGTTGACATCCTTGAATGCCTTACCTAGAAAATAGATAAGCAAAACACCAAACCCCAGATTCCACGGTAAAGACATGTCTGATATATCAGACCAGGCAAAATTATTGAAATCAACCCGGCAGGAACCGAATAACCCTGGTTTAGGGTTGCAATACTTTTGAATATACTGATACGGGTAATTCAAAATCGGAATATCGCGTATAACCGGCAACGAAGCGACAAAATATAAAGGGTAGCCTAAAACGTAACGAAAATAGGTATACCATTTGGCAATTTGTCCGTGGGCAAAAAACCAAATCAGCATAATCACGATATACAGCAAGGCAAAAATTGCAATCAGCAAAATTTGGTCATTTGAATTTCCTCCCTTACCATTGCTATATGCCGCCATTTAAAACTCCCTGTATTAAATATGATTTTTTATCTTTAAAATAAATATCATGTACCGCCGACCACACCCGCAAAACCGCTCCAGTCGACCTCTTCCGAACTATCTGAGCCACCTTCCGGGTGATTTGGCTCACGTTTAGTTTTGTTCTCACCGTTGATTTCCTTCCGTGACTCAACTTGAGGAGGATCGACTGTTTTTTTCTGCTGCATGGACTCCGTTGTAAAACCGTCCATATTTCCGCATTCTTGCAACATTGCCCACAAGTCGGCAGCCCTCTTCCGGCAGACCGTACCATCATCGAAACGTGTGCCACGGACGGACAAGTCAATCAGTCCTTGTCCCAAAGGAATACCCTGATGAACACACATAAATAGGAACCGCTGCAAACCCTTGATGACATAATTTCTGCACAGGTATGTATCGTTCCATACATCCGAAAGACCCAACTGCTCCAGTTCTTGCAGTTGTCGTGCATGTAATTTGGTCGAACAGCTAACCTCTATCCGTACCCTTTGCGCGTGATTGGGGTTTTGTGATCTACCCATCAGCATCCCTTTCCGACATTTACGAGGGTTTTATATAGATCGGATGACATAGGTTACAGATTCCTGTCGGCTGCACATGCACCCAGTAAGAGCAGGTTGCGCAACAATCCTGCCCTGTTTGATTCTTGCCCCTCCTCGCTATGAAGCAAAGCCAGCAATGCAGCATCATCGGCATTGTCAGTGCGTAAAGAAATCAAAACCCGTTTCCGGTTGCCTTTATATCCTTTTTTCTCAGACTCGTTCTCTGACACTTAAACCCCCTTCATAATGAATTTGGCTGTTTTTAACATACCTCGCGCATTGGAGAATTCGGGTTCATCGACGATAACTGCCTGCCCTTCGTATTTTGACAACAACTGTTCCCGGAGTAATGCGGCTCCGCCACCCGTACACAGGATGGCATCAACATCGCCAAGGTCTCCGAGCTTCCGATCCAAGCTATCGAAAATACGACGGACGAATTTCTCTTTCATAATGCTTAATTCTTGCGAAAGATCGTACTCCTTGCCGCCATATCGGAATTTGCCGGTATTCAGAAGACTTTCAACATGTCTGATTCCAATACTGCTTAACTTATAGTGCTGGCGCAGATAATTACTGATTTCATCTTTTAATTCCAGAATACCCAAAGTCAAGGATCCCAAACGTTTTTTATCTACGATTTTCCCTCCTTCATAGAGGACGGCAAAATCGGTTGTTTTTCCACCTATATCCAAGACGGCTACAATTTCACTTGTTAGTCGGTCATACAGCTCACTTTTCTTCCCATCCATTGTCATAATGGCATCAATAAAAGTCGCAATGGCCTCTGTTGTCACATAACTCTTAACAATCTTTGCCATTGCCTGCCCGGAAGGTTTGACTTGGCGTTGCAAGTTCTTAACCTTATCGGCAACCAGCTCGGTGTTTATGTGCCCGTCGGCCGTATAATGGTTTTGCACCGGCAAGCCGGTCGCAATAATGACTTCCTTATCCGAAAACCCGGCATTAACCAAGGCATTTTGTACGACAACCAAATTCATATCCGATTTCGGATACCCGTCAAACCGGATGTCGATACATTCCGTATCCTGTAAAAACTGATGGGTGGTATATAACGTTTCACGATTGGCATCGTCGACGACGGCATATACGGTTGTAGCAGTTTCCATGCCCGGAAAGTCTGCAACGAAGCCTCCGTGAGCGATACGGGTAGGAAATTTAAAAACACGCCCGTCTTCCAGAACAACTTTCACATCACTGTGGCCGTCGTCGATTCCGACAAATGCAGGCTTGGTATTTTCAACATTCTTTGTATTCATCGATCAATCCTTAAAAATATTTTTTGTACCTTTGGTACGCCCAGTCAGGAACACGATGGTTCTTTTCAGTAAATCCATCGGGGACATTTTTTTCCAAAAATGGAGCCAGCAAAAAAATGCCGTCGCCACTGCCGCAATTACAATCGTAGTGAAACTGGGGAAAAACAGCAGCAACAACCAAGGTACGCCTGCAGATGCAGGAATACCGAAAAATTTTGCATCGAGTGACGTATTGCTCCAGTGGTAACGTCCTTCGCTCATTTCATCCTCCAACCTAATCGGATGCAATGCGGCAATCAGCCCACAAAACATCACAAAGAATATCAAAATATATTAAAAAATAAATTTTATTTTAAAAAAAAATATTTTTCAATCCTTATTTCACTCAAAATCAAAAAAATTAAGCTATACAGCATCTTCCTGCATCAGTTTGTCCCGAACAGCTTCCGTAACCATTCCTTCCTTATACAGCCGCAGCCCCTCTTTCTTGAAACTGTGGCCGTGTACTTGAACCATGTCCTGAATAGCCGGAACCAGCCGATCCAAGTCCTGCAAAGCCCCTAATTGGCGGGCAATTTCCGGTGTAAAGTGCAGCCATTCTCGGGCAACAATCAGACCATGCCCATCGGCTCGGGGCATCAGTCTTTGTGCGACAATTGTCCGGACTGTAGCCAGCAGGTCGGCAATGGCCGAAGCCTGTTGCACGACGGGGAATCTTGAGACCAGGCGTTTGATGACGGTTGCCACCGTACTGGAATGCACAGTGGCAAAGACGGGATGTCCGGTCAACGACAGCTCTACCGCCGCCCTGACGGTGTTGTCGTCGCGTAGCTCTCCAATCATGGCCAAAAACGGATGACGGCGCATTGCGGCTTCATTGGCCTTGCCGAATGTTTTGAAATTGATCGGCACGGCCGACTGTGCAATAACCGAATGTCGGCTGACAATATTGTCGTAGGTATATTCGATAGGCTCCTCAGAAGTGACAATATTTCCTTGAATATTGGTATCGTTTTCGAGGATGAAACGCATAATACCTGCGAATGTCGTCGATTTTCCCGAACCTGTGGAACCGCAAATCAGCACAATTCCGTTATCCGGCGTGCAGTATCTTCGTACAAACTCCGGATCCATGCGTATATAGTCGAGGGTTGGCGGATCGCTGGGAATCGTGCGCATCACAATCTGATAACTGTTCCCGCCTCTTGCAAATATGCCGGAGATATTGACGCGGAAAGCAAAACGCATCTTATTGCCACGCACGTCCTTGGCTCCGGAGCGGTCAAAGATTTCATAACGGGAGTCGACCGGAATACCTTCGGAAATATCCTGAATTGCGGTAGCCCTACCGGCAAGCCAAGGAATAAAGGCAGTAATTTCCGAATCGTTCAACTCACGATTAGTCAAAGCCAGCAACCGATTACTTTTGAGCATCAGGGCAGGCTGGTACGGTTGCAGGATAATATCGGAACAATTGTGTTTGACCGCCTCATAAATCAGTTGCTTAAGCTGATCTTCGATTGCGAAATACTGAGGTGTTTCAAACCCTGTCAAGCTTTTCGCCAGCAGTTTGCCTCCGATTCGGATTTCAGTCCCGTTATTCATTTTTCTGTCCCACGTTACCGGAGACACGGTTGTCCTCTAACCGTCTGGCACCTTCTTTTTGACGTTTCGGATTCTTCAACACAGGAACGGATTCAACCCGCATGTACAGTTTTGATGGTTTAACCCATGTTTTCCATTTATCCATATCTGTATTAAATTGTGGCAGCACGGTCAGACGCAATAATTTTTCGTCTAAGACTAGAGTATCGCCCTTATGACTCATCGGCATCTCCGATTTGGCAATGACCGGCATCGTCATTTGTTTGCCGAGCACCTGTTTGTGGAACTCAAGCATACCTTTATAGTCCCTGTTCAATCGGTCAAAACCATGAGATACGATTTCGTTTCCTTGGTAAATCCCCTCACGATAGCCCTCCCTAATTGCCGCTTCGAAAATATCTTTTTCTTTGCCTTTTAAATTCAGTCCCATTACTTGGGGGGTAAAATCGACATTTCCTTGGCCAAAATCTAAATAGGATCGCCAGTTTGGCGCAACGGAACTGAACTTGGCCTGATTTTCAATTTTGTATACGACACCCGCAACGGTAAGCGACATATTGTCATCGTCTTGCGCGTATACATCCGTCACCTCGGAGATTACCGGCGGTACTACCCTGCCTTTTATCATAAGAGGTCCGAAATCATATACCGTATCCAAATCTCGTTCGTGTTTTTTAATCGCCTTCATGAACATATGGAGCTGATAATTGATACCTGCCTGTATCCCCACATTCTTACCATTGTCACGAATAGCGGCATATCTGGCTTGCGCGGCCACATCCGGCAAGCCGACTGCCTCAGCCGATCTCGTATATTGGGCAACAACTTGATCGACATCAGGTGGCATCTGATAATCTACAGCCATAGCGGACTCCTATTTATAGATAACGCGGAGCGTACCGCTGTTTTTGTCAAGAATAATATCTGCTGCGTAATTGATCTGGTTGGAAACGTTCCTGAGCATCTCAATCGGAGCGACTGATTTCATCCTGATATTGATGATGCGGAGGTCTTTCCGTTTTCCGATTTCAATCAACGAATACCCGTAACGGTTCGCCATTGCATTCAGCATGGGTAAAGGTTTGCCGATATAGTCGACATCGATCAGTTCGTTATCGAAATCGTCTCGGCGTACGGTTTTGAGTCTGCTGTCCTCGTTTAAAATGGCCAAGTAATCTTGTTGCGCCGCTGCCGCAACCGAAATTTTTTGAGCAATAACCGATTCAGCCAAGGATACGTCGGAAGAGGTTCGGCTGCTGCTGCAAGCAGCGAGCAACGTGACAGCAAGAATCGGGAAAATCATTTTTTTCATCTATATACCTTTTCTATCATCAAATATGCCGGATTATTTGGTGGAATCTCACAGCCCATTATCGACCATGAACTTACAGAGCAAACTATATCATAAAAAATAAAAATATTTTTATTTTTTAAAATTATCCTTATAGTCGTTCTTACCCTAAACCGTTTATCGCACCCTCCATTCAGGCAGTTCGCTGATGCGGATCGGATCTTTCTTATCACTTGGCGGTTATATCCCATCGGCTATTATAAGCCCGCAAAGACTATCAAATTCCATCAAAAAGTAGATTCCATATCTTTATAAATCAAATTTTCTCATTTTTAATCAAATCTAATTTTTCCTTTTGGAAAAATATAAAATTATTTCAAACTCCATCAAAAATCCTATTTCCATCCCAATAAATAATTATTTCCATTAAGCGGTTTTTTTTAAAGCACCCGTTTCCATCGACAAGAATGCTTCCATCGATATGGTGCAAATCTGTCCATATCCGACGTTGGCGATTCATACAACCTGATTCATCCGTTTTAAAGGAAGCCTTGATTTGAAATATCGGCTTATCCGAACAGTTCTTTATGGCGGCTTATCCGCAAAAATACCGGCTTATCCGGCAAATGGTCACAAAGACAGAACACCCCGTTACTCCCCCTTTTTTTTCCCGCCGATGTAATTAGTACGCACCTTTAAGGTGTAATTCAGTACGCACATTTTAGGCGGGAAAATATGTGTATTACGCAGCAAATTTGTGCATAGTACGCAACAAATAATAGGGCAGTACGCTGCACTATTTTTGTTTAGTACGCACAAAATTTGCGTTCAGTACGCGCATATTGAAATGTACAGTACGCAGCAAAAAAAGGGGGAGTAACGGGGTTATATGACCAAAAAGCAGATTTTAAATGGCGAAGCAAAATATATCCAAAGAAAAGGTGTATAATGCGATCGATAAGCAGGTTTTTAATAAAAAATTAGATCCAATCCATAGCAGTAAAATAGGCGTTTATCGCCGCAGTTATGTCACCGTGCACTATCGGTTTTGTAGCGCAGCACCCCGGTTTTACCGGATTCTGGTATTCCGGTTTCCAGCCGGTCGAATCAGATATGGTTACAGAGGTATCGAGTTTGGATGGGAACAGATTTTTGGAGGTTTGAATTGAAAAAATTGTTTGCCGAACGGACATTGATTGACCGCATCAAAAGCAGTGGCAATCCGATTGTTGATTTAGGAGAAAAATCTATTTCGGATTACCGGCAGCACTATCGCGGCTTGCTTGAAAAAACAAATTCTTTCTTTTCCGGTAAACCCCGGAAATGGGATGGTCGTCCCGGCAATTGGGACGCTTCACTATATGAAGACATATACACCTATTTCCGTTACACGGTCGATGAAGAAAAAATCAGCGAAGCTTATAAGGCGAAACTTCGGTCAGCTCTCCTCTACCAGATTTATGAAGAAGCCGAAAAAGTTTTGGATATGGGTCTCGACATCAGCAATTATCAAGATGTTTATGAGAAAGTCAGAAAAATTCCGGTTCGTGATACTTTGGCCAAAACCGATAAGACCAACAGCGGCTCCATCAAATTTTTTGACCGTCAATTTTTCGAATACTGTGTGAATACGTTATCCAAAAAAATAAGGCCAACCAAATCCGAGACGGCACTCAAACATTTTTTGAATGCAAATATACGTTTGGGACTGCGGCCACATGAATGGATGGGAACCGTGGCGGCATCAAATATCGAGGACGGCCGCAAAATGAAAATGCTTGTCGTTGAAAACTCGAAGAACAGCAATGCCCGGGCAAATGGCGAACACCGCGAGCTTCTTTTGGATAATTTGCCTAATCAAGTTTTGCAAAGTATTTCGGAGGTCATTCGCATCTATTCGGAAACCGCTACCAGCTATCGTGAACGATTCGGGTATGATGAAGAAACGGCCAAAATGAGAGGGGCAAAATCTTTGCAAAGAAATATGACAAAGGTTTTGCATACACTTGAAAAAAATTATTTGAAAGTTCGGCCTGCGGAAAAAGAAAAAGTAAAAGGCACAACACTGTACAGCATTCGTCATCAGGCAGTAGCCAATGCAAAAGCGGCTGATGTAGATGATATTGAAATCGCTGCTGTATTCGGGCACATTTCTGTCAGAACATCCAAAGAAAGGTATGGTAGGAAAAAACGAGGTTGGGGAGGCAAATTTCCAGTTCGTGCATCCGAAAAGAGTATGTTGCCAGTAATTGAAAGACTTGAACGCGGTTATAAACCGAAAACTGAATATACTGCCGCCATCAATAAAGCTCCTAACAGTTTTTGGGATATTTGATTATTTCTTTCAAAAATAGAAAACAGCCGTAAGGCTGCCTTTTCTGTTATTGAGTCTCGTTTGCACTAAATTGGAAATGGTTGTATCGGATTGAGTGTAGACATCAGTATCGGATATTTTTTATCAAAAACAATTACTGATAGCACCCAATATATCGGTCTGAATTAAATCCATAGAATACAGGCTGAAACATCAGCCTGTATTCAACCATCAAAAGTTAATTCTCAATATTTTGGTTATCCTGCTCACAATCCTGCCTGCCTTGTGTATATGCTTCGAATAAAGCCTGTACTTGTATTGACTGATATGAACTTCCAATTCGGGTATAGTCATACGGTTTGCTACTATCTTCGCGCCCTTTCAGCCAAGTCTCAAATGAGGAAAAAATTTCTTCTTCTGCCCACTTTTCGAAATACCACATCATTTTTCCGTTTAAAACATCTTTGATGACTATTACATCATCCGTTTCAGCAAGATTTTTCAAAATATCGAAATAATCTGGCGCATAAGTATTTATGATTTCAAAGTGATTGTTTTTCAAAAATTGCGCATGGTTTTTATTCTCTTTCTTAAATTCTTCGTATGCTTCACGCCATTGTGTCATTAAATCGGGTGAGGTCGCCATTCTAAATCCCGCACAAAATGCCTCCCACATCCAATGAACTTCTAGCACCTTATACTCATTTTTGTGCTTTGCTAAACTAACCAGTTTATCCATACAGACTGGGGTCTCATGTCGTAACCATTGTTCAAAACTTTGTTGACGATTGTCATAGTTATTGCCTTGCATACTTTTTTCCTTTGGATAAAAATTTAATTGCAACCTTTTCCCGCATTGTATGAAATCTAAAAAGTTCCGTAGCCAAACAGGTCAAGGGTGCGGAGCACTTGTCTTGCCCTTGACCTGTTTGGCTACGGAACTTAGGATTCATGCTAACAAAGCGGATGGGTGCATATAATTTTTATCCAAAGGAAATAGACGCCCAAAGTATCGGTTCAGAATAGAATCACGAAAAATCGGTTTATGAATTTACAGACAAAAATTGTAAATTATGTTGCATCGGTTTATTTACCCCCAAAAAACACAGCCCCGATAGTTTAATAACTACCGAGGCATATTCACAATCTATTTTATTTTATATACCCAAACACCCCCTTTTTTTTGAATACATCCTCTACCTGCTCATATCTGATTCTTTTTCTACAATACGACAAACACCAATTCTTATCTATCATATTGTAAAATTCGCGTTTCTCATATTTGATATTCCCTTCTTTCGAAAAAAGATATATATAATCAATTTCTCCTTTCATTCCCCAAAATGTATGCTCTTCAAAAACTTCTTGCGCTTGAGAATTCCCGTAGAATTCATTTTGATTCTCCGTTTCAGCAACAGTATTATGCAAAAATGACAAATCGCCTTTCTCTATCAGTCGCTCAAACTCCTTTCTGTCCCACTTCGTAATAATAGGCAGAATATGTTCGGGATAGCCATCCCAATGACAATATACATGGCGTATTGAATTTTCAGTTTGTACACCTATGCGACATCTCGTAGCCATTTGACTTTCCTTTGGATAAAATTTAAATATGGCGGCTGCCCGCCCCGCTTTATATGAATCCTTCAAAGATTAAGAAACACAAGGGTCAAGGGTGCGAAGCACTTGTTTTACCCTTGACCCTTGTGTTTCTTAATCTTAGGATTTTCTTTTTATAAACGGGGCGGGCAGCCGCCATATTTAAATTTTATCCAAAGTGAACCCAAGGCATATCGGCGTAATAAAATTGATACTATCGGTTTTTCGGCATCCCACAATATCGGAATGGCCGTATGAATTCCAAAATCTATTAGTTTGATGCAATTAAGGCTGCTTGAATGATATTCAAACAGCCTTCCGATTTTCTATACAGGAATGACCAGCAAGTCCTCCCTTCCAAGAATAGCAATCAATGTGTCATAGTAGCTCGTATAGTGCTCTTCTAATAACACGGGTAATATTTCTCTTTCGTATTTTTCACATGCCTGATAAATAGGAAATCCTTCTTCGTCCAGCTCCATCAAAATCTCATTGTTAGCTTGAACAGCATCAAACCATGCTGCCATTTCAGAATCTGAACATGCTTTTTCAAATAACGGGTGTATCGCCATTACCTCTTCTATTGCACAACGTTTGCACCAATTTTCCTGTACCTGATTCAATTTCCAATATCTCATCCTGCAACTCCTAAATTTGTAAAGATGTAAATTTTAGCGGCTAAAATACGACAAATTCATTCGTTTACTACAAAATCGATTTTTCCTGTTTGTCCTTCTTTATAAACTTCCATCTTTATATCTTTGGCTTTTGCCTTATACAAAACACCTTTGTTTTTTATGAGAATCTGGCTGCCACACTTATTATGAAAACCCACATATTCATATGCGTTTTCGTTATTTCTATCCCAATTCATGTACAGCAGAATTTTTTCACCCTCATCCTTTAATTTCTGTACATTGGAAAAAAATATTTTCACTGTATCCTTTTCTCTTCTAGCTGCATGTTTCCATTCATCTGCCCTATTTTTCCCTTCCAACAAATATCTGACAATATCCTTATGTCGATTCCTAAGCGTTTCAGACGCAAAGGACTCTGTTCTTTGCTGGATAATTTCTTTTGCCCATGTAGCAAACATAGGGAAGGATTGGGCATAACAGTCAGCAATCGACAAATCTTTTAAACCAAGCTCTTTATACCCATTCTCATTTGTAAAGTCAGTCAAATACCCTACAATTTCCTTATGCAGCGGATTCTCTACCGCCTCTATCAACACGGTTAACAAAGAGCCTTTCAGTCTGAAATCGCACACCTTATATGAAATTCCATTAGGATAGTCCTTGCATGGTGAAATACCGAACCCCCATCGAACCAACCCTACAGGAAATTCCAGTTCTACTGCATCCAAACGATTCTGTCCCGAAGTCATACCATATATCCAGCCCATAGCTTTTCCTTTGGATAAAATTAAAATGACGGTTATCCGCCTCGCTTTGTATGAATCCGTAAAAGTTATTGCGGCGGCATCGTCAGGGGTGCATAGCACTTGTCTTGCCCTTGACGATGCCGCCGCAATAACTTAGGCTTCATACTTAACAAAGCGGGATTAACCGGTATTTGTTTTATCCAAAGAAATCCCAAAGGTATCGGGTTAATAGCACTTTCCCATCGGGTATGGAATCAGGAATACAACTTGTCCCCTAATTTATCGGGCGTTGCAAATCTCTCCCAATACCATAAAGCAACACCATGAATTGTAATGCCCAGTAAATTTTAGCCCCTAAAATCACATAACAACTGGAAATTACGAGATATGAGATATTTTAGCGGCTAAAATTTATCTAATTATCCTTCCTGATTTTTTTCATACCATTCCGTCCAATACACCTCACTGCCTTCATCTTCATACAGCTCGCTTACCGAACACCCATATCGCTTTTGACAATACGCTTCTGCAGCGGCTTCATGGCGGAAATAAGCATCTCCCTCGCCAAACACCCAACCTTCGCTGATTAAAGCCCCATCTTCTGTATCAATCCTGAAATATTCATCAATGAATTCTCCAAAAGAATATTCTCCCTCCCCATGAATAAGTCGGTAACGATTTGTTTCGGAAAATTCCGTCATTAATTCTCTAACACTGTTCCATTCCATATTATTACCACCATGAATCATAAAATACGGCGTATCCTTCACTGATGACTTTTCTCGACCTTGAGATAAAATTCATTATTTCATCAATATCATCAGAAAATAATTCTTCTTCTGCACAATCGGCGTTGAATTTCCCATTCATCAGTTCTTTTTCCAGTCTTTCTAAATCTGCCAGCTCTAATCTGACCAAATCCCCATTAAAATGGCCGTTCCCTCCTTTTTCATAATATAAAGCTGCCATCCATGCATGTAAGCAATAAAAATTCTTCCAATGTGCAAAATTTAAATCTGCATCTGCTTCCTTGAATGGTTTCCAATCAGAATCTGTCACTCTAATACCAACCTGACAATTACCCGCAAATTCCTTAGCAACTGTAACGCCATATGAATCCAAACCCATAATCATCTCCTTACTTAATAGCTTTTGATACCCATAGTCCTAATTTTCTTTTCAAACCAAAGTTCGACATCTTCTACGCCACACCAAGGAACGTTTATTTCCTCAATCCTGTAAGTTGTCAGTGTTTTAATAACCGTCCATTCAAGGTTGAAACAATGACATCCTGCGGAAAATATCGTCGCCGTTGCTCCGCATATATTTTCTTTTATGTCCTGCAACTGAACATACATGCCCATTTTCCCGAATCGATGATGTTTGTTTTCCAATTCAGATGAAATTTTGAATAATTCCATATAACGGTCTATGTCAAATCGAATGGTTAATGAATTGTATGTTTCCGCCTCTTCTTTACTACACCAAATATTTCCCAAATCCTCTTCTTCCAATACCATGACGATTTCACGCGCACCGACAAAACCGTACTCAAAACTGTACTGCATAACGTGATTCCTTTCTTTTGGTTAAAACCGAATTTCAAATTAACCAACTGCTTTGTATGAAACCGTCAGAATATTAAAGCTCACGCCGTCAAGGGTGCGTAGCACTTGTTTACCCTTGACGGCGTGAGCTTTAATATTTAGGCTTCATGCTAACAAAGCGGTTGTTTGTAAATGAGGTTTTAACCAGAAGAAAAGCAACCCAAGCTATCGGCAATTTGACTCTTCATGTATAGGCCATAAATAATGCCTGTTTTAAAACTGTCTCCTTCAGTATCGGGGCATCTGAATTTGGATATAATTCGGATTTTAGCCGCTAAAATATAAATACCGGTTTCCCTCTGCAGACAGTTAAGTAGACAAAAATTTAGCGGCTAAAATTTAGCCGCTAAATTTCTTCATCCGATGCTGATGCTATGACTCCTCAATTACGGAAATGACCCTCTCAATATCACTACATAACACAAGTTTTTCTTCTTTCGAATCGTCTCCTTCAAACCGGATCCAAACCGATTCGGGAGAATCGACGGGTTTATCCAAAATAAGGCTCGCTGTCTTGTTCTGATAAGAAACTTGTAAAATCTGTTTTTTAACCTTTGGTCTGACTACTTTTTCCTTGGTCGGTGTACTGCTGTCAGGTTCTCCGTTGTTGGCCGGAGACGATAGGGGGGCTTCTTGCTTCTGCTCCATAAATTCCTTGAAATTACGAACATCCGTCCGCGTAATTTCTTCTTTGCCCTCTAACAGTTCGCACACCTTTCCTGTGTTTTTTTTATGCAGTGCATTAAGGTCGTTCAAAACCGTTAAATCCGAAATTTGTCCGGAATTGAATGCTTTAGCCAATACTTCCGGCAAATCTAATATGCTGGAATGTTGGGTAACAAATGCAGGGGATTTACCAAGTTTCCTTGCTATCTCACCCTTTTTCATACCGGATGCCATCAATCGACCGATGACATCGGCGATTTCCCTCGGAGTCAGGTTGTCTCGTTGAATGTTTTCCACCGTTTGGTCGATCAGGCTGTAATCATCATCAACATAGGCAGGAATATCTTTCATGCCGGCTAATACAGAAGCACGGTAACGGCGTGCACCATGATTGATCAGATAAGTTCCTGCTTCCGCCGGATTCTTCCGTACCGAAATAGGTGTTTTAACCCCGCGTTCAGTAATGCTGGCAGCCAGTTCAGTCAGTTTTTCTTCGTCGAAATGCTTCCTTGGTTGCTCCGGATCCTCACGAATCAGACTAATCTCTAAACGCATAGGCGTTCCGGGTGAACCTGTGGCCGGAGGAGTAGCCGGATCCAACAAACTGCCCAAATCCACCAAACTGCCAAATCCTAAAGTATTTTCCATCTCTTATCACCCATTCATTTTATTCAATACAAAATCTGCGGTTTCTTTCATTTCCACAGATGCCTTTCTGGCCGATGTTTTTTTAATTTTCCAAACCGGCTGGCTGGAAGCCAGTGCATCCGCCACACTGCTACGCAAACCTATCATGCACGGCATGACAAGCTGTGGGTATTGCGCTTTAATTTCCGCCAGATGCTTTTTATGGCGAGGGTTGCGCATATCGACCTTACTCGGCAGAATGCCGAGAAATTGTAATTTGGGATTGATTTGTCTGATATTGGCAATCGTACTGGCCATCTGCTTGATTCCCAAAAGGCTATATGTCTCCAATTCAATAGGACATAGTACCGAATCACCCACCATTAGAGCAGAAACCAAACTGTTACTTAGACTTGGAGGGGTATCGATAATGGCAAAGTCAAACTGACCGTTTTGCTTCAGTTTATTGATATTGCCAACAAATGCCTGCGCCGCATTCTGTAACGGCATGGTCTGAATATTGGCCAATTCGTTGCCGGCAGGGGAAAGAGTTATTTTCTGCTCCGCACTGCATTTCAGCCCTGTCTCTTCAATCTGTCCGAAAAGATTACCGGAACTGATGATCTTAGGGCTGTTTTTTAATGTGAAGCTGGCATTACCTTGAGTATCCAAATCAATAAGTAAAACCCGAAATCCCAATGATTCAAGATACCAGGCGATATGCAAGGCAACGGCTGTCTTACCCACCCCGCCTTTCTGATTGGCTACAACGAGAATTTTCATTTCAACACCTACGCATATCTATGCATAATTCAACATGAAGGCATTATAGGATAATTTATCCTGCAATGCAATACCAGCTTAAAAATTTTAGCGGCTAAATTTTTTAATTACCAGAATCTGTCTATACCCACATACATACATAATAGCACCCAGTAAGAATATGGTATTTTTGAATCCCCGTTGACAAAACGTCTGAATGCACGCCCATCCGTATCCCTTAAACCCAAATATTCGCTCGCCTGTTTTTGTGTCATCTTGCTGACCTCCAGTAACACCCTAATTTCTTCAGGAGTAGGGAGTTGCCAATCGGGAAATTTTTGAAAACATTCTTTTCTGATATTCAAATTTTCCGCTTTATAACCACCCAAGTTCTGCTTGTGCCATTTTTCTACCTGATACGCCTGATAGGGGGTCAGTAATGCCGTTACAGATACAAATTCAGACATATTCAAATCAATCCTTTAATGTCAAAACGCCTTTTTCAAACATTTTTTTTACCATGCCTTCAGCAACCGTCCGCTGATCGTCCTTCCTTAACAAACAGATACCGTATTTACCGTATTCCGCACCGTCTTTTCCGACGTATTCCGTACCTTCTTTGGCAATCAGGAAATTTTCATACGCTGTTGCGGTAATCACTTTTTTCTTTGGATAGGCTGTTTTTTCAGGTTGGGTACGCGATATTCGTGAGAATCTGAATGTCAGCATGGAAACTTTTCGACCATCTTTTTCTATTTCAAGATTGATGTTCCACCCATCTTTTTCAGTCAGTTCTTTAATTGCAGGCTCGATGACTTTGCGGCGTAATTGAGCAAAATTCGACAGACATTGATCAGGCACTTCCATTTGACGGCAAAAGTCAGTAACACTGACCTTATACCAACCGCTTTCCCTTTTATCCCCATTCTCAGTCATCCGGTACTGTTCGAATTTTTCCAGCAACCTCCATGAGTAAATCGAACGGAGAGACGAGGCTTGGGCGAGCTGGTAATAAGTAAACCTTTCGGTAACGTCAAACAGCAAATCTTGAATATCGGGATTGAATTTGATTTTCACATATCCTTGCCCATCGGCATAACCTACACCTGAAAACCAAGGTACGATCCATGTTTCCCTTGTACCTTTATCTTCTTCATACAAGAATCTGAAGGTTTTAATCGGCAGCTCCTGTGCCGTTTCCTTCATCTGCTCATATGCCTGATTCAGTGTCATACCGAATATTTTTGCATATTCCTTTGCTGTTACCGTAATGGTAGTAAATTTCCCAAGGGAACGCATATTGACCAAAGCGCAATATACCAGCCTTTTTTCAGCCAAACTCAATCCCAATGCGGACCTGTTTAGGCTATTGGAAATGAGAACGTTTTTACTCTTCAAATTTTTGGCTTTAACTGTTGGAACAGTTATTGGATGTTCAGTAACCATAAGAAAATCACAATCATAAATGTGCCATTACGGTAATTTAGCACATTTCAGCCGACCCGTCCCACAATTTCGCACAGATTTTCCTTATGGTCGGAATTTGGCACAGTTAGAAGAGGCCGTCCTTCGAGCTATGGAAAGAAACCTGCGGTCCGGCCACAGTCGGAATTCGGCACAGTTGCGGAGGAGGGATTAAAGCACAGTCATCGGAAATCCACTTAGAAAACCGCAGTCGGAATCCGGCACATTTCAGCCCTCAAAACTACTGACCCGTCCGCAATTTCTCACATACTTTCCTTATGGTCGGAATTTGGCACAGTTAGAAGAGGCCGTCCTTCGGGCTATGGAAAGAAACCTGCGGTCTGGCCACAGTCGGAATTTGTTCCATTTAAAAGCCAAAATCATAGCAGATAAGCCTTTTCAGCCGGTTCAGCTGACAGTCGGAATTCGGCACATTTCAGCCCTCAAAACCACTGACCCGTCCCGCAATTTCGCACAGACTTTCCTTATGGTCGGAATTCGGCACAGTTGCGGAGGAAGGATTAAAGCACAGTCATCGGAAATCCACTTAGAAAACCGCAGTCGGAATCCGGCACATTTCAGCCCTCAAAACTACTGACCCGTCCGCAATTTCTCACATACTTTCCTTATGGTCGGAATTTGGCACAGTTAGAAGAGGCCGTCCTTCGGGCTATGGAAAGAAACCTGCGGTCTGGCCACAGTCGGAATTTGTTCCATTTAAAAGCCAAAATCATAGCAGATAAGCCTTTTCAGCCGGTTCAGCTGACAGTCGGAATTTGTTCCATTTAAAGGCCAAAGTCATAGCAGATAGGCCTTTTCAGCCGGTTCAGCTGACAGTCGGAATTTGTTCCATTTAAAGGCCAAAGTCATAGCAGATAGGCCTTTTCAGCCGGTTCAGCTGGCAGTCGGTTTTTGTTCCATTTAAAGGCCAAAGTCATAGCAGATAGGCCTTTTCAGCCGGTTCAGCTGGCAGTCGGTTTTTGTTCCATTTAAAAGCCAAAGTCATAGCAGATAAGCCTTTTTAGCCGGTTCTGCTACAGTCGGAATTCGGCACATTTCAGCCCTCAAAACCACTGACCCGTCCCGCAATTTCGCACAGACTTTCCTTATGGTCGGAATTCGGCACAGTTGCGGAGGAAGGATTAAAGCACAGTCATCGGAAATCCACTTAGAAAACCGCAGTCGGAATCCGGCACATTTCAGCCCTCAAAACCACTGATACACCCCACAATTCCAACCGGCATGGGCATGGAGTCATCGTCAGCTTCCTCTTTTTGTGGATAACTGCACTTCAGAAAGCAAAAAATCCCTGTTGATATTAGTCGGAATTTGGCACAGATACAGTCGGAAAACCGCACATTTATAGTCGGAATTCGGCACAATAATGTCGGAATTTAGCACAATTAGAAAAGTTATCAACAGATTTTTATATTAAAAATCATATTGTTATTCTCAGAAATAAAGTGTCTAAAATATATATAAAATATAGTTATAAATAATAAAAATAGATCCGTAAAATCAGTTTTGTGGATAACTTACTTCATTCCGACCAACCAGTTGAATAAAAAAGATGTCAAATTATTTTATAAAAAATAAAAAATAAAATATTTTTTTATTATTTACAGAAAATTAGAGGAGTGATACATTTTAATATGTTTCAGCTCTTCGACTTATCAACTTAAGGAGTAATTCAATGCGTATCAACCTCCCAGACAACAATGAACAGAAACAAGACAAGATTGCCAGATTGTTTCTTCAGGTATCCAAATTTGAGGCCGACAAAAGTGGAAATGAATACGCTGTTGGAACAGATTTAACAGGTCAGATCCCCGGAGAACTAAAAATCCGGTTAACTACCGTTGAAGAACGGATGACAGACAGACCCAAAGAGAATAAACAAAAAGTTTCAGCACAATACAGTCAGAGTAAAACAGGACGCGATTCCATCAAGGACAAATCCAATGCAAAAGCAACTGTACTTGCATTTGATGATCTGATTGCAACAGACAAAACCGGAAAAAAATTTCGCGCCCACTGGGCTAAAACTTTATCCTCTGCAGACAAACCTTCAAAAATTTTACTTGCTCCAGTAGCACATATTGAATTACAGCAACAAACTAACGAAACACGCTCAAAGGCATACATCGAAACAATCGTTAAAGATGTTAACTTGAGCGAACTTAAATCCAAAAGAAGTCTAGATAAAGCTTTCGTTGATGCGTTTTCAACCAAAGATATATCCGGAAATCCTCAAAGACCATTCGCCATAATGAATTTACGCCATAACGACCAACCTGTTCTGATTCTTCTCCCACGTCTTTATCCTGAAACTTCAACTAAAAAAATCAAGGACGAACAGGGAAATACGAAAACTATCCAATCCCCTTTATCGGCAACTACGTCAGTCAAAAACATTCTTTCTGGACAAAGACAAGGACAAAATACTCGAGAAACATTTGCTCTTGATGTATTCAGAGCAACATATGCAGCATTATCCAAACTAGACAACGTTAAAATTTTCAGCGAGGGAAAAAACCGGGAATATGTGGAAAAAATATTTAAAGGCATTAAAGACGGAAAAATAGAAGCTCGTCTTTCATCAGGTATCAGTTACAACTTTGGACCTGCCTCTGCCCAAACATACTTGGAAGATGCCGATAAAAAACATCTTAGCGTATTCAGCATTGAAAAAAAGGTTGGAGATAAGGATAAATCGTTTGAAAGAACGGTTAATGGTTATGCTCCTGTTGTAGTCGCATTACAGCAATTTCAAGATGGTAGCCACTATGTTGTCAATGCGGTTTCAAATATCCCCTATCCAAAAACAAAAGCCCTAAACGAGATAGATCTCTCTACCTCCAATGAAACCAAAATGTTAGAAAACTTTGCCTCTCCTGCTTTACTCGGAGAAAAAACGGTTTCAAAAACCAAAAGGAGAAAACCGGCTGCTGACGTACAACAAACAGCGGAAACAACCCCTCCTACCCCATAACATTCAAATTTCATTTTTTTGGAAATCCGATGAACAAATATTTGGCAGCTATATCACCTACACATATTTATGTAGTTCACGCAACAATTGAAGACGGAGTAGGAGCATTTTTAAGAACATATACCAGCACCCCTAAATTTCAAGCACTGGAAAAAATACCATTTGATTCTTTTGACGAAGCGAACGAACATTTATCACAGATTGAAAATTTACAGAGAATTCCTGAAGATCAAATCACCGAAATACTTGGAGATTATTTTGAAATTCGCAGGATTGGTGTTGAATATGCCTTTATTTCAGACAGCCAAAATTTTTTAAAAGAATTGGCCGCCACGCGAAACGAACTGTTTAGCCAAATAACTCAAATAGATTCCTCTTCAATTCATGATGATAAGGAATTGCAGATTCTTGCAGCAGATTCATCAGAATTTGCAAAAACCAATTTAACTGTAGAAATCTATCCCAGTTGGCCAGACTTAAGCAGCAAGAATGTTTTTCTAGCTTTTTCAAACATTACCGGAGTAGGTTCCCGCCTTTTAATTGTAGATATAAACAATTGTGCTGATATGCAGAAGCTGGCTGATATGGGAATCAAACCGGTTTCCTGGTCTCCAAAGCACTCTTCAGGCATTTATTTTTTGGATAGTAACGACCGCAAATTCAAAGCAGGACAATTAGCTTCTGCTTTCGGTTTTGATGCTTGTCCAATTATTAAAAATTGTCCGAAACAAAAAACTGTTTCCGATTTTAAAAAAGCATATGAAGAAAAAGCAGATGTCAATTTTAGGAATATTATTCAAAACAGCGAAACGCTTGGGAAAAATGGGCACGAGCAAACAGTCTTTGAGTATAAAGGCTTACGCTACTTGAAAGCAGGAAACGGGTATCTGATCGAAAAGGCAATTAATGCCCCCTCTGCTTTCATGTCTGCTTTAGACACAACAGGGAACTTCAATAAACAGGAACTGAAAAAATGCCTCATTCCAATCGCTCAGAATATCATTTCAGGAAAACCTGTCTCTTCCGCAGACTTAAATCAATACGCTACCGTCTTTTTTAGAAAAAATGAGCTGTCCGACAACGAATTATTCAATGTTCGTGAAATGTTGGAAACAGTCATGTATGAGGCATATGCTCTGCTTTATACAGCAAAAGGAACAGCAGAAGAAAAATTTGAATTGGCGAAATCTGCCTATTACAGCCAACCGAAACGAACACTTCGTAAAAATTCAACTATCGAATTAGGACAATATTCTACTCCTATACCAATAGCTTTACTTGCCCAAGAAATCATATTGTCTTCAAATATTCAGAATTTGCCTATAACAGTTTTAGAACCAACCATTGGTAACGGTGGTTTGGTTTCAATATTATCCAGGCATATGAATATCAAAGTTTCAGGCTTGGAAATAGACCCCCAACGTATAAACAATCTGCGGGGTGTTAAAACTCAGATTGGGGATGCCTTACAGACTGACTTTATGACCTTGAACGATAATAAAACATTCGATGCCGTAATTTCAAACCCCCCATTCGGTGCTTTGGAAGAAAAAATTCTTTATAAAGACCAACTGGCAATCAGACGGTTAGACTATCTGATTGCATTGCGTGCTCTTGATGCCCGTAAAGACAACGGCATTTCCGTTTTCATTTTAGGGGGTGATGGAAGATTTTCTGACGGTTCTATTGAGGGTGGATCCAAATATTTTTACAACTATTTGTACAATCATTATCAAATTCACGGTCTGATTGAATTAGACAGTTCCCTATATGAACGCAATGGTGCAGTTACAAACGTCCGTATGCTTGTCGTTGGGAACAGATACCCTGTTCCATTAGATGAAAATTCATTTACTGCACCTAAGAAAGTAGAAGTTGTCAAAAACTTTGATGACCTTCGCATTTGGCAAAGGAATTTAGTTGCGGACATACACAATCCGATTTTCGATTTTTCTGATGTCAATCCTGATAATACTTTAATGGATTTCTCAAATACTGAACCATCCGAACAAATAACCCATATCACAGATTCTTTCGAACCAAACCAGGAAAAACAGGATGGTTTGAATCTTGAATTTGATTTATTTGGATTTGACGAATTTAATAACAAATTGAATATTGATGAAAATACAAAAACTGAAGATGGTATAACAGAAACCTTTACAGAAACTCCGATTGTTGACGGAATACATGTTAATGCACCTGACAATTCGGCTGTTACAGACAAAATCAATGCTGAAATTTATATTAAAACTATTAAAGAGCGTAAAGAAAACGAATTGCAATCCCCGTACTTGCCGATGAGTAAGATAAATGAAGCTACCGCCATGATACCAATCAATATGGCCGCTTCGACATATGCCGCATTTGAACGTGTCACAGAACAGTACCCTGATATTGATCAGTATGTTTGCGACAAATTGGCTTACGACTCAAAAGAAAAATTGGGCAGTTTGTTTTCGGCGGAGCAGATAGATGCTTTAGCGTTGGCAATTTTCAGCCACGAAGAACTTGGCCGCAGTATGATCAACGCCGATCAAACAGGATTAGGTAAAGGCCGTTTTATGGCGGGATTGATACGGTATTGTGCGATACAAGGAATGACCCCGGTTTTCCTAACCTATAAACCTTCCTTGTTATCTGATATTTTCCGCGATGTGGCAGATATTGAATCTTTAGACTTATTTAAGAATGTGTTTACTGTCAATAATGTGAAAATTACTGATTTTTACGATACCAATAAGCCATTATTTAAAGCAATGAAGGCGGCGGAACACAAAAAAATCATCCAAGATGGGGAGCTCCCTGAAAATACGGATTTGGTGTTGGCAACCTACAGTCAGTTCAGCCAACGATTGTCACGTTCTGCCAAAGCGCAATTTTTGGAAAAAATAGCGGCAAAAGGTAAAACGTTTTTTCTATTGGATGAATCCCATATCGCAGCCGGTGAATCGAATATCCATACCAATATAGCGGCTGCGTTAGATGTTTCTTCCGGTGCAGTATTCTCATCGGCTACAGCCCTCAAAAATACTAAGAGTTTCAAGTTATATAAATCTATTTTCCCACCAAGCATTAACCCGGACACTCTACCGGAAATATTCCGTGTAGGAGGAGAAAGCTTACAGGAGGCGGTGTCTAACTGTTTAGCGGCTGACGGTGTACTGATTTGTCGCCAGCACGATTTGTCCGATTTAGAAATCCGTACAATAGATCCAGATGAGGAATTCATACAAAGAAATCGGGAAATTTCAGATAAGGTGGCTGAAATTTTGACAATGATGTCAACCTTGTCTGGTGATGTAAAAAGCCGAACAGTCAAAATGAACGATGATTTTCAGGCAGATTATGATGCTTTGCCTGATAGTATCAAACAATCCGGCTCAGGAAGGATGCAGGCAAGCTCGATGAATTTCGGCTCTCGCCTGTATGCAACTACTAGACAATTATTATTGGGGCTTCAGGTCGAACAAACCATCGATTTGGCAATCGATGATCTGGAAAACAATATCAAAACCGTAATTGGTGTTGAAAATACAGGGGAGTCATTACTAAATTCTTTAATCAATACCAAAATTTTTAATCAAGAAGATAATTTGTATTACGACCAGTTATCGGCTCAGGATAGTAAATCTTTATCAGATTCCCAAAAAGAAGAATTGGCGCGATTAAACAATTTGCGTTCGGAGCGATTGCAGGAATTGTTTTTTGAAGAAGTTCCGCAATTCAGAGACTATCTAAAATTGGTACTATCACGAATCAGAAATATCTATGTGCGCAATGCTTACGGCGTTGGCCATTTTGAAACGATAAAAGATAAAAGTTATTTAGATTTGGAAGATCGGATCAAGGAATCGATAGATAAATTAACCGAAGATATACCTCTTATTCCGATTGATGTCATTCGGCAAAGTTTGAAAGAACGCGGTTACTCAATGGCCGAAGTCTCTGGGCGCAATATTTATTTGGAAAAAACCGAGCATCCTGAAGGAAATGGTAAGCCTGCGGTATGGATGGTGCGCCAGATGCCGTCAGAGAAAGAAGCGACTAAAACCATTAATGGTTTTCAGGATGGGAAATTTGATGCGATTACAATTACCAAAACGGGAAGTACAGGTTTTTCCATGCACGCAAATCCGTTGTTTCGAGATACAAGGCAAAGGGATTTTATTGCATTGCAGAAAGCGGCCAACATCACAGACTTTTTACAATGGATCGGCAGGGTAAATCGTAAGGGTCAGGTGATTTCGCCGAAGATCAGCAGCCTCAATGCGGGATTGCCAGTCGAATTGCGCTTGACCATGATGCACAATGCCAAACTGAGAAAGCTGAGTGCGAATGTAACCAGCAACAGGGAGAACAGCAACATAGAAAATGAAGAAGTTGATTTTCTCAATAAGGTAGGAGACGAGTTGGCCTTGAACTTCTTGATGGTTAATGAAGAGTTGGCAGAACGTATAGATGTAAAACTGCCGAAAGATGCGGATGACCTCCCCAAGCAGGAAAATTACTATATCAACAGATTGATGTCGCGCTTGGTATTGCTGCCCGTTGAGGAACAGGAGGGTATCATCAGTACGCTTTCGATGATGTTTTCAGAAAAAATTGCTCAATTAGATGCCCAAGGAATTAACCCGTTTAAAGTGGAAGTATTCGATTGGAAAGCAAAAGAAGTTGAGTCGTTCAATATTGAATCGTTTACGGGTATAGATACAGGAAGCTATTTTGATGTTCCTCTCAAAGTATCATCCTTAGAATTCGACATACACCGGAAACCGATTACTTTCGACAAAGTTGACGAGATGGTTGAAAGATACATCGAAGAACATCATAGCGGTCAGGAATTCAATGATTACTTACCGAAGATAAACGTTGAATTGTTCCGTGCAAACCGAGAGGCAAAACTGCGGGCCGTCGGGGAATATATAGAAAAGGCGGTTCTGATACGCGCATATAACCAGTTACCGAAATCGGGTAGGGAAGAGGTCTGCAGTTACACAGATTTGCCCGACAAAGTAACGGTATGGAAACAGGATGGAAAATACGCACGTCAAACAGAAACAGTTGAGCAAGCTGCCGTAGCAGCAGATTTTGGCAAGTGCGATGTCGGCAGCTACCTGTATGTCTTAAACAAACTTGGAGAAGTAAAAATTGCCCGTGTTGTCGGCTTGACTTTGCCCGACAATTCGGCGGAATTGTCTCATTTGGCAAGAACAGGATTGCAGGTTGTTATTGCTGGAGATGATAAAGTTTCTAAATTTAATCTAGCACAACTCCATAATCATTCGGTCGCATTGGATGGGTTGGGAATAGAAAGGATGCTAAAAAACGAAGCAAAGGCGGCGGAATTGTTTTCCAAAGAAATTGAAAATTCGGACACCGCTGTTAAAAAGCGTGTTCAGGTGCTGGAAAACAACCTGTTCAAATCTATTGAAATGGCGACCGAAAACCGTATGGGCACACCGATTCTCTATACGGACGAAAACGGTATCAGGAAACGAGCGGTTTTATTGAAACCGGAATTTACTGTTGGAAAACTAAAGGAACTGCCGGTCAAATTGAGTATGGAAATGGCCAGCAGATATATTGGCGAATGCTTGTACCGCATATCACACGGAATGACTAACCAAGAATTTTCCGGATCGGCCGTATTCAACAGTAGGATGACATCAGAGTCAAAAGTGGGGTTGAGTATAGAATTGAGATTGGACTCAACTGGAGGCATCAGATTCTTGGTAAATGACGTGAAAAGCAAACCCTCTAAAGCATTGTTGCGCGATCCAGAGATTTTTGTCGGGCATGGTCATAAAAATGAACGTGCACAAGGTTTGGGTTTAGAACCGATAGGAAGGCATGATAGCCTTTCATGCACCCTCCAACCCGAACAGGTTGAAGTTTTACTGGAGATTATCAATCGGAATCACGGGATTTCTGGAATGTATCTACTAAACGCGGAAGATGCGGTTTTAAAGACGTTGAAACATGACCGCAAATCTGATTGCGATTATGGAAGTGGTTTATAGGAGTAATTGCGGAATTAACCTTCCTCTAAGTGGAGATGATTCCGCTTGCTTAAAAAGCAAAACTTTTATAAAATAAAAAATATTTTTATTTTAAATAAATTTAAATTAGTGCATATTCATATTATGAGATAGGCCGTTCAATGAATACCGCTACCGAAATCAGGGAGGAATTATTCTCTGTCTTTCCATCCGTTGATCCTGATGATTTCGATGTCGATCCGAATATTATCATGCGTGATTTTATCCGTCCTGCACGGGTTTCCAAGAGCTTTATGGCTTATTTGGTCAAAATGGACAGGGTGGGGGATCAATTTCTTTCGATTTCGAATAAAGAGGAGTCAGACAAACTTTTTGTTTTGGATGCGCTGGCTCAGTTTTCGAACTTTCTCCGTACCCTTGTTTCTCGTTTGGATTCTTGGAACGGAGACAAGACGTTGTTCGACTGTATCAATAAGATGATGATTCATTTGCCAATTATGCAGTTGCTCTATACGGCAAAGTTTATTGAACTTCATATTCCAGGTTATTTGGAAAAGCTTTTTTCGGACGAAACAGAGGATTCTATTTATTTAACTGACTGTTTGTCGGTTACGTTCAAAGCGTTCCGGTTGACCAAAATTTTTTCACAAGATAATTTTTTATTTATATCTACTACTTTGAAAGCCATAAGTCATGTCCAAAAATGAAAAATACGGGTGGCGACACAAAAAAGCTGTGGTTTCTCTAACAGGCTTGTTTGTACTCATTTCCCCTATTGCTTACGCTGCTGGTTCAGATTCTGCATTGGATAAGGTCAAGGGAATCACTGCTACAATCGATAAAGCGGGTCAAAATATCATCACTGAATTGGGGCTGGCGGTAAACGGAACCGGTGGTGAAGAATCAGCCGCCCTGTCCGCAGCGGCAGAGGCTGAAGCAAAACGCTGTGCAGCCGGCGAGGAGGGAACTCAGGGTGCGGCAATTAGGGATGCTGTTGCCATCCATACGTCTTTCGCATCGGTAGGACCCGATGTCGAAAAGTTTTTCGATGCAAATCATGACTGTTTTGCCCAGCTCAACAAGCTATATGATTTATCTTTCAGTATACCGAGTTTGTCTTCGATTACGAATGCCGCCCAAGAGGCGGTACTCGATTACGCAAAACAGAAGGCCTGTTCGGCAATTAAAGAGGCAACCTCGGAATTGGTATCTCCGATCAATTCTGCTATCGATAAAATTAACAACAATTACGGAAAATATCTTGACCTGAACGGCATGGCTAACGGCGCACTTTCCGGAGGGTTATCAAAATTAGATCCGGAATTGGGCAACATTTACAGTAAAAAGTCACCGTCTGCAGGTTATACGATTCAACCTTTCAGTACGGCGCAAACCACTTTTGACAGATCCCCAGTTGCCGGCGGCAACAGTCCAACACTGGCAACACCTTCATTCAACGGAATGTCGAATCAGCCTGCATATAACAATAAACTTCCGCAATTGAACGACCTGAACAAACGTTTGCAGAGCGAGCAAATGAAATTACCGTCTGCACAACAGAATCTGTCGAATATGCAGAGTCAGCTAAACAGATGTCTTTCACACTACGGCAGCAGCGGTTGTATGTCCCAACAACAACAGGTTCAGCAGGCTCAAAATTCAGTGAACCAGATTCAGGGCAATATAGGCTCATACCAAAACCAGGTATCAGGTTTGTCTGGAAATAAGGTTTCGGCAGGAGAAATGAAGGTTGAAATGCCACCTGCAGAAAATCGCCAACAGGGGCAAGAAAAACCCGTCACCAGTTATGACCGCCTGAAAAACATCATAGCAAATTAGGAAACCGGCATGAATTGTAAACGGCTTATCCCTTTTTTTGTTTTGGTCATTCCGTTATCGGCACAGGCAATATCCTGGCAGTCGGTACTGGAATGGTTTAACAGTTTGAACAATGAAAACAGCGCATGGTCGGTTGTTACAAAACAGACTGCGGTTTCGTCAAACCAAGTTGCTGCCAATGATGTGAGGACAGCTCAAATGCTGGCTTTGTCGATAGGAACTATTAAACAGACTGAACATGCTAGGAAGGCTGTCATCGACTACAGTGGTACGTTTGGTCAACCCGAATCGAATTTGTGCGCGGCCTTGACAGAAAATTCGGTCATGATGCGGACAATGGAAAAGTCGCATGAAGACTGGAAGGGACGGATGGCCAGCTTCAGCAACCGGGAAATAGGTACGGCATTTGAATATCGCCAAAACATTCAAGCTGCCCATCAGGATTTTTGCAGTATTGGAGAAGCAAAACAAGGAATCTGCAAATTGAAACCGGATGGTATGCAGGCTTGGGACTCTGATTATTCAGGATTCAGCAACCAAAACAATTTGTCTGCCCAAGCGGAAACCGGAGCTGTTGCCTATGTGAATACCTTGTCGTCCCAATTACCGTTACCGGACGCGGGAGCGGACTGCAAGTCGGTTTCGTGTATACAGGCGAAACGTCAAATGCTGTCGGCTACTGCCCGCTCTTCTATGATAACCGCTAATATGCTGTCCCAAGTTGGAATCAGAAGAAACCCGACACATTAGGTTTCAGAACAAGGAAATTTTGATGAAATTCACATCCCGTGAAAAAGTTCTATGCGCTTTTATTCTTATGTTGCCGGTTACGGCTTGGGCTACGTTATATGGAACGGGTCCGGCCGAAGCTTGGACTCAACAGCAATTAACTACACAAGCATCACAGGTTTCCGAAAATATTATTACATTCGGTGAAACGTTTGCGTCAGAAATGCAGAATCATTTTGAACAAACAATTTCTGCAATTGCCGTTGCTACCAAACAGGAAAGTGTTGCAGCCAATCTGATTGCCAACAACAATTTGAAATCTTCGCAGCAACTGGTCAGTGCCGTTGCAGCACAAGATAAGGCCGATGCGGTTGCCAAAGCAGTGATCAATTACTCTCCGACTACAGGGCAGGGTTATAAAACCTGTACCGTTATCCAAAAAAATAAAACATTGGACAGGGCGTTTGAAAGCAACCATGTTGCCGCACAGATTTATGTAACGCAGTTGGATAACGCCCCGGGTAAATTGGCTGAGTCGGTAACGGACACCATGAACAGGCGGTTTAATACGCATCTTGAAGATTTCTGTACTGATGCGGAAGCAGCAGCTGGGATGTGTGGTAAATCCAAATTACCCGGTGGCGATACGAATGCGGCGATTCTATTTTCACCGGCCGCCCCTGGCTCATTGGAAGACAAAGCGCAACTTGCATATATCCAGAATATTTTGGGTACACCGGCTCCAAAAATTTCAAAAGAGGCAGGGCAGACGCCTGCTGGTCAAGATTACCTGATTAAAACGGCACAAAGTGATGCTTTGTTGTCGATTCCTGCGTACAGTCTTGCACGAATCAAAGCTGCGAATACCCGGACAAACAGCGGTTTATCTCCGAACGAGCTTTTGGAAAAGCGGACAAATGATTATTTTGGTGGGAAAGAAGCGTTAGAGTGGTCAAAAACATTGGCCAGCCAAAGCCCACGCGGTTTGATGGTAGAAACATTGAAGGTTGGAGGCTTGCAGACTTGGCTAGATTATCAAAGTTTGCAACAGAGTCAAAGAATCAATGTCAACCTTGCCGCTTTGACAATTGCAGGCAAAAAGAATGAGCAGGCAAAAACCGATATGGCCGCAGGGGTCGTGATAGGGCAATCTGTATCCGGAGGCATACGATGAAAACGAATAGTTTGAAGCTTGCAATAGCTGGGGTGGGCATATCTTTATATTGTGGTACGGCCGCCGCTGCCTATTGTCCGCCGCAATATCAGGAAACTTGGGTAATGCCGATGTTTGCAAACAGCACATTGGTCATGAATTCGGCTTTGGCAACGGTGGATGCACAGCTCTCGGCATTGTTGCAATTTAGCAATCAACGCGTCTTGTCCGCACTTTCGGTATTGACCAAACAAAAGGCATTAAGCGGGAACTCAATCGCGGAAAACGAACGGAAAACGGCACAACAGGTTGCCAACGGTTTAAAAACCCTTTCAACATTCAAACAGGTTACCCAAGCTAAACTCGATTATGGTCCGGAATTCGGTCAGGGCTACAATCCGTGTCTGGTGGCAGAAGAGCGCAGTCAGATTTCGTTTATGAATAACGAAGCACAAACCGAAGCTAGGCAGATGGTACGGGCGGTTTACGCTGGTCCCGGTAAATATTCGACGGATATATCTGCTTCTAAACAGCAACTATTACAGGATATTGGTCAATATTGTACGAAAGATTATGCTGAATCAGGTTTGTGCCGAGCAGTTTCCAAGAATCCGGGATTGGCTTTGAATGCGGCCGTCCTGTTCAGCAATGAAGATATTAACGGACAGTATACCCATGCAAGAAATACATTTATTAATACCATTGTAGGCGTACCGGATCCCGCCGTACCGAAATCACAAGCCCAAACACCTGCTGCCCGAGATTATGTTTTGGCCAAACAGCAAAAAGATGCCTTAATATCACCCGCATTGGCCGCTTTGGCCAATGTTCAGGCACAGCACAGCTATGTTTCACAAGGTAATCATGCCTACGGCAAACCGGTCATGACCCAATATGAGGAGCAGGTCAAACGCTATTTTGGAGATTCGGAAGAGAATACGCGTTGGAATCAAGTGTTGACCGCTCAGACAGAGCGAGGCCTTTTAGTCGAGCAGTTGAAGATGAAAGCACTAGCAGTTTCAATACAAGCCAAGCAATATAAAGAGTATGAGGTTATGGAGGCACAAATTGCAGCCTTGACGGCTCAAGAAATTGCGAAAAACCAGGTTGCTACAAGCAAACTCAATGCCGATCGGGCAAGAGCCGATTATATCTCAGGCTCTGTAAAATAATCTTTTTGCCATCACCGGTGAAACGAACTGAAAGGAGTATGACTATGAAAAAAATTTCGATTTTATTCACGGCCGTAGTATCAGTAATGGCCGTGTCGGCAGCCGTTGCAGCTCCCCCTAAAAATCTTTCTTGGAAAACCATGCAGGAAGTGACTTTCAATTTCAACCCAGTAAAAGCCGATCCAAAACAACAGGCTGTAGCCAAGTCGATTTGGGGTAAGAAAATTCATCAACAGGATACGGCTTTTGTTCTGTTGGGTCAGGTAGAAACTGCCGATAGTTCGTACACTTTATCCAGCCTATCTTCTTCTAGAATGGACTCAGAAGGGTTATGCGAACCTCCTCCAAATGGTGACGGTACGTCATATGCGCAGCCACTGCATTCAAGTTGCCCATTGAAGGTCGTGGGAAAAAATAAGAAAACCGGCAAAGTTTCGGTTAGAGACATCAGTGAATTTTGTTATCTAAATAATCCAGACGTAACGCCAGAATCCTTAAAGAATAATCATACGGAGTATGCTTTTGATGAAAAGTCAAAAACAGTATATTTCCGTACAATTATGTACGGGAAACATTATGCTCATTGTGACCGTTCAGTTCGTGTAGAGTAATTTAATGGAAATGGCCCGATATTTAACCAACTTTAGACATTTTATTCGAATGGCTGTCTGTGCAGCTATTCTATTTTTCCCAATATCTGCTTTGGCAACTATTGTGAGTCAACAGCAGATTGCTGATGCCATCCGTAAATCTCCGTATTCAAATGCATGGTTGAAGCAAAATGCCGATGCAATCGGTAAACTTGCCATCAATGTTGAGAGCGGCGGCGATACAGAAAGCTTCAACGGATCTTGTTGTTATGGCGTATTGCAGATGAGTAAAAGTAACATCAGAGCTTATGCAAAGATGACACCGGAGCAATATAGAAGATTGGATTTACAAAGTCAGATCAATTATTGGGCCAAGTTAACATCTGAAGGTTTGAATCATGAAGCACCCAGAAAGATGATGGGTATGTCAACATTCGACGGTCGACCTGTAACAGCAGAACTTGTTTTGGCATGTGTACAGTTAGGAACTGGGAACTGCAACAAATCTTTACGAGCAGGTTCATGCCGAGCTTTCGCAGATATAAACGGCACTAATATCTGCACAATGGCGGATAAAACAGGCAGAACGCCAAATATTCCGTCATCTGGATCTATAGGGTGTGCAGCAGCCGATCCTGCAGAATTTCTGAATGATACAGATGGTTATGGCTCTTTGGATGAAACCAATACAGGCGAATATGAAACTATGTCTCCATTGGAGATGATTCTGACAGAAGCAGATCGCAGATTGAGTAGTGATAACTGGCAGAAAAAAATTACTCAGGTTTCCAGCAGGGCTTTATGGTTGGACTATACAAAAGTATTAGCTGTGGAAAACTATCTTCGCCGTTTGAATTATGAGAAGAAGGAACGAATTGAAGCACAAATGGCAGTGTTAACATCTATTCGCATCGAAAATCTGCGTAATGAGGCAGCAGAAAACGCGAGACAAGCCGAGGGTGGCCTAGTGGCCGGAAGAATCAAATAGGAGATGGTTATGCAGAACGATACAAGAACAGAGGAAGTTTCAATGGAATCCGCCTATGAATTTGACGACAACCGTAGTTCGGAAGCGGATTTGGAGATGGATGATACGGTAGAACTCAATATCGACTTGGACGATTTGGACAAGCATCCGGAAGAGTCAGATGTTGAAGCGGCGGCTGCATTGGAAGAAGGGGCTGAGTCAGAGTATCACAGCGAGTTGATGGATGCGTTGGAGCAGGGAAATGAAGGGGTTATTCCGGATTCGCAAGCAGAACACTCGGATAAAAACGCCCCATCAGATAATAATGCGGAAGAACCTGAAAACGTTTCCAATATGTTGGTTTCGGAATCAGCACATTCCCCAGAATTTTTGGAATTTCTTAAAAATAAATCGGATCCGTATGCGAAATATATTCATGATCTCGTAAGTCACCTCCAATCTGCCGACCAGGTACCTGCACCGGAAAAACCAGCAGTGGCTCCAAATTTAGATCAGACCGAGCAGCTCAGGACATTGGCGGAGATTGTGGCCAGACTGTCTCGTACCCAACAGGCAGGCTCCGCCGTAGTTGCATCAGGAGATGGAGCTGTGGCACAGCCTGTTGTCGCCCAAGAGGGAACAATAACGGTTCCGGCCGGGACCGGTATGCTGGTCAAAGGAGTAGGGAATTTTATAAGTGGTCTGAGCCGGTTGAGCGCACGAGGCTTGAATGAACTGGGTAATGCAATGCACAGAGCTGCCGAAACTGGAATTGCAGTGCAGGAGGAAAAACCGGATTTTAAAACCGAGCTTGCCGACATACAAATTGTCCGAGAAGAAAGCAGCCTGCCCGACAGTATGCTGTACCGACTGGAAAACTTGCGTATTGCCCAAGAGGATTACCAAACCGGACTGGAAGACTTTTGGCAGGAAGA
>ERZ772952.21-NODE-21-length-38671-cov-11.9027_pt1 | contig 38671 bp, 53 predicted proteins | sample MGYA00580686_ERZ772952 | MGnify/ENA primary metagenome ERZ772952 (study PRJEB29015, sample SAMEA2738074) | human oral metagenome | biome: human oral; feature: human-associated habitat; material: saliva | place: China | collected 2213 ... | reverse complement strand
AGATTCGCTGCGTGTCAATTCTTTTAAGCTAAAGTGTTCAGTGATTTGCATTTTTACTCTTCCATTAAAAAAGGCCGTCTGATTTCAGACGACCTGTTGTTACTCTTCTTTATCGATAAATTTGTCAGCCGTTTTCTTGACCCACTTCTTCATCAGCCCAGGGGCAAGGGTTTTAACGGTATCCATCGCATGACCTGTCAAAATGCCGACAAACGCGCCGGCGATTGCACAAGTCCACACCTGATTAACCATCAAAAACCGTTCCACTACCGCCGCCGCTGCCACTGCCGATACAACCGCCTCAAACAAGCTTGAGACAATCTTGTCGTGGTCTTTAATACTCGACCACGCACTACCGACAATTCCGCCCCCTATGGCAAACAGGTAGCCGAATTGAAAAAAATCCATCATTCCCCCTTTAGGCTGTCTTTCAATTTTTCGCCCGAAAACAAGAATTTAAGTGAGTTATTACCAGCCAATAGGCACAGAAAAGACAGAATCGGCGGAATGACCATGCCTGTGTGAGCAGGCGGAAACGCTCCCCAAAACGCCTGAGCCGTCAAGTACCAAATGAACGCCGACACCAGCAACAGATAGCCTGAAAAGACGCTCCCTTTGTACGTCTGCCAATACATCGCCGCCAATTGCAACAAGCCAATCCCGCCGAAAACTGGAATCAGGATAGATTCGGGTATCGATTTGAATTTGTAATAGACAGGCCATTCATAAATATCGACAGGCGAAAACGCGAAAACAGCGGCATAGCCAATCAGCGACAACCCACTGGCAAATTCGACAACGCGCGTCCCAGTGCTGAAAAGCCACTTTTGAAAACGTACAGGCAGAAAACGCCAATCCAAAACATATTTAACCCATTTCAATGAGTTACTCATTTTCAATCTCCAAAGAAAAAGGACTTTTTGACAAAATTATCAAAAAGTCCGTTTACGAAAAAAAGCCGCCTGAACCATTCAGACGGCCTGACCGTTAAACAAATTTGAAATCACGGTTCATCTGTTTCAAAAGCTTCGCCAAATCCTTTTTGTGGATAAAGTCGCCGCCTGTTGAGTTGATGATAATCGTGCTGTCGTCGCCTCCTGATTGGCCTGCCATTTCGCGGATTGTTTGGGCGTGTTCCGCAGGTAAAACCATCTCATTCTCGTGCAACTGAGTGAGAGGGTTGATACCAGCCGGGATATCCCAACCACCTGCCGCCGATGGAATCCGTGTCGTGGTCGTGGTTGTTTGAGAACCGCCGCCGCCGCCCATTAATCCCATCACGGCTGCCATAATAGCGGCCATTGCTGCAATGGCAAGAATCGGGCCGACATAAGGAATAGAGGCTTGCGAAGCCGCCGCGCCCGATGCCGCCTGTGTTGCGTTGGCGGTAACAACAGATGTAGTCTCTGTCGCTTTGGTTGCCGCCGTCTTAGCCGCCGCGGCTGTTTCCAGCGTTTCCTTAGTCCCGAAAATCATCTTGTAAATTGCCGATTCCTGAACCATGCGTTGCATCATACCCATCAGCGGCTTTGTAACCATTTCCTGAATAAAGGTTTGTCCCATACTCTTGAAAAAGTTATTCATGGCCGTTCGGAAGTTCTGCGTACGCGTGAGCATGGCTGAAAATGCCTGCCCCATCTGTTGCTGCGCTTCTTGCCAAACGTTCTTGCCACCGTCCTGAAGCATTTCCATGACGTTAGGCGCATCTTTGCGGCGTTGGCTTTCGCGTTTGCCCTCGTTCTTCGCCTGTGTCCGTTCATGACCTTGCCCAAGCTCTGCCATCTGTGCTTTAAGCTTATCAATGGCCGTCTGACTGTATGTCGGGTCTTGTTCGGCAAGTGCGATCCGTTCTTGCAATGCGTCATAGGCAATCTGATAACGGCGGTTCTCAAACTCGATTTCCAAATCAAGGCGTTCAAGTTGTGAGATTCGACCGTTGGCTAGGGCTTGGTCTGCCGCGTCTTTCTCCATCTCAAGCTTATGCTTGTCCAGCTTCTCCCATTCAGCCACCTGATTCATTTTTGCTTCAGTTGACTGCTTCGATAGCTGGTCTTCAAGGGTCAGGATTTTTTCACGCAGTTTCAAGCCTGTTTTACTGCCGGCATCAACCGTTGCCAGTTTTTCGCGCCAGTAGGCGGCCTCACGCGCTAAATCCCATTCTTGATGCGTGAGCGTTTCGCGCTGCATTTCGCGGTGTGCAAGTTTTTGGGCTTTGATTTCCTCTTCCCAGCCTTGCATTGGGTCTTGAGCCGCTCCCGAACCGCCTGCATGACCTTTCCCACCGCCTTTACGTCCACCGCTGCCTTTACGGCCTGAACCACCACCGCCGCCTCCAGTAGGCGCATGATCTTTGGCAGAACCTCCGCCGCCACCACCGCCGCGCATCGCTTTGGCTTCGTGAATGTTGGCCGCGCGTTCCTTGATGGCATTTACCATTGCTCCGGCGCGGTCTTTCGTCATGCTGTCAGCAATTCGACCGCCAAGCCCGCCGTCATTCATTCGTCCCATCTGGACGTTGTTCAGCTTTTCAATGCCCGAAACGCCGACCATCGACGCGGCTTTGTTGGCAAAGTCAATCATGCTGTTAATCATGCCGACGGCCTTGTTTACCATCCACTCAATCGCAGAAATAAACACGTTGCCAATGGCCTTGCCAAGATTGGCGAAGAATTGCGGCATATTATTGGCGGCTTCTTTAATCAACATCCAGCCGGTTGCAAATGTGTTGATATAGACGTTGACATACGCCCCAATGGTGCTTGAGATTAAGCCCATCACGCGCTCAAATACCGCCGACCAACCGCCGACGCTCTCGTCAACCCATGCCGTCAGCTCGCCGAACCATGATTTAACGGTATCGACAGCTTCGCCGATGGTTTCTGTGATGACTTGCCAGACGGCCTGTATCACGTCAGAAAGATTCGACCAGCCGCCGCCGAAAACGTCTATTTCATCGCCGAATTGGGCAATAAGTCCAATGACCGCGCCGATTGCAACGGCCACAATCCCAAACGGATTTGCCAACAAAGCCACATTCAAGGCAAGCGTGGGCGCAACAGCGGCCGCAACAGCAACGGCAAACCCTGCAACAATCGGAACAACTAAATTCAGGTTATCAGCAATCAGTTTAATAACGGCAGCAATCCCCGACATCGCGCCGCTGTCGTTCAGCAGCTTAGAAACCATGCTTTGCCAGTTATTTGAGAACACCGTCAACGCCTGCCCCATCGTCATAGGCATTTTGGCCGCCTGCTCGCCGAATTTCTCAGATGCGCCAGATATGGCTTTAAAAATCACATCCGCCGTCAACTGCCCTTCACTGCCAAGCTTTTTAATCTCAGCGCGTGACTTGCCCATGTATTCCGCGATAGTATCAAGCAGAATCGGTGCGGCTTCAGCAATGGATTTAAATTCATCGCCCTGCAATACGCCGCTGCCCAAAGCCTGCGACAACTGCATAAGCGCGGCGGCCTGTTGTTGCGCCTGTACGCCGCCGATAGCCATCGCGTTATTGGTTGCTTCGGTAAAGGTCAAAATCTCCTGTTGCGTGTAGCCGTAGTCTTTTAACGCGCGGCTTGTAGAAACATACAGATTCGCCGTTGATTCCAGTGAGGCGCGGGTATTGTTGGCTACATCCAATAACTGACGTTGTACTGCCAAATACTCGCTTTCAGACGACACAACCTGTCTGACTTGTGCGTTGATTGACTGCATGGCGTCGGCAGTGTCAAGCATGGACTTGGCAAACGACAGTGACGCAAATCCAGCCAAAACTGATCCAATTTTACCCAGCCCACCGGCGGCCGCCGAAGCCTTGCCGTCTGTCTGCTCAAGCTCGCTGTTCAGTTGCTGAACCTTGCGTTCGTAGGTTTCCACGTCAATCGCGCCAAGATTCAACAGTTGGTTAACTTCTGCCAGCTTCGCCTTAAACTGCTCCATCGGCGTACGCGTTTCTTCGTACACTTTCCGCGCCGAAGAAGAGATTTTATTGAACATCCCCTCTTGTGCATCGCCAAGATTTTTAAAAGTCGATGGATTAACGTGAAACGCCTGTTCCATCGACTTTTTCATATCGTCAAAATGCGTTTTCAATCGCGCTTTGACGTTACCAATGGCGTTTTCAATGGCCTTTGAAGCCGATTCCGCAGAGTTTGCCGCTTGGTTGAACCCTGCCGCCGTGCCGTTTTCGACGGTTATCTTGATTTTTGCTTCTAAATCGCTCATACGACCGCCCATAAAAAAGCCCGTGAATCATCACGGGCGTTGTTTCAAATTTAGATTAAGCTTCAACCAATTCAGCACCGGAAAAGACACTTTGTTCATTTCCCTGTTCAACAGCTTTGCCGTACAGCCAAGCGCGTGACACTTCTTCGCCATCGGGCAGAGCTTCAACGGTAACAGAATGGGAACAAAGAGGATTGCGACCCGCTTCATGCGCCTTTTGGGACACATAGCCGTTCATCGTTGCCGTAACATTGTTGTACTTATAATCGATACTCACATATTCGATTACATGATAGTTCGCCACCGCGCCGGTGCTTTCGTCTTCAATTTCATGCTTGATTGCGATTGCTTGTTTTGACATGATTTTCCTTTCAATAGGCATTAAAAAAACCCGCAAATGCGGGCAAAATAATTTCAATATTTAATTTCCGTAACCCAATGGGATACCGTCTAGGTCAACCATTTAAATAATTAAACTCTTGCGGCTAAAACATAAGGGTGTCCGTCAATATCGACAGGATTTGTTGTCGACGTTCTATTTTTCGATAACTCGTGATTAATCTCAATAGATATATCAACGACTTGTCCGGAATTAACGGATAAAAGATAAGGGATATTGTAGAAAACTCCCTTGTATCTATCTTCCGGTTTGCCGCCCGCCCCAGTGTTTGATGTATACGTATAAATCGACCAACACTCTTTATTAACTACAACACTATTATTTACTCGAATCGAAACCCAGTAACTTGACTTAGAATCAGGCGTTGTAAACGACAGGTTTTGCAACGATAACATAACGTTTTTACTGCCGTTATTATGGTATCTTAAGCTAAACCTACCAACGCCGTTGCGCTGAAACTGGAAAAATTTCAGCACGTCGCCTTCGATTTTATCCGCGTAAACAGTGCCTTCAAATCTACCGTTCTTAGCGTACAAGTCGCCTTCGCTCGACACAGTAAAAGCACCATTGCCGATATTGATATTACCTGCGCGAATATCCCCTAAATCACTGCTAACAGATGATAGTTTTTGCACAGATAACTTTTCAGACGTAACAGAATTAGCCGCCAGCTTATCAGCGGTTATTGAGCCTGCCGCCAGCTTATCAGCCGTAATGCTTCCAGCCGCCATCTCACGCGCGGTTACGCTTCCAGCTTTCAAGCGGTTTGCGTTCAGCGTGTTTGCCGTGATTTTATCGCCGTGAATATCCCCGGCGTTCAACCTATCGACAATCGCCTTGCCGTTTACCACCAGTTCGCCATTCACGCCGACACGGTTTTGCCGTGTATCCACCGTAAATGGGAAAATATCAGCCTTGCCAGTCGAACCAACGCCGAATCGGTCAGCATTTACAATAAACTTGCTTTCAGGCGTGCCGTTTTTTGGCGTGGTTGCCAAGCCGTAGCCAGCTACCTTGCCGTTAACGTCAACCTTGACCGTGTATTGCGCCTCCAAGCCGTTAATGCTTCGGGCGTGGGCTTGCACTGTCGCTGTATTGCCGTCCGCTTTGCTTTGCACTGTCGTGATACGCTCGCCAAGAGATTTAATATCGCCTGTTGCTTTGGTTAATGTCGTCTGAACAACCTGAACCGTCGCCTTCGTATCATTAGCAGTTTTCTGCGCGGCTTCTGCGATTTTTTTAACCGCATCGACTTTAGCTTGGGCATCCGCTGCCGCTTCTCGCTTGATTTGCGCATCTTTGGCTGCCGCATCGGCAATAGCTTCTGCTTTAGCCGCGTTTGCTTTTGACTGTGCATCATTTGATGCCGCTGCAATAGCTGCCGCTTTAGCCGCATCTGCCTTAGCTTGAGCTGCCGCTTCTGCCGCTGATTTTGCTGCGTCAGCTTTGGCTTGTGCATCTTGTCGCGCTTGGTTCAGTGCGTCAGCAGTTGCAGTCTCGCCATCTTCAGGAGCGGGCGTCCAGTCGGTCGCTACCGTTCCACGCTCAAGCTTCACGCCTGAAACCTTGATGGCATCGGACGTCTGATAACGCGCTTGAACAATAATTCCGCGAACGGATTTAACTTCTTTGGCAACCGTGTGTTTGGCAACAAGACGCTGTTTCAGCGTTTTGGTCGTACCGCTGACGGCTTCGTCGTACCATGCGGCAAAATACCCGATAGAGTTGTCGGTATAGGTTACAGACAATTCAGCGCCGATTCGCGGGTAGGGTTTGCCGTAAGGCGATGTAACGTTTGTCAGCTCGATATCGCACGAGATAATCAGATTGTCGCCTTGCTTCAGTTCCAAAGCAGACGAAACGTCGATAGTAACGTTCTTGGTCTGATTATTCCCGCTCACTGTCAGCACTTTACCTGGCGTTCCTGTCGATAAGGCGTAGTTGCGGCCGCCGACCGAAACACCGTCAATCTTCGCGGTCAGCGTTTGGATTTCAGACGACCTCGCACTGTCTTTCTGATTAACGGTTTCGCGCAATGCCGTGATGCTGCTTTCAGTATTGCCGACCCGTGTTTTCAAGGCTTCCGTTGCGGCGGTTTGGGCATTGATAGCAGTCACACGTGCTTGTGTTTCGCGCGTGATGTTGCCCTCAGCCGTAGATACACGACCCGCCAACGTTTCACGCGCCGCTGCTTCCGCCCTATCACCGTCTGCCCGTGCTTTCTTTTCGGCTTCCAAGCCTGCGGCGGTTGTGCCTTGTGCTGCTGTAACCGTTCTGATTTGTTGCGCCTGCTCATTGCTCACGCGCTCAACCGCTGTAATCTTGTTCCCAATTTCGGCGGCTTTTGCAGTCAGGTCGTCTGCGGCTTTTTTCGCTGCGGCTTTAGCGTCTTCCGCCGTGCGGGCGACCGCTGCCCGTGCTTGCGCTTCAGCTGCAATCCGTGCATTCACACTTCCTGCGCCGTTTCCGTCAATCAATGCGATTTTGTCGCGCAAAGCCTTGTTCAGATTGCTTTCCGCTAAATCTGTGACTGACACATCAGCAACGGTAAAAGCAAGACTATTGCTGACGTGCATACCGTCTTTGCCGAAGCTGTCATAACCGGCGGCGCGTAAATAATAGGTTTTGCCCTGTTGCAAATCCTTTCCGTTGCATTTTGTGATCGAAACGAATGTTTCCGCGCCATCATAGGCTTTATTCGCGTCTGTTGTTGGGACGGCCTGATTTTCAGACACCCAAATAACAATACCTGCAAAATCCTCTTCAGACGGCATGGCGCATTTGAAAAACGCCTGACGCAAACCGCTGTCAATCTCAATACCCTGCAATGGTTTGAGCTGAGGATTTTGCGCGGCCACTTGCGCCCAGTTGCCGGTCTTCCCGGTAACAGCACGTCCACGAACTTTAAAAACAACATCACGCACTTGGCCGCCGTCAGCTTTCATATCGGCCTGTGTGTAGGTAAATCCGTTGTCAACAATACCGCTCAAGCTTCGCAGTCGTTTTTGCGTATTACCTGCATAAACTTCTACATCGTAGGTATCAGCCCCGCCCAACTTATCCCAAGCAATAACGGCTTCTTTACCGTATGCCCAAGATGACGTTAGGCGTAAATTCTGAATTTGCCCAAGCGGTGCGCCCTTGATGGTATAGGAATATGCCGGAACTTCTGCAAGCTCCTGTACTCCACTGCCAAAGACGTTAAAGGAAACCAGCTTAACCCAAACCGTGCGTCCTACCCAGTTCGCAGGGACGGCGTATTTGAACATCGCTTCGTCGATACGCACAAACTGGCTGCCTGCATTGTGTCGGTCGATGGTCGAGCCATACGCACCGCGCGTCAGATTGCCCAGCGTGTAACGTCCCACGCCTTTCAATTCGGCAGTCTCGTAGGCCAAAAACTCGCCGTCAACATAACACAAGGTCAGTAAATCGCGGCTGTCTTGCTCCGTTCCGCCTGTCATTTGCCCGGCAGAAATTTCAACGTTCAGGGTATTGGCGCGGTCGAAAACTGCACCGCTTGCCAAAGGTGCAGACAGTGATCCGAAACGCGCTTTCTTGTTGGTCGCACCGATTCGTGTGTAGCTGTCGCCATCGGTCGAAATCCACACTTCAGCACCGCCCCACATATCGCCGCCAGCAGTTGCAAGCCAAATTTGAGGCTCGCCGCCAGTCAGTTGTAAAGGCGCTTCAAAAACAACAGGCGCATGAGCGTTGCCAGGCGATTTGTTGTAATCGGCGGAATAGCCTAACGACGGCTGTGTAGGGTAAGCCGTAGCCGATGCGGCGCCCATCGGGAAATCTTCTGCCTTGACGGTCAAAACGCCCTCTTCGTCCTCCTCAATCTCAATGATTCGGACAGGCGTTTTATCAAGCCCCAAACCCTCGTCTGTCAGCGTTACCAAGTCCATAGGCTCAAGCAGGCAGTATTTCCAACCCAGCTTAAACTCATATTCATTGCGGACGTACAAGGCACGCTGTAACAGCAGTTGCGCTACATGGTTTGCGACTTTAGCGTCACAAATTCCGTGCATCTTCACTGCATCTTTGGGACGTAGGCCGTATTGCTCAATATTCGCCTGGTCTTTAACTTCGGCAACAGCGATATTGTAGTCATTCGCACGGTCGAGATACTCAACCTGAATTTGGTTGTAAGCGTCCGCATTGGTTTTGCGCTCAACCCTCAAAGGGTCTTCCGCGCCTGAGACGATAAAATCGTCATCGGTCAAGTCGTAAACAGGTGTCAGGTTTGGCACATAGGCCGCGCCGTTTCCTGACAGCTTCACGTCGCCATAAGGGACAATTTTCAGACGGCCTTGAGAAAACACTGCCGCGCTATTGGTCTGTTCCAACAGTTCGGAAATGTTTTGTTGCGCCTCTGTCTGTTCACTGTAAACAGGGCTTAAAAAGATACCTGCCGCGCGGCAATAAACGCCGTAGACACTCGTATCGCCTAAGTTTTCAGCAGGAAATCCGCAACCGTAGTTCTGATTCGTCAGCATATCGCGGATAATCTCGCTCGGATTTGCGTCAGGAATTGAGGACGAATACCCCATTTTCCCGATAACCTCGAAATTATGGCTATAAATCTGCGCTGATTTTGTCAGTTCGTAATTCGGGCTGTAAATATAAGCCGTGCCGGAATAGTTGATTGCCTGCTCTTGGTGCTTCGGCTGTTGCAAATGTGTCCAAGTCGGCTGTTCATCGCCGCCTTTAGCAAGATTCAGGCGCAATTGTGAAAGCGATTCAAACTTTTCTTTATCGCGCCAAATACGCCCAATGCCTTTAATCTCGCCCTCACACAAGGCCATCATGACAGCGGCTTCGTAGGTGTAGGAAATATCCTCTTGTTTTACGCCACCGCCGCCCTTACCGCCTTGTCGGGTCGTTGTCTTGGTCTCAATAGTGGTAAAGTCGCCGTACCAAATCAAATTACCAGCAACACGCGCCCGACCGTAAACAACAGGCAGGGTTAAGCCTTGAGATGACTGTTGAACCTGTAGGGATAAAATCCGTTGTTCAGAATTTGAAATAGTGGAAGTCTTACCGCCCATGGAGAACCTCTATAAAATCAATCTATTAAATGCGCTTCATACCAAAGGCCTTGTAACTCCCACAAATCCCCAGGTTCTTTTGTTGCAATATCGAAGCCTGTTTCTGTCACATTTGCAATATGAATCAATTTTGCGGAATTTGTTTTTAGGTCAAGCGTAACCTTGACAAATGGGATTTTTGAAAACGGCTTTTTAAATTCGATCGTTGTAGATGGTGCGATATCTAAATCGCTCCCCAAATCTTTTTTAGGGACGTACGCCGCCTGATACTCTTTTCGGGTATCAGCTATTTTGCTGACCTGTTCCGCAACCGCTGCAATCTGTTTACGCAAATCAGTGTCGTCATACGCCGCTCCGCCTTTGGGCTGATTGGCAAGTTGTTTTTTGACGGCTTCCAATTCTTTTTTAATTTGGGTATCGTCATAACTACCGCCAGCGGCTTCATCGTGACCGCTACCCAATCCATAAGCTGTAATTTGAATATTCATTTTCTTTCTCCAAAAGTAAAAAACTTCATCGGACGGCCTGAAAGTTCGGCCTGATCCAATTCATCCAAAACCACACCGCGCCCGATGTAGCTGTGAATAATTTTGTTGTCGCCAACATAAACCCCGCCATGCGAAAACGTGCGCCCGAACTTCCAGACAACAACGTCGCCAGGTTGCGGCGTATCGGTCTCATGACAGACTTTTAAAACCCAGCCAAGATAACGCTCCTCGTCTCGGTGCAAGTGCCAGTCTTGAGGATATGGCCGTGGGTCAAAATCAGCAGGCAGTAAACCAGCCTCCCGATAGATTGCGACAAGAATCATAGCGCAATCAACACCAGCACCCTTTACCATCGCTTGATGATGGTACGGCGTACCAAGCCACGAATAAGCCTCTTCGACAATCCGCTTTCTCAAATCCATTTCAGACGGCCTCATTTAAACCACCGTATCAGCAGATGGGATATAAGGAAAACCGCGAAAATGCACGATGTTTTGAAACTTGTCTTTACAGGTGCTTTGTCGTTTATCGCAGCCCGGATAGATTTTGAACACATCTCCGGCGCGTGGCGGGTGCGGTAGGCGCAAAGCAAAAGACAGTGTGCCGTCTTTGTGTTCTTTGACGGTGCGTGTCAATCCTGCATTAAGGCCGCTTGTGAACTTGATAACACCCTGATTAAACCACCCATTCGCCTGTGTCAGATTGCAAGTCAGTTCCGTGCCGGTCGTGCTGTTTGCGGTTACGCGGCCATTCACAGTAAACTTCTCGCGGTTGACCTTACAGCCGCCGTCATAAAGCGTTCTCATACAGCCGGCCTGATAGATATTGCGTGGGCTTGATACGTTCAGTAGTTCAATATCTGATTTGACATCAACCTTGACGGACGAACGACTGCCCGACACATCCGACACGCGGCCGGAAAAGATATTCACAGCACCAACGGGGCGAAGTTCGGCAAGAGAGCCGTCAACATCGGCAGCCGAACGCAAATCAACGCCCGAAATCCTAATGGAATCGGACGTTTGATACCGCGCCTGTATAATCAGGCTGCGTATTTCCTTGACCGTCTTGCCATCAGGGATTGTGTGTTTTGCCGAAATGCGCTCAAAAAGCGTTTTAGTCGTCCCATTGACCGCATCTTCGTACCAGCAGCTAAAATAGCCGATGGAATTATCTGTATAGGTTACAGACAGTTCCGCGCCGATACGCGGATAGGGTTTACCGTAGATTGACGTTGCGTTTTCAAGCGCAATATCACATGACAAAACAAACTCATTCGGCAAATCGCCGCGAACTTGTAGCGTTTTGGTCTCGGTTCGATTCACGCCCGAAACTTCCAAAGACACGCCCGCATCTTCAATCAAGTTGCCGATGTTTGTAGCGGTAGGTCTGAAAAACACACGGTCAATCTTGACCCGCGCGCCGTCCAACACCCCGCCCAAAGCAGCTTCCGCCCATTGCAAGCCCTCAAGCCTGTAATCAGGGTCAGACGCGATTTGCAGCGTATTGGAATCCACATCCAAACCAACCGCGATACGGGTTGCCCCGCGCTTGATAATCAGCTTGTAAGCCTCGTATTGATTCCCCTGCCATGTAACAGGCTTGTCAAAATTCGTATGACGTAGTACCTGCCCATTCGATAAGGTAATCGTGAACAAATCGGCCATCAAAAACCTGTCTTCGTTGTGAAGAAGATTCATTAATTCAGCGCTTGCACTTTTCATAATTTCAAACTCGTAAACTCGATTTTCTTCGCGCTCCACAGATGACCGATGAAGTTTTCAAAATCCACCGTATCAGACGTAAAGCGGACGCGGAAATAAAAACCGCCTGTCCATGTGATGGGCCTGCCGGGCGTTTGCGGCGTGTTCAAAACCAATACGCCGTTATTGTCTATCGCGAAATCACGGCCATGTGTCAAAGCAACGCCGCCGACTTTAACCACCGGCACACCTTTGACCGCTAAAACAGGCTCGGTAAAACCGCCGTAATTGCGCACAAGCTGGTATCTTGTGACACCCTGAACGACATTCCCGATAAGCTGGTCTGTAACCTTGTTATCTGTCGGGTCTTCATACAAGAAGCTGTCAAAACTGCCGCGGCGTTCATTGAAAAAGCCTGCCAGCTTCTCAAGTTCGTTAATTGAGGCCTTTGTTCTCAATACTTCAAACGACAGCGAGAACTTCCATTGCGGATAAGTGTAGTACGCGCTACGAATCTCACGCCCTGAAGCCGACTTTTGAATATTGGTACTCCAAACAGCCGTTTTTTTTCTCCCCCATTTCAAGCCAGGGAACGTTGGGAAAACTGCGTTACTCATCTCAAATAATCCCCTTCGCTTTCAGCAATGCGTTAAATTCGTCTTCTGATAGCTCGCCACCGCCAAGCATGCCAATGGCCTCTGCCTCATCTGTTTCGCCCTGTACAGGGCTGGACGACGGCTTAATGCCCATGTATGAGGCTACCAAGATATGTACAGGCGGATGTTCACGCCAATAGTCATTTAAATGCCCGATTCGCGGCAAATCCAAGTTGTCGGCAACGTAATCCCACGTCCACCCAGTTGAGGCGCAGACGTGGGCTATCATCGCGCCGAAACTTAAACCGCCGCCTGAGCTTCCCCCGCTTGCGCGGCTTCCTGTTCCTTGCGTTTCAAGCCGGAAACGTCCATCACGGCGGCGAATACTTCGTTCATGTTGCCAATATCAATCAAATCGGCCACTTCTTCGCGCGTCATGTCAGGGTAATTGCGGCGCATGGCGGCATAGGCGCAATCGATAACAGTAGAAATCTGTTTCGCGTCTTGCACGTTGCCATCAAATGCACCGATTCGGCTTTGCAACTGCTCCAAAGCGCCCAACGCGATAGGAGGAATAACATATTCAGTGCCGTTCAGTTCAACGGTCACGCCTTTAATTCGTACGGTCATTTTGCTTTCCTTTTTTTTTGGGGTAAATGAAAAAAGGCCGTCATTTCAGACGGCCTGCATTATTACTCTTGAATCCACAACGTGCCGACTTTGAAGCCTGTCTCGTCGGTTGAGGCAGTAAAGTCAATTTCAGGCACGGAGAAATCATCGTTTTTGGTTGAGAATAAGCCCAATTTACCGCTGGTTACGCTTTCCAGTTCCAACAAGGCTTTTTTACCTTTAAACTGGGTCAGGTATTTAAGTTTAAAGGTCGGCGTGTTACCCATCGCCATATTGGTCAGCTCAATTTTCTTGGCTGACGGCATAGTTTGGGTATAGGTAAAGCTTGGAAACACCGTTTTGCCTTTGGCGCTCTCGTGGAACGTGTAAAGGCCGGTATTAGAAACCGTGTATTGACCTGCCACTGGGTTGCTGGCTACTTTGATATAAGCCGTGCCGTCCTCGCCCATCACACCGGCATCCTCAACAAATCGGCCACCATTTGGAGCAGTCACCTGAACAGTGTAAGCACCTGAAGCAGGCACGGCTTTGCCAGTGGTATCAGCAAACAGGGCTTTCATTGTGCCGGTTGCAAACTCTGCACCGAAGAACAAAGTATTCAGCGTCAAGCCATTAATCAAAGCGCCTTTGAATTTGCCTGAAACCTTTACCTTACCTTGAGCAACAGCCAGCGCAAAGCGGTTTTGACCGTAGAACTCTTTCAACTCTGCCGACAAGTCAACAGACATTTCTTGCAAGCCCATGATTCGCACGGGCGTTGCGTTTTGCACACGGTTGCCGTAAGCATCCGTAATCATTTCGGCGAAAACTTCGCCGCTACCAAACGTCAACTGCATGACATTTCCTTTCTAATTGCCGACTAAGCGGCGCAAATCATAATTGGGATAATACAGACGGCCTGATTGCCAAGCGTTCCCTCGTCTGTTTCTACCGTACCTTCAACGCGGCAATACTCGACGACCGCGCCATCAACCACTAAAGCCGTCTTCCCAGTGATTGGGTGCACAGCGTTCACGGCATTACACACAGCATCAATCAGCGGATTCATAATAGGCGCTGGCGGCTCGCCCAGCGTCTGAACATACAAATACACATCAACGCGCAACAGCCATTTCGTGTCCTGCCCAGTTGTCGTTACCGCCTGCATATCGCCCTGTGCCATAAATAACGCCGGCTGGTCATAGCCCTTTACGTCATTCCAGTGCAACAGTTTGCGGCTCTTGGTCGTAAAACCGTCTAACGCCTCAAGCTTTGCCCATAGCGCGGAATAAATCGCTTCACGATTCATCGTAATGCCCCTTCAATGGATTTTTGCAAATCCGCCTCAATCTCCGGCTTCATATCGCGTAAAGCCGACCTTAAAAACGACCGTTCAGGCAGTTTCACATTGCGAGAGTGGGCGCGGATTTGAACATAACGCGGCGATTTCAACGGCCTGCCGAAAGCTTGACGTATCTGCCTCATTGAAGCTTTAACGTTGACTGTTCCGGCAAAGCCATATTCATGCGCCACGCCGTATCGGACATTCGTGTTGACCTCGCCAACCACCAATCCGCCCGAACTGGTTACTTGCTGATGTATTGAGCGGCGAAGATTGCCAGTCCGTACATTCAGCACCTGCCCAGACAGACGGTTTTGCATAACCTCGCGTTGCAACTTCAAAACTGACCGACCGATTGACTTTTCAATCGCCGACTGCACGCCGTCAGAATAAGCTTTCAAGACGGCCGCGATTGCGTCGCCTCCGATAAACTCAACATTCAGCATTTCAGACGGCCTTTCGCTTGTATTCCATCAAAATGGCGTAAGCAGACGGCGGGATACCGCCCGACTGCCCAAAGCTTGAAAAGGATATAGTCTCCCCTGCAAGGCTTTTACTCTGCACGCCCTTGTTCTCGATTTCGTTCAAGCGTTGCGTTGCGATAATCAAAACAGCCTCCTGAATATCGACAGGCATAGTCTCGTAGCCTGCACGGTACGACACTTCAACGTTTCGGATTCCCTGCGCAAAACAGGCATGGCGAATCAACAGCCAGTTATCAAAGTCCCAGTCATCTACCGCGCGTCCGTTGATTTTTACGGACGACACGGAAATGACAGGCCATTGTTCCAGCACAAGGCGATTCTTGCCGTTGCCGTTGTATCGCTCGACATAATCCGCCGCTTCGAGTTTGCGCCCGATAAAAGCCTCAACCGCCGCCGATACCCCATCAAGCAAGGTCTGAAAATATCCGTCCTGCTTGTCATGGGTAACGCCCAGCCGTTGCTTGAGCAAATCAAGTGGGACAAGGGCGGTCATCGTTATTCAGCCTTTTCAGTTTCGGCAGGCTGTTCAGCTTCGGCAGGCTCTACCGCTTCAACAGTTTCAGCCTGCTCGGCTGGCTGTTCTACCGGCTGTTCGGTCTTGGCTTTGCGTCCGCGCTTACCTTTTTCAGGCTCTTCGGCTTCGGCTGGCTCTTCAACCACATTGCCAAAACCGAACTGATACAGGAATTGCGCTGATTCAGCAGGCACTTCAACAATGCCGTTATCGCCAACTTCGTAGCTTTGGCTGCCAAAGGAAACATCGGTAAAGCCTTCGGGCGCTTGTAATTTAACCATTTCAGTCATTTCAAAATCTCCAAAAGAAAGAGGCCGTCCGAAATTCAGACGGCCTGATTAGGCTTAACCTACGTTGGTAATCATGCCGAAAGCAGGCATGAACATACCTTGCAACACTTCGTCTGCGTAAACGCCATATTCATACATACGGGTCCGCAGCGGCCATTCGATTTGGTAATACTCTTGACGTGTGCGTACTTGCAACAAGTTACCAACACCTTGAACGTAAGCAGGAAGACGGCTTGAATAGAACAGGTAAGTACCGGCAGGCAGGTTTGGGTGGACCACGATATTCAATTCGTCGCCTGTGATTTTGTTCAGGTACGAACCGACAACCACACCAGCTTTAATGTTTGCAGTGTTGTTCACGTCCACATTCAGCTTAATCAGCGGTGCGCCGCCGTTACCGATAATCAGCTTGGTCAAAGAAGCTAAATCGCGTGCGTTGACGTAGATTGTGTCAGGGGACAGGCGATATTTAGAATAGAAATTCGCAAACGCTTCTTCAAACTCATACACGCCGCCTGCACCGTCTGAGGTCAGGCCGCTGCCTTTGTTATCCGCCCAATATGCGCCTGAATCAGGCAGCGCAATTTGGGTCAACAGGCCGTCAAATTCCAAAATAGAAGTGGAATTGTCTTCAGACGGCAAAGAAGCGGCGGTTTGAGTGCCTTCAGCGTCTGCCAAAATATCCACTTTAGCGGAAGTAGTGACTGCCCCCAGTTTTTCAGAACCGGCAGCACCCCAGAACCAAGCGTAGGCAACCGCGCCGCGAACGGCTGGAACCATAGCGGTTACTTTTTTACCTGTTGCGATACCAGAAACAGAAGCGGCCGCAGATTTCTGAGCAGAACCGCCGCCGAATGTGTCAGTCGTGCCGTCCGCGTTTTGGCGTGTGATTTTGGTCGGTACTTGAGCAGTTTTGATGTTCAGGCTTTGGCCGATTGCGCCGTTGTTTGCGCCTGCCACGTCCCAATAAGCCTGCAAACCCAAAGCCACGCAGATTACAGACAAGGTGTTGCCGCTGATTTTACCCGATGCTTCAGCGGAAACGACAGCGGTCGGAGTAGGTGTAACGCCTGATTTCAGACTGGTGTTACCACCCAGCAAAATCATTTCTTCGGCAATCATGGTAGCTTGCAAGGTTTGGGCAACCGCCAACGCTTTCACGTCCTCGAAACCACGAGCGGCGTAGTCAGCTTCAAAGGTTACTTGGTTTTCCAAGCCGATAGCGCGGAATTGGGCGTTACGTTCAACCATTTCGTGGTTGATAACGCCACCGCGTTTACCTTCGCTAATACCGGCGCGTTGGTTACCAACGTTGATATTCGTGATTGCCTTCCAGTTCGAACCGATGGTGCGGCCGCCGCCCACGCGTGGGATACGGTTGCGCAACGGTGTCAATACCGGATAGAGTTTTTGTGACGGCGCTGACAGGTCATAGGTTTGCAGGCCAGTGGTAAAGTTGGTCGGCTGATTAAAACCTTTGTTCAACGGCTCGCCGTTTGCTTGTGCTGACTTCATCAGCTCAATTGTTTCTTGTGTGAGTTGATTCACGTTCATTTATCGCTCCTGATAATAAAAAACCGCCTGTAAGCGGTGTTACAGACGGCCTGTATGTGCTGCCTTGACGAGTGTTGCCACATCATCAAGCGAACCGTCATTCTTTACAATCGGCTGAAAACCATTCAAAGGGTCTTCGCCGTTATCTTCTGCCTTACTAATGGCTTTAGTGCTACCTTTCGGCGGCGCTGCCTGTCTCTTCAGGCTTTCGATTTCCGCCTGCGCTTTGGCAAGGGCGTCATTCGATTTCTTCAGCGCGTCTTGCGCTTTCGCCAATTCGTCCACTGATTCGGCTTTGGCAAGGTCGTCTGACTTGTCGGCTTTGGCTGCCAAACCATCGACCAGCTTATCGGCTTCGCTTACTGTCAACGCTTTCAGTGATTCAGCAAGGCTGCCTGCTGATTCTTTGATTTGCGCAATAACAGCTTCGTCCACGCCGTCGTAACCGGCATCATTAATCAGCCATTTCAGCGACATCAGCACATCAGCCAGTGATTTGACTTGCCACATAGATTTAGTGACCGGCTCGTCTTTCGGCTTTTCAGCCTTTGCCAAGACTGCTTTCAAGATGGCGATTTCAGACTCAGACAAATTCACGCTTGCCGATTTCTCGGTTTCGTCCTCCTTGTCTTCTTTATCGTCTTTCTTATCGCCGTCTGCCTTTTCGGCATCGTCGTCAGGCGTTTCATCGGTTTTGTCGGCTGTCTTGTCGTCTTCGTCCTTGTCCGCCTCATCATCATCTTTAGGCTTATCTGCCTTAAAGCAGGTAAACACCGCGTCAGGATTGGCAGGACGGTCAACAAGGCTGATTTCTGTCAGCTTCAAACCTGTGATTTGCGACTTATTCAATTCATCGCGGGCGGTAACGCTGCCACCAATTGAAAAGCCTTTGTAAACGCCTGTCTTGACTTTCGTAACCGCAACAGGGTCAACGATATGCGCGCCAAAGAATGTGCGCCCATCGTCTTCTACGTTAATCTCAATAGCCGTCCCCGCCGCGTTTGAACCGTGCATTTCACGCACCGCGCCAAACTTCATATAGTCGGGAATAGCCGCTTTCATTGCTTCTGCCGCGATGATTTCGCCGTCCGAATCGACCGCTTCACTTGAGGCGTACCCCCAAACTTTGACAGTGCCGTCGTCCTGCGCCTCCATCTTGGCAATTTCTGCGTATAACTTCGCCATTCGTTGCTCCAAAAAAAAGCCGCCCCACAAAGAGGCGGCAAACACACTCACTTTACCCAAAGGAATCAAGATTTAGGCATATCCTCTGCCAAAACAGGGATAACCGTACATCTGCAATTAGGATGACCCGGAATCGTCAGCGAACCATGCGCAAAATGCTCATGTAGCCCGATAACGCCCATGTCCCCATTGGTATTGCAAATCTCTGACACTTTATCGTCTTCAGCGGTCAGCCACTGTTTTCCGGAAACAAGCCCGGTCTCTTCCCAGCCTATCAGATTACCCATGCCGTCAGCCATCGCCGTCTCAGTTCGGGCAATGGTTCGGGCGCGGGTATTGCTGAAAGCGTGAGATTCTTTCAGACGGCCTGCCAATTCCTGCACGCTGTCGCCGTTCTGCATGGCTTCAACCACTTGGGCGCGTATCATTTCGCGCGTACCCTCTGTGATTTGCCATTCAGCAGCAGGGTTTTGGATAAGCTCGCCGCCCACCCACTTCATGCCGACCATTTCGGCGGCTCGGTCATGCGCCCACTTGACGGCACGGCTGCGAATATTCGTAACCATACCGACAGCAGGGTCAGGCATGACATGCAACAAGGCAGCAACCGCCCCATCTTCTGCCGCCCGCCTGATGATAGGCTCAACCACATCAGACAAACCCGACCACTCGCCAAAATCCAAACCGTCGGTAATGATTTTGGCCACTCGATTCAGTTCGGCGGTCAGGTCATCGGCCTGCCAGTCAACAGCCGCACCGGCAGCCAGCGCGGTTATCTGTTCAACCAAGCCGTCAATGCGTGTCAGTAAATAAGCCTCAATAAGCGCGGCGGCTTCGTCTTCGCTCATCGGGCTTTCCGACTTTCCCAGCTTTTCAGCCTCTTGATTTGGCTGTTCTTCTGGCTGTTTGTCGTCTTGCTGATTTGGCTGTTCCTGCTCCGGTAATGACTCCTTGCCTAGTTCGGCGCGGATTTCATCAGCGGTCAAGATACCAGCATTTTTGTAGATGGCGAAGATTTCAGCCTGTTCTTTCGGGTTGAGTGATTCTTCCTCTTTCCAAACAAACTCATAAGCCGCCATATCCATGTAGCGGGCAAGCACGTCATCAATCAGGGCTTTTACCCAGTTTTTCAGACTACTCATGCCGTCTGAAAGCGACTGCTCACGGCTCGTCTCTGCTACACTTCGGTTTACCTGTGCCACAAACGGCGTAGGCTCGACACTAAACGCAAAGCAGACGACACGCGCCAGCCATTCATCATAAACGTCTTTCAACGGAGGCTGTTTCGTCTCTTTAAAGTTTCTAGCCAATTCGCCCGGCACGAAACGCATTTTGCGCCGTCCCGCCGTCTCGCCTGACAATAACAAATCCCAATACTCTTGGAAGCGTTTAATATCTTCCATCGACCACGTTTCAGGCACGCCGACCAAAGCGTCAGGCACACTGCCTGCCGTGTAGTATTCCAGCGCGTGAAGCTGCCGTTTCAGGGCAATATTCACGGTCATGATGATTTGCTCAACAGGCGAGTAACCGTAAACCTTGTAGCTTCGGTTGTTGCGTGAGCGGTAAATCAATTCTTCCGCCGTGTAGTCAACCGCCGCCATGCCATGCAGGATTTGCTGATAAGCTGTATCGGGCGGCGCTGGCAGACGGCCTGTATTGTCCAACACGCGCTTAATCGTCGCCCCGTCTATCACTTCAAGGGCGAATAAGCCGCCGCCCAGTGTTTTGCGCGGGTAGATACACGGTGCGTCAATAACAAACAGGTCTTCCAGTAAGATACGCAGCCAGTCCGCCCATGTATGCTCTTTGTCAGGCGATTGGAAAAATGCGATCGCTTCATCGACCTTACGGTCTTTGCGCTGCGATTCGTTGTCTTTGGTTGACTCAATATCGCGCTTTTGGATTGTCCATTTCAGGCATTCCATTTGGTCTTTGCGCGTCTCAATAACCAAACGCAGCACATCGTAGTTATCGGCAAGGGCGCGTAATTGTGCGAAGCCTATGGCCTCACGTTCGCGCGGCTTCGAATGCCCGATGTTGTAGAACGGCTCATAATCGAACCGCCGACCCTCTGCCTGCTGTGCAACAGGGGCTAAAGGCTCGCCCGCGTCAAACCATCCGTCCGCGTTGCCAGTAAAGGCGTAACGGACACCAGCGGCAACGCGGGCAATAAAGCCTTGTGATAAAGGAGTCTTTTTACTCATTTATTTGCCTCAACCTGCGAGCGCAGGTAATCAATCATTCCCGTTCGGGTATCTAGTAGTTCGCCAAAGGCACGGCTTAAACAGTCGATTTGGTCGTCATGCTGACCGTTTGGAAACATCCGCATTTCAGCAATCAGCGCGCCTGTATCCCATGTGCCATCATCCAATACCATCACGTTACCGATGTTGACCTGTGCTGCGAATGGCTCGGCTCGCGTTACCTTGTCGCCCGATTCAGGACTGGCAGATACAGAAAAACCCGCCAATTGACGGGTTAAATATAAAGTTTGCGATTTGCCAGCTTGCCCGGGGTCTTGAGGGATAGAAATTTTAGTTTTCACGCCGTCTTTTTGCGCCGTGTTCTTCAAAATCCTATCTCGCTCATCCGCTCCATACTGACCGCGCACAATATTGGCGATAATGTACCGACCATCTTCTGTTACGCCAAGCCTACCGCCTGCTGTATAGTCGCCGTCGTTCGCTGTTGAGGCCAAGTCCCACGCGCGAACCCATCTGATATTTCCAGCGGGCAATGCCTTAACAAATTGCAGATTATCAGGCTTAAACGTACCGCCATCAGGCGGCGCAGGTTTTTGCAAATACTGCCCGGCAAAGACATACGGCGCGGCTTGCTCCATGCGGCGCAACGTTTCAATATCATGCTTTTCAGGCCACAATGCTGTGCCGTCGTCTTGAATAGCAGGCAGGCAAAGGTGTTCCCACTCTTCGCCATTACCTCCATCAAGCAACCAGCCTGCTAAGTCATTCTCGTGCAACCGTTGCATAATGAGGATAATCGGCGTTTCAGGGCTGTTCTTACGGGATTCCAGCGTGTTTTGAAACCAGTCGATAACATTTTGCCGTCTAACCTCGCTTCGTGCTTCATCGGCCTTGTGCGGGTCGTCAATGATGATGCACCCTCCAAAGCCGTCACGGTGCTTGCCTGCACCAAAGCCTGTAATCGTGCCACCTGTACCTGTTGCGTACATCACGCCGCCTGCGGTCGTCTTCCAGTGATGGCTACTCTCGCTTGCAAGTGCTAAATCAGGGAATATCGCCCGATACTCTTCATGCTGTACCAAGTTCCTAATCTGCACTGAGTTATTGACCGCCAACGTAGCCGAATAGCTCGCATGAATAAACTCGCTATCAGGCACGCGCCCCATCGCCCACGCGATAAAATTCACAACCGCAATTTCCGTTTTAGAGTATCGCGGCGGAATATTGATAATCAGGCGTTTTGTCTCGCCGTTAAAGACACGCTCAAGGGCATCGCAGATTAGGGCATGGTGTCTTGCAACAAGCCACGGATAGCCGCGACGTGCATAAAACATATTCAGCGCGAAGTAATACAAATTGTTCCGCGACGCTAAGCGCAACGCCTCTTGCCTTTGAGCAGCTGTGTATGTCATTTCGCGATTTCTTTCAGTGCTTCCGACAATGCACCCTGTAAATCTTCTTTTGACATCTCAATCTCTTTCGCTTTGGGTGTCATGCTGCCGTCTGAAGATACGTTATCAACCACTTGCGTCTCACGCCATCCTGCCCGGGTCTTCAGGTAAAAAATCGCAGCCGTTAAATTGCCTTCACGTGCTTGCGTTAATAAACTTTGAGCAACCGAACCTATCGCCTTTGCCTGACCTCTTTTATATCGTTCCATAACTTCAGGCTGTCTTTCAACAACCCGATAAAATGTAGTTTTCCCGATACCAAAGTAATCAGCTATCTGCTCAATAGAAAGAACTGACCCCAGCGCCTCAATTTGTGCAAGCTTTTCATCATCCATCACAAAAGCAGGGCGGCCACCTTTATTTTTTTCGCCTTGTTCGCTCATTTCCCTACCGCCTCTATTACTGCGCTGCCGCTGATATAGTGTTCATACTTCGGATAATGCAACAGTTTCATACACTCTTCTTTTTCCTTTTCGTCTTTGAAGACGATTACCGTGTATATCTCTGCACTATTGCGATCTTTCAATTTCTCGGTGGATTCTTTGCGGTGTTCTTTAATCTCTCGCAGCGCGTCTTTAGTTTCTGATATTTCCGTATTGTCTTGGAACATCTCGCTAAAACGCGCATCGCCGTCAAATAGTAAATCGACATCAAGCTTATCAAAGCCCATATCGCCAAAATCAACGCCGAAATCTTGATTCAACTCTGCCAGTAATTCCGTGTCCCATCCGCCCTGCGCGGACGGGTTATTCAAGAATACCAACATTTCAAGCTCTTCCTGTTCACTGATATGTACCAGTGCGACATCAAGCTCATAATCGTTTTTGCCGTCTTTGTAATTCTCTAAGCTATCCATCACGCCTAAGCGTTGATGACCGCCCAAGATGTACATCGTGCCGTCTTCGCGCTGGTTAACCGTAATTGGCTGAACCAAGCCGACTTGACGCATCTTTTCTTTCAGCTTTTTCTTTGCACCATCCGCAATAACGCGCGGATTTTTCGGGTGTTCATGTAATTGGCTACGCAGAACCGTAACCATTTCAAACTTTTGCAATGATGTTTTCTTCATGGTTTAACTCGTAATTTCTGACTGCTGCCTCTACAAATGGATACCACTCCGCGACTTTTTCGTAGTCTTTCGGATAATGCTTTTTGAGCAATGCCATTTCTGACGGCTCAAGCGAGCGGAAAGAATGCCCTAATACTGCACTTTCCGGTGAAAGCTTTAATTTATGATGCTGTATGTACCGCATCACTTCCGCTTTATTCCAGTGCGCTACCGGGTAAATCCGCCCCCGCTTGTCGTCTATGCTGCCGCTGTTTTTAATCATGGCACGGCGGACAATACTGTCGGCGATGCGCTCACCTGCCGCAATCCACCACATATCGGACGACAAGCGCAAATACTGATAGACATCAAGCGGCTTGACGATAGGGACGGTGTAGTCGCCTTTGCGGAATAACCCATAACGCATCCATTCTGAAATCATAAAATGCGGTATGCGTTCAATTTCGATACCGTATCTCGCCTCATACCATCTCAAATTCGCCTCTTGAAAACTCAAGCCGGGAACAGAATACATAAAGACGACATGGATGTGCCTGAAGTATCGGGCGCACAAATCAAGTGTTACGATGCTGTCTTTGCCGCCCGAAAAACAAACAATGCACTTGTCTGAAATCCTGCTTGCCGTCTTAACTGTCTCAAACAGGATATTTGACATAATTAACCGCCCTTACCGCCACCGCTCAATGATTTTTTGTTTTGCGCATTTGCATACTCGCGTTTGCGCGCATTACCTGCTGCGCCACCGGCGCTACCGCGAAAACTTGTGCCACTACCTTTTACTTTTTTAGCCATAACTAAACCTCATAAAAAAACCGCCTTTCGGCGGTCGTTAATCATAATTTAAAATCAGGCTCGCACTACCGATACCCTTAGACTGATCGGCCAGCTTATCTGCATGAGCAAACCAATCATCATCATCTGACATAAACTCAATTAAATTGTCGTCAACATCAAACAATCTTAACCGCCCGTTTACAGGCTTAAGCATCACATCGCGCGGGTTTTCTAAAACCCAGCCCCAAATACCATGCTCTACATAATCACAACAAGATGCCTTTTGGTAATATGGCGTGTTAAAGCATTTTTTAATATCAACCAAATCAACAACGCACATCATCACCCCCACAGGCAAGCGATGCTCACCAACATCTGTTGATTTAACCCAAATATCTTTTTCAGACTTAGACGCGCAAATCAGTAGTTTGCCTCTATAATCAGTCTGCCAGCTTCGCAGCTCAATCGTCTTCTCACCATTAGCAATCTGAAACGCAAACGGCTGCTTTACACTTAATGCTTTCATACACAACCTATGTTATACTAATGACGATATTAAATCATACTTAATACAACTATGCAAGCTAAAAATATAAACTTTTTAAACCTACTCGCCGACGCCAAAATTACACAGGCTGATTTATCAAAAAAACTCGGCATCACTACAACGGCAATCAGCCGATGGCACAAAATTGGCGTTCCGCAATACGCGGTTGCTTATCTTGAGTTGCTGGCAAAATATAACCGCCTAATGGATAAAATCTAAAAAGGGATAGCCCCATACCGATAACGGCAGGGGCTATGTGCAAGAACCGCTTTACAGCCTGTCATAGCAGGCGACCATTAGGCCGGGCAAACGCGTCTCACTCGCACCGCGTTTTATTGACTTTCTGCCTGAATAACAGGCTATCTTGAAATGCAAAAACCACCCTGTAAAGGCGGTTCATATAGCTATTTCCAAACTATAGCATAATTGTACATAAAAGGTAACATCATGTCAACAGATTAGAACAATTTCATATTAGAAACTTTTTCAGTTTCAACGCCGTAGCTGATTTGGTCGCCACGCACAACAAAGGCGTAGTCTTTAAATCCTGTATATCCGCCATGCTGATTTTTTGCGTTAATACGCGCATTGAAGATATGGCCAAAGTAAAACATTCGCGTCATGCAGTTGCCCATTGATGGGTCAATTTTCGTACAAACCGCAATCCAACCTTTACGCGCTGGTGCTGTGTCAACGCTGCGGATATTCATAGAATCAGGGTCAACAAGGTTATCAACCGCCCATTCTTTGATTGCTTTCTCAAACTGGCTTGGCGGCATTGGGTCTGGATAGGTCGCGGCGGCTAGTTGCTGTTGGCTTGGCTCAATCGCCGCTGCACAAGCAGTCAGCAATCCTGCAACAATGGCAGTCAGTAATAGTTTCTTCATGTTGTTTTCCTTTTTGTGATAAAGAGTGTTATTAAATTATGCCACAGTGTTTAAACTCGTCATAGAGTTTTATTTGGATGGACTCTTCCAATTTGGCAATTTGTTGACTTACTTTTTTCGAGTGTCGCCATAATGTCATTTTACTAATATCGTACTTGTCCATAATCTCCACCTGCTTCGGAACTTCCCTCAAGATATTCGACACCAGCGCATCGCATATCAGCAAGTTCACGCCGTTGTTTTGTTTTTCGATATAGGCGGTAATATCAACGATTCCGCTCAAGTCCTCGCTGTATTTACACTCAACGACTGCAAGCTCGTATCGGTTTAACACGCGCTCAATACGGCTGATAATCATCGCAGCGTTTGCGTGTGTTTCGGCCTGCGTCAAATCTCCCCCGCCGCCGGTAACGCCCTTGCTCTCGCACCAAGCGCAAACCGAAGCCGTGTTGTTCATCGGCTCCATTCTCACGCCTCGAATTTTATATACGTCCTCTAAAACCTGCTCTACCGTGTAATACATTTCCCGCCCCCTGTTTATATTTCAATTAATACTTTCTAAGCGGCACAACTCGATAATATTTCCTGCTACATCATCGACAACAGCCTCAACATTCTCAATACTAGTCAGCAACGACAATGGGAGTTTTCCTGATTGGCGAATAAAATAAGCAATCAACCATCGTTCCTCACAGCCAGAGAAATCCAAACGCTTCAGCATGGTTTTCAGTGTCTCTTCAGGCAGTTTGGTTGTACCGCATAAAATTGCAGAAAAGAACGCATACCCAACGCCAATGCGTGAAGCAATTTCCGCTTGAGTCATTCCCCAATCTTTTTGTTTCAGTTTCATTAATTCCTTAAGTGTCATTTCTCGCCCTCTTAAAATTCCCAAATTAACCCGAAGTTACCTGCCGCCCATGCCTGCAAGCGGTTTTGATAGTCTGTCATTTCTGCTGTGTTTAGCGTTGTCGTGCTGATCGGCGTTTTAAGCTCCGTTCCGTCCGGCATGGCCTTAAGCTCATATCCGAGAAACATGCCTTTGCAATACTCGTGCCACGTTTCCGCGCTGTATCGCCTGCCGTTGACCCATGCCTCATCTGCCAATTTGCCGTAAATTTTCCAAAGCCTCCTGTTCTGCTCTATGCTCCGTTTTGAGTTGTACGGCCTGATACACACTTCAAGCTCTGCGTTTGCCTCCAACCATGCGCCTAGATTGTTGTAGATGGTCGTCATCAATGGCCGCTTGTTGTCTTTTGTCAGCTTGTAAGATACGTTTTCCATTTAGCTGCTTAAAATCTCCTGAACCTGTTTCAACAATTCCCTTTCCGTGCCGTATAAGCTCTCAAACGTTCGCGGCGCGGCATGAAAGGCTATCCCCACTCCACCAGTCCGATGATGTGCAGGGCATAGCGGTATCGTCTCAAAATGGCTGTTACGCCTGCCCATGCCTGCACCGTTTCGGATATGGTGTACCTCTGCCGGTATGTTGTATCGCCCCTCATTACGACAGACGATACAACCGATAGAGGCCACACGCTCAAGGTGCTTCTTTTCCTCTTTGGTTTTGCTCATTACGATCAATTCCGTTTCATCTTTTCCCATCTGTTGAATTTAAAAAATTCAACGTATCTTCCAATGACTGGCGCGCCTCCATATATTTTTTAAGCCTACAAAAATCATCACTCTGTAAAACTTTCAACCGCGATACGTTCAAGTTATCGTTCAAATCAGAAATTTTTACAGCAAGAATGATTTTGTCATTATTAATTTTGGCGTATTTTTTTATTTTTTTTATATAGTTTTTATAGCCAACGCCATCCACCCTAGTTAATACACTCACGCGATTAATGACAGAATCATCAACACCAAGAAGATATAAATCATCTGCCGTTAAATCGGTATCTTCCAAAACGTCATGGAGAAATCCTGTTAAATATGAACCTTTAACTATTTTTTCAGCACGATTTGCAACCCGATGTATATGTCCTATGTATGGAGCGCCACCCCTGTCAACTTTCCCTGCGAATTTTGCAAAAACAATTTTTTTTAAATTTTCCATTCAGGACTCCCCGCCAACTTCGGCAATTCCAATATCAAGTCCGCCGCCCTCTCTTGGCTCGCTTGAATATGTTGATAAAATAAATTTGACTTGGTTGTCGTTGTGATAGACAACCCCTTGCAAGGCATCGACAGCGACTTTTAGGCAATTATCAAGGTCTAAAATAACCTTGCTTGCTGTGCCGTCCTTGTTCATCTTTGGCACTAGGCTGACAAACAGGATCACATCTTTTTCAGACGGCCTAAAACCTGCCTTTTCTGCCGCGTTGGAAACGCAAAGCTTGTACGCTTTCGCCTCCTTGCTTAACACTTGCCGATTCCGAAAGGTTTTCCAATATCGGTTAGTGCTTATCGGATATGGCAGGGAAAGAACATTTGCCCTTTCCGCCGCCTCTACTATTTGCGCAATCGGGATTAATACGGCCAATGCCCACCCCAATCATCATCGTCTTGGTTGCGTACTTTCTTGGCGACCCATTCGACAAAACTAATCGCCAACACTACAACCAACACACAAATCAAAAATACCGAGAATTTCATAAATAGCTCCATTCCTTGCCGAATTGTTTATAAATACTTTCCGCTACGCCGATAGGCCAGTTCTTATGGTCTAATTGCGGGCAAGCCTCGTTTGCAAGCTCTGCCGAAATACTCATGCTTACTGCGCCGCGCTTGGCTGAAAACAGCCTTTCTTCGTCTGCGTCTGTGAACTCTTTCGGCTGACGGCGTGTTCCCGGTAATTTTTCTTTTCTGGCTGCGTGGTATTTCGCGTGATATTCGGCAATACACTGCCGGCATTGCCCGGTGTATTGTTGAATCCCCTGTTTGTTGAAGCCTTTTTTATAAAACTCGCTGACTGGCTTTCTTTCCTCACATCGTGAGCATTTGCGCGTTTCCATTTCCCTTAATCCTTTGTGCGTTGTCCAAATTCATCAATCGGTGGCATATCAACCCAAACAGTAATTCCGATAAGTGCCGTAATAGCACCAAGCCCAATTAGAAACAGTGTCATCATTTTTTACCCTTTCTTCTTTTCAACAGTTCCAATTCAGCTTTCAGACGTTGGTTTTCTGCTTTCAGTGTCGTATCTGCTTTGATTTCTGAGATTGCGATAATCTCTGATTTCACTCGTGCAAGCTCTGCGTTCTTCGCTTCGATTTCCGCTTGCAGTTCTTCGATTTTCTTGTTCTTCCCTTCTGAACTGATTGCCGACCCATTAACAATTTGTCTTAATCCGTGAATTGTTCTATTCGCCTCGTTCAGACGGCTGATTGTTTCCGACAGATTCGCGCTGACCATTTCCGCCGCCTTTTCCATTTCGGCTTTTTCGGCTTTCATGGCCGCGTTTTCCTGCTTCAGCTTGGAAAGCCGCTGAACGTATGCCGCTAGTGTGCCCTCATAGCTTTCAGCCGCTACCATGTAGGTTTGTTTAGGCACACCGCCCAATCGGTAAATTAACCAGTTTTTCATTTCTCATTTCCTTTTGTTGCGCCATTCTTCGAATTTCTCGCGCCGTTTTTGGATCACGATTTCATCGGCAGGCTGAAAACCTTTTCCGCCGCTCCAGTAATCGCCCTTGTCGCACTGATAGCCTCCGAAGTAGAAGCTCGCCCGTTACTCAGGCGTTTGCGATTTCTCGCACCTTGCAAACCCTCTCATCGGCGTGTTTGCCTCTGTCTTGAAGTCTGCGTGTTTGCAGTAGAAGCAGGTTTCACGCACGGTAACTATCCCAGTCAAACGGTATCAACTTGCCGCCACCATCTCTCAATCGGTCTCTGATACGGGCATCAACGTTTTCACGGAAATCTTTAGCCGATAAGTTAGTCAACACCAGCGTTGGCATAAGCCGCTCATATCGACCGTTGATGACCGAAAACAAAATCCGACCATCCGTTTCAGACAGGTTTCCCGCGCCAAATTCATCAAGCACCAGCAATTCAGGTTTTACAAAAGTTCCAACAGCCTCTTTCTCGCTTCCGCCGTTGAAACTGTCTTTTACGGTCTGCAACATATCGCCGACAGTGATCACCACTGCACTGCGCCCCGATTCGATCACCTTGTGAGCAATGCCACAGGCCAAATGATTTTTCCCGGTGCCACGCTTGCCTGAAAAAATCATGTTCCTGCCAGTCTGCAAAACATCCTCGAAGTTTTCCGCATAGTCGGCGGCGGCAGATTTTGCCCTTGCCATTCCCGGCACCGCATCATCGACGGCATAATTTTCAATTCGGCAGTTTTTAAACCGTTCTGCTATGCCGGAGCGCCCAATGCGTTTTGACAATTCATCTTGCTTTAACTCACTAACAAGGCGTTCGGCATATTCAACAGCTTCTTTTGCCGCTTTCAGCTTTCCGCAAATCGGGCAATCAGTCCAAACGTTACGAAAAACACTTTTCGCCAAATACTCGCCATGTTCCGTGCATCTGCGTGTCTCCGTTTTGGCGTTGCCATAGTTTTTTAAAAAATCGGCGGTACTTTTCAAAGCCATATCCACCCCCTTAGAAATCTGTTGTCGGCTGATCGCCGTATTCTTTGCCGTCCAGTACATCAGCCGTCATGTTGTGGGTTAAGCCACCATTTCCGCCGGACTGTTTGCCAAAGGTTTTATTCCTGACCCAATCAGCGCGAAAACTTCCCCAGCCGTTGCCAATGGAAAAAACAACTGCCTGAAATGCCGTCATGCCAACTTTTTGAGCCTCACTTGCAATCAGGCGCATAGCCGTCTCAGTCAGTGGCTGGCGTTTTGCTTTTCGGATTGTCAAAAAGTCTTCAGCAATTTGCCCCTCGATTCCATGCTCTGCCAACAGTGCTAAATCGGCTTCATGCTTGGTCGGTTTTTTCGCTGTTTTTTCGTGCGCTGTATTAATATCTACGTTAGTAGATATTTGTTTTTTGTATTTTGTATTTATGTGACCCCCCTTTTTTGGGGGTGGTCCTACCCCCATTTTAGGGGGTGGTGTTACCCCTTTTTTCGGGGGTACCCCGTTTTCAGGGGGTGCTCCATTTTCTGGGGGTGGTGTTACCCCTTTTTTCGGGTCTGAAATTAAAAAATATTCGTTTGGTAAACCGATTCTGCTTTGCTTGCCAATCAGCCCTAAATCGACCAGTTCGTTAATAGCTTTCTGAACCGTTTCTTCTTTCCTGATTCCGGTAAATTTTTGAATCTGAGAAATCGAAAGACTGTCATGTGTTTTCTGCCAGCCCCTTGTTTTCCGGACAATCAAGATGTAGCATTTAAGGGCGTTCCCGCTCATCTGCGACAGGTATTCATCGATAACCGAGTTTGCAATCTGAAAACTGTTTGGGATAAATCTATCAATTGTCATTCCCATTCCTCCTCTTCCATGTACCACGGCTCAAATCCTGATTCGGCTATCGAATAGTGAGTAATCGGATTCTTGCAATTTCCAACCTTGAATCGCGGTTTGTTGAAAACAAAACCGAGACTTTCCAAGTCAACGATTCGAGCGCATAACTGCGTAACTCCTAGCTCTTTATACGCAACTAACGACGTGATATTTCCGTTCGCGCGGATATAATCAATAATCCGCTTGCATTGCGTTTCCGTTTGGTCTATCATGTTCACTCCTTTTGTTGCAGGCCTCGTGCCTCAACCCCTGCCCCACGTTTCCGCGTGGGGCTTTCCTTTATCTGTCGCCCGTCTGTCCGGGCAGTCAACCGTCTTTCCGATTTGTCATAACTCCGTTACAATCGAGTTTCCACACAACAACCGACGGAGTAAAAAATGTCGTCCAACTTATCCTTCATACTTACCAAAGAACTTATCCGTAGCAGTTCTATCCGCTTAAGCGGCAATACAGCCAAAGGACAAGCCGAAGAATTGGCGGTATTCATCCAAACACTTCATCAAAAACTCGAAGAATCGGAGCTAAATACCGATGACGGCCATCTGATTGAGCTACTTTCCAAGTAATTCAAAGCCTTCTTTCAAACCCAGCGCGATTTTGTAAACCTCATCGCAGCCTTTGGCGGCGGCTTTCAGCATCGCTTTTTTAATCAGCCGTCTGTCTTTCTTCGACAGGCGGTTTTTATCTTGCTTCTTCATTTTTTTTCCTTTCTGCTAAAACTGTTTAATTCATTAAAAAATAGTTACTTATAAAAATAAATCAGGGCGAATTTCTTCTCGTTTAATCCCTGTCAATTCTTCTATTTTCTTTGCGTTTACAGCCGTTACCTTTGCACGACCATTCACATAACTACTGATAAGTTGCTTCGACACACCAAGCGAATCAGCCAATTTTTGCTGACTGCCAAGTATCGAAACCGCCTTTTTAACCGCTTCCATAGTCAAACTCCTTTTTACATAAGTATAAAAAAACAATACATAAAAGTCAAATATATTTATCCCTGCAAAGTCCAGTTTTTTTATACAATTTGTAAAGGAGTACGAAATGACTAAAGAACAAATAAACTTATCCGAATGGGTTTTGGCTGCTCGTGAATATGCGGGGCCTGAAATGACCCAAGAAAAATTAGCGGAATATCTTGGAAGAACGAAAGCAAATGTGTCAGCAATGGAAAACGGACGTTCAAAACCATCGTTTGAACAAATGATAGAGATACACAGGGTTACAGGATATCCATTGCCATATCAGCAAAGCGCAGGCAGAGACCTGATAAATGGCAACCAAACAAACACCAGTTACACGCTGAATCAAAATTCTGCAAACAAGCCAACAAAAGAAGAGCTTGCCGACGCAGACAAGCACTTTTTAAAATCAATGCCGCTTTTGGATATTGATATCGCTGTTCGCCATCTGGCCAACCCTGATAAAGACAGGACGCAAATTCAGAGCAATGGGGACAGGGCGGCAACATTTATCCCACACTCAAGGCATACCATCGGCGTTCGCATGGCTGATGACGTGGAGTTTGCAGGGATAAAACGTGGCGACATTCTGATAGTGGAGCCGAATATCCCACCGAGAGATAAAGACTTGGTGCTTATTTGTATCGACAATACAGGCTACCTACGCGGCATGGTGGGCAGGTTGTCCATTGCGATTGATGGGACGCATACCATTATCTACGATGGCGGATCAGGCGTTCCGCTGCCTGATGGCGCGCTTATTGCCGGAGTAGTCGTAGAGGTTAAGCGCAGGCTGATTCCAACGGACATCTTATTAAGCCGACTTAACCCTGATTACAATATCCACCAATCAAAACAAAGATGATATGAGTGAGGCCGTCTGAAAACAGGCGGCCTTTCGTGCGTCTTACGGAGAACTATGATGAATGACATGATATGGGTTAAAATTAAAGGGAAAGAATATCATGGAGGCTTCCCGGCCTCTTTTGCTGACAGCTTGTGCGAAATGCAGCGCGGATTTTACAGAACAGCCGCCCTTGCCCTGCATGGCGAAGAGAATATAAAACGCCTGACAAACGCCGAGCTAGAGAAGTATGAGATAGTTTTTAGAGTTGAAGAGGGTTGCACGGAAATCAGCACAGATTTAGCTGATAAGGCGATAACTCTCGTAGAAGAAGCGCTTAAAACCATGCCGGCAGAGTATCAAGCAATACTAATAGGATTTATTTTCGCCTGTTATTTCGGGCATAAATCCTATGCATCACTGCAAAAAAGAAAAGAAGCAGAGGCTGAGATAGCTTCCAAGACGGAGATGATGAAGGCCATCGAATCAGTAGCTTCCAAAGGGTTTGATTCCGTGAAAGATATTGCGGAATCAATTAACCGAAATACCGAAACACTGAAAGATTCCGTCTTGAAAAACGCTTCAACCGCCGACCAAATCCAGCTTGCCGGAAACGTTTACACGCAAGCGGATATTCAAGAAGCAAACAAGCGCAACAAATCGGATCGCACCAGCACCATTTTGCACGGTCAATTCAGAATTGCCATCATCGACAACACTTATCCCGAACTGCTTAAATTAACCCTGTTGGACAAATCCGGCACGGAATATATCGCCAAGATAGACACGACAGACATGTTTGCCGAAGATGTAAATAAAATATGGGAAGCCGCCCAATCCGGGCAATTCAAAGAAATGCACATTAATGCCGTCTTGAAAAATGGCGTTTATGAAAAAGGATTCATTGAAAGCATTGAATTATAAGGATTTACGAAACGATTTTTCCAACTTCTTTTATCCAATTATTCGGGTATAATAGCCAAATCCGAGGAAGTTGTTCAATAACTCCCCTAGCTTTGCCACCTAATTAGTCAGAATTAGGTGGAATAACAAGGCTAGGGGCTTTCTTTTTGCCTGTTGATGGGGGTTAACCCCCTTTCGATAGGGGTTATACCGTTATTTACTTCACATTTGCCGCCTACATGGCGGTTTTTTGCGCCTGTATAAAATTAATTTCATTTAAAAACAATACAGTATAAAAATTAAACACCTTAAAGACTAAATATATTTGACTTTAAGTATAAAAAGATTATACTACACACATCGAAGCAAAACACAGCTCCAACGGTTCTTTAAAAATTTGAAAGCGTAGTAACCGCCCTTCAGGTAGGCGATAAGCCGATAGTAAGACATGGATAGGCATGGGGGAAATCGAACAAACGGTTACAGGTAGAGGCCGCCGAAAAGATAAAGGCCTAGCGAATGATACAGCCCCTGTAACAGGGGGCTTATTTAAGCGGTTGGAATCGACTGCTTAAATAAGCAAGGTCAAATTATCGGTAGATAGGGTGAGCAATGCCAAAACGAGGGCACAAGGCTTACTGCCTAGCAATACCACAGGCAAGCAAGGGCAACGGCACGGAGAAACATCAAGCCCCTTCCTCTACCGATACCGCAACAAAAGGAAAAAGGAAATGACTTATTACGAAACAAGCCGACCTGATTGGGGAATGGACGAAATGTACAGGCGTGAAGAATTGCGAGACGCAGAAATTGCAATTGAAGAACGTCAAGAAGATGACAACAGGAAGAATTTCAAATCATTCCACGCGCAAATCATGCAACACGTCATCAAGGAAGCATACGATTTTCGCCAATACGCAATCGAATTTGGCGACTTGGAATACTCGCAGAAAGATGGCGATTGGCAAACCTACTTGCTAGACGGTGCGGAATTTCTCGAATTGAGTAGCAATAAGTACGAAAACGAAGAAATTAAAGACGCGCTGATTTGGGCGGTTAAATCAAACAACCCTGATTTACGAGTAAGCAAAATCGACGAACTGGCAAACCAATGGAGGGGAGCGGCATGAAATACGCAATTCGTACAGTTTTAGCAGTTTCGGCCATCACGATTGCCGCTTGTAGCTTTTCCGGCAAAGCAGAGAAGCCGGTACAGCCGGAAACAATCAGCCAAGAAGCTCAAATTGAACAAACATACGAAGCCATGCCTGATGAAGTAAAGGTCATGGGCGATGCGGAGATTAAGCCATGCACATTTTAACAGCCTGTTATATAGCCAAGCCAAAAGGCCATGACCATATCCATAAGCATTGCGGCGCACGAATGAGAAACGAAAACGGCGTTTGGCACGTTTGGCAAGACGTTGAGACATTTGCCCGAAACACTCACGCGCTGATTCTCAAGAAGAACGCAGGGCGCAAAAAAAATCAACGAGAAAACATTTAAGACGAAAGCAGCGGCTGAAAAGTATTTCAACAAACTATTAGGAAGTTAAAAATGACACACCCAGCACAAAAAAACGCAATGGCAATTAAACAATTTTTCGACAGCGACGCAGCCAAACGAAAAATGCAAGAACTAATTGGCAAAAACTTTGCAAGTTTCGCAACATCTGCAATGCAGATTGTCAACTCAAATAGCATGTTACAAAACGCAACGCCAAAATCAGTGTTTAACGCAGCCTGCATGGCTGCAACGCTGAATCTTCCAATCAATAACAGCTTAGGCTTTGCGTACATCGTCCCCTTTCAAAACCGAAAAGAGAACGTAACAGAAGCTCAGTTTCAGCTTGGTTACAAAGGCTTCATCCAGCTTGCACAGCGAAGCGGACAGTTTAAACGAATCAACGCCTGCCCTGTTTACGACACGGACGCTGAAGAAGATGTTTACCAACGCTTGACCTCACTCATTCCGCGCAAACCAAGCGGTCAAATTATCGGCTACATCGCCTATTTCCAGCTTTTGAACGGCTATGAGGCGAATCTGACAATGACGATGGAAGAACTGGAAGCACACGCCAAACGATACAGCCAAACATACAAGCGCGGGTTTGGCGTATGGGCTGACAACTTCGAGGCTATGGCGAAGAAAACAGTTATCAAGCTATTACTTTCCCAGCAAGCACCGCTGTCAATCGAAATGCAAAAGGCGGTTTTAGCCGACCAAGCAATCGTAAAAGACGTTGAGGCCGAAGAGTTTGAATACATCGATAACCAACCCATGCCGGTAGAAACACCCAAAATGGCGGTTTCCGATGAAATGTTTGAGCAACTCAAAGAAAACATCAGCACCGGCGATATTGATATTCAGACTGTCTTAGACGGTTACGACTTGTCGGAAGAGCAGAAAGCGGAATTGGATAAATTATGAAAATCAGATGTTCATCAATCCACAAAATCATCGGCGAACCAAAAAGCAAAGCCGAGAAAGAAGCCAACGGATTGACACAGCCAGCCAAGTCTTACGTTATCGAACGCCTGAAAAACGAATATTCAGGCTTCGAGAGCTTCACAGGCAGCAAGGAAACCGAAAAAGGGTTATTACTCGAAGATGAAGCAATCCGTTGCAGCGGCTTGATTCGTGGCTTGATGTACAAAAAAAACACCGAACGGCGGGTCAATGATTGGATTACAGGCGAATGTGATATTTACGATCCGAAGCGTAAAACAATCATTGACACAAAATGCTCATGGGACATTGGGACACATCCATTCTTCAAAGAAGAAGCTGAAGCCAAAGCAGAAAAGGCAGGCTATGGCTGGCAAATGCAAGGCTACATGTGGCTTTTCGATTGTGAAAAGGCTGATATTGATTTTTGGATTTTCCCAACGCCTGAAGAGCTTTTAAAGCCTTATGACGATGTAGCCAATTTGGTTGAAGCGGTTGAGCGTCTGCCGTTTGAAAAACGACTGACAACAATAACAGTGTACCGTGACGAAAACGCAATCAACCAAATCAAGCGAAAAGCAGAAGCGTGCTTTGAGTATGCCGAGAAATTAAAACAGGAATTTGAGAAAGGTAAACAATGCTGAACAAAGTAATCCTCATTGGCCGCTTAGGTCGTGACCCTGAAGTGCGTTATATGCCGAACGGCGAAGCTGTCTGTAACTTTTCCGTAGCCACTAGCGAAAGCTGGAAAGACAGCAACGGACAGAAACAGGAGCGTACCGAATGGCACAACATCACCATGTACCGCAAACTGGCAGAGATTGCCGGACAATACCTGAAGAAAAGCAGCCAAGTGTATTTGGAAGGGGAAATCCAAAGCCGTAAATATCAAGGCAAAGACGGTATCGAGCGCACGGCTTACGAGATTATCGCCAACGAAATGAAGATGTTAGGCGGTAATAGCAAAGCAACGCAGGAACAGCCGAAACAAGCACCGGCCGCGCCTGTTGAAGATATTGATGATGACGTGCCATTTTAAGGAATAAAAAAATGACTCATAAATTTAAATTCGGCGACCGTGTAATTGATAAGACTTTATGGCTGGGTGAATGTGTTGTTATCAACGCTTCTGAAAAATCAGTTTATATCATGAATGAGCGAGGGGACTATAACGTAGTAGCACGTCCTGAATCACTAGAGTTAATCCAACACCCTGACACGATTCGCCTTGATTGGCTAGCGGAAAATGATTGTGCGTTAACCAAAAAGCTTTGCGACGAAGATGGCGATATTCTCGGAATCCCAAATGCCGTTATCCAAAAGCAAGAAGACCATTTTGAGGTATTGGCCGCCACAAGTAACGACATCCGTGAAGCCATAGATGTTGCTATGGCACACATCAAAAGCAAACGATAACAACCACAGGCAGACGGCCTAAAACGTCCGAGCCGTTGAGAGGACGGCTTCAACATGAAAGGAAAACCAATGACCCCTATTCTTATTTTAAAAATCACAATTTGCCTGATTTGGGCTTTGATGATTCTGAATGTAGCCCTTTATCTGTACTTAGTGCTGATTAAAAAGCACAACGCGCGTGAAGAGTCGAGCGTTCTCAATCCGTTGCGCGATTGCCTTATCTGCTTTGGCTTTATGTGCCTTTTGGTATTAACGCACGCCCTGCTGTTTATGGAAATCACGATTAAATAGAGGTTGATATGAAAGCAAGTGAAATGTTAGCCGCCAAGAAAGCGGCGAAGAAAGAACAAGCCGTCAAGAAATATGCACGAGACAACATCGGCAACCAACGCGCCGACCGCAACAAACTGGCAAATATTGCTGTAATCCAAACGCAAAACAAGCTGTCATTGCGAAGCGGCGCGCCTCAAGACTTAGATAGCAAATTGACCGAAAACATTAAAAATCTCATGCACTATCAGGCGTTGGTTTACGACAACGACCGAACCAGCATAACGGTTTTTGAGAAACTTTGTCCGTGCTATGCGTGTTGTCGCTTGTATCTACTCAGACAGCGACTTGAGCAAGACAACCAACGAAGCACAAGCGGCGATTGAGCAGTTGCAAGAATCAGACGACCTATCGCCGAATCAACGCCGTGAGATTTTAAAGCCTGTTCTTCGCTTGACCGAATATCAGGAAGCATACGGCGAAATTATCCCAGAGCGTACCGTTTCAGAAATCGGCTTGTATTGTGCAAGCGTACAAATCGCACTGTACACCGCAAGCCTATACACGCGCCCGAAACGCTACATTCAGGCGTTATTCGACATCATCAACGGCGAATCCTTGCGAGCCATCGCCAAGAAGATAAACGAAAAAGAAACCGTATTGCGCGAAGAGGTATTAAATGCCGCTTGGCACTTCTTCCGCGTGGCGGAGTGTAACAGTGCCGTTCAGCCAGTGAACAGTATCCCCGAATTGAGACAAGACGGCTACAAGATACTGGCAGACTTTGACCGCCTGAAAGATTTTATTCAGACGGACATGCAAAAAATCCTGATTCCGTTTGAGCAAAACACAGGAATCAGCCTGATTAATTACAACCAATTCCGCAAAGACTTGGTACAAGCGGAAATTATATAAAGAGACAATCATAAATGATCGCGAAAATACTTGACCCATGTTGTGGAAGCAAAATGATGTATTTTGACAAACAAGACCAGCGAGTTTTGTTTGGAGATATTAGACAAG
>ERZ772952.20-NODE-20-length-38941-cov-6.11904_pt1 | contig 38941 bp, 52 predicted proteins | sample MGYA00580686_ERZ772952 | MGnify/ENA primary metagenome ERZ772952 (study PRJEB29015, sample SAMEA2738074) | human oral metagenome | biome: human oral; feature: human-associated habitat; material: saliva | place: China | collected 2213 ... | reverse complement strand
CAGTCGGTTGCATATAAGCCTTAACCCCTGTCGGAACCAATACAATCTCTCCTGGCGCAATAACTGTACGCACAGCAACCTTTAAGTCGTAACCAGCCGCATGCGTCGTCTCACGCTTGGGCAATAAATTTTCATCTGTAAAAGTAGAAACCAATTCAAAACCACGAATTTTCATCATCTTCTCTTTTCTATTATCATTTATTCTAGATTATTCTATCTTATTTATTCGGAAAAAGCACGAAAAAAAGAGCACACAACAGTTATAGGCAATACGATAATTTACACTGTTTCACAATCCGTTGAAATTTAGAGCTTTAAAGCGAGAGCAAAGTTGACTTTTTACATCATTTTACAGAGATTTACGACACTTTTGCCCCTTTTTTGCCCCTTATAAAACAAAAAAACCGCAAGCCTGAGCCTGCGGTTAGTGTAATCTAATTTGAAAGTCTTTCTGTTTTTATTTTGTGGTGATCAAGCCGTTTGGCTCGATAGTAAACTCTGGCTTATCTGCCATGCTACCATCTGGTTTGAGGTAGTACCAACCGTTGCCTGATTTGATGAATTGATTTGATTTCATGTCGCCATTTTTTTCATCAAGGTAGTACCATGTTTCACGGTATTTCACCCATCCTTTTGCCATACGACCGTCTGCCTTGAAATAATACCAGTAATTACCGATGTACATCCATCCTGTAACCATCGCGCCACGCTTATCAAGATAGAACCAGTCTTTACCATCATTAAACCATCGATTAATTAAGCAATAGCCACGTTCATTAAAGTAGAACCATTCATTGTTGATTTTACCCCAAGAATTAGTTGGATAAGAGCCATCTGACTCCTCCCACCACCAGCCAGTTTCATTACGTTTCCAGCCAGCTTCAGATAGGCCACCTTCGATGTCTTTCTTGAATTTCTCACGGCTGATGCCCCATTTTGCAAGATAAGGATACGGATCAACGTGGTCAGAGTAGTTTCGTGGCTGGTTATACGTACAGTATTGGTGCGTCTTAATTCCAGCCAAACTATCAGAATCCAACGTTTTCGGAATTCCTGCTTCATCAGCAAGGTTGCGCAGTAGTTCAACATAGAGCTTGTAATCGCGCATGAACTCTTCCTTAGTTGAATGGCTCTCAATCAATTCAACCTGGCCGTAGCCCTCTACGTTCCAACCACCTCCTACATCGTAGGCTCCCATGTCTGTGTACCAGGTTTGCATCACGCGACCGTTACCGACCACATGCGAGAAAAATCCTGAATCAACAGGTCGTCGCATGTGGTAGTCTGCTTCATTTTGGGCAGTTGAATTTGGATTACCCGTTGAATGGGCGTGAATCTGACGATAGGGTTGTTCTCCAACTTGCGGTAAGTCAGTTCTTAGTCTACTTGTATCAATATCCATTATTGTTCTCCTTTCCAAGCATCATTCATTTCTTTAACCGATGCCTCGATAAATGTATCAAGCTCACGATCAGTCATGCTGATACCATACTTGGTAAGTTCAGCACGGATTTTAGTTCGCGCTTGTTCCAGCTTCTCTTCACCTTTGAAGCCAGTTTGAGCAGCTACCTGCTCAACTGCATTGACTGCATTCTTAGCAAGGATTTCAACAATTTTGATTGTCTTTTCACCGCCTTTTTTAATCAAAAAATCCTTAATCGATTTGACTGCGATACCTGCCAAAATGGTCAAGATTCCAGTAGCTGAAGCGATAATAATTTCAGTAATTTGTTGCATGTGTTATTCTCCTTTTTCGATTTCTTCCATGCGGTCGTTCATGCGGACCATTTCTTTTTGAATGTCTCCGACCGTGTGAGTGATTGTGGTTAATTCTGTAGTAGTCTTTTCCAGGTGAGTCATCAAACGTTCTTCTCGTCTGTTAGAGTCAGCCTTTGATTGCTCATGCAAATCCATAATTTTCTTTTCACGCTTGTCCGAAGTCTTGATAAGATATCGAATGATGATAAAGAAAAGTAAGATAAATAAAATCGCCCAAGCAACTTGGCTTTGAGCGATTTTTTCAGCTTCTTCAATCGGCATATAACCTCCTTTTACTCAATACGTGGCATAACAACCGTAAGAATGCCCTTCTGTAGCATCTCAGCAAGAGGTTGCTCTTTCCAGGTGTACCCTTCAGATGGTTGCATCTGGAATTTCAGGATTGTGGGTGTTTCCTTTGGCCATTTCGGATTTGTATCGTATGGGTAAGGCATTGATACGATATCGTCATTCCCATAACGACGGTCTTTCACAAGCGGCTTGATGAACTGAGCAACCTTGCTATAAGTGTTCGTGGGCATGCCTCCGTTTTGAGAAATAGCCAGAGCGATCAGAACCTCAGTGATAGATGATACCGTGTCAAGATTTTCCTTATTCTCTACGGCCGCTTGCTCTACCTTAGTTGCCATTTCCTTATTTTGCTTGAGTTGCGCATCCACCTGGCTGAATTTCTCATTTTCAGCACGGTTTGGAAAATTCTCTTGATAAAGAGCTTCCAGGGCGAGCTCGAAAAGCTCAGTGTTAGACAAGCTGATTTTATCAGCTGGTAAGAGAATTGGTACGATAGCACCATCTGCATTGACTAGCGTGACCTTGGTTGCTGATGCAACACCACTTGCATCAAATTCCTGTGATTTTGAGCCATATTCTAGTTTCATATTTCCTCCTTAAATTTTGAATGATATGTTATCAAAGTTGAGCCATGTAGCATCAACATTAGATTTGACTACTATGTTTCCGTTTGTGTAAACACCTAAAACTGCTACTATATAACTATTATTGAGAGCTGATACATATAGAGATTGAGATGGCCTGAATCCGACCGGCAAAGTACCTATCACTGTCTCATTAGCCGTTTTCCCTTTATTAGCTGAACCTCTAAAATAGACCACACCGTCAAACGTTTTTGAAAATTGAACATTATTGTACTGCTGATGATGTGCCCAACCGTTTTGCAGAGGCAAATTTTGCCAGGCTGTGGCCGATAAGTCGCTGACTATAGCGTATTCAACCCAAGGTGTCCAATTACCATTATGTCTCGTCCGAGTGAACATCCTGCCTGATTTTTTTTGAATGGCATTCTGGCATAGGTATTCGTCAAACTCAGAATAAACTGCTACATAATATTCTTTTAATCCAGATGAAATTTCCGGTCCATTTTGGGGAATGTTACAAGAGAAAAATTCATTTCTTAGCTTAGTGTTCAGGTCTACTGTTCCAGGTTTGTTATAAGTAGAGCGTCCGTCATTACTTGTCAGCTGATACTGCTGAATAGGTTTATTTCTAGCATAGATATCTCCTAAAACATCCAATGAACCGGGTTTCCCAAATTCTGCAACCTTACCGATGCCTACACGTCCGTTCTTATCATAGGACATTACTACGCTTTCAGTTGCAACAGTAGCTGAAAATTCTACGCTTGTAAACTTGTCCTCAAGCTTACCAATAATCACAAAGGATTTATTCGATGGATAATTCCCCGCCATATTAGCAGCTGAATTAGTCAATGTATGAACACTTGTAAAATTACCAGATGCACTCCCATTATCATCCGTGAAATTCTCATCACCTATCTGAGCAACTTTGAAAGTTAAGGATATTACATTCCTTTGCTTCCCTGACTGAATTATAGGAGCTATTCGGGCATTTCTTAACACTTGCAATGTATTTGGATTACCTCTAGTTCTAAGTGCGGAGAAGTTAAAGGAGGGGGCATAATACTCAATCACGTTGATAGTAATGTCTTTAGCATCTGATTGCTTACCCCGGCTATCGACAACATAAGCTCGAATGGTTGCCAAACCGCTAAAGTTCATGATACCAAAACTACCACCGTTTTTAGTTACGACCATTTTTTTATTAACAATTTCAGCTCGATATCCTGTAATAGTAGATCCATAGGCGCCAGACGCATTGTTGAAGTTTACTTGGATATCTGAAATGATTTGTAAAAAGTCATTTCCACTTAAAAGCCGTCTTGCGACCGTATTCATGTCAGTTAATGAAAGACCTGTGAAGGTAGGTTTTACACTGTCTGGGATTTTAAAGTGCCAGCCATTAGAGTACACATCGCTTCCAATTTGGGTAGACCCATTATATGTTCGAACACAGATGTCCATTAGTCCGGAACTAGATTTAGGTAAGTGTCGAGCAAGATCTAAAGACGGGGTAAAGGATACACTTGTCCCATGGTTCTTCCCTAGGTCAATCCATTCGCTTCCAAAAACTCTATACCAGACTTGATGAGTAAATGAGTTAACTTTTCGATTGAATATAACGGTATGAAGTGAGCCTAAATTTCTATTTCCCTCTAGGCTAGAAATTTGGGAAGACCTAGGAATTTTGTCGAATGTATAATTCGTTGAAATTGTGATGTTGCCGTGAATTCCGTTGTTAGCGTCAAAAGATGCCCAGACAGACATAGTCTTTGTTCCGTCACTGTTGTGAGGAATAGTAGCTTCACCAGACGCGAGAGTCGTTTCTTGCCCCTCTGTCTCGAAACTTAAATTGCTCTTATATACACTTGAACCATTTAACCATACAGATAGAACACTTCCATTTTCTGCGTTCCAAGTGCGGTAACCTCCATCTCGGTCTACGGTAGCTCTCCAACTAACTCTAGATGAGTTGTTAGCAATGTCCTGACTAACTTGTTCAATATAAATATTCAAGTGCAATGGGCCACTAGAATTGATAAATTTAGTCATTTTCCTCTTATTAACCTCCTACATACCGAACAATATTCACATCTTTGTCAAGATAATATTGTTCTGTTCTAAATCTTCCGATTTGAATTGACGCGGTAAAAATACCGTTGTCAATATGGATTACACCTTGAGAAATATACATTACTTCCTTACCTGCAGAAAACATGGAAATCCTATCATGACTGACCTTTATTGATGAACTAGCATCGTTCTTTCCAATAATTAATCCCTCATTTGAAGCACTCATATAGGTATCAATAAACTTTTTCAGCTCTTTCAAGCCACCAAATTCTATTGTTAAAAACTCAATTCTCCTGCCTGCTTCGATTAAATCAGATTCAGATTTTTTTTGGCTGTCTGCATTTGATTTTACCAAAGCATTATAGGCTTTTTCTAAATCACTGAACTGATCCATTGTCGCTTTAGCTTTTAGCTCAACGTCATGAAGTTGAGCTTTCTCAGCTAGCGCATTTAATTGCTCATTAGTCAATTTATAGTCAGCTTTAGAATCAAGCTGTTTTTGAGTTTCTGACCAGTGAGGCTGCCAGCTCGTCATTGGTATGGCTCCAACTGTTAAAACGGCCCAGTCAGCATTACCAATCCCTTCTAGTTCTCCGGTAAAAAATGAAACAGTATCGCCAGCGTTAAGATTTTTATTAGATGTAAAAGTAGCGCTCCAAACATCCAACTCAAAGCTATATGATAGCTTTATCCACTGCCAATTATCACTAGGGTTTTCACGAATTCCAAAAATAAGTGTACTGTTATCACTCCTCCACCATCTGGCGCTTAAAGTGTACTGTTTGCCTGCCTTTAAGGGTTCAGCCAAGACGAAATCTTGCCGATGCTTATTTCTCCACCCAGCGTTTGAATCAAGTAAAATGTTACCTGATTGCTCTGTCGTCCCAAATAAAGCTGTCCAATTGTATTGTGTAGGGTCTTGACTGTGAGCTGCAGTAAAGTCTGTCAGAGTACCTATATAGCGCTTGTTGCTACTGTCAGAGGTGCTAAATCCATCACGTCCATCTGCAGAGTTAGCCCAGGCTCTATGCAAGTATGAAGCGCGTCCATCAGCTCCAGTTTTCCCTGGGATACCTTGGTCGCCTTTCGGTCCTTGCAAACCTTGGATACCAGGCACCCCCTGTTGACCACGTTCCCCTTGAGGTCCAGGAGTCAGTTCAATTTTTTTTAGATCTTCTTTCGTCGCTACATCTTGAGCGTTGATAGTGAGCTTATCAATGTTCATCACAACTTTGCCATCACGGACGGAAACAATCTCTTGCAAACCATTCATGATTCGCAAACGTGCTAAATCCAGATCTCCAGCAGTTATATTTTTGGCATTTAACGTAATGTAATTACCAATTGCTGCAGAAACTTTTTTTGCTATCAGTTCATCAGTGGTTATCGTATTGACAATTTCTCCGACATTAGCGCTGTCTGCCTTTTTAACCCATGAACCTTCTACATGTTCCCACATTTCAACATAGCCACCATTAGGTTTAAACCATATATCTCCATTTTTTGGTTTTGTAGGGCTTGCTGTATCAAGGTACATGCTACCTTGTTTAGTGATAAGTTCGTCCAAATACTCAATTTGACGTTGCACAGCTCCCTTATATTTATATGTACCTTGTGCAACTCCAGCAGCATTTCCGCTACTATGGGCAGATAAACCACCATCAAACGAAAGTTTGTAGGACAGCATTGGAATGTTAAAATAGATATTTTCATCCCAGTGTACTTTAACCCAGTCACCAGCTTCCATAGCCATATCGCCTCGCCATGAGAGCGTATATGGATAAAAATTAAAATCACGGTATTCGTTGAAGATGCGATCCAGAATTTCTTGTGTAACCCATGGATTTTTTAACTTCATAATATTACCTGTGGACAATCCTGATTTATACACAACCTTATCAGCAGACTTACACTCAATACCTTTCAACCTGTAAGGTATCTCATCACGTTCTAATCCTCCAGGCTTATACATATCTTTTGTGATATGCCTTGATATTGTCTTTAGCTTGATAAAGTCAAGCTTCCCATTACGATTAAATCTAACAAAGCTTCCTGATAATTGCGCCAAGTAAACTAAGGCCTCACGATAACTTGTTTTTTCTAGTTTCTTCGCAACTTGATCATTTACTAATTGGATATTAGCATCTGTCGTAATACCTGTCAGTCTCACGATTTCTGCTAAAATATCCCTTGTATAAGCTGGATAAGTAAGCTGACTATCATAAGCACCAGACAATCTAACAAACTCATCCTGTAACTTAATTTTTGTCTTTTTATCATTACGATTTAGCTTGACTTCGGTGACAAAAAACTTGCCAAGTGGGACGGTTTTACCCGCAATAGCTACCGACATTGTTGCCGGCATCATTTCTTGCAGACCTTCAATAATCTCTTTAATTTCAATTTCTAGACTATTGATGTACCCACCACCAATTGTAAAATCATTACTATTACCGATGGAACTGTCGTAAGTAGCTGATGCAATTTTGGTTTTTGTGTATCTCTTACCATTTAAGTCAAAGTTAGCCTCAAACACACGCAGATGGTTCTCTATTGCTTTGATATAATCTGATGTTACTTCTAGCATAATTCCTCCTACTGCTCGATAATAGATACAGATAAGCCGTTGTAATAGGTCACACCGTCACTCAGACGCCCCATTACTGTCTCTGTGATAGTTCCGCGATAACCAGTGATAGACTGTCCTAAAATGTTTGCAGTAAAAAATCCGGCTACCAATTTAGACTTGATAAGATTTCTTTCTGCTTCCGTGATAATTCCCCATTTGATGGAGAATGTACGTTTTTCTGCAATGACGTCACCCGTCATCAATCCACTAGCACTACGACCCGTAGAAGATGACCAGATAATCTCATTATTGATGCTGATTTCAACTGGAGAAGCAAGAGCTACTCCACCTACTGATATTTCACTCATGCATACCTCCTAAATCATGAGGGGGGATTCCCCTGTTTTAATTGCAATTTCATTGATTTTATCTACAATCTTCTTGGTGATTTTATCACCATCAATTGTCAAATCAAGAGCACGAACCGCTTGTAACAACTGTGTCAGTAAGGCTAGAACTTCTGGTCCACCGCCATTATTTGACAATTCCGCTGCACGACGTGCCATTTCAAGCATTTTATTTTCCGGAGCAACAATCTCACCGTAATGCTTGTTATCACCAATCATGGCAATTTGTGGTGTATTGGCCTTAACAAAGCCACCTTGAGCAAGTCGAGGTAGTCCAATGTAACTAAATCCACCGATATTTACACCAGGTAATTTATTAATCACGCTAATAGCGCCATTGAGTAAGCTGATACCACTATTGATTGTGCTTTCTACCGTGCCAAGCACCCCGTTAATAACGCTACGTACAGCACCGCCAATGGCACTTCCAACCATGGTTCCAACGTGAGTAAACGTTGAGCGTATTTGCCCCCAAAGTCCGCTAAAGAACCCGATAATGCCAGAAAATGCATTCTTGACATTGTTATATGCTTCGCGGAATTTTGAAGAAAACCACCCTGGTATACTAGCAAGAGCAGATTGGATATTACTCCACTTCCCTGCAAACCAACTTGCAATAGGATTGAAGATACCTGTCAAACCTGTCCACGCGTTGCGGAACTTGTCTTTGAACCAATCAGGAATAGAAGCAAGATTGCTTTTTAACTCATTGTAGCGTTGAGAGAACCAAGAACCAATACCGGTAAAGATAGCAACAATGGCATCCCAAGCTTGTTTAAACTTATCTTTGAACCATTGAACAACAGGTGCAAAAATGGTCTTAACAGATTCCCACCAACGGGTGAACTCTGCAATCATCGAATCGATGTCAATTCCAAGTGCGGCCAATAGAGATTTGATAATACCAGAAAATAGATTTTTAATTCCGTTCCAAGCTTTATCCCAATCCCCTGTAAAAACACCCGTTACAAAATCAATCAAACCAGATAGAGCTTGAGCGAGGCCACCGATAATATCAGAGAGTTGTGCAATAGCATTGATCAACGATGTACCGACAACTTCTACTAATCCACTAAGAATCTCCATAAATTTTGTGACATCTACATTCAAAACAAAGTCTTCCCAAGCTGCTTTGAAAAAATCAAAAAAACTACCTAGAAGCATAGAGAGATTATCAATAGCTGGTTTTACATGAGCGTCATAAACTTCCGAAAACATTTTGCCCAATTTTGATAGAACTGGATTGAGGTAAGTATTCCACCCATCCAAAAAGCTTTTCATCAACTGACCAAAACCACTTGTCAAAGAGTCAATAAATGGTTTTGCTTTGTCATCGTACACACGTTTCAACGCATCACCAACATCATCTACCAGTGATTCTAAACTTTCAAAAACAGGAGCGATGCCATCTAATAATCCTGTCCAGGCTTTTACTAACTGTGGAACATTCGGAACTATTGCTTTTTCAATTCCTTTAGCAAAATCTCCTGCTATCTTACTGCCTAATTCGATTACTGTGCTACCAGCACTTAAAAACGCAGATACAATCGCACTGCCAATTCTAACAGCGCCAGAAGATGTGATGACATCGTAAAAACCATTTGAGAAAGCTTGAACGATATTACCAGCAACCTCAGCTACGTCCCCTATATTGGTAAATAGAGACACAAGAGCGCTCTTAATACGCTCTTTTTGGCGTTCTAAGCCATTAGCTATACTTTCAGCTATAAAGACTCCTATCCCTAGAGCAACAGTCCCTATCGATCCAGTAAACTGCCCTAGAGCATAAGCTATCTTATCAAGCATAGTTTGAAAAGAAGCAACAACTTTTGGATCTGTAAAAATCTCTTGAAGTACTTCGCCAATTCGTTTTAAAGCACTCTGAAGGCGTTCAACACCATCGAATCTAAATGAAGCGTTGAAACCATTCTGGAACAATTTGACGAGTTCAAGCAATCTTTTAAATAATCCATCAAAAAGACCGTCTAATTGATTCCCACCTTCAGCAATTTTCCCCATATCTACTTCAGCGCCTTTAGGTGTTCCACCACCTCCGCCGCCTGAACCACCAGGACTGCCTCCGGAATCTCCACCACCATCTCCGCTATCGGATGAGTCAGATAGTTTATTGACTTGGTCAAATCCCATGAGAGATTTCATTTCTTGGGCAGCTTTCTTGGCTGCTTTACCAGCTCCATCCGCTGCCTTTCCAGCTCCTTTTGCGGCTTTTCCTAAGTTGCCAGCTCCTCCTGCTGCACCATCAGAAGCCTCTCCTAAATTACCAACTGCATCAGCTGTTTCTTGGATACCGGAGCCTTTCATAGACTTCTTGCCAGTAAATAGTTCTGTCAATGCTTTAAAAGCATTACCTACTGTCAGCAATTTGCTGAGCAAAAAGTTAATGACTTTGATAACTGGGGTAAAAATATTAATCAAGCCAACCCCGACGCTTGCCATAAAGCTTTCGAACTGTAGCTTCATAATCCTAACTTGGTTAGCCCAACTATCGGATGTCCTAGCGAAGTCGCCACTAGCCAGTGAAAGCTTGTCTGTTACAAATGCGAACCTCAAAGCAACTTTTTCAGCCTCAGACATTTCTTGTGTCGTCTTTCCAAATCCGTTAGCCATTGCATAGGCATCAAGTGCTGATTGAGTCATGACCACACCTAAATCTTTAAGTGTCTCTGTTTCACCAGTAAAGACTGATTTCAGCTTTGTGTAGGCTTCATCTTGACTAATGTTGTAAAAAGATGCCACATCGCCCGCTAAACTAGTTAAGGCTGTCGACATCTCGTAAGCTTTCTGTTCGTTAAAACCAAAAGCTTTCGTCATCGCACCGAATGTACCGGTGTATCGTTTTGCCATGGTCTCTGATAACCCAGAGGTATACATAGCTTGTTTTGCAAAGTCATCGACTTGCTTGCTCATGCGTGGGAAAGCAACGTCAACAACGTTTTGCACTTCATTGAGATCTGAGCCGAGCTTGATAGCTTGAGCTCCGAAATCAACAAGTTTCTTGATTGCAAATGCTCCTGCAAGCATCTTGGCAGCTTTCGTCGCCATCCCTTGCAAGCCACTCATCTGCCCTTTAAATTGTTTGTCGTTGACGACAAGGTCAAGACCAATCTGGCCAACTGTCTGTGCCAATAGCTATCACCTCCTACTTAGCCATCTCAACAAAGGCTTGTTTTAATTCTTCAAGAACTTGAGTCAGATCTTGTTCGGTTTTCTCTTTGGCAAGTCTCAATCTCCATTCGTTTCGAATGCGGTGCTGACCTTCTGAAAATACTTCTAGCATTTTAGGGTCATCTTCGCTTCGAATTTGGACGATTCGACCAAGCGGTGTTTCTCCGGACAAACCAGCTAAGAGAGCCTTGAACTCTTTCCACTTCATATTCTTAAATTCATTAGAGTATACAGATAAGCCATACTGTGTCCTAAGAGAACTGACGATTAAATCGAAATCCTCAAATAGGTCATAGTATGGCTCACTGTTCTCCCGCTTCTTCTTCTCCCATGACCAATGTCATCGCTGCTTCAATAACTGTAGTTAAATCAGCAAAATTCAAACGCATTTCATCAAGTGCTCTTCGACTATTTTCAGGGAAGATTAGCTCAAACATTTCCATCATTTTTTTTGCAGATGGAGTTCCTTCTTCATCACCGATAGTCTGCATCAGAGTCAGTACAGTTGTTGCATCTGTATTGACTTCAATTTCAGCATCTTTAATTTTCAATTTTGGATTTTCTTCAAAATTGAGTTTTTCTGTGATATCAATTACTTTTGACATTATTCAGTTTCCTTTTCTTCAGATAAAATATTGATCAGTATTTGACCAGTTCGATTTTCTTTGCTTGCCATAGCTTCGATTCGCTCTTTGGATTTACCGCTTAAATCAACGGTATCTCCAGCCTTATATTCGATACCTGTATCGATATCAATAAAAGCTATGGTTGCTGTTGCGTTGGTTTCTTCAGCTTCAACCATATTTCCTCCTTAAAAATAAAAAGAGGGTCGAAACCCTCTAAATTAACCTGCTGGCACCACTTCTGGTTTACCATTTGACATGACATCAAATGACAATGGTGCAACACCAGTTGAATCCCCCGAAATAAAGTCCTTAAGATTGATAACCGCGTCTTTAAATTTGATTTTTGTTCCATCTGGGAAAGTCCATTGAAAGTCCGCTTCAGAATCGCGACCATTTTTAAACGCAAGACCTGCGATGTAGTCGTTACCTGCATCACCTACATTTCGTTTACCAGAAACAGAAATTGTAACTGACTTCGCAGTCATCAAACGACGTGTCCAACCTTTTTGGTCAAATGGTTTCCATTCTTCAACACCATTGTCAAATGATACTGAGAATGATTCCATGTCTGCAATATCAACAAGTGATTCAACTCCTGCAGTTCCTTTATTTACTTGGAACTGGTTTTCATATACGGGGAATACCCCAGTTTTTTGAGCCATTAGTTGCCCTCTCTTTCTCTTTCGTAATATAAATCAAGCTCGATAACACGCTCATACACGTTATTATCATCTGTTCCTACGTCCACAGGCTCGTTCTGTAATAAGGCAATCATCTTAATAGGTGTTCCACCGATAACAACCGATTCAGCCTCAAATAGACGATTGTAGAGGTACTGAGCACGCTTCTCAGTCTCATTCGCATTCTTGTTCCAGTGAATTAAGATGCTGATTGATTTGACATCATAGCTTGCCAATGATCTGCCTCCGATTGCTACCCGAGGACCATCGATTGTCTTTCGTTGGTAAATTCCTATACTGTTTTCTTGCTTGTTATCGATCTTACCAATGTAGTAGTTGTTAGCTGCATTAAATGTTTTAATCCAGTCACGGACTTCAGCTAATGTAATCATGCTTAAACCCCCGTGATTTGTTTGTAAAGTTGCCCGTAGGCTTGTTTTATTTTGTGTGACTTCTTGCCACCATCAGCCCAATCCTCAAACCACTTTCCTTTTGCATGAGGATTTTCTTTCGTCTGGAATTGATATTCAGGATGAAAGTACAATCGTCTTGCGTAAGGAGTGGAATGTACCAGGCTTACTACACCTTGGGATGAACGTGAGTAGTCTGGAGCCATTGCTTCACCTTGCAACACACCTTTATCAAATGGTACGACTTGTGCCTGCACAACTTCTGTATGCAGGTATTCAGCAGTCTGTTCCAGTGCTATGATTTGAGCCCTTTCCAGTTTGCGGATAGTGCCAAAATCTAGCTTTACTGTAGAATTCACAAACATAGCATCACTCCAATCCGATGTAGGTATAGTTAACAGTCCCATCTGGATTTCTAGCTTTCCGGCTGTCCACAATCCTCCTGACAATACCAAATACAATTGCAGTCCCACCGCTCAATGTAGGCAAATACGGTGCAATATCACCAACGAAATAAGCTGACCCAGTAATTTGGACCAGCTTCTTCTGTTCGGTTAGGACTGTTTTGACACCGTCCTGATAATTGCATTTTAGACTTTCTCTAAACGCCTCCAAAGGTTCGCCATCTTCAGAAACTCCCTCTTGGTTGACTGTGACTGTGATTGGCGTCTGACAAAATTGAGGTAAGACAAGGTGTGGAAATTTCATCAAATAACCCTCCTCGTCAATCCTGTTTGCTTCAAAAGTTCATAGGTTTTGCGATAAATAACAATACCTTGTTCTGTAGCAATATTCCAATTGGATCCAAATTGCATTGACACACCATTAATACTGTAGTTTGAAACCGTAGTAGCTATCAAATCAGCATTAACCTCCTCAAAATCAACAATCTGACAACAAGCCTTTCGGATAACTTCCTGCTGAAATGGCGTCAGATTGTCGAATCCAATGCCACGGATTCGGTTGAACGTAAGTATATCAATCTTGTCAGAAGCTGATTTAAGTTTGCTAGCCAGTTCTTCTGAATCAGCAGAAATCACACCAACAAACGTCTTTTTGTAATAATCTGGACTAGCATACATGACTGTTACTCCTTAGATTCTTTCAGCTTCTTGATCTCAGCATTAGCTTTCTTCAAGTCATCCAAAACTTTTTCGTACTCCTCTTTTGAAACCTTGTCGACAGATTCACCATATTTTAATTCACCATCTTCATAGATTTTAAAGCCACGACCAACAAAATCATTGATCGCTGACTCATCGATATCATAGACGCGAGCGCCTTTAATTGCTTTTAATACCATATGCTACACCATCCTTTCTTACGCTGTCGCGTTAATAAAGATACCAGCTGCTTTGTTCTTGATCAAGAATGCATCCATGTAGAAGCGAGATTGAAGCAAATAGTTATCAGCTGTACGTGAGTCATGCCCTGGTGTAAATACTTTGATGTAAGAGTATTTTTCACGAGCAACTTCACAAGATGGGTGGATTAAGATGAAGTTCATTTGTTTCGCTTCATCTGTTGCGACACAACCATTTGTAAAGTTGTATTGTGATTTCATGCGAGCTGATTGCACTTGTTTGATTTTAACATCATCAAGGCTATAGATAGAGCGTTTGACGTCGCCATTTGAACCATTCACTCCTAGCACACGTTGGATGTCTTTAGCCTGTTTGAAGAGCTTGTTGACAGCTGGAGTGACGTACAAAATGCGACCTTCAGATGGGACGCCTGCTTCGTCCATTTTTTCCATAGCGTCATCAAATTTTTGCAAGATATTTTCTGCAGTCAATGTTGTAGTGTCGATAGTAGCACCGTTAGCAGTATACTTACCTGCTTCTGTGTAGAGTTTTGAGAACACGTAGCAATCTTTTTCAGGAATACCTTGTTCAGTTTCCAGAGTATTTTGGACATTGGCAATAGAGACGACCAGGTTTGTTTCATCAACATCCATAGGATCAATTGCAAATTCGATGTCGCGATCATGTTCGAGTTTCTTTGGTTCCCAATCGTTTGAAATTGTTCCAGAATTAAAACCGATAGTTTGACGATTGTGGTCTTTGTAACCAGATACTGTGATGTTCGGCAACTTGATTGTTTGAGCGTTGATAAATTTCACTTGCGGATTTGAGTTAAACAAATCTACAGACGCAAGTTCTTTTGCATATTTTTGATGCAAAGCTTGTTCGAATTGTTCTGCGTAGTTATAAACTGTCATAATTTAATTCTCCTTTTTCTTAAAGACCAAACGCTGCAGCAATGGCATCAGTTTGGTTGGTTTGTTGTGTTTTACCGGTAGATCCGATTTGTTGAAACCCAGTTGATTCTTCTTTATTTGGCTTCAGTGCAGGAACGTCTTCCAAAACTTTTGCGACAATAGCTTTGAAATCTTCTGGTTTCGATTCAAGTGTGAGAGTTGATGTATCAGCCAATTTCATCACATAAGGTAGTACACCAACAGGCAATCCTTCCTCGATTGCTGCTAATTGTAGATTTCGCTCTAAATTAGCTTGCAATGCACTTGCTTGTGCCTGCGTTAACTGTTGCTGTAGTGATGTGACGTCTGGTGTTGCATCAGCTTTCTGCGACTTAAAAGCAGTAATAGCTTGAGCCATTTCTTCGCCACTCAATCCTTGCTGCTTAAAGTAATTTTTTAGCACGGTGTCTTCAGCAATTTTTTGCTTGCCTTCGACAATGCTAGCGATTTTGTCATAGTCAATCTCAGGAGTGCTAGCTGGTTGAGTTTGGCTTGACGTGTCTTGTCCACCTGCAGAGGCAGATCCAGTTCCTGTATCTGCATTATGGAAAAATAGTTTGCGTTTGAACATAGTGTTCTCCTTTCAGTTTTAAGGGTGTCTCCCTATTTCAGTTATTGTCACTGGTGTCTCCACGTAGTTTTCCGTCTTCGGACAAAAAGAAAACCGTACGGGATTCCATACGGTTAGAGTATAAGAAAAACCGCCTCGAATTCGACACGGTTTATAGCAATTTACAGTAATTTATTGTAATCTTTCTTACGTATAGTTACCTCCTGTTTTTGAGTACAAAAAAGCACCTTATCGGCGCTCTGTGATATTAACAATCGTAAAATACATACTTCTCACGTTGCAATCTACGTCTTTTCTCTTCTGAATCATAGCCATACTCATCTGCAAAATAATCGTATTGATCTTTGATACATTTATCTAGTTTTGCTTCAAAGATATCACTCTCTTCTTGTGGTCCATAGATAGCCGCTACAGGAAAAATCGGGGCTACTAAACGATATCCAAAGATGTCGCTGAATGTATCTGCTTTTTCTGCTACACGTAGATAGCTTTCGATAATCCGCATGACTACCTCTCCTTTAGTTTATTTATAACATAATTATAACTCTCAGGGAAGGTTTTTTCAAGTATTTCTCTGCGTTCATCATCAAATTGTGCCTCAAACACATGCGCAAAAAACTCGCTCTCGATATTTCCTTTTTTCTCCCAGTAAACGAGCGAGTGCGAATACTTACCTTGTATTCTACCTTCACTCAACGCTCCTAATATATCAGATGCCGAAGAGGCTTTATCGTTGATATGGATTGCTTCGAAAATAGTCTCGTCAGATAAATTGATAAAGTCTTTACGTAGAAGTTGCAGTATTTTTTTATCCTTTGTGAATTCCCAACCTAGTTTTTCATCTATTTGGTGGCCAAATTCATGGAAATAACCAGTACCAGGTCCGCGAGGGTCGTCTACGTCCTTATACATGTTCAGGAAGAGTTTTCCAGATTCATATCTCACAACTCCTGCTTCTACAATAGTTGCAATCGCCGACTGGTCGGCTAGTCTTGCAAACAAGTCTTGCCCAAGCTCTGTACCTCCCTTGAATTTTTTTCGAGTCGCATCGATATACATGTGTCGTGTCTCTGCAGCAATCTTCTTCGAAGCTACGCCACTAGTATCTCTAGGCAATCTCTGACGATTGATGAATTTCTTGTAATCACTATCGCTTTCGAGTGAAAGCTCTTGGTATAATTTGTATCCTTTCTCCGCTTCAAAGTATTTCAGATTCTCTTCTGCATTAGACTTAAGTTTAGACCATTCTTCCGCCCTTAATGTGTACTTATGAATATTGTCTTCATCGAGACTGAACTGCGATAATCTGCTAAAGCGTTTCTCCTGTCGCTTAGCATGCTGAACTTTGTTGTCCAGTAACTGTCTTTCCTTGATGTCGTCCAATTCCTGATTTGTAAATATTTTCTCTGGCTCGCTACTGATCCCAGGAAAATAAGTTGTATGCTTATCTTTGCAGTGCGGATGATACAAACCAGCTGCCATTGCAGAACTTAACAATGGATATGGACCATCATCCGCACTGCCTCCTGACCAGACATCATCAATCAATACTTTGCCTTCAAAAGGCATACACAGAGGACATGCATTCGATCGCTTGTTTAATATAACAGTATGAATCCCCCATTCCTGTCGCTTGACTCCCTCACCCATTAGGTAGGCTCTTTTGGTTGCTGTCCGAATGGCCATGTCAGCATACGATACGATATTGACCATGGCGCCGTTACTGTACTGGATGGATGAGATTCCCCGACTTAGAAAATCTTTGGTGGCCATATCTACTGATTGCTCATAAGTTTTAGCTCCTGTGTTAGCTGCTACCTGAGCATCAAATATTGTGCGCCTGTACTGGTCGTCTGTATACCGCAATACAGCATGCTCTGCCGTCTTCATATCATGCTCGATCGAGTTAAGTAACACATTCAACTTTCGTTCGTTGATAGCAAAAAATGAAGCCCCTAGGTTATCTTTTCCACTGTTAAAATCAAAACCGTTCTTGATAGCTTCCAAGATAGACATTTCCTCATCATCCATGCCTTGCCTATAGGCTTCTTGTATAGCAGTGGAAATCTTGCTATTGATATTGGCAAACTCTTTGCTATATTTTTTGGCATTAGCTCGCTTAAATCGTTCAAGCTCCTTCAATTGAGCGACCTGCCATTGTTCCCATTCAAAACCTTCAGCAGTTTCCTCTGCCTTATGCCTTCCTAGATTTCTAATCATGGAATCAAGCAAATCGTTTTCAATTCGCTCAAATGCTTTAGATACATCATAAGCCATTGCAGTACACCTTAAAACCTTGCGCTTTAAAACTTCTCAATTGTCGTTTAAAAGCTGTTTTACTAGGCATTTTGAGATTGAGCATATCCAACTTGTTGTTCTTCTCAACAGCATAGATACCAAACTCTACATTATCACTCGCTATCTGTAGAAGTCCCTGCGCTTCCTTCTGACTCATGTGATAGATCCTCTGTCCTATCGTCACCGTCTTCAGCATCTTCAGCCTCCTTCTCTATCTCAAAATCGTTAGCAGCTTCATTCAATGATGGCACGTTGACTTCTGTCACACCTTGCTCTGCTTTGATTCTTGCCACTTCCTGGTCTTTCCATTTCTGTTCTTTTGAGTCACCGTATAACTCCTCAACGCTCGCTTCAATCGACATGATACCACCTGTCTTAGCCTTAGAAACTGTTTCAACCTGCGATTCAAAACTAGGGTTGGCATACTCACCAAACGGCACGTCAACCTTAACTTTCTGTAGCGGGTTTTTCTTAAGCACACTATCAGCATTCAAAACCATACTAATTAACTTTGGCAGGTAATCTTGCAGAGCTGTCACAATAGCATTGCGAGTATAGAGAGTTGCCTTTTCTTTCTCGCGTTGTGCCTCAGCATTATCTAGCTTTTTGACATCGATACCAAGTGTAGATGGGCTAATGATACCTTGTAAAGCTAAATCAAGCGCAGTCACGTATGTACTCAAATAACTTTCATGAGGAATATTAGCTTGTTGCAATGTGATTGTGTTCTTTGCATCCTCGCCCATTGCTGTCTCAACCTTAATAAAACGATGGTCAAAAGGATTGCCCTTACTAATTTCGCCTGTGTAGGGATCTCTAGGAAGTAAGTTCTCAGGAATATATTCTCGTGATCGTCCAGAACGAAGAGCATCCATCCACTGACTCCAAGACTCATCCAAGCTATCAAAAGCATCTGTCTTACGATCATAGATAGATTGACCACGACCTTTTACTTTAGGTGACGTGTAAATCTTAAACGGCAAGCACAAAATAACGGATTTATCAAACGCTACATCGGAAAGGTTAGCAGTGTACTCTGTCGCGCTCATATCTAGCTCAGTTTCGCCCCTGTAGAGCTTATAAGTTAATGAACCATATCCGTAGATTTCCTCGAGTAAATAGCTCCGTCTGTGTTCTGTGAAGTGCGTGCGGAAAATAACTTCTTTCAATCTTCCACGGTTGTAGATGATTTCAATTCTATCTCCACCAACCCATTCAACAATAGGCAATGATGTAAGCTCCGGATCAAATGAAATACGAAAAGCACCATCACCCATCACAAGACTGTCTTTAATCGCCTCCTGCAGTTGATCGTGGAAGTTGCTATCTTCAGCAATCTCTTCCCACAAAGTCCCTTGCGCTTTCTCGGCAAAGTCTAAATCATTCATATCGTGCAGCGTGATATCTACCAACCTATCAACGATGAGACCAGGTATTCCTGTGTGAATTTTTCTAATTTCTTGACCAGGAGTACTGGTCGCTCCCCAAAAGTTGATGTTGCTACGTGGTAATTGCTTGTAGAGCTGGTCCAGTTCGTACGAGTCACCGCGATACCAAATTTGGTTCTTTGCTGCATTATCTTCAAACGTCATTGCCTCTGTAATTGTGATGACATTTGGCTGTGCCTGTTCCAGTTTGAGAAAGCTTCTCATACTCCTTCTGATCATATCCATTATTCCCACTTTAGTTTTCCTTTCTTCCGATTATCTTCCTGTATGGCAACCATGCATACTGATTCGCATTGATTGTGTGATCATTTGCATCTTCCGGCTCATCTTTTCCTTCTTTCCATGAATAAGTGTTTAGCTCTTTGATATGATTCGTACAATTACTTAACACATAGTAGCAACCTTGAGCTAACCAACCAATTTGGAAATTGATCCGGTCAATAATCTTAGTTTTCTTATAAGCATTGTTAAAGATATACAGACAGCCGTATTGTCGCTTGTATTTGTTTAATTCTGTAATTGTCGCTTGGTCCGCACTATCAACAAAGACATCACGCGCCAACCCCCATTCATCACGATTGCGCTCTAGGAAGCTGATGAACTTGACCACCGTATCAGATGGTGCAATCGGTACATCAAGCTCAGCGTTGTTATAGACTTCCTCATCCAGCGTATATAATTTCCCGTCATCTGATATCCCTTGGAAAATCATTGCAATTGTATCCGGACTACTTGCTGAGTAAGCTGTATCTAGTCCAGCTGTGAACCGCTGGAACGTGACTGTATTCTTTACAAAAGACTTACTCAACACATGTCTTTTACTATCAAAGTTAACGAAGACAATTCCTGTTGCTCGGCCACGTAGACCAAGTATTTTATTTTTGTAGAGCTTAGTCCCAACTGGTGCAGCATCCTTTTTCTTCTGGATGGCTTCTGGTGTCAATGATAGGTTGTCATTAAACGTAAAAAACCAGTAACGCCATTTAGGGTTAGCTGGTTCTGATAGGTCTCGCATAATTTCTTCCGGCACATCGCCTGCGTATTTTTTGTATGGTCTCGCCTTGTTGATGAACTCTTTGTAGACCGGTAAATCAGGATTATCCGGATTGAGCGTTGCCATCAAATAATCATTACGTGTGGACAACTCACGTACAAACTCAATGTCAGCTGTGTTGACCTCATCAATATAGACACATCCATACTGTCCACCAAGAACCAGCTTCCATTTTTCCTTGTTGTCATACCCCAATACATAAATGATTTTACCCTCAAACTTGATGTGAGGAATCTTCGAATCTTTATCACCATTACCACAGTAGACGGCCGTTTTATGGATGTCTAAAATTCCGTTATCCTGATTGATGATATTCTTTTCGGCTACACCAACTGTCTTTGCTGCAATGATGTGAAACTTCTTCGAACTTCTGCTGACTGCTCGCATAAATTTGACACCAACACCAACCGTTGTTTTTCCAGCTGCCGTTGTACCTTCCAAAAAGTCCGCATCAACATTATTAAAGCTATTGCAAAAATCAATGTACTTTTGAGATAAAGGGAAGCTATTCGTCAAGTCCATCACCGCCCAACTGACTAACGATATCGTCAAACTTCTTAGTCTCGGTAACTGTAGCATTGATATCTACTTTCTCGGTAAATAGACCATATCGCTTGCCTAAATCAACAGCAGCACTCTTACGAGTTGATACATTAGGCTTTGCCTCTACGACACGTTGAGTGCCTTCTCCGTCTAAAACAAGCAGTGGTTCAGTAACTTCACCGCGCATCACAGAAGTCAAAAATTCGAGCACTTCTTGCTGATCAGCGACACGCTCGGATTTCAATTCTTCCAGGCGTTCGTCTATATAAGCTTTGACGTTAGCATTTGCTAGCAATCGACTTCCATTTGCTCGAGCTACCTCATCCTTTTTGATATTTGGATAGGCTTTTTTATAAGCCTGTGTTGCATTTAAGCAGATGATGTACTCATCGGCAAAAATCTTTTGTTTTTCAGTCATCCCATTTTCCATCACCACCTTATTTTTTATAACAAAAAAAGACGCGTATATGCGCCTTTTTTCTAGGAGTCATCATAAAAAACGTTTTGCTTTCATTTTCTTGACAATACCATAATATCACTTTTAAAATTCCAAAGAGTTCCATTAGTTCCATTTTTTAGAAATTTTTTTCAAAGCGCTCTCTCTAGCCCGATGAATCGTTCCGCGCCCGCAACGTAGCTGAGCCTGAATTTGATTCCACGACAATCCATCAATGTACAACAACCGCATGATAATATTTTCCACAGGATCGTCCAATGATTCAATCACTTGCACCAGCTCATCCCGTTTCCGATAGAGTTCTTGGATTTCCTGATACAGTTGTTCTGATTTGTCAATAATCAGTACATTCAATTCCTCGGATCGATTAGACGAGTTTTCTGACTTTGGCATGTTGTCAAACTGCTGTCCCTGTAAGATGCTCGATTTCAGACTGATGATTTCCTGGTGCTTTGACTTCGCTTTGATATCAATGTACTGTAAGGCCTTTAGTCGTTGCTTAATATTAATTGTCAATCTTCTGCCTCCTCCAAAAGTTCTTGGTTCTCATATACATTCCCAACGACCTCACAGTCAGTATGTCGTAGCCACAATTCGCATCCGTATTGTTTGGATTCAAGACGATATGCTCCTCCTCGATGCCTTACAATTTTGTAATAAGTCGGTTCAGAATAGACATCCTTGGTCATTTTGACTATGTCGCCTTCAAAGATAATCTTACCATCCCTATCAACCATATCCGTTGAGTGCATGATAGTTGCATTTTCATCTTCAAGATAAAAGTCAAAACTGTATCCACAAGCACATCTTGTCTTATCTTCTTCAAAAACGAGAGCTTTCACTCTTAACATTTGTTCAATGTCTGGCAACCAAACCCTAAATTTTGGTATCATAATCTCACCTCGTCTCCAATCCTCAATGATTCGTAGCTTGTTTGCGTGACTACGAAAATGCCGTAGTTCTGTACTGTGATTGTGTGCATGTCGCCAATTTTCTCCTTGTGAACGACTCTGCCTTTGATTTCTGCGCCTTGATTATCTGCTTTATAGACGATAATTGGGCGCTTTTCTTCTAGTTTTTTAATATGGACGCTCTGCCAGATGTTTAGTCCAGCAGATAGCAGAATCCAGATAGCTATGAATCGTTTCAATCTGTGACCTCCTTTTCAACCGTGATAGTAAAACCATGATCATTTATATTTAAAGGCAAAACTGCCCCTGTTTTTGAGTCGTTTTTTAGCAAATCCAAGACAATCTCTAAAACTTGCTTACCTAAAATCAATTGTGTCTCTAAAATGTTTTGCTCATCCATCACTCAACCTCCTCAATCTCAATCCCTTCGCAAGAGAAAACCCATCCGAAGCCAGCTTCTTCTAGTTCTTTTCGGGTGTGAAATTCGATAACGTTGTATAAATTAGAACTTTTTGTAAAGAAATACCTTTCCACAGCTTTTTCATAGACCAACATATTTTCTTTAATATTCCCTTTCACTTTCACCAAATACCTCTTCTCTTTCTCGACCTCGTAGCCATCAAGCCAAGCACGGGCGAAGAGGTCTCTGTTAGATTTCTTGTTGTACCATTCTGTGAATTCCTTAGTTCCGTTACCCCAAGTATAATGAAGCGCATCTTCTAGTTCTGGACTTTTTTCTCTTGCATCTTCAATCACATCTGCCACACACTGCGGGATTTTGATTGGTTGCGGTTCGTCTAGTTGTTCAAAGATTTCTTTAACATCTTCCCACCAAACTGCATAACCTTGAAAATTGCCAATTATTGTTTTTCGTTCTTCAAATTTCTCAATCAATTCCTGCTTATTCATCTTCCAACTCCTTCTTCAACTGTTTTACTTTCTTCCTCAACAGGTCACGTTCTGCTGCTCGCAAATGCCTGTATTTTGGCAGACAAGGTTTAGATAGTTCCACTATCCGTTCCTCTAGCACCTCGATAGAGTGCTTCTTACCGTCTATCACGGCTTGTTTGTCATACTTCATTAATTATCCTGCTTGTTTTTCTAGCCAGTTAAATAGCAAGCCAAACTGCTCCGTCACCAGCTCATCATCGTTGTATTGCTTGCAAATTTCTCCGATAGACAACACTGCCCATTGCCAATAAGCATCTGAGCCAAAACCGACTTCTTGGCTCTTCTGGTTGCTGCGCGCCATCCATTCTGGAATTTCTCTGCTAAAGAAATCAATGTAGTCAATTCTCATGGCAATTCCTCAATCTTGATATAGATCCCGACTGTTTCTGCCCAAAACTTCTCGACAATCTCGCTGGCCACTTGAGCATCATCTTGCCAATATCCCAGCTTCGTCATGCAATCCTTGAGCAACTTCTGTAAATTATCTGTATCTGGCTTCGTGGTCTTGTACTGACCATCATAGCTTTTTTTGATACGAGGGAAGCACCACTTAACCGTCAGACGAATCGCTCCTTTAAATTTATCAGGAGGCACATGCTGGGCAAGCAAGCTCTCAAATTTCACCCTGGCATTTTTCAGATCCTCTGGCTCATAAAAGATTGGCTTACCAAATCTCACGTTTACTTTTTTTTGCTGGTGAGTCGTTGTCGGAATTTTTTGCATCGGTAAAAAGAATTCAATCATCAGCCAACTCCCTTAAAATTACACCCAAGGTCGCACTAGCGCTCATAAGCAATCCAAATGTGTAATCTGGATTAAGTGCCATCTCTTCAAAATCATCTTCACATTTATCCAACAATTCATCGATTTCCTTTTTAAGATTATCAATAGCTTTTTTATTTAATTTCATTTTTTACCTCCTTTTTTATACGCGCCTAAGTTCAGAGTGAAGGACAGGGTTACAGGGTTACAAGGGGCGGATGCATAGCCCCCTTGTACCTGTACCTGTTCTTCTGAACTCTCAGGGACACTTCCTAAATTCTTCTTCTCGAAGAGAGAAGAATTCTGTCCCTGATTTTGTCCCTCGGACATTTCGATAAAATATTCGATATGTCCCTCCTTTTTTTACACTCTAGGGACATAAGGACATATCGAATAATATCCCTGTGTCCCTAAGGACAAATCGAATAATGTCCATCGATTTGTCTTTCGATATGTCCTTCGATATGTCCTTGTCCCTATTCATCTATATTTGAGTTTTTTGGCACGATTTCCTTGTTTATAATTTCAAACTTTCCGTTGTTTTTTATCCACCTGCGGACTGTTTTTTCACTCACTGGTTTCTCTTCGGTAGAGAAATAATCTACCAAACTTTCGAGCCTCACTGGTTCGATACCATCGTTCAAAATTCCGATTGCAGTCTCAACTTTCTGAGCTTTATCCTCTTTGGTTTCTTTCTTATCGAAGTTTTTCTTCCATGGAGAATTTTTCCCATTCACCTCTTCCAATTGGATATCTGCTAACACGCCTGATTCATCGAGCACATGCACTGGATAGCTAAACCACATGTTCACTGGCTTGAATTTGGCAAACTCTCGAAGCGTACCTTCAACACGCCATGCGGTTGCTATCTGAATCTTGTTGCGAGCTTCTTCTAACTTGTCCGTGTAGGACGCTCGAGCCATGACATCAGGAATACCTTTCTCAAAGTGCGTTCTCATCTGTGCAGGACTCAAGATGTCATCTAACCCGACATTCTGTTGGTAATAAGCGTTATTTCGTTCTTGCAAAGCTTGTTTGTAAACCTCGCACGCTGCTTGGTTCAGTCGCTGTGTCAGCAATTCTTCAGACACTTCTAACTCTACTAAGTCGATAAGCGCGTCAGGATCCCGAGCGAATACACCCGAACCGCTAGCGCGGTCCATGGACTTCTTGCCACCTTGCGAACCTTTAGAATGATGATGGCAGTAGATAACGCTAGAACCTAACTCTGTGGCCACTTTATCAAATTGATTCGTAAAATGTGCCATCTGGTCTGCGCTGTTTTCGTCACCAGTCAGAACTTTATAAATCGGGTCGATGATGACTGCGATATAATTCTTTTTCAAAGCTCGACGAATGAGTTTGGGCGCTAGCTTGTCCATCGGTACAGTCTTTCCACGAAGATTCCAGATATCGATGTTTTGAATATTCTGCGGTGCCAACCCCATAACCTGATAGACATCACGGAAGCGATGCAGGGCGGATGGTCGGTCTAATTCCAGATTGACATAGAGGACACGCCCTTGCGTACAATCCCAGCCTAGCCACTTCTTGCCCTCTGCAATCGCTATCGACATCTCAATCAAAGCGAATGACTTACCAGCCTTGGACGGACCAGCAATCAGCATCTTATGACCCTGACGAAGGACACCTTTTATCAGCTCAGGCGCCAACTCTGGCAAGTTATCCCAGCTATCTGCCAACCCTTCAGGATCCGGCAGGTCATCGTTTAAATCTTCGATGTATTGGTACCACTCGTCCCAATCGGCCTTACCAATGTTAGTATCTACCAAAAATTGCTTCTGACCGTTTCGGATGAACCCTGGCATACGTGATAGTCTGCTTGGATTTTTATTTTGAGTATCAACTATGATCCCGTTCTTCTGACAAATTTTATAAAGATAATCAACCCGATTACGATACTCTTCGTAATTCTTGGCATCTACTTTGACGATGGCATGTAGCGACTTGTTTCCACTGTGAACCAAAACAGCAATCGGTAATTCAAGTTCTTTGTAGATGGCATTCTGCTTGTCAATCGGCATGCTATCGGATTCAACCAGAGCATAGCGAAAATCTGTCACGTTTTCATTTTTAGCGTCTTTGCCATCCATGGGATTGAATCGCACCCATGCGCCAGCTTCTTCGTGATAGTCGCCAAGGACAGCTCCAATATCTCCATTACATTCTTGTAAGAGCTGAATCAACTCACCAGCTGTGCGATCATATGCTCCCTTAGTTGGCAGCCATTTGACAATCTCGCCAGTTTCGTCGTCAGTCTTGGGGTAGCACTTGGTCACATAACCGACATTTTCGCCAGCTTCAAAAAGTGTTTCAAGGTATTTGATGATTTCTTGCACCGGATTCCAAATTGTCGGCTCATGGATTTCCTTACCTTCAATCCAATCTTTATCAATTACACGATAATCACGGTCTATTGTATCGGTCCAGCCTAACTCATGCGCATTCTCGCTGTCATAGCCGGATTGTGATACCCAACCGTTTTCTTTAGCGAGCTGGGTAATAGTAGCACCTGTCACGATAGTTCCTGCTTCCTCGTTGAAGGTATCCCATTTTTTGAAACACTCGAATTTCTTGTACCGGCTATCGTTTTGCGACCAGTTATCCCAGTCAGATGCCGTGTAGCCTTCGTGTTTTAAGGCCATGCCCACATTTATCCATGTCTGGTAGTCTACCGTGGCAGGATTGATGTAATCCAGCAACGGCAACAAATTAAAATCATTCTCTGCCACTGTTTTCTCCTTTAAAATAATTTTATTTGTGACTTATAATTTTCAAGTCTCTGTTTTGCTGAGTTGAAAATATCTTCGTCTAATTCGCAACCTACATAGTTAAATCCCATTTCTTCACAAGCTATTAGGCTGCTTGCTGAGCCGACGTGTGTGTCTAGGATTTTATCTCCATCACTTGCATAGTTTTGTAATAGCCAAATATATAAATTAACCGGCTTTTGCGTTGGATGTATCCTTATTTCATTAAGTGCTTTATTTCCTTGCTGCAGGTGACCTTCCGAGATTGATTTTCCTTGCATCATACCATTCCACATATAGCGAAATAGTCGTGTGCTATCATGTAAGCTGCAGTATGCTATCTCACAATCTGAAAAACTTGACTGGCCATTAACTTTATCCCAAACGATACGGCCGGGTCCGAAAGGATAATCAAAATAATTCACACCCCAAATGATTTGATTTTTAGATACCCTGAAAAGTTCATCAAAATAATCTCTGTTTGGAATTTGCCACTCTGAGGTTTCGCCATAAAGCCTATTGACGCCAATCGGACTGACTTTCCGACCATAGTATTTTCTTTTTTCTGGTCCGCTGAAATATGGAGGGTCTACAATAGCCAAGTCAAAATATTTATCTGGATATTGACGCATTACATCAAGGCAATTATCTAAAATAAACTTTCCTTTCATCCTAACTCCTTTGCTATCGCCTCAATCACATTGACTGTCACGCTATTTCCTGCTTGCTTGTATAATTGAGAATTGCTATTTACCTCTTGCGCTTTGTCAAAAGCCCAGTCTGGGAATCCTTGCAATCTCCAGCACTCACGAGGGGTTAGTTTGCGTACCTTACCGTCAATAAAGATTTTTGGTTCTCTTTGTCCACCTTGCATCGTATTTAAACAAGGTGCTAATCCAGCTGGACTATAAACTCTCCCGCATTGAGGGTTTCCACCAAAACTTTCAGTTTTCTTGATATTCCCTAGTTGGATAATTGATTTATCTGATCTTGTTTCAAAAATAGGAAATACTTGTCTTCCACTTGTTTCTCTAAGATGTCCGATAATGAACACTCGTTCTCTGTTTTGGGGGACTCCAAAATCTTTGCTGTTAAGCACTTGCCATTCGACATCATACCCCAACTCATCCAACGATTCGATGATTGTCTCGAAGGTGTACCCTTTATCATGGCTAATAAGCCCCTTGACGTTCTCGAGGAATAGATACTTAGGTTTGAGAACGGAAGCGAACCTTGCGATTTCAAAGAAGAGAGTTCCGTTTGTATCTTCAAAACCTCGTCTTGTCCCAGCAACGCTGAAAGGCTGGCACGGAAATCCTGCGCAGATAACATCGACTTGTCCGATTGCTTTGATTTCTTTCTTTGTGATTCCTGTTGCATCATGCAGCTCTATTTCTCCTTCTGTATTATGTATAGCTTTATAGCTTTCTCTAGCAAATTTGTCAATTTCGCAAAAACCAACACATTCATGACCCGCGGATTCCATTCCAAGACGAAATCCACCAATTCCTGCAAATAGATCCAAAAATTTCATACATCACCCCGGCACATATTCAGCTGGTCGCACGCCTGCTGGTAATCGCCAGCCGTTTGCAGCAATGCGATCAATCATATTTCTAGCGTGATCAAATTGCCACATGCCAACATCTTTGAAACCTCGACCTTCTAAGAATCGAATTTGTTTTGGTGTAGTCAGGCCTTCTGATTGTCGCTTGTGCAATCTGTCTAAATATAAAGCAGCCTTTCCAGCATTCCCGATTTCATCAGGAAGTATGCCGTACTTCTCAAGCGCTTTGATTTGTTTATCGCTAGCAGGAGCCATTTCCCATCCAAAGTTAGGAACGTAGTTCGATAAATCTTCAGCATGGATAGACATTTCGAATTGCAATGGATCCACAAGTTTACGCTTACGCTTGCGCATTTCTTCCAGCTGTTTTGCCAAAGCCTCTTCACGCTGTGCGACAACGTCCTCGGTTGCCTTAACTTCCATATCTTCAAGGTCAAGCATGACACCAGTTTGCTCTTCCATGTTCTCAACCATTTTCTGAGCAACTTCTGGAGTCTCACAGATTAAGTGAGCTGGCCGACACAACTCGTGGCGTTCGGTGTGCCAGAGGAAGTCTAGCAAAAGCAGTTCTTCTTTCCCTGGATGCAAGCGAGTCCCACGCCCTACCATCTGGCTATACAAGGCACGTACCTTAGTAGGTCTTAACACTACCACGCAATCTACTGATGGGCAATCCCAGCCTTCAGTCAAGAGCATAGAGTTACAAAGAACGTTGTAGCGGTCATTCTCGAAGTCTTCTAAAACCTCTGCGCGATCCTTGGACTCTCCATTTACTTCAGCAGCGCGAAAACCTTTTGCGTTTAGAATATCTCGAAACTTCTGCGAGGTCTTTACCAGTGGCAAGAATACGACCGTTTTGCGGTCTGCACATTGCTTGACCATTTCGTCTGCTATCTGCTCCAGGTATGGATCCAGTGCCGTTCCGACATCGCTCGCCTTGAAATCACCTGCTGACATACTGACGTTTGATAAATCCAAGCTGAGCGGTATCGTCAAGGCTTTGATTTTTGATAAGTACCCTTCTTGAATAGCTTGGACTAGTGAATACTCGTAAGCTAAGCTGTCGAAGTAAGAACCTAGATTCTTCATATCTCCACGGTCAGGAGTTGCTGTTACCCCGAGGACATCTGACTGTTCAAAATAGCCAAGCACGCGTTGATAACCGTCTGAAATAGCGTGATGAGCTTCGTCAACTACAATCGTATCGAACCAATCGGGAGGAAATTGACTAAGTCGCTTCTCTCTCTGCATGGTCTGGACTGATCCGACGACTACTCGATACCATGAACCGATAGAAGTATTTTCAGCTTTTTCCAGGGCTGTACCAAGTCCAGTCGCAGTCTTGAGCTTATCGCTAGCCTGCTCCAAAAGCTCTGACCTATGAGCAAGGACAAGCACACGCTTGCCCTCTTTCACTTGGTCTTCAATGATTTTGGAGAAGACGATTGTCTTTCCGCATCCTGTTGGCAATACTAAGAGCGTGCGCTTGCGACCTTTAGCCCATTCAGCTTGAACAGCTTCCCGTGCTTCCTGTTGATAAGGTCTTAATTGCATCCCTTACCTCCTAGAATTGTCCAGCTTGGTATCCAGCTTGTGGTTGTTGCGCAAAGTTTTGCTGTTGTGGCTGCTGCGGTTGCTGATAGCTTTGTTGCATTGTTTGACCTGGTTGCTGATTCAACACTTTTGTGTAATCAACGTCTTCAGGATAGAGCATAGACTTAACTTCGTTGTAATTGTTGTTATTGTATTGTCTGGTTCCGACTTTACATACTCCCGTTGCACCGATAATGGTATTCCAGTTCATGCGAAGCGGTTCGCCTTTTTTCTTTTGGCCGATTGCAGCAAAGAAAGCAGATAACATTCCTTCAGTTGAGCTGTGTAAGAATAGGTTGTGGCGCAGTTCGGTCTCGCCTTCGTTAGCTACAATCTTGATGCTGACGATAGCCTTATTACATGCTGGTAGTTTACCTGGATTTTGCGGATTTGGCGTGTGTCGTGTACGTTCCGTGCCAACGACTGTAAAATAGTACAATCCGTCAGGCAAGAGGACGAAATCCGAGTCTTTTTCGATCGTATCTTCCCAGCCAATTTCGTGATCAAAGTTGTTGTATTGTTGTGTCATGTTGATTTCTCCTTTAAGCTAAAATAGTAATTTTTTTGTTGCTAGCAAGTTCATTTTTTAAATAATTTGCGATGCTTTCGACGGCTTCTAATTTCCATTTACCCCCATCTGCTTCAAAGAGCGCAAGGTTCGCCAATTTATTGATGCGGAAGACGAATTGACTAGCAGGCTGCTCTACTTCGTTGAAAGTACGATATGGTCGCAAGGTTACTGGATTTGGAGTTTTAGCTTGTGCTAAGCTTGCCACACCATCGCGAACTGTAGCCATTTGACTGATGCCATTGTCCTGTACTTCTGCACCTTTTTCGATTTTCAAATGGCTAGCAAAATCCAAAACCAAATTACGGTCTGCATCATTGATAAACATAGACTGCAGCATAATGTTGAATTCTTCCTGGTCACGCCAATTGCTGAATGGAATAACTGGGACAGATGCTCTTACAGAAACAAGTTGAGGACGTTTACCATTTTCAAAATCAACTTGATCATATACAGATACTTTTTGACAACTGTCCACGACAACTACAAGTTTACGATCACTGATGAAATCGTTATCTGACTTGAGATAATCAACAAGACTCTTGAGCGTCTGAAGCTCAAGGATAGGTGCATACTTACGAGGATTAAGTTCCTGTAAGTCATATTCATTGCTGTCAAAATACTCCTTCCCAGTTTCTGAACGAATGATTTTGTTTTCTTTACCCGCTAGTTCGACTGTGTAAGATAATGCTTCTTTGAGATTTTCTGTCATGGTTAGTTACCTGCTTTCTTTTTGTTGTAATCAATGATATTTGTGTTTTGTTGCTCTACTTCTTCGACGAGTTCGCCAGTGTCAGTTCTCATGTCTCCATTGTCATCAAAGTAAGTCTGACCAGGGATGCCGCTCTTGAGCTCATTTGCGTGAATTTTACCAGTGTCATCACGACCGACAATGACAGTTGTTGCAACGCCTTTTTGTGGCGCTAGGGTAGATTTGACTTCCATACCTGTCTTAACGACTGTACGCTCATCATCTGTTGACATCGTTAGCGTGATAGTAACCTTGCGGGTTGCTTTAGCTTCTGTATTGAGATCCAGAATATTCTCAAGGACTTTTTCAAGTTCTTTGTCAACCTTTTCTTGTAAGGCTGTATTTGCAATTTTTGACAAATTAATTTTAATAGTTTTATCTTTCATAGATACTCCTTGTTATATTTTGCTATGATTTCTAATTCCCAAAACTTACACGGTAAAGGGCAATTCAGGGTCTGCTCGCACTTGGTTTTGAATAACTTCCATAGTTGCCTGCCAATGTGCCACAATCATATCCCAATAATCAGGCGGAAAGTTTTCAATCGGAGTTCCTAGCGGGAAGTGCCCGCGAATGTAAGCTACGTTTTGAAGTTCTTCTTCTGTCACGTTACCTTGAGACATGAGGTCCGTCAAACTCTTTGGCAAGCTTGCATGATATTGTTCAGGTAATGTCTGTGGCGTGCTAGAAGCTTCATTTTGAGGTTTTTCAGCTACCTGCGACATATCGAGAGGCAATTCTTCTTGAACTTGCTCAGGGGCTTGCTGAACAGTCTGCTGAGGTTCTGGAGCGACTGCTTGAGGTTGTGGCACAGGCGCCTGTACTTGTTGGACAGCAAAGATATGAGCAATCCCTGCATAATGGAACGGTAATTCATCTGGTAAACCATGTCGATTCTTAGCATCCCAAGCCGGTCGATGATTGGTATACATCACGCGCTCACCGCCCTGCGCCTTCTTCTTGCCATTGTCAGCCGTCATGACTAAGGTTTTGTAGTTTGCAAATAGAACCATGTCTGCCCACTCTTTTACAAGTGGCGCCGTCTGGGAACTTGTCTTCTTACCAAGCTTTAGTTCGTATCTGTCATAAGAACCCATCTCGTCCGGTTGTTCAAATTTCTTGATTTGAGCGTGCGCAGTCAATACCACGTTGATGCCCATATCTACCAAGTCAGACAGGCTATTTAAGAAACGTCCCATTTCTTCTTGTACAAATGTGTACCCCTTGCCCCAGCCAAAATCTTCAATCCCTTGCTTACCATGTTGCGAACAGATGTAATTAACTGCCAAAGCTTCCGCCCAGTCGATTGTGTCGATTACGAGTGTTCCACATTCTGTCGGATTTGCTTTGATAAAAGCAATCTCATTGATAAGCATGGTCCAGCTGGTCGGTTTTTCTAATCGAGCCACATCCATGTTATCTGTCGAACCTTCCGTATCGATGAAGACAGCATTTGGAAATTCAGCAGCAAACGTGGATTTTCCAATTCCTTCAGGACCGTAGATAACTACCTTTTGAGCTCGCGCCCGTTTTCCTCTAGTGATTTGCATGTTTAGTCATCCTCCATCCCAGCTTTTAACATTTTCAAGAATCTTTTAAATCCTTCTTCATCCGATGTTTCAGTTCCTTCAATCAATTCTTCTGGTTCTTCACCGTCAAGTGTCTTGAGCTCATACGTTGCAGTCACTTCGAGCAATTCACAATTTAATGCATTCGCTAGTTTTGTAAAATCTTCAATTTGTACTTTTGTCGCTTCAACTTCATTTTTAGCAGCACGTTTCAATCTTTCTGTGTATTCTGCTGAATAAGCAAGAGTTTGTTCTTTGCTTTTATATTTCGATAAAAAGTCACCTGTTTTTTTGTTACGAAATACAATAAAAGTTTCTGTTTTTTTCATGATTGTTCTCCTTTAGTTTTTAAAATCCACCTTGCCATGTAGCCGATGCTGCAGCGTTTGCTGCCCCACTTACTAAACCGTTTTGAGCAGCAGAAACAAATTTTTCCGGCTTCACGCTATACCCGTCTTCAATCAGGATGCTACATTCGTCTCCTGTTGATACCCGTGTCGCGATTGCTTGCAAACCTTCTTGTTCAAGCCATGCGCCAAATTCTTGCAAGGTCTGCTGATCCATTTGCTCCAGCTTGTCAATCAAGACAAATCCACATTCTGGCTTCAATTTGCGCACGATTGCAGTCGCCACTTGCAGTTGTTGACTACCAGACATGTTGTCCCATCTCTGGCCAAGATAGAGCAATTCGCCATCATCCACGGACAAGCCAGGCAATGGTAAATCTGCGTTTGTGAGCAAGTTTGTCTTCTGCTTACGGATGTTATCAATAACATTATCAAGTTCCTTGTATTGCTCGCGATAACCCTTAGCATCTTCTTCGGCTTTATCCTTGTCCAGATTAGCACGTACTTTACGATTGATTTCGTCAATCTCTGCGATACTCTGTTCAATCTCTTCAGTCGATTCATCGAGAAGGTCCATCGCGTCGGTATTCGCGATAGCTAAGTCTTGAGCTAACTGACTTTCTTTTTCTTTGGCATCGGACAGCAATTGTTCCAATCGTTCAACCTCTGCAGTTGCTGAAGCGTGTTGATTTTGGATAGATACCAAGTTCTGACGCTTGCGGGCATTCTCGCCATTTTTCGCAAGGATAGCTTGTTGTTGCTGGATAAGTTCGGCAATAGAGACCAATTCTTTAGGTGCATCTGGATAGTACGGCTGTTCTTTAGCGAACTTCTCCTTTTGGTCAGCAATCACACCGATTGTGTGACGTTCATCATATTTGGCTTTCTCCTGCATTTCCAGTTCAGCCAATTGCGGACCAACTCCGATGATTTGCAGCAATGTCTTAGCTTTTTCTTTGCTAGTCTGCTCCATGAATTTTGGCAAATTGATAGCTAGTTCTTCCACGAAGCTATCCAGCAAGTTTTGTCCTGCTTTATTACCGCTTGGATCGATGACCTTGAGAGTGCTGTTCTTACCACTACGCTCCACAATCAAGCCGTTTGATAGCGTGATTTTAAGACTAGGAGGGATTGTACTTCCTTCGCGGTGTGCTTGGCTAGGTTTATACTTATTACCACCCAGCGCCCAAGCAATCGCGTCCAGCACGCTTGTTTTACCCTGATTGTTATTTCCACCCACGATTGTCAATCCAGTTGCAGAAGGCTCTAGCTTGACCGCTTTAACGCGCTTGACGTTTTCAATTTCCAGTTTGTTGATTGTTACCATTTTAAACTCCTTCTTCTACACCTTTTGCGAGTCCCACAGGTGGCTCTACATCATAAGTAAATTGCTTGTCTGAATTTCTCAGGTTCATCCGTGCGATATTGCTCGCTATTTGCTGGCGCTCTTGTCGCTTCTTTTTAGCATGGTCATCCAGTGTATTCACTAGCGACCACAACCCGATTCCTATAATTATTACAAAGTAAATGTATTCCATCATTTTGCATTCTCCATTTCCTTGTAGATTGCTACGATTTTTTCAAGATCAGCAATACGCTGATTGGCATTTTGAAGTTTTTCTTGTGATTCAATCAGTGATTGATTGAGGTCCAGAGCGACCTCTTTCCAGTCGAGATTGGTTTCTTCGACCTCTTCCGAAAAGTAGTTTTTAATTCTTGCTAGTAGGTTCATCCGACTGACCTCATTTTCTTGCTTTTCACCATTTCTTTTTCCCAAGCTTGAGTCCCACGATATTGCAGATAAGCATCAAAACCTTTAATCGTGACAAGCTGGCCGTCATTTCTAAGATTTTTTTGTTGGCTAGGTAGCTTCTTCATCTCACGTCTCATGTCTCCCGCTTGCCGTTTCGAGCATCCGAAGATGTGTTCTAATTCTTCGTCATTAGCCGAAATCTTTTCGATGATTACATCTTTAATCCTTACAATTTCAACTGCTTCCATTTTTGCTCCTTTCGTGTTATAATTCAGTTAGTTATTTTGATTAGCGCCTGACTTCTGTTAGGTGCTTTTTTGTGCTATTCAATCCCATAATCTTCAATAACCTGAAGAATGAAACTGTTGGCTCGTGGACCTTTTGTCGTCCCACTTAGAATGTTTGTTACTTCCTGTCGCTTAAAGCCGTAAGCAACCGCTAGAGTTGTCTTTTTAATGCCTTTCTCTTTTAAGAAAGCATTAACCTTTTCACGACCGTTTGCGATATCTGGCATATGCGTTCCTCCTATTTACTAATTTGTAAATAAGAAACAACTAAAATTTTAACTATTTTTCTGCATTACGCTTGACAACTAACACCAAATTGGCTAAAATGAAAGCATAATAAAAACACTAATAAATCTATAAATACCGTTCGCCAAAACATTTTTTATAATTTATTTCTTAGTTGTTTTTTTAGTTGTAACTTACTTACAAAAAACATTTTACACCTTTTGGGATAATTAGTCAACCTTTTTACACCAAATTTGTTAAATATTTTTTGTGATGTCTTAGAAAGGTTGATTTAACAATGTTTGAGACATTTGAAAAAATAAAAGAATTGGCAAAAAAGCGTGGAAAATCTCTTGGACAAGTCGAAGAAGACTTAGGTTATGGCAGAAATACACTGTATAAGATAAAAAACTCTACGCCAAATGCTGAACGTATAGCAGAAATTGCTAACTACTTCAACGTGTCCACCGACTACCTACTCGGACGGACGGAGAACCCTGCTATTGCAAAGGATGACAAGGCAAATGCATATCTTGGTCCAGCTGAGACTGAATTAGTCGCAGCGTTCAGAAATCAGACCCAGAACATGACCGAGGAAGAAAAGGCTCGTTTTAACAAGGCGATTGAAAGCTTGATGGTAACTGCTAAAACCCTGATGGACGATGACAGTAAGTGGAGGTAATTATGGCTAGAAAAATTATTTCACGTAGACAGTACATCCGACACTGGGATTACGCCGTCCCGGTGATTGAAGCAGTGTCTCGACAGAATAATATTCCACTTGAACAAGTTACTTTTCAGCACATTATCCGTTACTTTGAACAGACTTACAACCTTCATTTTATCTTCTTTGAAAAGGACCCGTTTCCTATGCTTCCTTCAGCTGGTCTACTTGGATCTGAATACATTAGATATCGAGGGCTTGTCAATAATCCAGATGTTACCTACTTGGATGATATCATCTGTAAACACAATGACGGCTTTACTATTTATAGCAAAGAAAAAGAAAAGTACCTTGTTTATATCAATCAAACACATATCAAAAGACGAGTTATCTTTACCATTTTGCATGAATTAGCTCATATTGCAGCCCATTTTAGCACGGGTCGTTCTGATGAGGTCGCCCTCGCTTGCGCTAACAACTACCAGAGCAATCCGCTAGAGATAGAAGCTAACACCATGGCCTCTCTCTTTTACATCAATAATGAGCGCATGGTCTGGCACCTCAAAAACAAGCACTCATACGAGCAAATTAAACAAGCAAATACAATCAGCGATAATGCCCTTTTTAATCGATTAGTTGATTTTGTTCATTATCGGATATTGAGCTATGATGAATATTTATTGGACGATCAACAGCAACGACGAGTAGCTATTGACCTCGTTACAAAATACAAACAAGGGAACAATATCTTACAACAATATTATGATATTGACGTGTAATGTTAAAAGCAGATGTGATAGCTGGTGCATTGTGGCGAGGTATTGAGAAAAATAAAAACCCATAACCTCGTCGGCTATGGGTAGAAAAAAGAGCATAAAGGATTCTAAATAGTTATTATTTTGGAGGTTATTATGAAATTTTGTCCTGAATGTGGCAATCCAGTAGAAGGATACAAGTTCTGTCCAAATTGCGGTTATTCTATCGCTAACCAAGAACCGACTGAACAACCTCAAACAACTACAAAACCAGTCTCTCCTACTCCTGCTGCAAGAAGTAGACGGACGGACAAAGTAGGTCCACTTGAAATTGATAGATATAACCGTACCTATCGTATTCATGGAGCTCAAAAAGCAAAAGACTCTTCAGGATTGGTCGGAGGAGCAATTAAAGGCTCGTTAAAAGCAGGGCTTGCAATGGGAACGATGGGATTGTCTTTGATACCGTCCTTGGTTAAGAAAGATAAGAATGACACAGATTGGTATTCATTTGAGGATTTAGTATCGTATGAATTGATTATCAATAATCAAACGGTTGTTTCTGGAGGAGTTGGTCAAGCATTGATTGCAGGCGCTATGTTTGGTGCGATTGGCGCTGTCGCAGGCGGTATTGTAGCAAAAAGAAAATCAACTTCTAAAATTTTGAACATGACAGTCCGTGTGACCTCAAACGACTTCACCAAACCAGTCGTATTTATTGACTTGATTAGAAAACCAGTAAAGAACACTTCGAAAGAGTACAAAGAAGCAGTCGAAAACGCTCAGCGAATCATGGGAGCATTGGACGTTATCGTTCATAATTCGTAAATAAAAAAAACCCACACTCGCAAAGTTTGGCGACTCTGAGTGTGAGGAACTTACGTATAAGAAACAACCATTCAAAAGGTCGTTTTCTTATACCCATTTTAACAAAAAAGTGAGGTAAACGCAATGTGGATGGAAGAACTTCCCAACGGAAAATACAAATTTTTTGAGCGATATAAAGATCCATATACTGAGAAATTAAAAAAAGTTTCAGTGACCATGGAGAAGAAAACTCCCCAGGCAAGAAATCAAGCTGCTATCTTGCTGCAGGAAAAGATAAAACAAAAGTTAGGAGAAAAACAACATTTTGTTTCTGATATAACTTTTGAAAAACTATATGAGGAATTCGAGGAGAATTGGAAACACGGTGTTAAAAATTCAACAGTTTATGCTTCAAAAAATGTAAAAAAAGAGATTTTAAAGCAGATAGAGGGCGACTACCTAGTTAGAAATATTGATAGACGTTTATTACAAAAAGTAATAGATCAACTATTACAAGACGGGAGATCTCATAACTATGTTTCTAAAATCAAGTTCAAGCTCAATCAGATAATGAAATTCGCTATCAGAATGAATTATATTGATACAAATGAAATGCTATTTGTTGAAACGCCTAGAAAAGTAATTACATCCGACGAACTCAGGAAGAAAAACACAAAATACTTAGACCAAAAAGAGTTTAAGTTATTCATCCAAAATTTAAAAGACGAAGCCCTATGTGATTATCGAATTACAAAGTATATCCGAATAGCTAAAGTTCTTTTTCTTACTGGCATGAGGTATGGAGAACTGGCAGCCTTAAACTACAAGGAGGATATAGATTTTTCTAAAAAGACTATTCACATCAAGCATACATACGATTTCAGACAAAAAGAGAGAACTACACCAAAGACAATCAAGTCCGATAGGGTTATAACAGCACCTCAAAAAGTGTTAGATATTATCAAAGAGCAAATAATAGAGAATGCGACAAATGGATTTGATACAGATTTTATTTTTATCAATACTCTAGGAGAACCAATAACAAATGCCAGGGTTATTTGTGCATTGAAAAGACATGGTCAAAAAATCGGCATAGAAAAAAATATAACTACACATACATTTAGACATTCTCACATATCCCTACTTGCTGAGCTAGGCATTCCTTTGACTGCCATCATGGATAGAGTAGGACATAGTGACTCAAAGACCACACTAGAGATTTATTCCCATGTCACTCAAAAAATGATATCAGACATATCTAGTAAGTTAGAAAAGATAAAACTATAAATTATGCCCCTCGCCTGCCCCTTTTTATCATATAAGACAAACAAAAACCCTTTAAAGTGTTGATATTAAAGGGTTTTTAAATTGTACGAAAAAAGAGCACACAATTCAAATCGCTTAGGGCTGCTGGATTCCTCCCCT
>ERZ772952.18-NODE-18-length-41265-cov-31.8384_pt1 | contig 41265 bp, 32 predicted proteins | sample MGYA00580686_ERZ772952 | MGnify/ENA primary metagenome ERZ772952 (study PRJEB29015, sample SAMEA2738074) | human oral metagenome | biome: human oral; feature: human-associated habitat; material: saliva | place: China | collected 2213 ... | reverse complement strand
GCATGTGTCTTACGGTGTATCACCGCAGGCAACACATAAAACTATACGGACTGCATGCGGTGCTGTCCAATTGAGAGAGTGTGACCTTTGTTACTTGTCTCGTTGTTTGCTTTGTTACTTGGAGGTGGTGGAGGGTTTCGGAAGGGACTCCGAGACACTATGAAGCGCTATCGGACGCTCCACCGGAAGCCGCCGCATCGGAAGCAATCGCACCGGACCCAGCCGCGGAACCCCGCGCCGCCCGCTCGTGCTCAGCCCGTTCCCGGTCAATACGCTCCAAACGCGCACGCAACAACCACGTCACCGGACCCACATACGGCAGGCACAACACCAGCAGAAGCCACTTCAACTTCTGCACCTCAGAAAAATAAGGATTCCGATGAATCGTCACCAAGCACAATAGCGCCAACGCAATACCAGCCAGAAACACGACCGTGATCACCAGCTCCAGTACGGCATTCCAATCCATAAGCCCTCCTAAATATCCTCCCTAAGCATACAGACCCCGCAGAATACACAGATTTTAGGAAGCCCCTCACAAGACGCCTCGGGTACGTAAAAGGGCCCGCCCCACATACAGCAGGACGGACCCCTCCATAAAGCCTCTACAAGGCTTAGAAACTAGCGGCTAGCCTTCTTGGCCTTCTTCGCGGCACGACGCTCAGCAGTCTTCGCATCATACTCAGCCCAGAACTCACGGGTAGTCACCTCATCGGTACCATCCCACGCCGCAAGATTCTTCAACTCAGGCATATCCGAAGCCTTGAAAATCGGCTCCAAACCAGCCTTACGCTGAGCCTCATAGTTCTTCAACACCGCAACAACCTGCGGAGTCATCAACAGAACCGCCGTCAAGTTCACAATCACCATGCCGGCATTCAACATATCCGCGGTAGTCCACACCAGATCCAGCGAAGAAATCGCGCCGAAGAACACGAACACCAGAACCAGCGCACGGAAAATATTCATCGGCAATTTACGCTCAGTCACGAAACGCATGTTCGACTCGCCGTAGTAGTAGTTACCAATCACAGTCGAGAACGCAAACATGAAAATAGCGATAGTCAGGAAGTGAACCGCCCAGTCACCCAGTTGCATCGCCAAAGCCGACTGAGTCAGCGACGCACCGCGCGAACGATCACCATAGGTCGGATTCGACAGCAGAACAATAAACGCGGTCACAGTACACGCCATCATCGTGTCAAAGTAAACACCTAGAGTCTGCACGTAACCCTGCTTAGCCGGGTGAGAAATAGTAGCGGTCGCGCCAGCATTCGGAGCAGTACCCATACCCGCCTCGTTAGTCAGCAGGCCACGCTTCATACCCCAAATCACGGCGCCCATCGCGCCACCGGTCACAAACTCCTTAATACCGAAAGCACCCTGGAAAATCATCAGCAGCATATTCGGAACCTCAGAGATGTTCAGCAGAACAACCAGCAGACCCAGCAGCAGATACAGCACCGCCATAATCGGTACCAGCCACTCAGTCACCGAAGAAATCGCGCGAATACCACCGAAAATAATAGCCGCAGTCAGCGCCACCATAATTAGACCAATAGTGATGCGGAAGCCCATCGAGTTAGTACCCGAAACATCAATGTTGAACGAGTTCGCCGCAGCATCCACCACAGCATTTGTCTGAACCGCCACAAACACAAACGCATAAGTGATCACAATGAACGCCACGAAGATGTAACCCATCCACGGAGCATTCAGACCGCGCTTCATGTAGTACGCCGGACCACCAATGTAAGAATCCTTACCGCGCTCCTTGTACAGCTGACCCAGAAGGGACTCCGCGAAAGCAGAAGCCGCACCAACAGCAGCAATAACCCACATCCAGAACACAGCACCCGGGCCGCCCATAGCAATAGCCAAAGCAACACCCGCAACAGTACCGGTACCCACACGAGAAGCCGCCGAAACAGTAAACGCACGGAACGAAGAAATGCTCTTCTTACCGTCAGCCTCACGAGCAACCGGGTCACCCAGGACGCGGATCATTTCCTTAATGGAACGCCACTGCACACCGCGAGTGCGGATCGTAATGTACAGACCAGCCGCAATCAGAGCGTAGTAGAGGAAATTACTCCACATCCAGTTCTGCACAGCATCCACGGTGGAAGTCAGTCCCGCAGTCTGCGTATTAATGTCCCCGATGATATTCAGAAGAAAATCCACTCGGTACTCCAATCTTGAAAGCAAAAAGGCCCTCACTCTCAAACCCGGAAGACGGACGAGGTGGGGGCTACATTGCTGGGTGATGCGGACTCACGCCGCGTAACGGAGGGGTATATGCTCCGTATGATTAGTCACCCCATTGTGTCGGGTGCAACCCCCGCTAGGCAACTTAAAAAGGGGCGCAACGCAAAATGTAACGAATACTTAATATACGGGCAGAGTAAATATAAGATCCCGTACGGGTTCCACCAACACTAGCGGGGCGGGGCGCGAGAAGCCCGGCACAAGGCACAAAACCTCGCACCGGGCATAGCGAATAGCGGGGGTATCGGGTTGGGTTATGAACGCTCAGGCTTCACGAACGGGAACGACAACACCCCACGAATCTGCGTCTGAGTCAACAGCATCACCAAACGGTCCACACCCAGACCCAAACCACCCGTCGGCGGCATGCCCGTCTCCAAGGCGTACAGGAAATCCTCATCCACCTCCATCGCCTCCAGGTCGCCCGAAGCCGCCTTCAACGACTGCTCCGTCAGACGCTCACGCTGCACCAGCGGATCCGCCAACTCGGAATACGCACAGCCCATCTCCATGCCATTGATCACCAAATCCCAACGCTCCGCCAAACCCGGAACACTACGATGCGGGGCCGCAAGCGGACTCGTCTCCGCAGGGAAATCCGTATAGAACGTCGGCTCCACCGTATGAGCCTCAACCAGCTCACCGTACAGCTCCTCAATGATGGCCCCCGGACCCATACCCTCATGAACACGCACACCGTGCTGCTGCGCCAGAGCCAGCAACTCCTCAAAATCCGTCTGCACATCCACGCGGCGACCCAGCGCCTCCGACAGGGCATCACACACCGACACCACACGCCACGGACCCGATACATCAGACACCGTGCGCTCACTCGACGCCTTATGCCCCAGCGGCAAAGACACCGAACCAAACACCGCCTGCGCGGCATCCTTAATCAGGCGCTCCGTCAACTCGCGCATCTGCACATAATCCGCATACGGACGATACGCCTCAAGCACCGTAAACTCCGGGTTATGGGTCGCATCAGCACCCTCATTACGGAAATCACGACCCAGCTCATACACCGAACCGCTACCACCCACCACCAGGCGCTTCAGGTACAGCTCCGGCGCAATACGCAGCGTCAAATCCTCGCCATAGGCGTTGATATACGTGCGGAACGGACGCGCGCTCGCGCCACCGTGCACCGTATGCAGAATCGGGGTCTCCACCTCGAGGAAACCCTCCGCATCCAGTCGGGCACGCAACGCCTTAATGACCGCGGTGCGCAGACGCAGATTCTGCATCTGATCCGGATGCACCAACAGGTCCGTGGAACGGCGACGCAGACGCGCCTCCGGGTCGGTAAAGGAGTCGAAGGGGATGGGGTGCAGACTCTTCGACGCCATGGACCAGGTGGAGGCAATCAGCGATTCGGTGCCGTTACGGCTCGCCCCGTAGGTGCCCTGCACGGTGATGATGTCACCGGTATCCAGGTTGCGGGAGGCGAGGTTCAGTAGGCGTTCACCCACCAGGTTGCGCTCCATGATGACCTGCAGGGTTTTGTCACCTTCAATAAGAGTCACAAAGAGAACTCCACCGTGGTTGCGAAGTGCGCGAACACGCCCCGAAACCATGAATTCCGAATCTGGAATATTTTCAGAAGAGAATATACGCAGAGCATCCTTGACACCCAGCACAGAGACGCCATGACTACCCTTCTCACCACCCAGCGGATACGGCTCCATACCCGCCGCACGCAGCGCCTCCAGATGGCGCAGACGATGCTGAGTCTGATCGCTACGCGACACCTCAGGAAGCTCATCCACAGTAGCGAGCTGCAACTGCTGAAGAGCCACCAACTCATCTGCAGAAAGAAGCTGCTCCTGATCCCGCAAACGGCGCGCCGACAGATTCGGCAAGAAACCCTCCGCCATGCCCGCGGCAAACACAACATTTACCATCGCCAACGTCGGCTCCGTCGCCAAAAAACGAGGAACCCACAGCGGGGCAAACTTCAGATTGAAACGATACAGACGGCGCAACTGCAGAAAACGATCCAGCACACCCAAAGAGCGGGAAGCAAAACGGTTCCACGCCGAAGCACCCACCTGGTCAGCAGCCTCAAAAATATGGCCGAACATCGCAAAATTCAGCGACACCCGACGCACACCCAGCGTCGCCGCCTGCTCCATCAGTGACGCCACCATAAACTCCACCACACCATTAGGTGCCTCGGGGGAGCGGCGCATAACGTCCAATGACAGGCCGGTAGGACCCCAGGGGACGAATGACAGCAGAGCCACCATCCGACCTGCCTCATCATGAGCCGACACCAGAACAGACGAAGAATCCGCCAGATCATTCACACGATTCAGAGCCATCGAAAAACCGCGCTCCACACGCCCATGACGCCACGCCGAAATATTCTCCGCAACCTGCTGACGTTGCTGCTCATCCAACTCCGCAAAACGGCGCATCTGCACCGTGTACCCGCCGCGGCGCACACGCTGAACCGCCTGACGCACCGGCAACATCGACGTGTCATTGAGCGTGAAACGATCCGCCTCAAGGACCGCCTCCTCACCCATCTGAATAATCGACAGACCCGCACGGTTATAGGCGCGCGCGCCAGCCTCACTCACGCTCAGCGCCGCAGGAACCCAACCGTAACTACGCGCCTGCAGCATCCACTGCTCAATCGCGGCATCCCACGAATCCGGGTCACCCACCGGGTCGCTCGACGCCAAACACACCGAACCCACCGAACGGTACGTAATCGCAGCCCTCTGATCCGGAGAGAAAATCACCTGCTTATCGCGACGCGTCGCAAAATAGGAGAGCGAATCATTGGCGCCATACTGCTGCAGCAGAGCGCGGATCTTTAGCTCCTTCTCACCGGTCCACGCATCCGGGGCACGGTAACCGCGCGCCAACAGGTACAGCGCCACAACCAGCGAAGCACCGTAACCAAAAGACGCCAAGAAAGCCACCACATCGGCAGACCAAACACCGGGATGAGTACGCTCAATACCCATACCGTGCATGAGTAGCTCCCACGGGGTGATGGAACGCAACGGCTCCCACACACCAATACGGCAGAGGTACCAGAGCACCAGGGTAGTCAGCAGAATACCGCCAGCCGCCGTAGCAGCCGCACCCACCCACGAGAGGCGACCAATGCGTGCCGGGAACGCCGAACGAATCGAGAAAAGGAAAGGCACCAGCGCACACGCAAACACGATGGAGAGCGTATCGACCGTCGAGGAGAAAATACGATCCTTCGGCATAAGCCCCGCGGGGAACGCCAGCGTGAAGGCGCTATGGGTTGCAATCAGTACACCAAGTACCTGAAAAACAATGGCGGCAATGAGGGCAGCGCGCTTACGCACAATCAGCCCGGACACCATCACAATCATCGTAATGGCGCTGGGCAGAGTATGCGTGGAGGGAATATTCAGCAGGTCAGCGGTGACTTCCCACCAGGTGAAGCCACGGCCGCGCCGCAGAGGAGAGATAATCCACGCAAACGTGGTCAGCAGCGCCGCAAAAGAATACACCCCAATGACCACGCGTGCTGATATCTCTGCATACCTTGAGGGAGGCGCGGGCACCTGCCCTGCTCGTGCGGTACGGTGACGTGAGGTAGTGCGGTGAGACATCATAATCCAGCGGGTCATTGGGGTGTCGGGAAGGTGCTAGACCTTAGGAGTTCTGGTTTGACTCAGCCTTCGGGTCACGGTAGGTGCCTTCGAAGACGTCGGGGATGCCGTTGTCGTCAGCATCCACGCTTTCCTTCTCAGCCAGGGCACGGTAGTGCTTATTGCGGCGAGACAGGATAGCCGCACCCACAATGGCAGCCAGAACAGAGCCGACGAGAATCGCAATCTTTGCGTCCTCGGTGTGCGCCGAGCCGTGCGGGAAGGACAGCTCAGCCACCAGCAGGGACACGGTGAAACCAATACCACCGGTTGCAGCCAGACCAATCACGTCAATCCAGGCGATATCCGGGTCGAGGTTAGCGTTCTTGAAGCGGGTGACGAGCCAGGTGGTACCGGAAATACCGATGGTCTTACCGACAACCAGTGCCACAATAATGCCGACCGCCACGGAGTCGGTGAGGGCGCGTCCGAGGCCTTCAAAACCGCCCACAGCCACACCCGCGCTGAAGAACGCGAAGATTGGCACGCAGATGCCGGTAGAGAGGGGGCGGAAGCGGTGCTCCAGCACCTCTGCAAGACCGTGTTCAGCCTGCGCCGCCTCGGAGCGAGCGGACATCTTCACGGGCACCAGGAAGCCGAGAACCACGCCGGAAATAGTGGCGTGAATACCGGACTCTAGGAAGAGTGCCCAGGTGATAATGCCCAGGGGCAGCAGCAGAATCCATGCGGCGAGAGGCTTCAGGTGCAGCATGGTCTCACCGCGGTAGGCGATGAACGCGAAAAGGGTGAGGGGGATGAGTGCGAAGAGCAGGTACTCGCCGTGGAAGTTATTGGTGTAGAAGATTGCGATAATGCAGATTGCGATCAGGTCGTCCACCACTGCCAGAGTCAGTAGGAAGACACGCATCGCCGAGGGGAGGAAAGTACCTACGGCGGCGAGAACAGACACCGCAAACGCAATATCGGTTGCGGTGGGGATAGCCCAGCCGTGCAGCGCGGTGGGGCTGGTGAAGTTCAGTGCCGTGTAGATAATTGCGGGCACCGCCACGCCACCGAAGGCAGCCGCAATCGGCACGATCGCGGTGGCGGGCGACTTGAGATCACCGAGCACGAATTCCTTCTTCAGCTCCAGGCCGGTGAGGAAGAAGAAAACGACAAGCAGGCCGTCTGCCGCCCAGGTTCCGATGCTCATCTGTAGGTGGTTGAAGCCGGGGATAACCGGGCCAACCACGGTGTCTCGCAGACCAAAGTAGAAGGTGGAGGCGGGGGTGTTGGCGAGTACTACTGCCAGCACCGTCGCAATCAACAGCACGGTACCGCCGACGGATTCAGCGCGCAGAATATCGGCTACGCGGCGTGAGTTGCTATAGGAGCCGCGGCTGAGGGTATCTGGGTTGGTGTGAGTCATTCTCTCCTCTTTCTGCCGCGGTATTCTGCGGCATCTAAGGCTTTTAAGTTTACTCTGCACTGTATGAGTATTCGAGTACCCGCTGGCGGCTTTTAGCTCCTGGACGGTGCGTTGCAATGGTTTTTCGTGGTTTATATACATAAACGTTCCGCCCTCCCCACGGTGCGTGGGAAGGGCGGAACGTTTAATATTTCGCAGATATTCTGCGTGGTCGACTAGTGCTCTAGTCGCGCGAATGGGAGATTATGCGCCTGCGATAGCGGGTGCGCCGGACTCCTGGCCGTGGTCGTGTGCCAGCTCGCGTGCAACGTAGTTCTCCAGGTCGAAGAGGTTGCCGTTTGCGCGCTTTACGACGGTCACCAGGGTCTCCATGGTTGCAACTTCCTCAACCTGCTCCTTCAGGAACCAGAGGATGAACTGCTCGCCCAGTGCGTAGTTCTCAGCGCGTGCTGCGGAGAACAGCGCCTCGATCTGACCGGTGACGGCCTTCTCCTGTGCCAGGGACATGTCAACGATTTCCTGAACGTTCTCGAAGTCGTTCTTGACGGCGGGAACGGAGGGGATCTCGACCTTGTGGCCGCGGTCCAGCTTGTACTGAACCATCATGAGTGCGTGCTCGCGCTCTTCGAGGGACTGGCGGTAGAAGAACTTAGCCAGCTGGGGCAGGTCCTCACCGTCAAGCCAGATAGCCATGGACAGGTACTGGTGGGATGCTGCGAACTCGTGGCCGATCTGCTCGTTCAGAAGGTCGTAGAAAGACTTAGACATATGGTTTCTCCTTATACGGTGGTTGCTTTTGTGCGCCGGATGGCGCGGTGCAACCTGTTGGTATTTATCGTACGGGGTGCTGTGGGGCATGTACAGAGAGAAAAGGCTAATCGGTGGGGAAGATGAGGTGCCCCTGACATATTGTCACCATTACCCTTAGTGTGGGTGACCTGAATACCACCTTTGGGATGGGTGGTATTGGGTGTGTTTCCTTGAGATTTCGCGGTTTAAGGAGGTGCTAGATACCTCAATCTCCCACGTATTGTCACGATGCGGCTGTGCTCGACAGCCGCTTATCCGGCGTTCCTGCGTGGTCGTCGAGCTGTAAAAATTTTTTTAAAATTCTTCGTATGTGGCGGTGGCTGGGGCTACTTGAGGCAGTTTTGGGTTCACCCGTGCCGTAGCGCTCGCGACTGCAAGAGGCTGTTTAAAGAAATCTATTAAAGAGATAAGGCACGTTCCCGGCGGGGAATGTGCCTTATCTCTGATTCTCTCAACTCTCACCCGGGGTGGAGGAGGTTATTGTACGGGGTAGTCCCCGCGCTTGAGTGCATCAATGGAGATGACGTTTGAGGGGGTGTTGCCCAGGACTGCCTCGCCGATTTCTGCGAGGTGCTCAACCTGCTCGGTCGTGAGGTGGTCGAAAATCTGGCGGCGTACTTCGCTCACGTGGCCGGGTGCGACCTCCTGCACCTTCTGCTCGCCTGCGGGGAGCAGGTGGCAGATGCTGACTCGGCGGTCTTCGGCGCTGAGGGAACGGCGGACGTATCCGCCCTTCTCAAGGCGTGCCACGACGCGGGAGAGGCGTGCGGGTAGGGTGTTGGTGGTAATTGCCAGCTCAGTCATGGTGAGGGAATGATCCTTAGATTCGGAGAGCATTGCGAGCACCATGTATTCAACGAAGCTAATGCCGGCTTCGGTCTGCAGCTGGTTTTCCAGCTTGCGGGTAAGGCTGAAAATGATGGAGCTGATAAAGAGCCAGCCTTCTCGCTCCTGCGGCGAAAGCCACTGGACGGATTCGCTGTGTGCGGTATTGTCAGGCCGCTGCGCAGGCGTGGTTGGTGTGGGCACGGGATTGGTTCCTCTTTTATCGGATATGGAGCTCCCTTTTTAAGGGGAGATGCGGTGTGTCGGCACCCATTGTAGCGAAAGGTCTTACGAGGTGACCCGAAATTGGTACGGTCAAGTAATGATTGACACTTTGGTGCTAATTTTTTGGAGGGTACTAGGGCCATCTTTTTATACGCAGTGAGTGCAAAAACCTTGGATAAGTATGTGATGCACAACATGTTTAAAAAGATTTCCGGTACAAGTATAGATGAGAACGTACCAGGAAGCACATTCGCACATCGAGCCAAATTCCGCGGAATATCAAGGTTTTTAGGGGTGTGGATGAAAATTCTGAGGGGTGCACAAAGGTTGCCAGGAGTGAAAAATAACAAAACGATAACAAAAATTTTAAAAAAATCTCGGTTTTGGCTTTGCAACCGTAATGAAACCGTGTACACTAATTACATAACGGGGTCGAAGGAAGCCTCCGAGGCGAGACCGGAAGCTCGCTTCGATAGGTTCGACTCTCTATTTATCGGTGATTGTCGTCGGTGTACGAGTAACTCGTATTTCTACCGACGGATGTGCGGTGCGGGTGCAGTTCGTGGTTGGGCTGCATTCCGTACCGTATCTTTTTAACTCAAATCTCTATCAACTCACTCATAAGAGCATCCAATGATCGGGTGCTCTTTTTCTTTTGCCCTCATATTGGCGCCGGTGAGCCTTGTACGAGCCGGGGGGCGTACAAGGAGGCGCAAACACCTGCGCTGTGTGATTACACGGTGTAGCTACACAGTGCGGCTGCACGGCAAGGTTACACAGTGTGGTCGTGTTGCATGGTCGTGCTATGTGCCTGCGGGATTGGTGCGTCGTATTGTGCCGGTAGCGTTATCCACAGGGTTTATCCACAGTGTGGAGAACTTACACGCATGTTATTTGGTGGAGCGGAGCCGAGGCTCGCCACGGATGCAATTTAAGAGCTCAGTAGAAAAATTCTTGTAATTACAGGCTTTCACAGCCGTTAAAACCGAGGGTCAGTTCTTAAACAGAAGAGCTTTTCACCTTTAAATCCACGGAACGCCAGAGTTTCCACACCTGTGGATAACCCTGTGCACTTAATCCACCGCCTCCGGCGTAAAGAGGTGTGTAAGACCGCTCGACACCCCTGTTGGCGTCCAAAATTTTGGCTAGTAGAAGGAAAAACGCCCCGAATAAGGGCAAAAATTCTGTAGTTTATCCCCTGCGCATCCCCAAAATCGGCTGTTATCCACAGCAGTTATCCACAGTGTGGAGAACTTACAGCACTGTTATTCACATGAGTGCATACCCTGTTATTTCAAGGCAGAAGAGGGTACCGAGCCTGAAAAGCCTGTTGATACACAGGGTTATCCACAGGTGTGGGGAAAAGTTTCCGTCTAAAATCCACAGGCCCGCACGGATTGGTGCGCACATGTGACGCTCCCCAATTCATGAAAGGTAAAGTAAACGCTACGCTGGTAATCTTTAATACAGGCCAAGCATTCTAATGAAAGGCATCATCATGGCTGAAAAGTACACCCTCCCCGAGCTCCCCTACGACTACGCGGCGCTCGAGCCCCACATCTCCGCAAAGATCATGGAGCTGCACCACGACAAGCACCACGCAGCATACGTTGCAGGCGCTAACGCAGCTCTCGAGCAGCTCGAAGAGGCACGTGAGAACGGTGCATACGGCAACGTCTCCAAGCTCTCCAAGGATCTGGCGTTCAACCTGGGTGGCCACACCAACCACTCCATCTTCTGGAACAACCTGTCCCCCGAGGGTGGCGACAAGCCCACCGGCGAGCTGGCAGCAGCAATCGACGAGTTCTTTGGCTCCTTCGATAAGTTCCGCGAGCACTTCACCAACGTTGCACTGACCATTCAGGGCTCCGGCTGGGCAATCCTCGCATGGGACACCGTTGGCAAGCGCCTCATCATCGAGCAGCTTTACGATCAGCAGGGCAACATCTCCGTTGCACTGATCCCCGTTCTGCAGCTGGATATGTGGGAGCACGCATTCTACCTGGACTACCAGAACGTCAAGGGCGACTACGTCAAGGCATTCTGGAACATTGTGAACTGGGCTGACGTTCAGGCTCGCTTCGAGCGCGCAGTGTCCCAGACCAAGGGCCTGGTCCTCTAATCTAAGGTTTTGTCAGCGCGGTGAAGTGGCCGCGGTGAGATAACCAAAACGGGTGCCCGGCGCCTCCATATTCGGAGGTGCCGGGCACCCGTTCATTAAGCCCCGTGCGGTACCCGCGGGGTTCGGAGTGTTTGGCGGGAGCCCTAGAGTGCCAGCGTGCGGTCAATGCGGATGCGGCGGCAGAAGTCCTCATCGTGGCTCACCACGATGAGCGCGCCGGTATAGGCTTCGAGCGCCTGCACCAACCAATCCACCGAGGAAATATCTAGGTTGTTCGTCGGTTCATCCAGCATGAGCAGCTGTGGCACTGGATCCGCCAAAAGAACCTGCGCCACCGCGGCACGGAAACGCTCACCACCGGAGAGCTCACCGGTCTTATGATGCACGCTCTCACGACGGAAAAGTAGCCGCGCCAGCTGATCACGAAGATGCTGTTCGCTCACGCCGGGGTTAGCCCGCTGCACGCTCTGCAGAAGAGTCAGCTCCGGGTCGAGGGCGATGCGCTGCGGAATATACGCCCCCTCAATGCAATAGTCGACGCGGTAGGCGGGCTGCACGGGGGAGCGGTAGTCCGCATCGCCTGCGTGGGCAATTGCCTCAAGGAGGGTGGTCTTGCCGCTACCGTTCGCGCCGGTGATGTGCAGATGCTCGGGGCCGCTGAGAATCAAGTGTTCGGGGCGCTCCGCCGGGGTTCCCTGCTGGCTCTCGCTATTAGCCTCGGTGGGTGAAAAATGCAGAGAATCAACCTTGGCAGGTTGCTGAACGGTAAATGTTTCACGTGAAACCTGGCTGGAATCAACCCTGCTCAGCTCCAGCACCTTACGTCCCGCGGGTAGGGGTTGCTGGCTCAGCTCGGCATAGATTTTCTCCTGGATGCGCACCTGATCCTGAGCGTTCTGATACGCCTCTTGAGCCTGCTCCTGCTTGCCCACGCGCAGAACTCGAAGCTTCGCCGCCGCCTGCCGTGAGGCATCCTTGGCGAGGGCAAGAATCGTGTCAGGCTGATCATCCTTCCACACGCGGGACATGTTCTTCGAGATAATCTCCTGAGCCTGCACCCACTCACGATGTGCCGAACGCACCTCATTCTTCGCCTCGGTCACGCGCCGCTGAGCAGCCTGCTGTTCGGTGTCCAGTGCCTGCCGATAGGTGCTGTAGTTACCCTCGAAGAGGCGCAGATGAGCCAGTCCCTGACGGTCCGCGTGAAGCTCCACAATCACGTTCACACGCTCCAGCAGGTCGCGGTCGTGACTAATAATCAGCGCCGGGCAGGGCAGTGCCTCCAGCGCGGTGAAGAGCTGAGCCTTCGCCACGGAGTCCAGGTTATTTGTTGGCTCATCCAACAGAATGAACTCGGGGTCAGAAACCATGAGCGAGGCAAGTGCCGCAATGACCGCCTCGCCACCGGAGAAGCTGCGCATATCGCGAGTAAAGAGAGCTCGGATAGCCTCCGGATTATCACGATTAACCAGGGTTGCCGGGGTAAACCCGTAGGTTGCCAAAGTAGCTAGGGTACGCTCCTCAACGTCCCAATTATCCCCGATGACCTCGTAGAGTTCGGGGGAGTACTCGCCGGATTCCACCGCCTGCAGGGCCTGTAGAGTCTCGGCAATCCCACAGAGCTCGGCAAGGGTCTGCTCCCGACCCAGGCCCAAATCCTGGGGTAGATACGCCATCTGCTCCGGGACCGCCAAAGAGCCAGAATCCGGGGTTAAATCACCCAAAATCAACCTCATGAGGGTTGTTTTTCCGCAACCATTGTCACCAATGAGTCCGGTCAGAGGTGCCGAAAATACTGCCGAAAGATCCGCAAAAAGCGGAGGTTGGGTCGGGTGCGCGTACGAAATATGGTCGAGTGTAATGTGGCGTGACATGGGCCGAGTTCCTTCGAGTAGGTGCTCGGATTCCGGCCAGTGCACATGAGGTGTGAAGGCATGAAGAAACCCGAGCGTAACGGTGGATGTATCTGTGCCCGGGTGTGCGCGCTGACGAAAATACGCAGGTAAAGATGCCTGCACAAATAGTTGCGTGGGCGCGCGAAAAATTCTGTAGGGTCCGGGCTTATGCTCGGTGGGTCATTTCTTTGATGCCTCCTAGATTCCGAATACCGCCCCGGTCGCGCCTTGGGTGGCTTCGGTCAAACGATACGTTCAACTCCGTAACTACCCCCACGATGGGGCAGCGTCGGAAGAGAGCTGAGGACTCCAGCATAGGAACTGACTGGGCGCTGAGTCAAACACCTTCCCATGTAGGAGAAGATTCAGCGTGCTGATTCCCCGAATGGTTCCTTCCTGAGAGTTTTTGTTGAAAGGTTGAGTGTGCGGTCAATGCGGATGCGGCGGCAGAAGTCCTCATCATGGCTCACCACGATGAGTGCGCCGGTGTAGGCTTCGAGCGCCTGCACCAGCCAATCCACCGAAGAAATATCGAGGTTATTCGTCGGCTCATCCAGCATGAGTAGCTGCGGTACCGGATCAGCCAGAAGCACCTGCGCCACCGCTGCACGGAAACGCTCACCGCCGGAAAGGTCGCCGGTCTTGCGGTGCACGCTCTCGCGACGGAAAAGTAAACGTGCCAGCTGATCGCGCAGGCTTTGCTCGCTCACGCGCCGGTTTGCCTGTTGTACGCACTGCAGGAGGGTTAGTCGCGGGTCGAGACTAATGCGCTGAGGAACGTACGCTCCCTCGATGCAGTACTCAACACGGTAGGTGGGCTGCACGGGGGAGAGGTAGTCCGCATCGCCTGCGTGGGCGATAGCGTTCAAAAGGGTGGTCTTGCCGCTGCCGTTTGCACCGGTGATGCGCAGGTGTTCGGGCCCGCTGAGAATCAGATGTTCGGGGTGCTCGGTCGGGGTTTCCCTCTGAGATTTACCGCCCGTAGTATTGGGCGGCAAATGTGGAGAATCAACCCCGGTCGGTTGCTGAACCGTAGATATTTCACGTGAAACCCGGTGAGAGTCAACCCTACTCAACTCCAGCACCTTGCGTCCCGCGGGTAGGGGTTGCTGGCTCAGTTCGGCATAGATTTTCTCCTGCACGTGCAGGCTCTTTTGGGCTTCTCCAACTGCTGCACGTGCATCCGCCACCATGCTTTCGTGGGCTGTGTGAAGTTTCCCGGCAGAGCGCTCTGAACTGTTTTTATCCAGGCCCATAGCCATGCCAGGTTTCCGCTTTGACCGTTCAAATTCGCGGCCTCGGCGGGCGTTGCGATCGAGCTTAATCTGGTTCTCGGCGCGCTCACGCACAGCCTTACGTGCCTCATTCTTCGCCTCGGTCACGCGCCGCTGAGCTGCCTGCTGTTCGGTCTCCAGTGCTTGCCGGTAGGTGCTGTAGTTACCTTCGAAGAGGCGTAGATGTCCCAGCCCCTGGTGGTCGGCGTAAAGCTCCGCAATCACGTGCATGCGCTCCAGCAGATCGCGATCATGGCTGATGATGAGCGCCGGGCAGGGTAGCGCCTCCAGGGTTTCGAAGAGCTGCGCCTTCGCCGAGGAATCCAGATTATTCGTCGGCTCATCGAGCAGAATGAACTCGGGATCGGAAACCATGAGTGAGGCAAGTGCGGCGATAACCGCCTCACCCCCGGAGAAGCTACGCATCTGGCGAGCAAAGAGTGCCCGAACAGCCTTCGGGCTATCGCGGTCTACCAGCACCGCCGGGGTGAACCCGTAGGCTGTCAGGATGGTGAGGGTTCGCTCCTCAACATCCCAGGCGTCGCCTATGGTGTCGTAAAGGCAGGGGGAATATTCGCCCGATTCCAGCGCATCAAGCGCCTGCAGTATTTTTGTAATTCCAAAAATATCGGCAAGATGCTGATGCCCACTCAACCCTAAATCTTGCGGTAGGTACGCTATGTGCGGTGGGGTGCTGATTATGCCTTGACTAGGGTTTATGTCGCCAAGAATAAGTCTGAAGAGGGTAGTTTTTCCGGCGCCATTATCGCCGATAAGCCCGGTGAGTGGCGCAGAAAATACCGCGGAAAGGTCTGTGAAAAGTGGGGGCTCACCCGGATGTGCATACGAAATATGGTCGAGTGTAATGTGGTGTGGCATGGGCCGAGTTCCTTCGAATGGGTGCTCGGATTCCCGCCATCGTAGTGCACGTTAGGCATGAGAATATGAAAAAACCCGAGCGCGGTCTGTAGGTACACGTAAGCCCGGGTAGTGGGGTGGACGCATAAAAGCGCATTGACCTGGTGTTGTTGGATCCGGGCTTATGCTCGGTGGGTCATTTCTTTGATGCCTCCTAGATTCCGAATACCGCCCCGGTCGCGCCTTGGGTGGCTTCGGCTCAACAATGCGATCAGCTCTGTAGGTTACCCCCGCGGCGGGGCAACGCGGATAGAGAGCTGATGAATCCAGCATAGGAACTATGTGAGTGGCGGGTCAAGTACCCTCCTATAAAACCTTCTAATAAGCACTGATACTCCCTAGAGAGCACTAGAGAGCACAAAAAGAGAAGCGACACCATTCGGTGCCGCCCCTCCTTTAGGCATTAAATCTGTGCGCGTAAAAACGCGGCTCATGCCCGAGAATAAAAGCTATTTATGCCTCGTGGCGCTCACGGTACATGCCCAGCGGGCCCGCATCCGCGTACGCCTGAGCGTCGTTGTAACGGTACAGGCGCGGCGGGCGGTGGCGGGTGCCCTCCACGCGGCGGCCGGTGTCAATAATCGACTTCGACGCCGCAATCTGGCGGCGGAAGTTCGCCGGGTCCAGGGTGCGACCCAGAATCGCCTCGTACACCTCACGCAGCTGCGCCAGGGTGAACTCCTCACCCAAGAAAGAGTGCGCAATACGCGAGTACTCGACCTTGTTCTGCAGGCGGTAGAGCGCGTACTCAATGATTTCGTTGTGGTCGAAGGCAAGCTCGGGCAGCTCATCCACCGGGAACCAGCGGATGTTCTCGTGCACGCGAGTGTTCGCAACCTCGGTGGCGGGAATCGACGCCCAGTACACCACGGAAACCACGCGCTCGTGATCAGCGCTGGGTGCCGGGTCGGGCTCGCCCACAACGCGGGCGGCACGCGCCTCGGGGGTGCGCAGAACGTCACCGAATGCGTAGAGCTGCTCCAGGTAGCCGGGCTGCAGGTTGGTTGCGCGCTTCAGGGTCGAAGCCGCTGCCTCTTCGAGGGAAAGATTCGGGTTGAGCGGACCGCCAGGAAGTGCCCACTGGCCCTTATAGGGCTCGCGGAGGCGGCGAACCAGCGGCAGCCACAGGGTCGGGTGGGTTTCGTTTTCCTTGGGGCGCAGGGCCAGAATAACGGTCGATACAGCGAGGGACACAGAGGTGTGGTCCACGTCGTGGTGCTCTTCAACGGCAACTGCGCCGGGAAGAGGCTGGGATGCGATGCTCATTCAGGCCTCCTGTGCGAATGGGTATCGATAGGTGTGCATACCCTACCCATTTTAAGGGGTTAATAGGGTAAAAATGCACGCAAGGCACCCGCCGACCCGAAAACCGGTGCCCTCCGCGTCGTGTCAAGGGGAAAAAGTTCAGGTACCGGACACGCAAAGCACCCCTCCGCACTGCTCAAACGGCAGAGAGGAGAGGTGCTCCAGCGTCTACTTATGCAACGTCTAACTATGGAATTTTAGGGTGCATGTCGGGGGTGCAGACTAGTCAATCTGCAGCTCGCCCATTGCGTCCCAGTCGTCGCCGTCAATCAGACGAGAAATAATCTTCGGGGTTGCGGTCAGCAGCGGACGCATGTCCTTCATCGCCTGCTGGAAGTGGTCAGAGTTCACGTGCGGGCCAGCTGCGTCATCGTTGAAAGCCTCGAGCAGAACGAACTCGTTCGGGTCCTCAACGCTGCGGGACCACTCGAAGAACTTGTTGCCTTCCTCGGCGCGGGTTGCCTCGGTGAAAGCGCGGGTCTTCTCGATCCACTGGTCAGCGTATTCGGGCTTGACGGGGAACTTTACAGCAATGAAAATCATTGGAACTCCTTAATGGAAGGGTAGATACGTACCCTTCCAGTTTATGCCCTGGGTGCTTGCCGGCGCTGAAGAATACGGTGCGAGGTAGCGGTTTTAGCTTGTGGCTTTAACCGCTGTCTCGAGTGGCTTTCGTGGTTTTAATGAGCCGCCGCCTTGAGAACCTGCAGGGCGCGTTCCAGCGCCGCACGGTCTGCCGTGATGGCGGCTGCCCTCTGCGGGTTGGCGGAGTCGCCTCCGAACGCCGCGTTGTAGTACATGCCGTCACCCAGAAGCAGCACGGCGCGGGCAATCTGCTCGTCACCAATCTCCGCGAGGACGAGCGCATGCCAGCCGTCCTGCACGCGTGCCATGGTCTGCTGGGCAAGCTCGTTATTGCTCTGCGCCAGGCGACTGAGGGCGATCAGGGAGCGGTCGAACGGCGAATTATCGGGCGTGGAGGAATTGATGTAGTAGGCGCTTGCCCCCTCGGGTGCCTGTTCCATGGCGGCGAAGTCTTCTTCAGCCAGGGCGAGGGTGCGTTCTGCGAGCGCCTCAAGCAGCGCCTTCTTGGAGGAGAAGTGGTAGAGTAGCCCGCCCTTGGAAACCTTGGCGGCGGTGGCGACGGCGTCGAGGGTTGCGGCGCGTTCTCCCGAGCGAATCAGCAGGTCGACGTAGGTGTCGAGGATGTGTTCGCGGGAGTTGTTGGCGCGCTGTTTTCGGTGGTTGGGGGTGGTCATGGTTACCAGTCTAACCGCTTGAAACTATACCGTCCAGTTGGTATAGTTAATCTTCGTTTGTGGGCCCGCCCGAACCCCTAAAACCTTCGGGTAAGCCCCGAAACCTCACTAAAAGCCCTAGTCCAAAAGACAGGCCGAGCTGATGCCGCCGCGTCCGCTGTATCAGCTGAAATCCCATAGACGCACGAAAACAACCCATGACGAATCACAATCCGCACACCACGGCTCTGCCCATTCACGCCCCCGACCAGAAGACCAAGCGCTGGGCGGCACTCGGCGTGCTCATGCTCCCGGTGCTCCTGGTCTCCATCGACAACACGGTGCTAGCCTTCGCGGTGCCCGCAATCGCTAAGGCGCTGAGCCCCTCCTCCGCGGAGCAGCTGTGGATCGTTGACTCCTACCCCCTGGTGCTCTCCGCCCTGCTTGTGCCCATGGGCGCTATCGGTGACCGTATCGGCCGCCGCAAGCTGCTGCTCATCGGTTCGACCGGCTTCGCGGCGATTTCTGCGCTTGCGGCATTCGCGCCCTCCGCGCTGATGCTCGTGGTTGCCCGTGCCCTGCTCGGTATTTTTGGTGCCATGCTCATGCCAGCAACCCTGTCGATTATTCGCAATATCTTTGTGGATGCGACCGAGCGCCGCATCGCTATTGCCGTGTGGGCTTCGGGCTTCTCCGCCGGTGCGGCGCTGGGTCCGATTGTGGGTGGTTTCCTGCTGGAGCACTTCGAGTGGGGTTCGGTGTTCCTGCTTGCTGTGCCGATTCTGATTCCGCTACTGATTCTTGCCCCGATCATGGTGCCCGAGTCGAAGGACCCGAACCCCAGCCCGGTGGATCCGCTGAGCATCCTGCTGATTATGACCGGCATGACCGGCATTACCTTCGGTCTGACTCACACCTCCGAAACTGGTTTCGATGCGGTGGCTATTAGCACCATCCTTGCCGGCCTGTGCCTCATCGTCCTGTTCGTGCTGCGTCAGCTCAACCGCGAGAAGAACGATATTCAGCCCATGCTGGATGTGCGTCTCTTCCGCAACACCGTGTTCACCGGTGCGATTACTGCAAACCTCATCTCCATGATGGTGGACGTTGGCTTCATCTACTTCGCCTCCCAGCACCTGCAGCTGGTCTCCGGCCTGCCGCCCATGTACGCCGGTATGCTGCTGATTCCCGGTACCCTGGCGACCATTATTGCCGGCCTGGTGATTGCGCGCGTGGCGGTACACTTCCACCCGGCGCAGGTGGTGTCCTTCGGTCTGGCGCTCAACGCTGCCGCGTTCGCGGTGCTCGCCTTCCTGGGTGCGCACAGTGACGTGGTCATTATCCTGATCTTCATTGTGCTCGGTACCGGTATCGGTATTGCGCAGACCATTTCGAACGACCTGATGCTCTCCAGCGTGCCGCCTCGTAAGGCGGGTGCGGCATCCGCGATTTCTGAGACCTCCTACGAGACGGGTGCGGTGCTCGGCACCGTCATCATTGGCGGTATGCTCACCGCCATCTACCGCGCAAACGTCGTCATGCCCACCGGTCTGGATGAGACCCTCGCCGACCACGCTCACGAAACCCTCGGCGGTGCCGTGACGGTCGCACACCATGTGGGTGGCGAGCAGGCAAACCAGCTGCTCTCCTCCGCATTCGCGGCGTTCGACTCCGGCGTGGTGGTTAGCTCCGCGTTCAGCGCCGTGCTCATGGGCGTTATGGCTGTTATCAGCTACCTCATGATCCGCAAGGCACCGCGCGAAATGAAGCCCGCAGAACACTAACCCAGCCTACTAACCCTGCACTAATTCGGGTACGTAAGCCCCGCCTCCTGACGCTACCGTAGCATTGGGAGGCGGGGCTTATTCTTACGCACCCACCTGCTCGTTTAAAGGTTCAACACAGGTGCCGGTGGTACGGTAAAAATAGTGGGCTCACGCCCGAAAAAGACACCCCGAAAAAGGCCGAGGAACCAGCGGCTCCACGCACTCAAGGAGGAACGCCATCATGGGACTCAAAGACTGGGTAGCACCCTTTATCACGCTACTCATCGGTGCCAGCACCATCTTCATCTCCTACAAGAACTACCAGGCGCAGGCGGCGGCAAAACCCTCCGAACTGGCACGCCTGGAGCTGTGGAGTAAGCTCCTCACCGAAGCCGGTATGGACATCAGCGCGCTCCCCGACCCGGAGAGCCTCACTCCCGACCAGCGCGTCATCCTGGAGAACTACCGGGTCTTCCTCAAACGTGCCTCCCTCGAATCGAAGTTGCGTAAAGTCGGCATCGACAGCAACCGCGTGTTCAGCCTGCTCATGAAGCGTGCGCACTCCTCCGTGAAGCCTACGCCCCTCCCCATTGGCGACTCGATCCGCTACTACCGCCTGATTCTGCGCGGTCTGCTGTACCTCTGGGTGCCTTGCGCGGTGGTGTTCATTGGCGTGCCGATTATCGTGGCAACCATCGCCTACCTGGTGCGTATCTTCACCGGCCAGCCGGTGGACTGGACCAGCTACAGCCTGCCGCCCATCGCCGTGGTTCTGCTGCTGGTGGGTGCCGGTGCGGTGGGTTCCCTCGTGTACCTGCAGAACCGCATTATCTCCGCGATTATCGCGAACAACGTGTACTTCTACTTCTGGGACATTTACGGCTCCAAGAAGGGCGCCCGCGATTCGAAGCACGCCTACAGCGAGCGCCTGGCCGCTAAAACCTACGCCGACCAGCTGTTCCTGGGTCAGCAGGAGTTTGCGCACCAGTTCCGGCAGAACATGTACATGGCGGGTATCCAGGAGATTGACGAGTACCCGCGCGTGCTTAGCGATGCCGGGATGCTACCGCGTAACTACCGGGTTGTGGAAACCACCGAGGGTGAGGACCGTATCGACCGTGCCGTGAACTGGGTGCGCTCCAAGATCGGCTTCGAGCGTCTGGAACCGCGCATCATCTATACGCTCGAACATAAGGACGCGCACAGGGATGAGCAGAAGGATGGGCGGAAGGACTCTGCGCACGGCGTAGCTCCTGAGCAGCCTGTGGATGTTCAAGACAAGGAGGCGCACGGTCAGGACACGCAGAAGGCTTCGGAAGTACCCGCATCAGAGGTGCCCGTTTCGGAAGAATCTGTCTCGGAAGAACCCATCGTTGCGGAGGTGCCCGTTGAAGCCCCTGCCGATCCTCCTACTGACGTGCTTGCTGATGTGCCTGCCGGGGATTTAGCTGATGCACCCACCGAGCCCGTCATCGGAAGTGCCGCCGAATCTTCTGCCGCATCTGGGGTATTTGCTGCATCCGATGCGGACGACCCCACGGAGGCGTTCACCCGCATTCTCCATGATGCCGATAGTCATGAGAAGAGCGGCGATGATAAAGCCGCCGGCGAGAAGCCCAACAACTAAATAGCCCGCCCTGAGCACAGAAAATCTGGGCATGAGAAGAGGGTCGCAGCCTACGAATCGCCATTGAATCGTAAGCGTGCGACCCTTTTCCTTTCCCTTCAAGGAGGAGCAGAATCGGAGGTACCGCCCGACCAAGAAGAGTCAAATGATGCGCCCCTCCGCCAGTAGAGGTTGCCTGGCAGAAGAACCCGCTCAAGCGGGTCGGCAGAGCGCCCGGCAGAGGAGGCATCACGCTTTAGAAGCTTGGCCCCTGTGCGTGGGGGGGGTGATTCGCGCTCCGGGTGGGACCTACCCTCTCCCACCCGGAGGCGAATCGTGGGGATGTTCGCAGTGTCATGAAGACATCCCACCGAAATCCCTAACGAACGTTCGGGGTTTCAGTATGAGCGGTATATGAGCCTACCGCAGTCTATGCCGCAACCTCGGGGTTGCGGGAGATAACAACCTTCACCACGTCGTGCTCAGCAGCGTGGGTGAACAGGTCGTATGCTTCCTCGAACTGGTCGAAGGTGAAGTAGTGGGTTGCCATAGCCTTAGCGTTCAGGCGACCCGAGCGGACCATGTTCAGCAGGTTACCGACGGTGTTGCAGTTGACCAGACCCATGTTGATGCGAACGTTAGAGATCCACATGGTGTTCAGGGGTAGCTCAACGGGCTTGCCGTGCACGCCGGCGTTAGCGATGTTGCCGTAGGGGCGAACAATCTTGGTGCAGGTCTCGAAGGTCTGCGGAACACCCACAGCCTCGATGGCCACGTCCACGCCCAGGCCGTCGGGGGAGAGAGCCTTAATCTTCTCGATGAAGTCCGGGTCGCCCGCGTTGACCTTATCGGTTGCGCCCAGCTCCAGTGCCTTGTTCATGCGGTTCTCGTCGAAGTCGATGGTGATGACGCGGCCGGCACCGCAGAGGTTAGCGGTCATAATCGCACCCAGACCCACGGGGCCCGCACCCACGACAGCGACGGTGTCGCCGGGCTTGGTGTTGCCGTTCAGAATACCGATTTCGAAGCCGGTGGGCAGTGCGTCGGTGAGGAAGAGGACGTCCTCATCGGTCAGGCCCTCCGGAACCAGGTGAACCGAGGTCTCTGCGTAGGGAACACGCACGTACTCTGCCTGGGTGCCGTCAATCATGTAACCGAAAATCCAGCCGACACCACCAACGGTCTGGCAGTGCGAAGGCTGGTTCGCCTTACAGTAGGAGCACTTACCGCAGCTGGTCACGGCGGGGATGATGATGCGGTCGCCGACCTTCAGGTCAGTCACCGCGGAGCCAACCTCGGTAATGGTACCGACAGCCTCGTGGCCGAGGATGCGTCCGTGGTCCACCTCGGGGCAGTCACCCTTCAGGATGTGCAGGTCAGTACCGCAAATGGTGGTGGTGTCGACGCGGGCGATAACGTCCGTGGGCTCAAGAATGGTGGGGTTCGGGACTTCCTCCCAGGCGCCCTTCTGATCGGGACCGTGGTACACATATGCCTTCATGGTGACTCCTTCATTGAAGCTCTAATGAGGGTGCAGTGACTGCTTTATCACTACATGTATCAACCCATAAGAAATATTTGATAGGTTGTATTTTCATTAAACCCGACGTGTTGAATTAAGCGCTTTTATTACGCGGAGTGTATCTTTTGGTTCTTTAAACATGAACATGGTTCATTTTGGGTGTTTAAGACCTGTAAAAAAACGCACGAGGCGCACCCCCAAAACAGGGATGCGCCTCGTGCGTTTACTCGTGCGTTTAGTCGAGAAAAGTTGGGTTGAGTTTGGGTTGAGTTCGGAGCTCAGCTCTTCAACTGGATTTAATTCTTGAGCTGGGCACGCGCTCGCGAACGAACCGCCGTCACCGCCCACACCAGCACAAAAGCCGCCACCATCGACAGCACAATCGTGCCACCAGTCGGCAGGTTAAACACCCACGACAGGTACAGGCCAACAATCGAGCAGGTACCGCCAAACACCGGTGAGAACACCATCATCGACCCCAGTCGGCGGCACGCCAACCGGGCTGCCGACGCCGGAATCACCAGAAGCGCCAACACCAGCACGTTACCGAGGGTCTGCAGGCCAAGCACCACAGAAATGGTCACCAGAACGTACAGCACAATATCCAGGGCAAGGACCGGCAGACCCATCGCGCGGGCACTCTCACGGTCCAGGCTGACCGTCACAATCTGGCGGTGGAACAGCCACAACACCAGCAGAATAACGGCACCCATGATCGCGGCCTGGGTAATGTCCTCGTTTGAAACACCCACAATCGAGCCGAACAAGAAATCCTGCACCGACCCCGAATAGCCCGGCGCCAATGAAATAATCACAATACCCAACGCAAAGGATGCCGCGAAGAAAATACCGATCACGGAATCCTCGCGTAGCCGCTGATTCTGGCTAAAAATAGCCACCAGAATAGCCGTCACCACGCCCGCGGTCAGACCGCCCATCACCAGGTTGCCGCCCAGCACGAACGCCACCGCAAGACCCGGGAACACCGAGTGCGCCACCGCATCGCCAATGAAGACCATGCCGCGCATCAGCACGTGGCAGCCCACTACACCGGTAACCACCGACGCGAGCAGCACAGCCGCCAGGGCGCGCGGAAGGAACGCCAGCGACGGGTTGAACAGGTCGGCAAGAAAATCGATAGGAGTAATCAACGGGCACCCCCGGTGGAAGTAGAAGTATCAGCGGGGGAAAGGGAAGAATCAGAAGCGCAGGAATCAGTCAGCTCGTGGCCGTACTCATCCAACGCACCACCGGCACAGGTGAAGCCCGTGCGGGCGTGGCCCTGCGCCTCCTCAATATCGTGACCGTGCAACCACGTATGCAACTGCTCCAAGCTAAAGGAGTCCGCCGGACCATCCAGGTGAATATTGCCGCGCACACCGCACAGGCGCGAGCAGGACTCACGCGCCGCCAGCATGTCGTGCGTAGACATCAGAATCGTGATGCCCTCCGACGCCAACTCACGGTACAGGCGGGTCAAAGTGGTCTGAGTCGGCGCATCCACGCCCGTAAACGGCTCATCCAGCAGCAGCAGGGAGGGGTTCGCCGCCAAAGCGCGCGCCAAAAGAACCCTCTGACGCTGACCACCGGAAAGCTCCGCAATGGAAGCATCCTGCAGGTGCAGAACATCGGTGCGTTCCATCGCCGAAAAAACCTGTACCCAGTCCTTCTTCGCCGGGCGGCGGAAGAACCCAATCTCACGCACCCGGCCGGTCATCACCGTGTCCTTGACGGTCAGCGGAAAATCCCACTGGAACTGGTGTTTCTGCGGCACATAACCAATATGCGCACGCGCCACACGCGGTGACTCACCCAGCACCCGAACCTGCCCGGAGGCGGGGCGAATTAGACCCAAAATGGTGCGCAACAGCGTGGTCTTACCGGCACCATTAGCACCAATCAGACCCGCAAACTCACCGCGCTCCAGGGTCAGGGACAGATCCTTGAGGATGGAACGGCGCGCGTAGCCGGCGTACAGGTTCGAAATCTCAAGAACGGGCTCGGAGCTCACTGTTGACGTAGCGCCTGCTGTTACCGACGCGCTCACGAACGGTCACCGCGCACTTCATCCAGCGCCTCACGCTGTGCGGAGGAGCGTCGGCGGAACGAAAGGAAGGCGCCCACCGCAATGACAGCTAGAACGCCGATAACAATAGAAGTCGAAATCGTGAACTCAGCACGGAAACCACCCCTGTCGCTCGCAGCGGCGGCAGAAGAAGAACCGGACGCCTGGGTACCTGCAGCCTGAGTTCCGGCGGCCTGAGAAGCAGAGCCAGACGAAGCATCGGAGGAAGAAGCCGAATCCGAGGACGCCGTACCGCGAGCCTGCGCCTCCATCGCGTACAGGGCATCGGCGCTCGCAGAATCGCCCACCGCAAACTTCAGGTAGCGGGTATCAGACACGGTCGAACCATCAGAGAGCTCAGCGCTCGCGGTGACCTTCAGCAGGTACTCGCCGGGGGCGGTGAACACCCAGTTCGCGTGGGTGTGAGTGTTCTTCTCCACCCACAGCTTCTGCGGCTCACTCTTGGTCGAGGACCACAGCACCTGCGGTGCCGAGAAGTTGCCGTTCTCCAGGTACAGGCTGAACGTGCCGGGGCCGCTCACCTGCTCCAGGGTCAGGTTCACGCCGCGGTTCAGCTTGGACACCAGCTGCGGATCCTGAGTGTTCCAACCCGGCCAGATCACGCCCTTAGCTTCGGTCTGCGGAATCACGTACACCTTAGAGCCGGCGGGCGCACCTACGAAGGAGTAGCGCGGGTCGTTCGGCACCTCAAGAATCGCCTTATCGCTACCGCGGTAGATGACCTCGTCCAGGCTACGCCAGACGGGGGTTTCACCGTGGTCGTCGTGGAGCATGAGCTCAAACTTGCCGTTGTTGAAGCGAGGACCCATATCCACGTGGCCGGCGGAAATTTCGGTGCGGCCGGATGCAACCGGCTGCTCCGCCGACAGGGTCTGGGTGAGGGCGCGCTCGCCGCGGCTCAGGTTGCTGTCGCCCGGCTGGGTCGAGGCGCTCTCGGCGGTTGCCGGGGTGGTCTCCGCGTGTGCCACACCCAGGGGTGCGAGCATCAGGCCGGCACCCAGAGCGAGGGCTGGCAGGGCGCGGCTACGCGAGGGGCGGGAGGGGGTGGTTGAGTTCATCATGAGGACTTCCTTGGATCATGACCGAAACGGTGTGTGAAAGATTGTCTATATGCTGATACGGATATATAAGCTTGTGGGATGCTTAAAACCGGGTTATGAGGTGCTCGCCTCCGAGCAGCTAGCACCCGAAGAACTATCGCCAGAATCGCCACCGGAACTGTTCCCAGAGCACAGCGCAATCGTGTGAGCATTCGCCAACATCATCTGCGCGTAGTGAGGAGCCTGCGCATCCAGAGTGTCCGAATAGAGCACCCCGGTACGTACCCGCGCCTCTCGAGCCAGCTCCGTCAGAACCGGTGAACGCATCGCCGTGGACTTATCCAGATAAATCGCTGGAACCTTCAAATCCTCGACCGTGCGACGCAAACGCTGACGCTGCTGAATACTCGGCTCACCACTGGCGCTGGCACTCACAAAACCGGCAATATGCAACCCGTAGGTGCTCGCCAGGTAACGGTAGCCGTCGTGCGTGGTGACCAGGTTGCGCGCCGACTCCGGCAGGGCTCCGTACACCTGACGCAGCTGAGCGTCCAGGGCGTCAAGCTCCTTCATCACCTGCTCGGTGCGGGTCGCGTACTCGCTCGCACCCGCCGGATCGGCGGAGGTGAGCGCGTCACGAATGACCTGCACGCTCGCCTTCGCGTTCGGCACCGAATGCCAAATGTGCGGGTCGATTTCGCCGTGCACGTGCTTGCCCAGAACAGCCTGCGCCAGCAGGTACACCTGACCGCGATGCTCCGAAGCACCCGAACGCAGGAAACGGTAGCTACCGCCGGCGGGCACCTCCTGCAGGGTGCGGGAGGGGACCGCGACCACGGTGCGGTTCAGTTCGTACTCCACGGCACCCTGGGAGGAATCCGCGCGGAGCACGAGCCTGCCGTCGCCGGTGCGTGCCGTAATATCGGCGTGACCTGCCGAAAGAACCTTGATGTCCGAGGCGGAAACGTTCTGTTCCTTCGCCAGACGGTCCACCAGCTCCTGCGGGTCACGACCGACCGCGCAGTACAGGGTGCCGCGCGAAGAACGCACCGACTCCGGCGCATTGACCGCGGTGGCGCTCAGCTCAATGGCGTACTCGCCGGCATCACTAAACGCCCACGACAGGTGCGTATGCGCCTGTAATGGAAGCTCCAGCGAACCCATATCGCCGGTGCGAATCGCGGTGTCCCCCTCACGGGTGAGGTTCACGCCGCGCGCATGCGAATCGCACAGCATCTCCACCGCGCCGAAGGTCTGCGTAATGAACGCCGCCAACTGCGCATTCGACGAATCGGTGGCGGTGCGCGCCCGTACGCTCTGTACCTCAAAGCGCATTCCTGCATCCGAAGAGTCGGCAGGGGCAGACTCGTTCTGCCCGCCCTCTTCAACACGCAAACCCAGCCAGATGGAGTCCAGGGAGGCATCCTCAACAATGGCTTCCAGCTTGCCGCCGTACTGCTCAATCTTCTCCGCAACCGCCACGGACACAACCCCGGCGGGTAGGTTCGCCTCAACCATTTTGCTGAGCTTACGCTGCTCGAGCAGCAGACCGTTCGTCAGGGCGCAACGAGCGTAGGCGACATCGCGGATATCGCGCAGGCTCGGCTCATACGAGTGCGGGTCAGCACCGGCAGGCACCAGCGAGTGCACGCTGGCGCGCTCCCCGGCAATCTGCTGTGCCAAATCCGCCAGAATCGGGGTCGTGGCGACCACGCGCATCCGGTCGGAGGAGGCGTTGATGCTGCTGGCGCATCCGCTCAGTGCGAAGGCACCAGCCCCCACCCCGGCACCCACCGCGATACGGGAGGCGAGGGTGAGGGCGGTACGCCGACTATATGCTTGCGCGCGGTTGCCGGTATGCCCGCTATGCGGTGTCACCGCTGCGGCCCTTTCGGCGTGCCGAACGCAGAATCATGGCACCGAGCGCCAGCGCCAGAATGGAGGTGCTGACCATGAACGGGTCGATGACCACGCCGGTGTTCGGCAGCTTACCTGCCGCGGCTGCCTTCTGGGCGTTGGCGAGTTCTTGGCTGGTCAGGGCGCAATCCTCGCCGGAGGCGGTCTTGCCGACGATGCGCACCTTGGATCCGTCGGGCTTGGTGACGATGCCGGTCGCTTCGTCTACGGTGCCGTTGAGGGGGTTCTTGGCGGTGCTCTTCTCGCCGCCGTTGTTAGCGGCGTTGTTGCCGCCGTCCTGCTTGGTGCCTGCCGCACCCTGCGCGTTGTTGCTTGCCGGGGCGTTATCGGGGTTGCCGACGGTGAAGTGCAGAACCGATTCGCTGCTGACCTGCTGGCCGTTCTTCAGGCGTGCCGTCCAGCCGATAGTCACGGTGTAGCGACCCTCAGCGGTGAACACCCAGTTGCTGTGCTGGTGGGTGTTTGCGGGCACCTGGAAGGAGCCGCCGCTACGCGAATCGAAGACCTTCTGACCTGCGGAACCGAAGTTACCGGAGAGGAAGGTGGACATGGTGCCGGGGCCCTCAAAACCGTTGAGGCTCATGGTGACGGGGCCGTCGAGCTGCTTGAGCAGTTCGGGGTCCTGGGTGCTCCAGCCGAGCCAGGGCACGCCCTGCTGCTGGGTTGCACCGATCATGTGCACGGGGGTGCCTGCCGGGGCGATGTCTTCCATGCCTGCGGGCAGGTTGAGCTTCGCGGCGTCATTGAGCACGAATTCGAGGGCGCCGGGGGAGACGTGGCGGGCGGGGCTGGTGCGGTCATCCTTCACGCTGCTGGTGAGGGTGCCGCCGTTGAGGATCGGGCCCACGTCAAAGTGACCGTGGGTGACTTCTTCACGGCCGCTGTGCTCGGCGGTGTTGACCACGGCGAGGGTGGGGATGCTGGTCGGTGCCTGGGCTGCCTGGTTGCTCTGCTTGTTGTCCTTCTGAGCGTCCTTGGAGTCCTTGGCATCTTCGGCGGGAACCTCGGTGGCGATGCACTGCTGGTTCAGGCTGCCGGGCAGACCGGAAGACAGCACACCGCTGCCGGTAATGCCGCCGCCGTTGCTGGGTGCGCTGACGTTCTGGGCGTTGGAGCCCTTCACGCTGCTGCGGGAGTTACCGTCCTTGTTTTCGCCCTTGTCGGAGCCGTTATTGGTGTTGTCGGTGCCGCTGATAGCGGTAACACCGGATCCACCCTGGGATGCCTGCTCACCATTCGCCGCTGCCTTCGCGCCGTTCGGGTCGGTCACCTGCGCGGCGTTCTGGCCGTTCACGGATCCATCCACGCGGCGAATACCGGTGGATGCGCTCGCCTGCGCCGATGCACTCGCTTCAGCACTTGCGGAGGCAGAAGCGGAAGTAGATGCACTGGGGGTGCCGGTCACGCTCTCGGTGGCGGTGGCGCTCGCCTCGGGGGTAGTGGTTGCTTCACTCGTCGCCTCGCTTGCCGCTTGCTTTGCGGCGTTCTGCTCGTTCAGGAGCTTGAAGCCGTCCTCAGCGTTGGTGCCCACGGCGATGGTGTAGGTCGCCTCGGAGCTGACCGGGGTGCCGTCGGCAAGGGTCGCGGTGGCACGGAAGGTCAGCTGGTAGATGCCTTCGCGGGTGAATGCCCAGCTGAGGTGCTCGTGACCGCCAGAGGTGATGGTGTGCGGTGCAAGCTTGTCGTTGGTGCTGAAGACGCGCGGGTTGTCGCGACCGGATTCGGTGAAGACTTCGGCGCGGCCGCCTTCGGGTACGCTGCTACGCACGAGTTCAAGGTTGATGGTGTTGTCCTTGAGCGCGCCGGGGCGGATTCCTTCCGCGCCGAGGCCGGGGTAGAGCAGGCCGCGGGTGCGGGTGGAGGGAATGTAGAAGATGTCGGTGCCTTCGGGGGCAATGTAGTCGTAGCCTGCTACGACCTTGGTGTGTGCATCCTCGACGTCGGGCAGGTGGAAGACGGTGCGGGCGGGGTTGAATCGTCCCTGCTGGCCGGGGCCGGTGTCTGCAAGGGTGGCGAGGGTGAACTGGTTGCCGTCGAGGAATGCGTTGAGCATTTCGGTGTGTACGCCCGCGATGACGTAGTCGCCTTCGTAGTTGACGTAGCTGCGCGACTCGGTACCTGCCTGATTTTCCTGCGCCTGTGCGGCGGTGAAGGTGCCGACCTGGGGGAGGGCGAGGGGTGCCCCGAGTGCGAGGGTGCATCCGAGGGTGGTTGCGCTGAGTAGGCTCAGGGGTTTGGTGCGTCCTTGCATGGTGGCTCCTTGGATGACTGCTCGTTGGCTGGTGCGCTACCCAATATGTTCGGGGCCCGTTGCTTTCGGGGCTTGCCCTGTGCTGGGTCCGGCGGCCTGTTGCCGGTTTCCCTCTTGAGTTCGGGGTGCGCTCTGCCGTGTTTTTCTCTTTGTGAATGTACGTGGTGTGCGTTTTTGGGCGCGCCTCTGCGCACATGCGTTTCTAAAAATCACTATACTCACTTAGGTTCTAAATGACAATTATTTGCAAAAGAGCTACCCTAGAGGATAGAAAAATGAGAAAGGTTGTCATGAACTCTCAGAAGCAGACCCAACGACGGGTCACCACACACACCCCCGCACTCTTCATCCCCGGCGGCAAGCCCGCCCTCCGCCGCGCAGCCGCATTCCTCTCCGCCGCGGCACTGCTCGCGCTCGCCGGCGCTGCCCCCTCCCTGCCCGCCGCAGCAGGCCCCGACGACGGCAAAATCGTCACCACCAAGGGCCACGTCGACGCACCCAAGGCCTACTGGGACGAGCAGAACGGCACCTTCGTCCTCATGAACGAGGCGAACCCCTACAAGACCGGCGCAGACACCTACGAACTGGACAAGACCGTCAACTGGGTCGGCAAGGGCTACAGCACCAGGGACGGCAAGTCGCAGTACACCATGACCCTGGGCGACTCGCCCTCCCTGGCGTTCCTTGGCGAACCCGGTCAGACCCTCTACATGGCACCGCACCTGACCTACGGCAACCAGGACCCCATCTGGGCTGGCCTGGGCGCCTCCACGAAGGTGCCCACCGAACGCTTCCGTGACGGCGTGTTCGCTACCGACATCCTCTCCGTTGAGGGTCCCGGCCGCATGGAGCTCTTCCGCTACAACCCGGACGACGCGCCCGCCGACGTGTACCGCATGCTTTCCAGCAGCTCTACCGGCTGGCACTCCTGGCTGCTCGACAAGGGTAGCCACACCCACAACACCACGACCTTCACCCGCCCCGGCCGCTACGTGGTCACCTACCGTACCGTGGCGCGCTCTACCGACGGCCGCATCATCAGCTCCAAGCCGTCGAAGCTGGTCTGGCAGGTTGGCGGCATGCAGCCCGTGCTCGGTGACGGCACCCCCACCGCCGTGCCCACCGTTGACCGCTACAACGCGGCACCCGTCGGTGACCTGGATACCGCGAAGTACGCACTCTCCGTGGCACCGCACCGCCTGGATGCCGACCCGGCAAAGAACAAGGACGCTGACGACAAGCTCAGCGACATCACCTTCACCGCCGCAAACAAGAACCTCAAGGGCACCCTGACCCTGTACAACAACGGCTACTTCCTGACCGACCTACCGGTCGTGAACGGTACCGCTACCTGGTCTGAAATGCTCGGTAGCGAAGGCTCCCAGCTGCAGGCTGTCTTCACCCCCGACACCTCCGACGCGAATAGCGCGGAGGCGTCCCGCTGGATCTCGCACAAGCTCGCCTACGAGCCCGGTCGCGCCGAGAGCGTGTACAGTGACGACGGTAACGGCTCCTGGCCCGAAGAAATCCCGGACGCAGCGAACACCGTGCTCAGCACCGAGCAGTACACGCCCACCAGCATGGACTACGACGTGACCGTCACCCCGAACGGCAACGGCTTCAGCACCGTTGAGGTCCGCTTCAAGGATCCGAAGGTGCGCGGCTTCCTGCGCGGCGGCTTCTACGCTCAGGATGACCCGGTCTACCCGTACCTCGATTTGGAAGGCTCCATCGAGGACGGTGTGGCGCGCTTTACCTTCCGTGATGAGTCCTTCTACAAGGGCACCGCTCTGCGCGTGAAGATGCTGACCCACCCGGACATGAACGCTTCCGCCTCCACCACCGAGGTTGCGGCGAAGTACGAGCCGGGTACGAAGTACACTGCACACGGCGCGCTGGCACCGGACAGCGCACCCATTGGCGATACACCCAAGCCTGCCCCGGTGGACCCGGCACCCTCCGCTGAGCCTACCGTCGCGCCCTCTGCTGAGCCGAGCGAGGCCCCCTCCGAGGCTCCGACCGCTGAGCCGAGCGAAGCTCCGTCGGTATCCCCCAGCGAGGTTCCGAGCGTGCCGGCGGTGCCGACCGCCTCCGCGGAACCGAGCGCACCTGCTCCGGCACCCTCCACTCCGGCACCCTCTAGCCCCGCACCGGTCAACCCGACCCCGAGCGCCCCGGCACCCTCCGCTGAGCCGTCCACCCCGGGAACCCCCGGCAACCAGTGCGTACCCGGCAAGATTGACGGCCGCACCAAGATCTCGCACGGCCACCTGGACATCCAGGCGACCCTGAAGGACCGCCAGCTGTCCGTGGGTCTGCGCGACGACAGCGGCATCATTGATGCTGATTCGACCGTGCGCCCGCTCGATTCGGTTGTGTGGACTGTCAGCGAGAACGCCCGCCGTGTACGCACCGAACGTATGGCTGACGAGAAGCTGAACTTCATGGGCCCGGTCGGCACCGCCTTCTACGGTCTGCCGCAGACCCAGCAGAGCGGCCTGCCCTGGCCCGGCTACAACACGCAGGACATCGACTACTCGCAGCTGCGCGGCCCCGTGCGCCTGCACGTGGTTCCGAAGGTCATGCCTGAGGGTGCACGCTTCGGCATGTTCACCGAGTCGCTGAACGGTGCGGATGTGCTGCTGGATTCGACGACCGGCAAGACCACGATCGACATTGATTACGCGACGCACGCGCACGCGAACTGGGTGTTCTCTGAGCCCGGCCAGTACATGTTTGATGTGCACTATTCCGCGACTCTGGCTGATGGTACTGAGGTGAACAGCCCGGTGCAGCAGCTTGCGGTTGCTGTGGGTAAGAAGGCGTCGGATGCGTGCTCGTTTGAGACTGCCGTGCCGAAGGACCCGAACGCTGCGTCGGACGACTTTAGCGGTGTGCGCCGTGTGGATTCGGCAACCCCGGGCGGTACCGCTGGTGCTAACCAGCCCGGCTCCGCACAGTCTGGTGCCGCGCAGGCTGGCTCCGGTCAGGCTGGTGCTTCTGGTGCTGCCGGTGGCGTGAACACGCAGGGTTCGGCTGATGGCTCGGCTGATGGTTCTGCTGGCGGCGTGTACCCGGGTGGTATCTCCGGTGGCGGTACCGGTGGCGGCTCTTTGGGTCAGTCTGGTGTGTCTGCTGCGTCGGGTGGCGCTAGCTCCCAGCAGGGCGGCCTTGCCCGCACTGGTTTTGGTGCGGTGTCTGTGGCTGTGGGCGGTGCGCTGGTGTTGGGTGCCGGCACTGTGATGGTGCTGCGTTCTCGCCGCCGCGCCTCCTAGCGCTCGCCGCGTGAGGACACGCTGATACGATGAAGCCCCCGCGGCTGAGAGGATGACTCTCGGCCGCGGGGGCTTTCTCTATGCGGTGCTACATCTTGATATCCGCTAGACCGGTGATTTTGTTGCGCCTTCTATACAGCTTCCTGAACAGGGGTCGGGTCCACTCGAGGTTGTCCCACGTATCAACCCACGCCAGATCTTGCGGGTTCCGCATATCGGGCCACCGGTCGAACTCGAGCCTGAACCGTACGATTGCCAGCAGACGGTGGTTCTTGCCGACGGGGTCAAGCTTGGCGATTTCCTTGCCTTTCTTGGTGTAGAAGGTGGCCTTGTCAGTCCCTTCCCCATCCCAATCCTCCGCCTCCGCCTTACCTTGGAAGTAGAAAACCTGGTCGATAGCCCTAATCGGGTAGGGGGTCACGGTAGCGAACGGTGAGAGCTTCTGCTCCACAGTGTCGGGCGTGATTTTTGTGTACACCAGGTGAACGTGCAGGAGGTGGTAGAGAAGGACGAGTAGCAGGATGAATATCAGAATGTTGAAGAGGATACCGAGCTCTGCCTGCGTGTAGAGGTAGAACGCGAAGAAACCTGCCGGGAATATGGGTATGAGAAGGCTTATGAGGGCTTCACGGCGAGGCACGCGCGTAATGTAGATGCCTTCGTCGCGCAGCTTCATGTCCTGACGCAGGTGCCTATCATGCAGAACGATGATAGTGATGGCGCCGATGATTGATGCGAGGGTGCAGGTGCCCCAGAGCAGAAGGAAAAAGGTGTGCATGATGCGTGCCCCTCTTGCGCGGTGTTGGTGGTGTTTGCGCCGGTTGCGGCTCTTCGGATGTAGGGGGTAGCTGGCGCTTATTGAGCGGGCTACATATCGACGTCGGCAAGACCAGCAACCTTCCCCAAATCCTCAAAATAACGAATCGTCCTCGAGGCACAATCCAAGAAATCTACCTGCGCCACATCATCCGGATTATCCATATCAGGCCAACGCTCGTTCTCAATCCTAAAACGCACAATCGCCAAAAGCCGGTAATTGTTATGAGTCATCGGACCAAAAGCAGCAATCTGCTTACCCGACTTCGTGTAAAAACCCACCATATCCTGGTCTTCAACATCCACGGTCTTGTAGTAGGTAACGCTATCAATCGCACCTATCGGGTAGACCTTTCGGTTAGCTGACCAGACACGCTGCTCGATACCTTCAGGAGAAAGCTTCACATAGGCGACATGCACATAACGCAAGAAAGAAAGGAACATAACCGAAAGTGATAAGACCAATATTTCAGTCCCTATATCTAATGAATCGGGACCGTATATGTGGGCTACAAACGAAAGACAGGGGAAGGCGGGGGTAAATATCATAATGAGAGCTTCGCCCTGATTAACTCGTCGAATATAAATACCCTCGCGCTGCCGCTTTTTATCTTTCCAGCGCTGCACTTCGTAATTGATGATGACGTAGAATGTCGCAACTGTTGTGAACAGAGCGAAGATCCCCCAGATAATAATCAGGAAAATACGCATGGGCTCTAGTTACCTCCGCTGATTTCAGTGCCGATTGCCTCTTCGTCCTCTTCCTTCTCGAGGATAGCGATACCCACGGTCACGTACCTCTTCACCAGCAGGTACGAGGCGATAACCGGCACCACGTACACCAGCGACAATCCGCTACCGTACTGCACAACATCAGCGGCAAGACGAACCGCCGCCAAACATCCGCCCAAACCCACCAGGGCGATGCAGAAGCCGCGCAACACACCATAACCGGCAGTGCCCTCCTCAAAGGTCGACGCCCACAGCTTGAACAGGGTACGACGCACAAAAATCAGGAAAACCGGCACCAGGCACAGCACCACCGAAACACCCACAGGCTCATAACCGGCAGTGGCGAACGAAACCACCGGAATAACCAGGCAGAAGAACACCATCAGGGCACTCACACCCAGCACCACCGCACGCACATACCGGTTGATGCGCTCCATACGGCGCAGGTTAGGGATCTCGTCGCTCGGCTGCGCGGCATTGTAGAAGAACAGCAGCAGAACCAGCGCGGACGCCGCCACATACCAGGGCGCAAAATTGATGCCGTCCGCCTGCGGGGTGAAAGCAACCGGCGGGACACTCGCCAGGGAGAGAGCAGCGAGCAGAACAATCGCGGCAACGCAGAGCGTGCCTACCGTCAGCAGAAAGTAATGGTACGCGCCGCCGTTCTTTGCATCGTGCACACTGTGCTTGTGCGTGCCGTCAATCATCACCACGGAAAACAGCATTGCGGAGATGGATAGGATGCCCCACGCGTATTCACCCGTCACGACGGGGACAAGTATGAGAAGAATGGATATAGAGAAAAGAATCCACAGAAATACTCGCTGCAGGGTCGGTGAGGAGGCGAGGGCCTCTCCAAAAAAGCCGATGATAAAGTCACCGATAATGTCCATGGTGGATTCCTTTCTGCGGAGGTGGGGTTATTCTTTGATCTCTTCAAAGCGGATGACAGTGAAGTCGAATTCATCGTTGCGGGAATCGAAGGACTTGTACGCCCTGTATTTCTTGCCCGTCTCAAAGTTTTGGAGGTATTTGCGGATGGGGATACCATCAGGGGATTTGCTTGATGTGATGATTCCGCATTCTTCCGTTTCGAATTCACCGGAGGTCCAGTAGGGGTCCTCATGCTCAATGATTTCGACGGAGGTGACAGTGCAGATAGCGGATTCATTGCCCGGGTTGTAGTTGGTCATAAAATGTAAGGACGCAAGGAACCCTAGCATGACTGCCACGAATATGATGATGTCGCGTGCACCCCATGCATCTTTTGCTTTTTTGCGAAGATACTCTTTGAAGTCGACTTTATTCTTCTTTTTCTTGGTGTATCTCTTTTTGTTGGTCTTCTTCGTAGCCCCAGTTTCGGTAATGTAATTTGCCTCTGAGTAACTCTTGTTCTTTGAGGTGTTCCTTTTCTTTGAAACGTTCTTTTTCCTCGGGGAGTTTTTCTTCATTGCTCTTCACCTTCTTTCTGGGCTGCGGGCTGTTATTCTGTGCTGGGTTTCTAGGCTTTCGTTGCCTTGTGCGCTTCGCTGCTTACTTCGGTTGTGCTCATGGTGTGTACGTCCTTGTGCGGTGGTTGGTGAATCGTTCCCGCCCCGGTGGTGGCGGGCACATTCTTAGCCTATCGCACGGTATCTGACCAGAAGGTTAACTCGATGCAATGCTCGGGTGAAGACTCAGCAACCACTTCGCAGATAGCCCGAATTCCTGCTTAACCACCCAATTTCCTGCGCTGCCATGAGGGAGCCCTGCCCCTCCTGCATTGTTGAAGGTGAAGGGGGGTGCGAAATGGTCCGCTGATTTCATATGGAAAGCCCCGAGCGGTGCGATTTGAAGAATCGCACCACCCGAGGCTCTATTTTTAGCTCATGAGCTGGTTATTCCTTGATTTCTTCAAGGCGGACAATACCGAAATCTTTATCTTTAGTTTTGTCGGTCGCAGATTTGTATGCCTTGTACTTCTTTCCATCATGAATCGCAGATACATACTCCGGTATCTTTTTTCCATCCGACGTTCCATACATTTCAAGTGTTCCGCACTCTTCGGTCTCAAAGATACCCTTGGGGCTTGCAACCGTGTAGTTGGATGCTTGCCCACCAATAGCTTCAATTTTGTGGCTCTTTACAGTGCATACGGTATATGCATTTTTATCCTCGGCATGTGTTATGTAGTAAGCCAGACCAAAGACAACCATTATTGAGATGGTGCAGGCAATAAAAGTTCTGGCTTCCGGGGATGTGAGTTTCTTAATCCATGGGAACATTGTTTTCCTACTTTCTCAGTGTCTTGTCTGGTTGGTTTTTAGCAGGTTCTGGAGCTGCGAACTGTCATTCCTTGATGTCTTCAAAGCGGGTCATATCAAAATCTCTATCTTTCCTATTTGAACGATTAGATACATGGAACAGGTACTTTTTCCCGGGCTGCGCGGTCTTAACATATGCAGGAATCTTCCACCCTTCGGGAGCTTCGTACATCGTGAGCGTGCCACACTCCTCAGTCTCAAAGACCCCCTTCAAACCAATGTCAGTCATGCCGCCCAGGTCCGTTCCGCGACGCTCCTGCGTGTACGCCTTAGTTACGGTGCAGGTAGCGGTGAAACCGTCACTGTCATCACGTAGATTTATGGGAATAATAAAAAAGATATATCCAACGCACATCGTCAGAAAAAGCATTGTTATTCTTTCCGACCATTTGTTATGAGATTCCATCACTCACCTCATTCCTCGTTAGTCTTCCGGGATTTCTTGGCCTGCTGCGCTTCGCGGCGTGCCTCCTCACGCGCCTGCTGACGCTCCAGCCTACGCGCCTCATTACGAGCAGCCCTACGGCGACGCTTCTGACGCTCACTCTTCGTCTGCCCAACAACATACTTCGTCTTACACAAGTCATAAAACTGGGCATAAATATCTTGCGAAGAGCCATACATCCCAACCACACTCATCACATCCAAGCCGTCCTCCTCAGCCCAACGCCCGTGATCGTCACGGTACAGCACCTGCGCCATAAGGATGGTCGCATCGAACTGATACGGGTCGAAGCTACAAGTACGCTTACCCATCTCAGTGCTGCCAATGCGTAAGAACCCGTTCTTGCCGTTGTTCTCCACGTGGGCAAACGTGATGGAGGGGTAGGTGAAAGTGCGTTCCTTCCACCGCCAATTACGCCACCGCACGTGGTCCTCACGCAGCTCAAGGTAGAAGGCGTAGCAGTGATTCAGAGGAATAGCACCCAGCAGACCAAGCCCAAAGGCGCCTATGAATAGTAGAACCCATTGATTGACAATCTCTCGGTCGCCGGAAGGGCGCGGATATCCCAGGCTCAGCCAAATAATAGGCCAGATGACGAACCCAAGGATTGTGGCGCTCCAAGAGAAGAGAAATCCAAAAAGGGGCCTCTTCTGCCTCTTGTTTAGCGTGGGCTTGCCGAGCTTAATACGGATACCCGGTACTAGGGCGACGATGAGTCCTCCGAGGGCTCCGTCTTCAACAGCGCTCATAGTATGTACGTCCTTGTGTGGTGGTTGGTGAATCGTGCTCGATACGGCGAGGTGGCGGGCACATCCTTAGCCTATCGCACCGTATCTGGACGGGAGGTTAACTCGACGCAATGCTCGGGTGAAGACTCGGCAACCACTTCGCAGATTGCCCGAATCCGTGCCTAACCACCCGATTTCCTCGGCTACTCTGAGAACGAATCCGCACCCTCCGCACCGTTGCCGGAAGGCTGCGGGTCACCGATAAACAGAAAGGGTAGTTGACCACCATGATGATGAACTACACCATGATTGCCCTCTGGGGCGTAGTAAATGTCCTGCAGACGTATAAGATGTTCCGGTCCATCATTGTCTACGAAATCAACCGACGCCGAGACAAGAAGCTGTACGCCAAAAACATTTACATTACTCGAGGCGACCGCCTTGAAATAATTGCGCTTGTCGTTGTGCTTCCTATGATGCCTGCTCTGATGTTTATAGCTCATTTGCTGGGCGACGTAGGAATCCATCTTATGGATGTCGTAGCTTTCCTTATCACGTGTGCTCTTCTGTACTACTTCAATGATGTGACTGGTTCTTACACCAAAATTTCGCCGGAAGGAGTTGAAGAAGACGACGGGCACGGCAAGAAAACCTTCTACCCGCTCAATGCGATCGATAAGGTCGCGTATAGGGAGAGTTCCGACAGTGAAATTCCAGACTCCGTCTCCTTCGACACGAAATCGGGTGAGCGTATCGCGCGTTTCGGGCCTATCTATGGGGGCTACCCCCTCCTCGCAATGACCCGATTCAAGATGGAAAACGACCGCTGGCCAGACATGAACAACCCCGAAGAAGCCGCCCAGGTTAAGGCGTGGATGAACTGGAGCTCCACCATCCCTCACATCAAGGACAAGGAAATCACCGGCCTCGCCGAAGTAGACATGTAACCCGCGATTCAGCCCGTATTGAGCTCGCGTACGGTGTGTTTCTCAACCAATATTTCTGCAATATTTCCGCATTTTTTCTGCCGGAAAAACGTGGACTAGCCCGCATGGTTTATACCTCAACTAGAAGGTGTACTCTGCACGTAAAAACATTAACGTTGAGGCTTACAATAAGAAATGGTCAATGCACAGCCGCACACCGTGCACGCACCATGTCACTTCACAGAAACACCGACCCCGAAAGGCACATCATGGCCACCAAGAAGCCCGCGCGCCTCACCCGCCGCGCAGCCCTCGCCGCCGCAGGCGCAGCAACCGCCCTCGGCGCGCTGCTCACCCCCGCACAGGCAACCACCTACCGCCCGACCGTGCGCCGCACCCCCCACAACGGCTACTACTCCAACCGTTACGGCCGCCGCGGCCGCGTCGTCATCAGCGACTACTACGGTAGCTCCTACAGCCACTACTACTATTACGGCGGCTAAAGAATCCCAAGCCCAATAAACATATACTGGAAGACGGCACTACATTCGTGTAGTGCCGTCTTCCCGTTAGATGCCCCAGGCATCACCCGCACCGCGGTGCGGAAAATACACCACAGATAGAGAGAACCCATGAAGAACGTAACCCGCCGATCCGCCCTCGGCCTGCTCGCAGCAACCGGTGGTGCGACCCTCCTGGCAGCATGCGGCGCTCAGCCCCAGGCAGCCAGCGGCTCTGCAACTGCATCTGGTAGCGCATCTGCTTCCGCAACTGCGTCCAAGACCGCACGCACCGACTACTCCGGCGTTGCAGTCCTGGAGGGCTACACCTCCAAGCCTTCCGACTACCAGCCCGCAACCCGCACCGAGCCGTCCAAGAACGCCCCCGTACCGGTCAAGCCCGCCGTCGCTAACGAGAACAGCGTGGAGGGCCTGTACCAGTCCATCGCGTTCTTCGGCGCAGCCATGGAATACTACATGCGCACCGGTAAGACCGAGCCGCTGCGTGAATGCGCGCTCGACAAGTCCGAGCTGAAGAGCATGGTTGAGCCGGCAAGTGGCACTCTTGGCGAGAAACTGGTCAAGGGTGAAGCCTGGATGCACGACGCGTCCGTCACCATCACCATGCTTTCCGCGCAGCCCGAACGTGAGGGTGACACCTACAACTGGAATATCCGCCTGACCATGGATCCCGGTGAGTTCATTGCAAGCAAGGACCGTGTGCAGGAAGCTCCCTCTGAATCGGATCGTAAGGACGAGGTGGAGCGCACCCTGCACGGCGTGTATGAGAACGGCGCGTGGAAGCTGACCGGTATGCGTGCTTCTTCCTCTTCGTCTTCAGCTTCTGCAGTAGCTTCAGCATCGGCTTCTGCTTCCTAAAAGGTTCAGCCTAGAAGCGTATAGCTTCTACAAGTAAAAGGCGCCCACCCCGTGGAATAAACCCACGAGGCGGGCGCCTTTCTTATATGTGCAATAAAGCATATACCCTTATCGGGGTACTACCATATGCGCACGCGCTCCTCCGGAGCCAGGTACAGTGCATCGCCCTCAGAGACGCCAAACGCCTCATAGAACTCATCAATATTGCGCACCACACCGTTCACGCGGAACTCATCCGGCGAGTGCGGATCCACCGAAATCATCACCTCAGCGTGCTGCGGACGGGACTTCGTGCACCAGCCGCGAGCATTCGAGAAGAAGAAACGCTGAATAGCAGTCATGCCGTCAATCACCGGTGCATCATCCAGCGACTCAATGCCCTGCTTCTTCAGCGCCAGACGGTACGCCTTCAATGCAATCGACATGCCGGACAGGTCGCCAATGTTCTCGCCCAGAGTCAGCTCACCGTTCACGTGGAACTTCGGGTCCAGACCCACCGGAACGTACGCGTTGTACTGCTCCACCAGGGCTGCGGTACGCTCCTTGAACTTCGCGTAATCCTCCTCAGTCCACCAGCTCTCCA
>ERZ772952.15-NODE-15-length-42045-cov-16.485_pt1 | contig 42045 bp, 29 predicted proteins | sample MGYA00580686_ERZ772952 | MGnify/ENA primary metagenome ERZ772952 (study PRJEB29015, sample SAMEA2738074) | human oral metagenome | biome: human oral; feature: human-associated habitat; material: saliva | place: China | collected 2213 ... | reverse complement strand
GTCTGCTAGGGCTAGTCTCTAGGGTCTAAAGATTATGCCGGGCTGGCGGTGATGAGACGTTGGTTTTATCCCGCTGGCCCGGCTTTTCTGCGCTTCCTTCAGGGCGGTTACACGGTACTTATAGGACGCCTCGAGGGGTGTGAGTGGGGCTGTTGTCCGCTGCTGGCCCGCAGTTTTTCGGGGTATTTTTGCCGATTAACACGCTAGTGTGGGCTGTACCGCATGTGGGGCACACCTCATGCGGTACCGCTATTGGGCGTTTTTCTGGGTGTTCCGCTCCCCTTTTTAAAGATTGTTCTGTGGAGTGTAAATTAATATTTTTCAAGCTGTAGTTTATGCTTATGACTGTCGCACCCTTGAGCGCGCACCCTTATCCGGCTGGGTGCGCGGAACTAGAGGGAGCCTATCACACACCGATACATCAACCACATTGAGGATTTATGTCCCAGGATTTTAAGCAGTCGACTGATACTGCCCATAATTCTTCTGCACCTCTGCTGGCACCGGAGGACACCCCCGAGGCTTCTTCCCAGGCTGATTCGAAGAAGCATAGGCGCAGCCGCATTGAACTGGCTGTTGGCGCTGTGGCGCTGGCGGGTGTTTTGTATCTGCCTTTCTCCCCTCTTTTCTCTTTCTATGATTCGTCGGAGGCGCGTCTTTCTTCGGCGGATACTGCTGCACCAGCGACCGCTTCGGCTACTTCTGCTTCTACCGTGGTGTCGAGTTCTTCGATTCAGGGCCCGAAGATTCTGCGTCCGTCCGTGACGGCGCCGGATGCGAACACTATTTTTGTTGATGCTCCTGAGGATTCTGCGTACTATGCGGGTATCCGTTGGGGTGTTCGCACCCAGACGATGGAGCCGGTTTCTGAGGACAATTTTGGTGCTGAGGATCCGGTGACTCGTGGCGAGCTGATTACCATGTTCTATAAGCTGGCGGGTTCGCCTGCGGTGACCCGTCCGGAGCATTCGCCGTATGCGGATGTTGATGAGTCTGACCCGAACTATGATGCGTACCTGTGGGCGCGTCAGGAGCGCATTACTTCCGGTTGGGTTGATGGTAAGTTCCATGCGGAGGCGCGCCTGTCGAATGCTTCTGCTGCGGCTCTTCTGTATCGTGCTGATGGTGCGCAGAAGATTCAGATGTCGGGTTCTTCGCCGTTTAGCGATGTTTCGTCTGCGACTCCGTTCTATCGTCAGATTGTGTGGGCGTCTCGCCATGGTGTGTCGACGGTGTCTGAGGGTAATGCTTTTGAGCCGACGGCGCAGACGTCTCGTGGTCGTGTTGCGATGATGATGTACCTGTATTTCCGCACTTCCTAGTTTTTACACTTCCTAGTTTTCGCACTTCGTTTTAGCGCTTTGCTTTAACGTGTTTGCTGGCCCCGTACTCCCGGTGGGAGTGCGGGGCCGTTTACGTACGCGGGGGTTTTTCCGTGCAATAAAATACCGTGCGGTGAAATATTCCGGAAGGTTCAAGTTTCTCTTAAGTAAAGTAGATATTTCTACCTGAAGGTTTGTTAGGGTGGGAGTATCCCCTGTACCGATAGGGGGACACTCGACCACTTCTCATTGGGTTGGCGCAGATTCGACAGATACTCCCCTATAGAAGACGCAATAATCAATCCAATGGGACATATTTCTAAGGATGTTCCATGTCCTCACTTCCGGGCTCTAAGCCTTCACTTCTGCATGCAACCCGCAGCTGTAGCGCGCTGGCGCTGGCGGGTGCGATTGTTCTGCCGATGTCTCCTGCGATTGCTCATGCTGCTGCGGATGCTCCTGCGGCGGCTGTTGCTGGTCAGCCGGATGATCGCGTCCGTGAGAATCCCGCTGATACTTCTGACGATTTCAATCCCCACTTGGGCTACCACTCATTGAAGAACACTGATAAGGATCAGATTCTGAACTTCTGGGGTTGGGGGTTCGGCGGCACTATTAACTCCCCGAAGGGTGTCCAAATCGTTGTGCGAGAGGTGGGCGTAAACGCCCCGGCTCTGGTGGTTAGCGACATCATTGAATACGACCACAAGGAACTGGCTTTCACGTACCATGACGGCTACATCCACGGTACGGCGAAGATTCCGGCGAACACCCTGGATAAGTCAAAAGATTATGTTGTCGAGGTGTGGGGTAACAAGGGCTATAAGGACGGCGAGTTTATTGCCCCCGTCGTAGGTAAGGCACCCGAGGACCGCGGCACCCTGCTTGCTACCCAGGAGCTGGACTTCGAAGGCGGCGACAGCATGACGGCTGCTGATATTCCGGGTAAGACCCCGCAGAAGGTTACGTTCAGGTATCGGTACGACGGCGAGGATTCGTACCTGTACACCGCTGAGGGCGGCACCATTCATGTGAAGGGTTGGGGCTACACCAAGGAGTGGCGCGAGAAGCACGGCAAAGTAGTGTTTTACATTGCTACTTCTCGGGGTGTTCCTGACGATGGTGATTTCCTGCCCGCTAAGGATGTGCTGCTCCGTTTTGAGGAGGGTAAGGACTTCACCATTGCTGAAAACGGCACCCTGAATGCTCAGTTGACGGTTAAGCCCGGTGAGCTGCAGAACTACTATGAGCCTCGTACCCCCTTCCCCGGTGCTCCGAGTTACGAGAAGCGTTACGAGGTGAATTATGAGATTGGCATGTTTACCGAGAAACAGGGTCAGCCTCAGATGCCCCTTGAGGATCTGCGGGCTGGCAAGAACGTGCTGTTTCATAGTGCGCTGCACACTCAGGCGTTCCGCCCCAGCGCGTTTGCACCCAAGGTGGAGTACAAGGCTCTGGGTGATACTACCGCTGATCAGAATATTTACTTCTTGGGTACCGGATTCTACGGCAAGTTTAACTTCAACAGGGGTGTTCAGTATGTGATTCGTGAGAAGGGCTCGAACACCCCGGTTCTGGCGACGAGCGACATTTTTGAGTATAACCACGACAGCCATTTTTCTGAGTTCAAGAACGGCAAGGTACGCGGCGTCGTGAAGGTTCCGGCGAATACTCTGGATCCGGCGAAGAAGTACGTCGTGGAGGTTTGGAGTAACAACGGCTACAAGAACGGCGAGAATGCCGGCCCTGTGGTGGGTAAGGCGCCTGAGGGCCGCAGTGAGCTGTTGGCTTCTCAGGACCTGAACTTCAAGGGGTCTGACGCTGCTGAGGGTAAGCAGCCCAGCCTGACTGATGAGCAGCGTAAGGAACGCGCTACCCGCGGCGAGCTGACGGCTGCGCTGTACGCTCAGGCTGGTAGCCCCAAGGTGAACCTCCCTAAGACCTCCCCCTGGCCGGATGTGAAGACCACCGACCCGAACTACCCCGCCTACGTGTGGGCTCGCCAGAAGGGCATTACTTTCGGCTGGTCGGATGGTAAGTTCCACGCGGATGCTGGCATTTCGAACGCTACGGTTGCGGCGTTTACTTACCGTGCGGCGGGTTCCCCTACCCTTGATCATGACTGGCACTCGTACACTGATTTGGCCCCGGATTCTGCGTTTTTCCGTGAGATTGTGTGGGCTGGTCAGAACAAGGTTGCGCTGAGCACCAGCGGCACGTTCAACCCCAAGCATATGGTGACTCGCGGTGAGCTGGAGGTTCTGATGATGGCTTTCTAGGCTCGCTAAGCTGGCTCTGCTTACCGACTAGCCGTGCGAATAACCCCGTATTCCCGAGCAGGTTCTCTGCTTGGGAGCACGGGGTTCTTTTTTCGGGCTTAGCCTGCTGGGCTCAATTTTAGTGGCTGGTCAACCTGTGAAAACCCTCAGAACCTTCAAGTCTCTCTTGAGTGTTCCTGATATCTGTTCAACCCTTTGCTAGGGTGAAAGTATCCCCTGGATCGACGGGGATATTCGACCACTTCTCATTGGGTTGGCGCAGATTCGACGAAGATTCCTCACCACCTTTTAGAAACTGCATCGGCGCGATGGGTTCGACCGATAAGGAATGATTATGTCCGCTCTTCCGAATTTCAAGGCTTCGTCCTTCTTCCGTGCAGCACGGGGTTGCGGTGCATTGGCGTTGGCTGGCGCGATGGTTCTGCCGATGGCTCCGGCGCTTGCTCAGAATGCTGCTGCGGATGCTCCTGCAGCTGCAGTGGCTGGTTCTCTGCCGGCTGACCCTGCTCCGAAGGCCGCTGTCCCCCAGAAGGCTGACGCTTTTACCCCTCACTGGCGTTACAACGCTCTGGCTGATACGTCTAAGGATCAGGAGCTTCTCTTCTCCGGTTGGGACTTCAACGGTGAGATTCAGTCCCCCAAGGGTGTGCAGATTCTTGTTCGCGAGAAGGGTTCGAACACCCCGGTTCTGGCTATTAGCGACGTTATCGAGTACAACGACCCCGAGTATGCGTTCCAGTACCAGCATGGGCTCCTCAACGGTAACGTTAAGATTCCCGCTAACACCCTGGATACTACGAAGCAGTACACCGTCGAGGTGTGGGGTAACAACGGCTATGAGGACGGCGAGTTCATTACCCCCGTTGTCGGCAAGGCACCCGAGGGTCGCGGTACTCTGCTTGCATCTCAGGCGCTGAACTTCAATGGTTCTGACGGTTCGCAGGCTGCTGATGTTCCGGGCGCTAAGGCAACCCAGGAGGATACCCCGACGTTCGAGGTTCTGTACGATGGCAAGGCTCAGCTGCTGTACACCGTCGAGGGCGGTACCGTCCACGTGAAGGGTTCGGGTTTCACCAAGGAGTGGCGTGAGAAGCACGGCAAGGTGGCGGTTTACCTGGCCGCTTCTCAGGGTGTTCCCGATGGTAGCCTTCTGCCCGCTGATGATACGCCGCTGCGTTTTGAGGAGGGTAAGGACTTCACCATTGCTGAGGACGGCACCCTGGACGCTGAGCTGACGGTCAAGCCGGACGTGCTTCAGCGCTACTATGAGCCTCGCGATTACTTCCCCGGTATCCCGCGTTACGAGGTGCGTTACGAGGTTGACCTGGTTGCTGAGCAACAGGGTCAGACCCAGCTGACCCTTGAGGATCTGTGGGCTGGTAAGAACGTGATTCGCCGTATTGCGGTGCAAACTCAGGTGTTCCGTCCCAGCCCGTTTGCTCCCAAGGTGGAATACAAGGCTCTGGGTAACACTGCCGCTGATCAGGACATTTATTTCTCGGGTACCGGTTTCTACGGTGAGATTCACTCCGTCAAGGGTGTTCAGTATGTAATCCGTGAGAAGGGCTCGAACACCCCTGTTCTGGCGACCAGCGACATTATTGAGTACAACCACCACGACCGCGCCTTTGAGTATGTGAACGGTGTAGTGAACGGCACCGTGAAGGTTCCGGCTAACACGTTGGATGCTTCGAAGAAGTACGTGGTGGAGGTCTGGGCTAATGACGGCTACAGCGAGAGCGGCGAGTTCCTCGCCCCCGTTGTGGGTAAGGCGCCTGAGGGTCGCGGTGAGCTGTTGGCTTCTCAGGACCTGAATTTTAAGGGTTCTGACGCTGTTGAGGATAAGAAGCCTAGCTTGACCGATGAGCAGCGCAAGGAACGCGCTACCCGCGGCGAGCTGGCGGTGGCTCTGTACCTTCAGGCTGGCGCGCCCAAGGTGAACCTCCCTGCAGTCTCCCCGTGGCCGGATGTGAAGACTGACGACCCGAACTACGCTGCGTACATTTGGGTTCGTGAGAAGGGCATCAGCTACGGCTGGTCGGACGGCAAGTTCCATGCGGACGCTGGCATTTCGAATGCTACCGTTGCGGCGTTCACTTACCGCGCGTCGGGTTCTCCTGCGGTGAAGGGTGATTCTCCCTATGTGGATGTTAAGCCTGGCGCTCCGTTCTATCGTGAGATTGTGTGGGCTAGCCAGAATTTGCCTACTGTGTACGGTGGTCAGTATTTCATTCCTAAGCAGCTGCTGACTCGCGGCCATTTGGAGACTGTTCTGACTGCTTTCCAGTCTCGCTAAGCTGGCTCTGCTTATCGACTAGTTACCTGAAGAACCCCGTGTTCCCGAGCAGGTTTTCTGTTCGGGTGCACGGGGTTCTATTTTTGGGTTCTGTTCTCGGGGTTTAGCTTGCTGAGTTTAGCTTGCCGAGCTCAATTTTTAGTGGCTGGTCAACCTGTGAAAAACCTCAGAACTCTCAAGCCTCTCTTGAGTGTTCCCTGACATCTACCTGAGGGTTTGCTAGGGTGAAAATGTCCCCGAAACCGACGGGGATAATCGACCACTTTCTCACTGGGTTGGCGCAGATTCGACGGAGATTTCTCACCCCAGGAACCCTATGAACCTGCATCATCCCGGTGGGTACGACCCGTTAGGATGATGTATGTCCTCGCTTCCGAACTCTAAGTCTTCTTTCCTCCGTGCGACGCAGGGGTGTGGCGCGCTGGCGTTGGCTGGTGCTATGGTTCTGCCGATGACCCCGGCGCTGGCTCAGAATGCGGCACCTGTTGCTGATGCACCGGCGGCGAATGCTGTAACCCCCAAGCCGGCTGCTCAAGACGCAGCGGCGCAGCCGACGTACTCCGCTGATTATGACGGTATTCTGTACACCGGCGAGGGCGGCACCGTGACTCTGAAGGGTGCCGGTTTCACTAAGCAGTGGCGTGAGCAGCACGGCACCGTTGTCTTCTACATTGCCGCTACGAAGGACCGCCCCGGTAACGCTGAGCCTTCAACGTCGATGCTCCGCTTTGAAGAGGGTAAGGACTTCACCATTGCCGATGACGGCACTTTTGAGGCTAAGCTGACCATCAAGGCTAAGGCCCTGGAGAGTTTCTACACTCCCATCGATTATTTCCCGGGTATCACCCTGGACGAGGTGCGTTACGAGACGGGTATTTTGACCGAGGCTAAGGGTCAGCCGCAGTCGAGCATTGAGGATATTTGGGGTCGTAAGAACGTTATCGCTCACAATCCGATGTACACCCGCGCTTACCATCCTGAGGTCATGGCACCTAAGTTGAAGTACGACGCACTGAAGGACACCACGAAGGATCAGGAGCTGCTGGTCCAGGGTGAGGGTTTCGTTGGGGAGGAGCTGCCTGGCCGTGAGGGTGCCATGTACGTGATTCGCGAGAAGGGCACCGGCACCCCCGTCCTGGCGATGAGCGACATGAAGTCCTACTATGAAAGCCCCGATGGTGTAACCCGCCTGGAGGGAGGCACTCTTTACCGCACCATCAAGATCCCCGCGAACACCCTGGATCCGTCTAAGCAGTACGTCATTGAGGTGTGGAGCGACTACGACTACGACCTCACCAAGAAGGACAGGCCCCTCATCACCCCGATTGTGGGTTACGCGCCGGAGCACCGCGGTGTTCTTATGGCTCATCAGGATCTGAAGTTTGAGGGTGTTCCGGACTTCACGGATGCTACTGCGCCCCAGCGAGAATACAAGACCCTGACCTCGAAGCTCACCTACCAGGAGCAGAAGCAGCGCGCTACTCGCGGCGAGTTGACTGCGGCGCTGTACGCTCAGGCTGGCAGCCCCAAGGTGAACCTCCCGGCAGTCTCCCCGTGGCCGGATGTAAAGACCACCGACCCGAACTACGCCGCCTACGTATGGGCTCGCCAGAAGGGTATTACTTTCGGCTGGTCGGACGGCAAGTTCCACGCGGATGCCGGTATTTCGAACGCTACTGTTGCGGCGTTTACTTACCGTGCGGCGGGTTCCCCAGCTGTTTCTGGTGTTTCTTCGTTCACGGATGTTAATCCGAGTTCTGCCTTCTACCGTGAGATTCTGTGGTCCACTCAGCAGTATGTCATTACTCCGGATTTCGGCGCTTTTAATGCGACGGATCTGGTGAATCGTGGTCAGCTGGAGCAGATGCTGTTCAATTTTCAGAACCGCGCTAAGTAAGGCGGACTAGTCCACTCTGAATACCCCGTGTTCCCGAACAGGTTTTCTGTTTGGGAACACGGGGTTTTCTGCGCCATTTTTCTGCGCCATTTTTCTGTGCATATTCTTTGAGTGTTCGCAGGGTCGTTGAGGCACAAAAATTTCAGGACTTTCAACCGTTCCTTGAGTGTTTTCGCAATTTCTCATTGAGGGTTTGGTAGGGTGAGAATACCCCAAAACAGATGGGGATAATCAACGAATTTCTTATTGGATTAGCGCGACTTCAACGGTGAAGATTCGGTTGGGAATCATCCTGTAGGAATTGCAAACATCCAATGGGACGTACCATAAGGATGTTTTATGTCCCCACTTCCGAGTTCTAAGTTTTCATTCCGCCGTGCAACGCAGGGTTATTGCGCGCTCATGTTGGCTGGCACTATGGTCCTGCCGATGACACCGACGCTGGCTCAGGACACAGTACCGGTCACTAACAATTCTGTCGCTAACGCACCGGTTACCGATACTGCTTCCCCGGTTTCCCAGGACGTCACGGATGGCCCGTCTTTCACCATTGATTATGGGGAGGGTGCGGCTTTGTACACCGATGAGTACAACGAAATTACGGTGAGGGGCACCGGTCTCACCAAGGAATGGCGTGAGCAGCACGGCGAGGCAGTCCTTTACATTGCCGCTACAGAGCATCATCCCGATAACGTTGAGCCTTCAAGGTCGGTGCTTTTCTTTGGAGAAGGTTGGCGTTTCCCTATTGCCGATGACGGTACTTTTGAGGCAAAGCTGACGATCAGATATGGCGACTTGGAGAGTTTCTACACTCCCGCTTATGGGGTCCCGTATTTCCGCGGGGAGGATGTGCGCTATGAGATTGGTATCCTCACAGTGGGCGAGGATCAGCCGTGGCCGACCATTGAGGATATTTGGGCTCGTAAGAACGTGGCTATTCACAAGCCAATATATACCCGTCGCCATCCTGAAATTATCGGGGCCCACTGGAGGTACGATGCACTGAAGGACACCACGAAAGATCAAGAGCTGATGATTGAGGGTGAGGGTTTCAGCGCGTATGAGCTCCCCGGTCGTGAGGGTGTCATGTACACAATTCGCGAGAAGGGCACCGGCACCCCCGTCCTGCTCATGAGCGAGATGGAGCGCTACTACGATCGCGGCCATGGCACACTTCAGCTGTGGGGAAACGCTGTTTACCGCACCATCAAAATTCCCGCGAACACTCTGGATCCGTCTAAGCAGTACGTCCTTGAAGCGTGGAGCGACTACGGCTATGTCAGCCAGACGGATAAGACTCTGATTACACCGATGGTGGGTTACGCGCCGGAGCACCGCGGTGTTCTCATAGGCCGTCAGGACCTGAAGTTTGAAGGTCTTGAGGAATTCACGAATGTATCTTTACCCAAGCCCAAGTATAAGCACCTCTTCTCAAAGCTTAGCGATGAGGAACAGCAGCAGCACGCTACTCGCGGTGAGCTAACTGCGGCACTGTACCTTCAAGCTGGCGCCCCCAAGGTGAACCTCCCTGCAGTCTCCCCGTGGCCGGATGTGAAGACTGACGACCCGAACTACGCTGCGTACATTTGGGTTCGTGAGAAGGGCATTAGCTACGGCTGGTCTGATGGTAAGTTCCACGCGGATGCAGGTATTTCACGCGCTACTGTTGCGGCGTTCACCTACCGTGCGGCGGGTTCCCCGGCTGTTTCTGGTGTTTCTTCGTTTACGGACGTGAATCCGAGTTCCGCCTTCTATCGTGAGATTTTGTGGTCTACTCAGCATGGTGTCATTAACCCGCAGAGGGGTATTTTTGAGGCGACCACGATGGTAAATCGTGGTGAGCTGGAGCAGATGATGTTCATTTTTCAGAACCGCACTGACTATGGTGGGCTGGTTCTAGTCTGAGTCATAACCCCGTGCACCCTGAGAGTCTTCTTCTCACCGGGTGCGCGGGGTTCAGCTTTTACCGGCTGATCAACCTGTGAAATACCTCAAAACCTTCAAGCTTCTCTTGAGTGTTCCCTGATATCTACCTGAGGGTTTGATAGGGTGAAAATGTCCCCGAACCCGACGGGGCTTCCAACCACTTTTCTCATAGGGTGTGTGCAGATTCAACGGCGAATTCCCTACCCGCCGTTGAGCCCGCAGAGCCCTGCGAGAAACAACTTTAAGGATGTGCTATGTCCTCGCTTCCGAACTCTAAGTCTTCTTTCCTCCGTGCGGCGCAGGGGTGCGGCGCGCTGGCGTTGGCTGGTGCTATGGTTCTGCCGATGACCCCGGCGGTGGCTCAGAATGCGGCTCCTGCCGCTGATGCCGCCGTTGCTGCCGCCACCCCTCAGGCAGCTCACCAGGTCGCTGCGGCTACCCCGACCCTGAATGTTTCCATCCCTGACGGTTACAAGTACGACGGCGTAAACGCGTTCCTCGTCACGACCGAGGGTGGTACCGTCCATGTGAAGGGCGCGGGCTACACCAAGGAGTGGCGCGCTCAGCACGGTACTGTGGCACTGTACATTGCTCCCGCGAACTACGCGCCCTCCGGCTACGAGATTCCAACCTCGAAGATGCTGCGCTTTGTGGAGGGTCAGGACTTCACCATTGCCGATGACGGCACTTTTGAGGCTGACCTGAAGGTTGAGGCGTACAAGCTTGCCGCCTACTACTTCGTCGATGACGATTACGCCCAGGATCCGACCGGCGGCACTAAGTACGATGTCCGCTACGAGATTCACGTGGTTGCTGAGCAGAAGGGTCAGAAGCCGCTGACCGCTCAGGAACTGTGGACCAGCAAGAACGTGGTGAGCACCCAGGTTTTGAACACTCTGGGCAAGAGGGCAGAGCCGTTCGATCCTAGCTTGGCATACAACGCTGTGGGTGATCCCGCGCAGGCGCAGACTTTGTATGTTAGCGGCAGCGGCTTCCACGGCAATATCGACTCCGTTAAGGGCATTCAGTTCGTGGTTCGTGAGAAGGGCTCGAACACCCCGGTTCTGGCAACCAGCGACATTATCGAGTTTGACCACCCCACCATGTACTCGGCGTACCGTGACGGCAACCTGTACGGTAAAGTGCATGTTCCGGCAAACACTCTGGATGCTTCGAAGAAGTACGTGATTGAGGTCTGGGCTAATGACGGTTACAGCGAGAAGGGCGAGCTGCTCGCACCGGTCGTGGGCAAGTCTACCGAGGGCCGCGGTACCCTGCTCGCATGGCAGGACCTGGACCTGAACGGTACGAACGGTTACCGAGATGCTAACCTGCCCAACGCTCAGGATCCCAAGAAGGACGATGACCAGAAGCCTGCTCCTTCCGATGAGAAGCTGAAGACTCCCGCAACCCGCGGTGAGCTCGCAGCTGCCCTGTACGTTCAGGCGGGCACCCCCGAGGTGAAGCTGCCCGAGACCTCCCCCTGGCCGGATGTGAAGACTGACGACCCGAACTTCCCCGCTTACGTGTGGGCTCGTCAGAAGGGTATTACCTTCGGTTGGTCGGACGGCAAGTTCCACGCGGATGCCGGTATTTCAAACGCTACCGTTGCGGCGTTCGCCTACCGTGCGGCTGGTTCGCCCGCGGTTAAGGGCAACTCCCCCTACAGCGATGTTGCTCCCGGTTCGGCGTTCTACCGTGAGATTCTGTGGGCTCAGCAGAACAAGGTGGTGCTGAACGCTAGCGGCGCTTTCGATGCTCAGCACATGGTGACTCATGGTGAGCTGGAGACTCTGATTGAGGCGTTCCAGGCTCGCGCTAAGTAAGGTCGTTTAGACCGCCTGCGTCCCTCGGATTTTACCTTGAGGGCGCGTGCGGCGCGGCGCATCGGATAGCTCTCTGATTCCCCGTGCTCCCGAACGGTTTTCTTTTCGGGAGCACGGGGTTCAGCTTTTAACAGCTGCCGCTGTGTGAGATTTCTCGAAACCTTAAAGTATTCCTTGAGTGTTTCCTGACAAGCATTCAATGCTTTGATAGGGTGAGGATATCCCCGAAACCGAGGGGGATTTTCAACCACTTTTCTCATAGGGCGTGCGCAGATTCGACGGTAGATTCTCAGCCTGCAGGTAAGCTCGCGCAGCCCGGAGAAATAACCCTAAGGATATCTCATGTCCTCACTTCCGAACTCTAAGTCTTCATTCTTCCACGCGGCTCGCAACTGCAGTGCGCTGGCACTGGCGAGCGCGATGGCCCTGCCGATGACCCCGGTTCTCGCCCAAGATGCGGCACCCGCCGCAAACATGCCTGTTACTAACGCACCGGCTGTAAATGCCCCCGCCCCTGCAACTCAGGATGTCGCGGATGAGCCGTCTTTCACTGTTGTTTATGAGGATTACTACTTCCAGAACGGCCGTGACTACATCGAGCAAGAGGGCGACGGTCTGTACACCGGTGAGGATAGTAAAATTACGGTTCTGGGCACCGGATTCACCAAGGAGTGGCGCGAGCAGCACGGCAAGGTTGTCATCTACATCGTGCCCGAGGAGAACGTCCCCTACAACGCTCTGCAGATTACCGACACTCTTCTGCGGTTTGAAGAGGGCAAGGACTTCACCATTGACGATGACGGCACCTTTGTCGCCACTCTGAAGGTTAAGGCTAATACTTTGCCGAGTTACTACACCCTCACGGAGTATTTTCCGGATATGACTCTGGACAAGGTGCGTTACGAGGTTGGTATCCTCGCCGAGCCTACGGGCCAGCCGCAGTCAACCGTTCAGGATATCTGGGCTCGCAAGAACGTTGTGACGCATCACGGTCTGAGCACCAAGGATTATCACTTCGATACCTTCGCACCTAAGTTGAAATACGATGCCTTGAAGGACCCCACGAAGGATCAGGAACTGCTGATTCAGGGTCAGGGCTTCGTAGGGACTGACATCCCCGGCGCTGAGGGCATGATGTACGTCATTCGCGAGAAGGGCACGGGTTCCCCCGTCCTGGTTATGAGCGAGATGAAGCATTATGTCCACGGTGATGATGAATATGAGAGGAGCCTGGAGGGAGGCTTCGCTTTCGTCAATCTCAAGATTCCCGCGAACACGCTGGATCCGTCCAAACAGTACGTCATTGAGGCGTGGAGCGACTACGGTTACCCCAGCAAGACGGATAAGACTCTCATCACCCCGATGGTGGGTTTTGCCCCGGAACACCGCGGCGTTCTTTTGGCGCACCAGGATTTGAAGTTTGAGGGTGTCCAGCGGTTCACGAATGCTTACGTGCCCGTAAAGGAACGTATGTACTTTTCGACATCGCTGAACGACGAGGAACAGAAGCAGCCTGCCACCCGCGGTGAGCTGGCTTCCGCCCTTTATGAGATGAAGGGCAGCCCCAAGGTGGACCTTCCTGAAGTCTCTCCGTGGCCGGATGTGAAGACGGACGATCCGAACTACGCCGCCTACATTTGGGCTCGCGAAAAGGGCGTTACTTTCGGCGGACCTGACGGCAAGTTCCACGCGGAGGACGGTCTCACGAATGCAACCGTTGCCGCAATGATTTACCGTGCGTCTGGTTCACCGGAAGTATCGGGTGTTTCGTCTTTCCCGGATGTTACGCCGGATTCCGCGTTCTACCGTGAGATTCTGTGGGCTACCCAACAGAATGTTATTACTCCCGAGACCGGCATGTTTGAACCGAATCATGCTGTGACCCGCATTGAGTTGGACTGGATGTTGTTTTATTACCGGCATCGTGTGATGAACCCTATCACTACTGGCCTGTATCGCATTGCTAACTAAGTAGACCGAGCCGGTTCTAGCCCGGGTATCCCGTGGTTCAGGGCCCCGGCGATAAAGAAGCCCGGCCCGCGCCCCGTCACAACGGAGGGGGGGTGCGGGCCGGGCTTTGCTGTGCCTGCTTCTTGGCAGCTATTCAGCGGCTACTTTGAGCGTTTACTTTTCAGTCAGGCTGGTCCATGCGGCGGCGGGTTCGGTGCTTGCCGAGTGCGCGTCCTGACCGGTTGCCACGCCGGTGGAGACGGTGAAGTCCCACGGGTCGGTGTTCAGCGCGGACAGCTTCGTTTCGATGGTGAAGCCGCGCTCGGCGAGCAGGGCGCGCAGGCGGTTTGCCGCCGACTGCAGCCAGAGGGATTCGCTGGCGGCGTGGGAGCAATCAATCAGGGCGATGTTACTGCCGTCGACCCGTGCGGTTTCGCGGAATTCGCTGGCGGGGTGGTGGCGCAGGTCGGCGGTAATGTACACCTGCGCGTCGGTGGCGCGTACCGCGTCGAAGAGGGAGTCACCGGCGCCACCGCAGAGGGCGACGCGGCGGATCGGCTGGTCGGCGCGTCCGGCGATACGCAGGCCGCCGGCGGTTGCAGGCAGTGCCGCAGCGAGGCGTTCTGCCAGCTCCTTGAGGGTGATTTCTTCGGGCAGAGTGCCGAGGCGGCCGGTGCCTACCGCGTGTTCCTGGTCGTCGAGTACCTGGGTTTGCGCTTCGGTGAGCGGTTCGCGGTCAATCAGGCCGATAGCGTCGCAGAGTGCTTCGTTCACGCCTTCAACGGCGGCATCTGCGTTGGTGTGCGCACCAAGCAGACCGCATCCACCCTCGATGAGGGTGTGCAGAACGTTGCCCTTGTAGTCGCTGTCGGGAATGAACTTTGCGCCGCGGAGCAGCAGCGGGTGGTGGGTGATGAGCAGCTGTGCGCCTTCGTCTACGGCTTCTTCGGCGGTGGCGGTGAGGGCGTCTACTGCGAAGAGGACGGTGCTCACTTTAGCGGCACCACGTCCGGCGACGAGGCCGGAGGCATCCCATCCGGCGGCGAGCTGCGGCGGGAAGAGCGTGTGGAAGGCGTCGACGACTTCTGCGAGGGTGGGGGTTTCTAGTTTTTCAGTCATACCTCTATTGTGGCAGGTGGCGCAGTGGGGATGTGGCGGGGTTGCGGGCGGTTTACGCCGAAGCCTGCGGCCGTGCAGGAATATTGTGCGGCGCTGCGGTGTTCTTTAGGTAGTGTGGTTTTCTACATGTTAGTTCGAAGCTCACTATTCGAGGAGGAATCATGACTGATGTTGTACTTGCCGGCGGCTGTTTCTGGTGCCTGGATGCGGTGTACCGCCAGTTCCGCGGGGTTGAGGCGAGCGTCTGCGGCTACACGGGCGGCGATACTCCCGACCCTGATTATCGTTCGGTGTGTTCGGGTACGACCGGGCATCAGGAGGCACTGAAGCTCAGCTTTGACCCGCAGGTGATTGACCTGGATACGGTGTTGGATATTTTCTTCACGAGCCACGATCCGACGAGCTGGGATCGTCAGGGTGCGGATACCGGTTCGCAGTACCGTTCGGTGCTTTTCTATGCGGATGAGCAGCAGCGTGAGGCGTTTGAGCGTGCGGTGGCACGTGCTCAGCAGCTGTACTCCTCCCCCATTGTTACGGAGATTAAGCCCTTGGGCGTGTTCTATGAGGCGGAGGAATATCACCAGAATTATTACGCGTTGAATCCGGCGCAGGGTTATTGTGCGTTTGTGGTGAGCCCGAAGGTGGCTCAGGCGCGCCGTAATTTTGCGCATCTGCTCCGCTAGCTGTTCTGTTAGCCGGTGCATCCGTTCAGTCGAGGCGTATTACGTTGTTCACCCCGTAGCTGTCTTTTGTTGTGCGACAGCTGCGGGGTGTCTTCATATGCCCGGCTATTTGTTGTTCGCTTGTGCTTTACGGTTGCTATCCTATGCTTTGCGGTTGCTATAAGGTGCGCCCGGTATGATGGGGGTGTCGACTCACTCCTCCTTGTCCGTTGACCTCACCGAAAGACTGCTGATGACTAGCTCCTCTTTTAAGCCCGTCGCTTTGAGCCGCCGCGCCGTGTTGGGTGCGGGCGGTGTTGGTCTTGCCGCCGTGTTGTCTGCGTGTGCGCGTACGGTGCATCCGCCGGCTGATATTGCCGCTTCTGATTCGGCGAGCCCGTCTGCTTCGCCGGCGTTGCCGTCTGCGAATAAGTCGTATAAGGGTAAGGTCACTTTCGATAACTTTGAGAAGAACGGCGAGTATGTTCCTGCCACGGCTGAGAAGAAGGCGCAGAATGTGCCCAAACCGATCATGCCGGAGAAGGTGCAGGAGCTGAGTATTGACGGTATTTATGCGCTGATTGGCTATTGGATTTCTAGTTTTAATTATCTGGCGTTGACGGGTGATATTGAGCCGTTGAAGAAGACGGATCCTAGTAGTGAGTACTATAAGGAGCTTGAGCCGATGGTCAAGCTCTATGAGACGGGGCGCGGCTGGATTTATGACACGAGTGAGCCGATGTCTGTGTATCTGACGACGGATACTCCCACGCAGATTGAGGGTGACCGTATTCTTTATTTCTGGCGTGCCCGTTCTCTGGTTGATCAGAATGGGAAGAGGCATCTGACGGAGGGCGATAACCGCGATAAGTCCCTGGTTGGGGCGGCGGATGCGCAGGGCCAGGCGATGAGGATCGTTGTGGAGTATAAGGAGGGTGCTTGGTTTATGAGCACTCAGCAAGATAAGGACGCTGATAAGAGCTCGAATTCTGCGAGTGCTTCAGCTTCTTAGTCTTCTGTTGTCCTTGTCTGTGTCTTCGCTATAGTGCTTTGGGGCGGTATTAGGTAGGGCTTCGTAATCGACACTATATGGTGACTTCTGCGGGGCGGCTGTGTGCTTGCCGGTATGATGGGATTGTCGACTCACTCAATTTCCTCTGTTGACTTCCTTTGAAAGGCTGATAATGACGAGCCCTTCCCCCACCTCTGCTGGTATGTCCCGCCGCGTGGCGCTGGGTGCAACCGGTGCCGGTGTGCTGACTGCATTGACTGCGTGTGCCAGTGATATTCGCCCGCTGGCTGACGGTAGCGCATCCAGCTCTCCTTCTGCTTCTGCAAGTGCGTCCGAAAGCGCATCCGCGAGTGCCTCGGCTAGCGCTTCAGCTTCTGCTTCTTCCGGCAAGTCCTACAAGGGATTTGTGAAGTTCGATAACTTCGAGAAGAACGGCGAATACGTTCCTGCCACGGCTGAGAAGAAGGCGCAGAACGTGCCGAAGCCTCTCGTTCCGGGGAACATGAACGATCAGAACGTTGATGGCTTGTACGCGTTCATCGGCTACTGGCTGGCGAGCTTTAACTATGCACTGATGACCGGCGATGCTGAGCCGATGAAGAAGGCTGACCCTGCAGATGTGTATGCGAAGAGCCTGGAGGAATTTACGTACATGTACGAGAGCAATCTGGGCTGGATGTACGGTACGGATACCCCGGTTACTATTGAGCTGATTACTGGTTCACCGCAGAAGGCGTCCGGTAGCACTACCCGTTACAACTGGCCGGGTTATATGAACTACAGCCCTGATGCGAAGATTCATCGTGAGGGCAAGTCTGACCAGCCCCTTAAGACGGATTCCAGCCAGAAGGGCCAACTGATGAAGGCTGCTGTGGAATACAAGGACGGTAAGTGGTTTATGCTCACCGGCAATGAAGGCTCTTCTTCGTCGGCTTCCGGTTCTTCTTCTAGCTCTTCTTCTGTCTAGACCCCACCATAATGGTCAGGCGTAACGGCTTATGATGAGCTTCTCCCCGCCCGCGGTAATGCACCGTGGGCGGGGTTTCTTTGTGCCGAAACTCTGCGGAAACCCAGGGCAGGAAACCCAGGGAACACCCAGGGGAAAACCCCGCGGATGTTCGGGTTCGGCGGAGGGCGCCTCGGGTACGCTTAACGTATATACATTGACGTACTACATGTGGTCTTTACCTGCAGGTTGTGAGCCCGTGCTGACGGCTTTGAGGGTGAAGGTTCCAACGAAGGACTTCCGATGACTACTTTCTTCACTCGACGTACTGTCCTGGGTGTTGCTGTTGCTGGCGCGCTTTCTGCGTTGACTGCGTGTGCTAGCGATATCCGTCCGCTGGCTGGCGGCACCGGCTCGGCTTCTCCGTCGGAGGCGGCGACCGCCTCCGAAACCGCCTCCGAAACTGCTTCCGCGTCGGCGTCTGCGAGCGCTTCTCCTTCGGCGTCTGAGAGTGCTTCTGCTGCTTCGGGTCTTCGCTCTTCGGGCAGGAAGTATAAGGGCATCATCACTTTCGAGAATTATGTGGAGAACGGCAAATATGTTGCGGCGACCGCTACGAATCCGGCTGAGAATGTGCCGAAGCCTGCGCCTCCTGAGAATTTCAAGGAGCACAGTGTTGATGGTGCGTACGCTTTCTTGAGTTTCTGGCTGGCAAGCTTGAACCATCTGATGATCACGGGTGACCCGGAGCCGATTGAGATGGTTTACTATAAGGGCTACGGCTGGGAGAAGTATCAGAGCACAATCAAGCTGTATGCGTCGGGTGCTGGTTGGGTGTACGGTACGGAAACTCCGTATATTGTTGAACTGCTGACTGATGCTCCTCGTGAGGTTCCCGGCAGCAATAATACTGCCTTCATTTGGGAGGGCCTCGCCCATATGGACCCGAAGATGATGCGCCATTTTAGGAATCAGCCGGAGAAGGCGACGAGTGCTGATGAGTCGAAGAAGAAGGTGGCGAGGTTCCGTCTGGAGTACAAGGACGGTAAGTGGGAGCTGTCTAGCGCCGCTTAGTTGCCGTCTGGCGGAGGGTTTTCCTCTCGTGGTGATTTCTCATGGTATAAGACCCCGCACCTGGTAAAACGCTGGGTGTGGGGTCTTAATTTTCTGAACATGCGAGGTGGTCACAGGGCTATCTGGTGGCTCTCGGGTAACCTTAAATGTATATACATTGACGTACTGATAGGCCTGTACGGGGTGCGTATGCACACCACGGTGTGTGGCGTGATTTGCTTTGTATTGGCTCCAACGAAGGGCTTCCGATGACTACCTTCTTCACTCGACGTACTCTCCTGGGTGTGGGTGCGACCGGTATTCTTGCGGCGCTGACTGCTTGCGCTAGCGATATTCGCCCGCTGTCGCAGGGTTCCGGCGGTTCCTCCGGTTCGCCTTCTGCTGCTTCTGCTGCTTCTGGTGCGGCTTCTTCTTCTGCGAGCGCCTCTGCGTCGCCTTCGCCCACTGATGATCACACTCCCGGCTCGTATGTTGGCCCGATTAAGTTCAATAACTACGAGCGGAACGGCACCTACATTGCGGCGAGTGCGAATGCGCCGGCGCAGAACGTGCCGAGGCCCCTCATCCCGGAGAAGATGAAGGAGAACAGCCCCGAGGGTGCCTACGCTCTGATGGGTTATTGGCTTGCCTCCCAGAATTATCTGATTCTGACTGGCGATGTTGAGCCGCTGATGCAGGCGGATCCGGCAAAGGCTTTTTTGAAGAACTCTAAGACCATGATTAAGCTCTACGAGTCGGGTCTGGGGTGGATTTACGGTTCGGATCAGCCGTACAAGATTGAGATTGCCGAGAATGAGCTTCAGCCGGTTGCTAATAAGCCGGACCGTTATGAGTGGCTTGTGACCGTCGCCTATGATCCTGCCGCTAAGTACCACATTGAGGGTGAGCCTGATGCGACTATCGTTGAAGAGGAAAAGACGATTCCTCGCACGACCAAGTTCATCATGGAATACAAGGAAGGCATGTGGCGCATGCTCCTGGACAACAACAGCTAAATTTCTTCATCTTCTGACACACATTACTTAAGGATTTTTTCATGGCAACTTTTCTTTCTCGACGTGCCGCACTAGCTGCTGCTACCGGCGCCGGCGCGGCTGCGGCACTGACTGCCTGCGCTAGCGATATCCGCCCGCTGGCTGATAGCTCCGCCTCCGGTGAGGCTTCGCCTTCGGCAAGCGCTTCTGAGTCCGCGAGCGCATCCCCCTCGGCATCTGCGTCTTCTTCCGCTAAGAAGTCGTACAAGGGCGCGGTGAAGCTCGACAAGTACGAGAAGAACGGCGAATACGTTCGAGCAACTGACACTCAGAAGGCGCAGAACGTGCCGAAGCCTGTTGTTCCGGAGAAGATGCACGAGGCGACCATTGAGGGCATGTACGAGTTCCTCTGCTACTGGGTGGCAAGCTTCAACTACATGTTCATGACGGGCGATTACGAGCCGCTCAAGAAGGCTGACCCTGAAGGCCGCTATGCGAACGATCAGGCCAATGCCGTTCTTATCTACTCTTCCGGTAAGGGCTGGGTGTATGACACGGATGCGCCGGTTTCTGTTCAGCTACTGACTGATGCTCCCAAAAAAGTCGAGGGCGGTCCCAACCGTTACGATTGGCTCGGACGCATCATCTATGATCCCAACGCAAAGGCTCGCGTTGAGGGTCATGACCCTGTTCCCCTGGTTGAGGGATCGGCCAAGAGCGAGGCAACCAATTTTCCGTTTGACTATAAGGACGGCGCCTGGTTCTTGCTCAGTGATGAAGAAGCCGATTCCCCCTCTTCAGAGGCGAGTAGCGCTGGCGCCTAACCCGCGTTTCTAGCCACTTATCCTAGCCATTTATGGTGATGAGAGAAGCCCCCCCGTATGCAGTTGAAGCTACGAGCGGGGGCTTCCCCTTTTTTGCTTGCATGGCTTTTGTTTGCATGGCCTGCGTACGGCCGTGTTGAACTGTTCCCCCAGACGAGCAGGTGCACAGGATTTGAATGTGTCAACAAAACTGCTCGGGTACGCTTAAAAGCACACGAACAAACTATTGAGGGGTTCTCATGCCTACCTTCATTACCCGACGCACCGCCCTGGGTATCACCGCTGCCGCCGCGCTTGCCTCCTTGACTGCCTGCGCCAGCGATATCCGCCCGCTGGAGGACCCGAGCGTAGTTGACCCGATGCGCCCCTACAAGGGCGAGTTGAAGTTCAATAGCTACAAGTCCACCGGAACGTACCGTCCCGCAAGCGCCACGAAGAAGGCGGAGAACCCGCCCATGCCCGTCCCTCCCCAGAATATGAAGTCGAAGACGACCTCGGGCATGTACGCGGCACTGGGCTACTGGGTCGCATCGGTGAATTATCTGACCATTACCGGTAATAATGAACCGTTCAAGGACGTAGACCTGGACGGTATCTACGTGCAGAAGATGAAGTCGTACGTAGAGTTGTATGCAAAGGGTGAGGGGTGGATGTACGGCACCGAGACGCCGCTCATGGCTGAGCTGACCGAGGAGACCCCGCAGAAGGTTGACGATCAGCAGTACCGTTGGAAGGGTATTGTCCGTGGCCATAAGGATGCTGTTCTCCATTACGTGCCCGAGGACAGGGACATTCGTGTGGGTGAGTCGAGCGGTGATTCCAGTAACGATGAGGTCACTTTTGTGTTGAACTATCGAGACGATGCGTGGATGGTCACCGTTGAGACGAAGAATTCCTCGACGACTTCTCCTGGTTCCTCGGGCGGAAGCGATTCTGGCCTCAACGTTTAGGATGCGGCGGCGCAGGGAGATACCGCCACGGCAAAATACCGGCGCAGGAAAGCTACAGCACAGGAAGATAATGACACTTCCCCCTAGCAAACGATACTTTTCGTTAGCTAACGTAGCTTTTGTAGCATTTTCCAAGGTTTGATAACAAGAAAATCATAAACATATCCAAATGTACTAAGGTACCCTGAAATAGATACACCGATAATCTATTGAAGGGTACCTTATGTTTACCTTCGTGACCCGACGCGCCGCCTTTGGCATCGCCGCCACCGCCGCGCTCGCCTCATTGACCGCCTGCGCTAGCGATATCCGCCCACTCAGCGACCCGAGCACGGCTGATGCGCAGCGCGTTTACAAGGGTGAGCTGAAGTTTAACAACTACGAATCGCGCGGCACCTACGTTCCCGCAACCAGCTCGATGAAGGCGGAGAATCCGCCCAAGCCTGTCCCTCCTGCAGAGATGAAAGCCAAAACGACGGAGGGCATGTACGCCGCCATAGGGTTCTGGTTGGCTTCTTTCAATTACCTTATGATTACCGGCGATATTGAGCCCTTTAAGGTTGTGGATACGAACCGAAATGATATCTACAAGGCCGAACCTTTCGTCGAATTTTACGAGAAGAACAGTGGCTGGGTGTACGGCACTGATGCACCGTTCTCAGCGGAGCTGACTGAGGATGCTCCGCAGAAGGTTGACGAGCAGCAGTACCGCTGGCTGAGTGCTGGCCGTTACAACAAGGAAGCAAAGATCCATTACACAGATGGTAGGGAACTCACCATGGCTTCATTGAGTAGCGGCCCTGGTGATTATGAATTCTTCTTTATCTTGGAGTATCAGGATGGTGCATGGACGGTTCGGAATGAACCTGCCAAACTTACAACGAGCTCACCCAGCTCAAGCGCGAGTAGCTCCGGCGCCTCCGTTTAGAACCCCGGTCATATCGTAGTCGGGCGAGAGCCATAGGTCCCGTGTTTTTCGTCATCTACCGCCGTTTTTACGCTCATGGAGGCGCACACAGCATTGGGCTGACCGCTCCCCTGCGATATTCTGGAATTAGTTCAATACCGGCACATACTTTATTCACCTCAGAAAGATTCCCATGTCTACCATGTATACCCGCCGCACCGCCCTGACCGCACTGGGCCTGGGCACCGCAGCGCTTCTTGCCGCTTGCTCTTCCAAGTCTTCCTCCGAGTCTTCAGCGACCGCGAGCGCATCCGCTACCGAGTCTTCGACCGCGAGCGCTAGCGCGACCGCATCCGTCTCCCCCACCGCTGAGGCAACCACCACCGTTGAGCCTGGCCCCAGCATGAAGGGCGAGGTTGTTCTTGCCGACTACTCCTCCACCGGCACTTTTGAGCCCGGCACCAAGGAGCACAAGGCTGTCAACGTTGCGATCCCGGTTGAGCCGGCGAAGCTGCGTGAGAACAGTGTTGAGGGTCTGCACGCGTTCATCGCGTACTGGCAGGCTACCCTGAACTACCTGCTGCTGACCGGTGACGGTACTCGCTTCACGAACATTGACCACACCGGCGACTACTCGACTGTGGCTGAGTTCTTCCAGAGCATGTACGCTTCGGAGAGTGGCTGGGTTATCGGTTCGGAGCGTCCGATGGTTCTGTCGCTGACTGCTGACCGCCCGACTAAGGACACTCGCACCGGCTACTACACGTGGGCATCCGAGATGGTGATTGATGGTGCTGAGGGTGCTGGAGTGTACAGCAAGACCAATGATCGTGTGCAGCCGCTAACCGAGGTGTTCAAGTACCCGGGTAAGCCGGTGGCTGGTCAGATTGTGGCGCACTACCAGGACGGCACGTGGCGTATGGTGCGTCGTGCTCCGGGTACTGCTTCTGCTTCGCCGGTTCCGTCACTGAGCCCGAGCGCTTCTGCGGAGGCGACCGCTGCAGGTTCGGCGGAGACTACTACTGCTTCTGCTGAGGCGTCGGCACAGTAATTTCTATACCGCCGAGAAGCCACATGTGTTTCGAGAAGCCACCATCATGGTGGCTTTTCGAAACACATGTGGCTTTTCGCTTTTTATTCTTTTACCGGATAAACAAAAAAGCCTTGATTCCGAAGAATCAAGGCTTTTTCCTAGTGTGACCCCAACCGGATTTGAACCGGTGTTGCCGCCGTGAGAGGGCGGAGTACTAGGCCGCTATACGATGGGGCCGTGAGATTTACATCTCTTTTACCAGGTCTCCCTGGCAACACATATAACTATACAGAGGTTCCCAGAAACAACCAAATCGAAAAGCGGTGAATTGAGTCACATATTTTACACCGAGTGCAAGACCCACCGCATAGGCTCCTTTCCAGCCAAACCAGGCACTCCCCCCAGCAGCTTCCACCGCCACCACACCCCACCTCCACCCAATAAACACCTTACAAAACGCCACGGCATCAAGGCACAAAAATGCGCCCCGCACAGTGTACGGGGCGCATCCACTCAAACTAGAGCAAGAAACTATGCCTTACGGCGGCGAAGCACCATCACAGCAGCACCAGCGATCAGCGCAAATGCACCGACAGCCGCCAGGCTCAGAACACTCTGAGCACCAGTCTTAGCCAGCGAGCCCTTGCTCTGAGGCGCAGACTTAGTCGCAGAAGCGCTCACCTGAGAATCAACGCCGGAGCTCTTAGGCTGAGACTCGGACTTCGCCGACGAAGAGTTCTTCAGCGGCGCGGTCTTCGCAGTGGTTCCCAGCTGGTCGTTAGCTTCCTCAGCCTTCGAAGGTTCACCCTTCGACTGCTCAGCCGCAGGCTTCTCTGCTACTGCAGATGCAGATGCGGAAGGCGACGCCGAGGCAGCGGCAGGGAATGCCGGCTCATCAGTCTCATTGCGGTTATCTGCATTGCCGGCATCCTTCGCGTCATTAACCATCAGCGAAACAGCCGAATCGTAATTGCGGTTGGTAGCCACATCAGAACCAGCAGTGACGGTGCCGAGCAGGTAGCCCTGGCTGTACTGCATGGTGTTCGCAGGAACACGCAGAGTTGCCTCGAAGGAGTACTTGCCGGTACGTGAGTTGTAGACGAACGCGCTCGCCGGAACGATAGTAGACACCTTCTGGATGTTTGCCAATTCGCTATCGGTCAGCTTGTCATAACCCATCGACCACTCACCCTCCTTGACGAGGAACAGGCGGAGACCTTCGGCCGGCGGCTTATCATAGTCGTAGCCGGACACGTGGAAGGTGTAGGGGCGGGTAATGTCGACGGTACCCTCAGCGAAGTTCAGGGTGGGGTCAATCAGCACCGCGGTAGCCTGCTTCGGGTAACCCTGGAAGGGAACCTTTGCGGGATTAATAGTCGCGGTGGAGGTGAACTCGCCCTCGGAAACCTCAGCGTGGAACTTCACGATGGAGTTCGGAACCAGCTTCTGCTGCGAGGAAGGAACAGCCTTGCCGTTACGATCCACGGTCGCCTTGGAGGTGTAGGTGTCGGTCAGGGAGCCGTCGCCAGTATTCGCGTTCAGCACGTATGGTACCGCCGCGGTGGTGTTGGCAATATCCTGCTTATCCACTGCGATGACGGAGCCGTCCTCGGCGATGGTCAGGTCGTTAGCCTTACCACCGTTCATCTCAACCTCACCGATCACGCGGTCGGTCTTAGCGTCGAAGATGGCGATCTTACCGGTGCCGAAGTCGGTCACGTACACCAGGTCACGCGCCTCGTCGTTCTCCATGGACAGGGCCTGGGTGCCGAACTTGACGAACTTCTTGAACGCGCCGGTGGTCAGGTCGTACACGGAGATACCGGAGTTCACGCCGTTCACGCCCTGCGAGGAGACGTAAATTTCGTTCTCGGAGTGGTCAATGGTGACGTCAGAGGGGCGGACCTCAACGGAGGAGTTCTCGCCGCGGGTCTGGATAACCTGCTCAGTCTTGAACGTATGAGTGTTGATGACGAAGACCTTGCCGCCGGTGCGCTCAGGCACGTACAGCTTGTCGCCGTCAACGGTCATGTTCATGCCAACATAGCGGGTACCGCCATTGGGGGCACCCTCCAGCTGCAGCTTAGTAACTTCGAAGGTCTTCATGTCGATTGCGGACACGTAGTAGCGACCGGTCACGAACACCTTGCCGGAGTTGTGGTCCACCAGCACGGAGCGGGGGTGCTCAATCCAGTTCGGGTCACTCTCAGAGATACCGTGGTTAGTCCAAACCTGCTCCATGGTGTTCTGGTCGAACACAGACAGGGAGTTGTCAGTGGTGTTAGTAACCCACACGGTGCCGGACACATCATCAACAGTGATACCGTACGCGGAAATGTAGCCGAATTCGCCGTTCTTATCCAGCTCGAAGGGAAGCGCTGCTACTTCTTCAATCTGAAGAGTGTCCGCGTTGACACGAGCAATAGTGGAGGCGAGGTTGCTATTACCGCCCACGCCAACCATCCAGATTTTGTTGGTCGCCTTGGAGTAGGCAACCTGGTACTGGCCGGGCAGGCCCTGGGTAATCTGCGCGACGGATGCGGAGGTGTCAACAACGCGGCTCAGCGATGCGGTGGAAGGAGCCGATGCGCTAGAGGCGGCGGTCTGATGTGCGTTATTCGGTGCTGCGAAGGAGGCAGGAATCATGGCTGCGCCGGAGATTGCGAGCGCGAGGGAGCCGACGGCGAGCCCCTTCAACGCCTTGCCCGAGGAGGGAGTGAGGTTCAATGTGTGTCCTTCAAATGTGTAACGGAAGTGCTCACATGCCGCATGCGAATGCTAACGAGACACCCGTGAATATGCGGTGACATATTCGACGGCACGAAAAGCAGAAATGCAGGTAACGCATAAATTTACCTACCTTCTAATCCTCAGTGTTTTCCCAGGAAAATACAAGCAGCGACGTGGGTGTGTTTTGTATTTTTATGAGTGAGCCCCTAATTCGCCTCCAGTATCACGTGAAGGTTGAGTTGTTTCCGGGGTTTTTCCTTGCTCTTGCAGGCAAAAACCCTGGCTACAAGGGGTGTTGTGATGCTTTTATATTTACACATTAATGTAAAAATTTAGGTGAGGTGCGCCAGCAACATTCACCGCGGGCCACACATTTTTTCGACATTCAAAACCTATATTTTTACAGGCAAGTGCACATATATAAATATGTTTTAAAAACCCCTGCCCAGTATTAGCCCAAGCAGACAGGCAAAAGGCGGGTACCCCTCCCCCAGATTCGAAGAATCCGAAAGAGAAAATACCCGCCTTCTCACGCGTTATATCGAGCATATAAGCCCGAAAACTAAACGCTACGCTTTATGCCTTGCGGCGGCGCACCACCAGAGCAGCACCCGCAATCAGAGCCACAGAAGCGAAAGCGACCAGCGGCATCACAGCGTTAGCACCGGTGTTCGCCAAAGCGCTACGCGAAGAGCCAGCCTGCGAAGAACCAGCCTCGCTCTTAGCAACCGAGGAACCACCGGTAGAAGAATCGGAACCGCCATTCTTCACAGCCGAACCGGACTTATCAGCCTTCACAGCATCCGGAGCAGACTTGGAGTCAGACTTGGAGTCCTGTGCACCGGTCTTAGCGTCAGACTTGGCATCAGACTGAGATGCCTGATCCTTAGAGGTCTGGTCCTTGGAGGTCTGATCCTTAGCCTCTGCGGTGTTCTCGGACTTAGCGTCAGACTTCTTATCCTCAGACTTAGCGTCCTCAGCCTTCTTGTCTTCTGCCTTCTTGTCCTCAGGCTTCGGATCAGCCGGCTTCGGATCAGCCGGCTTCGACTCATCAGCCTTCACACCGGTCACCGTCGGGTAACCCGCGAACTGCAACGAAGTCGGAGTGATGCCCACCGGAGCTGCGCTCGCGTCGGTGTCCTTCACACCAACCTTGAACTTCAGAATCGAGTTAGCCTTCAACTGCTGAACCGATGCGGGAACGTCGTTACCCTGGCGGTCCTTGCCGGGCAGGGTGGTGTACTCGCTGGCAGTGGTGATCTCGCCGGTGGTGCCGTTGAGCACGTAGGGCAGGGTCACCTTCTCGTCGCGGTCCTTCTTGTCGAGAACCAGCACGGAGCCATCCTTGAGCAGGGTCACGTCGTTCGCGGCTGCCCCGTTCATCTCGACCTCGCCGATGACCTCGTCAGCGCGACCGTCAAAGACAGCCACCTTGCCGGTGCCGAAGTCGGTCACGTACACCAGGTCGCGATCCTCATCGTGCTCCAGTGCGAGCGCCTGGGTGCCGAACTTGACGAACTTCTTGAACGCGCCAGTGGTCAGGTCGTACACGGAGATACCGGAGTTGACGCCCTTCACACCCTGAGAAGAAACATAAATCTCATTCAGCGAGTGATCCACCGCCACGTCGGAGGGGCGAACCTCAACGGTGGAGTCCTCACCCTGAGTCTGGATGGTCTTCTCAACCTTGAAGGTCTTGGTGTCCACGACGAAGAGCTTGCCACCGGTACGCTCGGGAACGTACAGCTTACCGCCGTCCAGGAACAGGTTCATGCTCACGTAGCGAGTACCGCCGTCGGGTGCGCCCTCGAGCTGAATCTTCTCAACCTGCTTGGTCTTCAGGTCGATTGCGGAGACGAAGAAGCGGCCGGTCACGAACGCCTTACCGGACTCGTGGTCAACCAGAACGGAGCGGGGGTGCTCGATCCAGTTCGGGTCGCCTTCCTTCACGCCCTCGTTGGTCCAGATGAGCTTGAGGGTCTGCTGGTCGTACACTGCCACGGAGTTGTCGGTGGTGTTGGTGACCCAGACGGTGCCGTCCACGTCATCAACGGTCACGCCGTACGCGGAGGTGTAACCGTACTGGCCCTTGTCGTTCTTCTTCACGGGCAGCTCGGCGAATGCCTCGGTCTGCAGGGTGTCTGCATCCACGCGTGCCAGGGAGGAAGCGAGGCCGCCGCGCGCACCCACGGTGGGCACGAACAGCTTGTGGTTCTTCTTGGAGTAGCCAACCTGGAACTGGCCGGGCAGACCCTGAATGATGTTTGCAACGCTAGCGTTTGCATCCACGGTGCGGTGTGCCTCGGTGGAGGGGGTGGTGGTGTCGGCTGCCTTGGTCTTGGTGGCGGTTGCCGGGTAGCCCTGGAACTCGCGGGTTTCGGGGGTGACCTGCTTGACCTCGGAGTTATCGCCTGCGGTTGCGGTGACCTTGAACTTCAGGATGGAGTTCGCCTGAATTTCAGAAGTCTTTGCGGGTACATCGTTGCCCTGCTTGTCCTTAGAAGGCTTGCTGGTCACCTTGTCCGAGGTGCTGACGGTGCCGGTGGTGCCGTCGAGGACGTAGGGCACGGTTGCGGTTGCGCCAGCCTGCTTGTCCACAGCAACAACGGAGCCGTTGGGCAGTACGACCAGGTCGTTTGCCTTGCCGCCGTTCATTGCGACCTCAGCGATCAGCTTGTCTGCTGCGCCGCCGTCAATCACGCCGACCTTGCCGGTGCCGAAGTCGGTCACGTACACCAGGTCGTTGGCCTCATCGTTATCGAGCGAGAGCGCCTGGGTGCCGAAGGGGATGAGCTTCTTGAACTCGTAGGTGGTCGCATCGTACACGGATACACCGGAGTTCTCGCCCTTCACGCCCTGCGAAGAGACGTAAATTTCGTTCTGCGAGTGGTCAATAGCCACGTCGGAGGGGCGAACCTCGCCGTCCTTATCGCCCTTCACAGAGATCGTCTTCTCGACCTTGAAGGTCTTGGTGTCGATCACGAAGAGTTTGCCGCCGGTGCGTTCGGGCACGTACAGCTTACCGCCGTCCACCAGAATGTTCATGCTGATGTAGCGGGTACCGCCATCGGGCGCGCCCTCAAGCTGAATCTTCTCGACCTTCTTGGTCTTCAGATCGATAGCCGAGACAAAGAAGCGACCGGTCACGAAAGCCTTACCCGACTCGTGATCGACACGCACCTCGCGGGGGTGCTCGATCCAGTTCGGGTCGTCCTTGCTCAGACCCGCATTGGTCCACAGCTGCTTCATGGTCGCCTGATCGTATACGGCAACGGAGTTATCGCGGGTGCTGGTCACCCACACGGTACCTTCCTCGTCATCGACGGTGATACCGTACGCACCCTCGTAGGAGTAGCCCGAGTCCCCCTTGATAATGGGCAGCTCGGCAACTGCCTCAATCTTCAGGGAGTTTGCGTCAATGCGAGCAATCGTAGAAACGTGCTCGTCGCGGTCTGCAGTGCCAGCAACCCAAATCTTGTTGGTCTTCTTGGAGTATGCGACCTGGAACTGGCCGGGCAGGCCCTGGGTGATTTTTGCCATCGCCTTGTCGGTGATGGTGCGAGCTTCACTGCTCTGGCTTGCTGCCGGGGTGGAGTCTGCCGCGAACGATGCGGGGATGGCGGCGATACCGGAAATTGCCAGTGCCAGCGATCCAACAGCGAGGCCCTTGAATGCCTTGCTCGAAGCGAGGTTCATATGTATGTCCTTTTTCGTGGGTGGTGTGTAAAGGTGCGTCTCTCCCCCACCGATGGGTGGTGAGGTACCGCGTTTTCCCTGCTCTCTGGTGTGGGTTTCGTGGGCCCACGAGGAAGGAAACTAGTCTTCACACAGTATTTAGTAAGGCAACCATTAACTTACCTTCTAGGTAATACTTACTTAGCGCACAGGATTTTGCAAGATTTTAGGTATATATAACGCAAAATTTCATATGCCAGGCACAGCCTGTCACTAAAACTCCCTGAGGTGCGGCAATACAGCAGCGAGACACGATATGGCACAGCAAAACCCCCGCCTCCAGCAAAGCCAGAAGACGGGGGTTCCACACACCCCAATACACAATGCCGAAGTGACACGGTGCCGGGGTGACTAAAAATTAGGAGACATACGAGAAGTCAGTGAACAGCAGGTTCTGCAGCTTGTAGCGGCGAATGAAACGAGCCAGCTCCGCGCGAGTAGTCGGCGCGGTCGGGTTAAACACACCCGAAGCATCCAGCACGATGTCGTTCGCGCCAGCCCACGCAACGTAACGATGCAGAGTACCCGCACCGAGCACGTCGCGGAAACGAGAACCAGCGCCCTCCTTCATTTCGGTCAGCTGAACCTCCGCGTTGTACTGGAACAGCACAGCCGCCAGCTCCTCGTGAGAAACCGGTGCGGTCGGGTTAATCTTGTCGCCACCAGTGAGCGGCTCGGTGATCTTGCGGTCACGAGCCCAGTGCAGCGCGTTCGCGGTCGGGCGGCCTGCCGCATCCGCAAAGGGTGCAACATCCGAGTTTTCACTCACGCCAGCGTGACCTGCAGCGTGGTTCAGCAGAGCAATAAGCTCCTCGCGGGTCACGGGGCGGTCCGGCTCAAACGCGCCAGTCTGCGGGTTCGGCATCAGCCACTTCTTCTGGTTCGCCATGCGGATATCCTCAGCGAACGGGTGGTTATCCGGAACATCCTCGAAAGAAGTCTTCAGGATTTTGGTCTCAGCCACGGGGATGCGCGCCGCAATCTGGTGGGTGATCTCCTGGCCCCACGGGTCGGAGCAAATATCCAGCTGCAGGGCGTGATCAACGCCCTCACCCTGCATCAGCTCGATGGGGAACTGGTCGCTACCGCTGAAGCTGTCAGCGTCACCGTCAAATTCGGGGGTGAGCGGCCAGGAGCGCAGAGTTTCGAAAGAGTCGTTACGAACGTAGCCGTGGCGTACGGTCAGGGTGGTGCCTTCGGTGAGGAATTCGCGCAGACCGTGTGCAGTGTAGTTGACGGTCATACCGGTTTCGGTGATGGTGGCACGCTGAATGACGAGGCGCGGGCCTTTAGTTTCCTCGGTTGCCGGGGCAAGGTTTGCGGGGGCTTCATCTGCATGAGCGGCCTGTGCCTGCAGGGCCAGTGCGCCTGCAGCTGCGGCGGCGGAAGCACCCTTTACGAAGAATCGTCGTGAGAGTCGATGGTTAAGCAAGGGCATGATTGTCCTATTCAGTTCTTGTTTGAGTTGAGTGAGTTACGGGTGGCAGGACGCACGGACAGCGGCGTAAACGGTGAGTGAGGCCGATACGGTGGTTCCCTCCCCTGTGTGCGTGAGTGAGACGCAGCGTACGGGGTGCGGGTGTCTGTCGGGCGGATGCGCGGTGAGTGAGACCGGCACGAGTTCCCTGACCCAGTCATCTAGCGTACCTTAAGGTCCCGTTTAAAGCGAAGACGAAACGGCGGTGATTTTACGCCCATTTTCGGTATTCAACGAAGTAGGGGCGTTATCTGGCAACGTTTACCGGAAGTTGGCATGGGTTCTTGATGGGGCGGCTTTGAATTGCTCTACGCCGAAGTGTTCCGGGATGTGGAATATGTGGGGTTCTGAGGTTTTGTGTGCGACACGCCGTTTCAAACCCTTTTCAAAGAGTTATAGTTATTGGTACCCTATCACTGTTTCTATATCCTAACAAAGGAGTTACCCATGGAGGCCAAGGAATTCTCTGAGAAGGCCCTCCTCTTTTTCGCCAAGTCCAAGTACGCCGACCTCTTCGGTGTGGCACTGGTCATCGCCATCGCAATCGCCTCAGGATACCTGAGCACCAACCTCGCCAAGTACGTTGACTGGGGTCCGATCACGAGCTTCATCCCCCTCGGCGTGATTTCCGTGATTAACGTGGGTATTTCAATGATGTCTACCCGCCTGACCGGCCGCCTCTCAAACATCGGCAACGTGCTCGGCATTATTAACACGGCACTGTCTGGCGCGATTGACTACATTATGGGCAACAAGGCAGCGATCATCACCTACCCGGTGACCTTTATCGTGTACACCTTCGCAATTCGTAGGTGGCAGAACTCCGAACGCGGCAAGGCGATGGAACCGCCGACCGGCACGAAGGGCCAGCTGATTATTGGCGGTATTGTGGCGGGGTCGTTCGCGTTCTCCCTGGTAGCGAACTACATTGGCTACCGCGGTCAGACCTCGTTCCTGTTCTGGATCACGACCGTAGTGTTCGGCCTGTCCCTGTCAGCGAACATTCTGAATGCGCTCAAGCTCACGATGCAGTGGCAATTCTGGTTCCTGTACAACACCGTGCAGTGCATCAAGGCGCTGACCCAGGGCAACTTCGCGAACGTCGGCAAGTACATCTTCTACATCATCAACAGCGTGGCGGCGCTCCTGCTGTGGACCCGAAACGGCACCTCAGTCAAGGGGGCTGTAGCGGCGGCAGCATAGGGGTACTCCCCCGGGTACGCTAGTGCGCTAGAGAGCTAGCCACCGAATATCCGCTGAACGATGCACAAAGGGAGGGGCCCTCCGGCAATACGACCGGAGGGCCCCTCCCCCTGCATTCTTTATAGTTACGCTTTATTAGATTACTCTAATGAATCTAATGAATCGGCGACTCTTTATATTGGTCGATTTTCCAGAGTTACTTATCATACAAGAACTTTATATGACTGTTTATCAGATAATTACCCAAATTTTTATTCCTATAAAAATACTAGCATCCAAACAACATCTAAAAATATACGAAAACTAGAAAAGTTGCATGCACTCCTGCTATAATTACGCCGTGCTATGTGATAAGTTGTAGAATGTTGAGAATCTTTCAATCATATTTTTATTACTTAAATATTTCATTGCACCCCCTTTAGGGTATTTGCGGGGTGGACTATGTCTTATAGTCCACCCCCTTTCATCACCTAAAATGCCAACCCAAGAGAGCGAAGCGGGTTGATAATCTTTCATTATTCGCCTTGATATACTTATGTGACATCCCCCCGCGGGCTCTGAAACGTTGAGAATCTTTCATTATTCACCTTGATATACTTACGAGGTGAGGATCTACTGACTCCCGCCGGTTGAGGATTTTTCATTATTCGCCTTGATATACTTAAGACTCAAGTGCATAACGCACTGACAAGGTTGAGAATCTTTCATTATTCACCTTGATATACTTATTGAGTGATCGCGGGGCGCGAAGGAGTGGTTGAGAATCTTTCATTATTCGCCTTGATATACTTATCGCCACTGTCGGTAAGCTCACCACTGCGTTGAGAATCTTACATTATTCACCTTGATATACTTAACCACCACCTACAACCCGCTTCGGCATGGTTGAGAATCTTTCATTATTCGCCTTGATATACTTAGGTCACCGGGAATGTTAGCCAAAGTCTCGTTGAGAATCTTTCATTATTCGCCTTGATATACTTAGAGGAAGTCTTCAAGATGGCCTCGGACGGTTGAGAATCTTTCATTATTCGCCTTGATATACTTAAGGTGAACGGCGCCAACCTCACGGTCCAGTTGAGAATCTTTCATTATTCGCCTTGATATACTTAAACTAGGAAGCGCTATAGGTAGAGGTACGTTGAGAATCTTTCATTATTCGCCTTGATATACTTACCGGCCATGATAGGTGATGCCCTCGACAGTTGAGAATCTTTCATTATTCGCCTTGATATACTTAGCCCTGCCATTCCTCACGACCGCGCCCGGTTGAGAATCTTTCATTATTCGCCTTGATATACTTAACATTCTTGCGCTCGCTACCTGCCACAGGTTGAGAATCTTTCATTATTCGCCTTGATATACTTATACTTCACCGGTGATGAGGTAGAGCCCTGTTGAGAATCTTTCATTATTCGCCTTGATATACTTATCCGCGGTGTGCGCCTGCACCAAGGACCGTTGAGAATCTTTCATTATTCGCCTTGATATACTTATGTGAGATGTTGAGGTTCGGCTGCGGTGGTTGAGAATCTTTCATTATTCGCCTTGATATACTTATCCAGTTCCTTCATCGTAGGATCCATTGGTTGAGAATCTTTCATTATTCGCCTTGATATACTTAAGTGGCGCGGTGTGGCGGTCTGTGAGCGGTTGAGAATCTTTCATTATTCGCCTTGATATACTTAAGTATCTGCATTTTCACCTCTTTGGGAAGTTGAGAATCTTTCATTATTCGCCTTGATATACTTACAAGAGCGCGCGACAGCGCGCAAGCCCGGTTGAGAATCTTTCATTATTCGCCTTGATATACTTATGGCTCAGACCCCTCAGCCGAAACGCCGTTGAGAATCTTTCATTATTCGCCTTGATATACTTACACCCGCAAATACCCCGCACACAGGGTTGTTGAGAATCTTTCATTATTCGCCTTGATATACTTATCACCGCCCCCGCCCCCGTGAATCCGCGGTTGAGAATCTTTCATTATTCGCCTTGATATACTTATACTTCACCGGTGATGAGGTAGAGCCCTGTTGAGAATCTTTCATTATTCGCCTTGATATACTTAGCGTGACCAAACATTAAGTGCGGGCCACGTTGAGAATCTTTCATTATTCGCCTTGATATACTTAACCGCGAGTGGGATAAATACCTTGCGGAGTTGAGAATCTTTCATTATTCGCCTTGATATACTTAATTGACGTCACGTTCAGGCTATGATGCAGTTGAGAATCTTTCATTATTCGCCTTGATATACTTAGCGGTTTCCGTGCGTTCGGTGCCGCGTGGTTGAGAATCTTTCATTATTCGCCTTGATATACTTAACCGCCTGGCGCAAATATCTCACCGCGTGTTGAGAATCTTTCATTATTCGCCTTGATATACTTACGCATTCCTGAACTGGGTAACCCAGGCTCGTTGAGAATCTTTCATTATTCGCCTTGATATACTTAGCGAGTGGGGTAACATCAACGCCGAACGGTTGAGAATCTTTCATTATTCGCCTTGATATACTTATCTCCTGCACCATTGAAGTGCCGTTCTTGTTGAGAATCTTTCATTATTCGCCTTGATATACTTACTCGCAGACCAGCACCCCGAGCTACGCATGTTGAGAATCTTTCATTATTCGCCTTGATATACTTACTGCCGTCAGTGCAACCAGCGACTCGGGTTGAGAATCTTTCATTATTCGCCTTGATATACTTAACAGCAGCAAACAAACCGAAAGGAAAACGTTGAGAATCTTTCATTATTCGCCTTGATATACTTAAATCTCAGCGAGGCGGCGGTACTCCTGGGTTGAGAATCTTTCATTATTCGCCTTGATATACTTATCGGTCATGTACAATGGTGTTCAGTTAGGTTGAGAATCTTTCATTATTCGCCTTGATATACTTAGGTGATAAGTTTGTGGGCGTGCTCGCCTTGTTGAGAATCTTTCATTATTCGCCTTGATATACTTATCCTGCCGCAACCATCCACGGAAGAGGCGTTGAGAATCTTTCATTATTTGCCTTGATATACTTACCTGTAGATCAGGCTGACGCGCTTGCGCGTTGAGAATCTTTCATTATTCGCCTTGATATACTTACGTTCCTCGTCGTTGCAATTCCAGTAATGTTGAGAATCTTTCATTATTCGCCTTGATATACTTAATGTCTCACGGTGCTACTGTGGATGCATGTTGAGAATCTTTCATTATTCGCCTTGATATACTTAGGAAAACGGGACTATATTTACTTAGTCTGTTGAGAATCTTTCATTATTCGCCTTGATATACTTAGTTTTTCAGTTCTATCATCCAATCGCTCGTTGAGAATCTTTCATTATTCGCCTTGATATACTTAATGATGATTAATCATCTTGACGCGCGAAGTTGAGAATCTTTCATTATTCGCCTTGATATACTTACTGGTCTGCACTGAATGCGCGGTTGACCGTTGAGAATCTTTCATTATTCGCCTTGATATACTTATTGCAAAAAAGCCAGAGCCGAAGAATGAGTTGAGAATCTTTCATTATTCGCCTTGATATACTTAGCACCAGCATTAGTACTAGCTGCGCGCGGGTTGAGAATCTTTCATTATTCGCCTTGATATACTTACGGCGAACGCCCGCCTGCTCACGCAGAGTTGAGAATCTTTCATTATTCGCCTTGATATACTTACGCCGAATCTGCGCCTCACCCACCACGTGTTGAGAATCTTTCATTATTCGCCTTGATATACTTATACACTCAAATGCATAACGCGCTGACTAGGTTGAGAATCTTTCATTATTCGCCTTGATATACTTAACCTGCGCCGGGTTAGGGGGAACCTCACGTTGAGAATCTTTCATTATTCGCCTTGATATACTTAGGGCCCATTTGCTCCGCCAATTCCTCCCGTTGAGAATCTTTCATTATTCGCCTTGATATACTTATACGCCGAGTTGGACCCCTGCAACATCGGTTGAGAATCTTTCATTATTCGCCTTGATATACTTAAGCAGAGCCGCCACATCACGAGGCCCAGGTTGAGAATCTTTCATTATTCGCCTTGATATACTTAGCATCACGATCAATAGCACTCAGAAGGAGTTGAGAATCTTTCATTATTCGCCTTGATATACTTATCCAGAATCCCCTTCGGGAGTCCCTTTAGTTGAGAATCTTTCATTATTCGCCTTGATATACTTATCGCCCCGCAGCGTTCTCGGATACCGTCGTTGAGAATCTTTCATTATTCGCCTTGATATACTTATGCCCCTATGTCCTCAGCTCGAACATGGGTTGAGAATCTTTCATTATTCGCCTTGATATACTTACGGGGCGTTTGAGTGAGTGATAGATTCCGTTGAGAATCTTTCATTATTCGCCTTGATATACTTAGCCGCTAATATTGCCTCACGCGCTGTACGTTGAGAATCTTTCATTATTCGCCTTGATATACTTAACCTCAAATTCTTTGACACCCCGCAAGAGTTGAGAATCTTTCATTATTCGCCTTGATATACTTACGGAATCAGAGCCTGAATCACCTCGGTAGTTGAGAATCTTTCATTATTCGCCTTGATATACTTAAGTAATCGAGCGTTTCCCCTAGTCAGGGGCATAAATGGGCATTTTTTCAAGAGAAAAACTGCCCCATACCTGTCTCGGAGCTCCTCTCTAGACGAGGTCCGAAAGGAAAAATGAGCCGGTGGGGCAGCAACCAAACAAGGTCGCTACCCCACCGGCTCACTTTTTGTGAAGCTCCGCTAGAAAATATCTAAAGCATCCGGCTTCTCCTCCATCTGCTGCACCTCCGGCCCCAAATGGCGAATCGACCCAGCCCACTGAGCATCCGTAAAACGCATAATACGAATCGCACCACCCGGCGGAACCTCAACCTGCAACCGGAACAAATCAGAACCCGTCGCATTCCCATTCAGATAGTACTTCGCATACACGCTCAGCTGCATACGGTCAAAACCCAAATCCAGCAGAACATGGCGATAACGATTCGCCAATTTCCGCTCATTCTTCGTCTTCACCGGCAAATCAAACATCACCATTAACCACACAGGATCAGCCATCCTCACACAACTCCTCAACAGCCGTCAGCTCCCACACCGGAACCGACAACCTATCACGCTTACCCTCAACATAGAGAGCAAACTCAGAACAAAAATCCTCCATCACAGTACGGAGCTTAAACGGCGAATCGCCATTCACCGCATCAGACAACACCTGAACCAGAGCCGCCTTCTCCTGCCGACCCAATTCAGTAGAACCAGCAGAAATCAACTGATACACCGCATAATCCACAGCAGGACGGAACGGCTCCACCAAATCATCAACCAACGCAAAAGCATTCGAACGATGACGATGAAACAGTGACAATGTAGGGCACAAACCCGAAGCAATCACACGAGTCAAAACCCTGCCGCGAAGAATCGTATACCCATAATTAAGCATTCCATTCACCGCGTCATCAGAAAGCTGCTGGCGACGGAACCCCCGTTCCGGAAGGAACGCGCCCCAATACAGGCGCGCCCCCTGAGCCTCAGCATTTGATGGGTCACCAGAACGCACCGAACGAGCCAACGCGCGAATATCCGCTGCGCCCTGCCGCCCCATAGCGTCAAGACAATTCGCCTGACCCCGAAGCTTAGCCTTCACAATCTGCATCCACGCATTCTTCGCACGCGGTACGCTCAACCCAGCCTGAGCCTCATGACGAGTAAACACCTTCGTATTCTCAGACCAGTGATACAACGTAGAAATCGGCTGATTACGCCAATCACAAATCGCGGCAGCAACATCAAAACGTTCCAGGCCAGCCACTAAACCGTAGCCCCAGGAGCACCCCATACCGAGGAGAATAAAATCGACCTCAGCAAGTGGCGTGCTCCGCTCCCCCGCCACGATTCGCCCCCTCTCATACGACAGGAAACCCTCATAGGCAGTGAAATCAAGAACACGCCACTTACTATCCATCACGCTCTCCTAGCCTTCCACACCCAGAGCGCGCAACGCCGAAGAACGAACCTCAAACGAAGTCGGCAGATTGCCATTACCGCGCCAACGAGGGAAGCCCAAGTTATTGCGGCGAATAACCTTCAAGCTCTCCAACGGCAAGAAGCTACTAATAGCAACAAACAAGCCCCTCTCAACAGCTTTCAGGAGAACAGCTTCATCATCGCTCAGAGTCTTACTATCAACCTTCTTCTGTAGCTCAGAAGGAAGCTGCTCAGCCGACAACAAAGCCGGGCGAATACGCAAAGTACCCGCATTATAGAAGCCATCCACACGCCAATGGCGCTCCGGCATAACCCGAAGAAGCCGGTTCAGCTCATCATTACCACCGTGAGCGATGTAGTCTTCCGGATCAAACTCCAACTCATCATTCTGAGTAATCCAGGCGAACTCAACCGCTTCGCCGCTCTCAACTGCCTTACGCACACCATCCTGCATGCCACGGAAAGACTGAGAACCCGGATGAATCGGCATACGCAAAACATCACGGCTACCGCTCTCACGCATCAGCCACGGGAACTCCGCACCATACACGCGGAGCATACCGAACTTCAGCTCGCCCTTCTTCGTCAGCCAACTATACAAGCGAGCGTGATGAATCGACTCACCAATCTCAGCCACACCACGAGGAGTCAAAATTGATGCACCATTCTTCGGAAAGAACAGCACCTCATCATCAGCCTCAATGTAGCGGCCATCCGGCAATTCAAGCGAGCGGGCAGAATCCTCAGGAAGCTCCTTCAACTTACCCAGAGCGTCCTTCATAGCAAGGTAAATTTCCGGATCAACAATACGCTTCACAGCATCAGCAGGCCAAGCAGAACCCAAAGCCTGCTTCTTCACCGCGGCAATGGTATCCTTATGCACCGCACCGTTCTGCGGGCGCAGACGCAGAGGGCTCACCACCGCAATAGAGTCGTCCTCGATAGCCCCAGCCAACAGGTCTCCCAACTTGGTAGCGGCTTTCTTCCACTCGGAGAACTTCCTCTGGGAGGCCTTGTACAGGCCGGTAAAGTTACGCCAATCTTCTTCCGGCTTCAGCTGATCACGGTCCCGCTTATCCAGCCCCCGCTCATAAAACGCGCGCCTCAGCTGGCTACGCTGCTCCAGAGTCAAAGCAACCGAACGGTTCAGGAGGGTCATGACCGCTGCATCAATTGCGTGGTGGCGCACGTCAAAACGGTTCTTATCGTGCTCACCGCGCAGAAGAATACGCTCATCAATACCACCAGCACGGCGAGACTCACGAGTCACCGAACCCGCATACACGTCAAGAACCACACGGCTCTTGTCATCGGGGGCAAGACCCTCATTAAAATGCTGCTCCAAACGCTCACGCACCGCCACAGCAGCGTACGAAGTCGAAGCCAGCGAGCGCTCATCAATCGGCGCGTCAGCCTCAGTTTGCTTGAGGCGGCGAATCTGATTCTTGAACATTTTCGCCTTCTTGGGGTCTTTAAAGGCCTTCAACTGGCGGACACGGTCAATAGTCTCCTTGAACCTCTCCGGGGAAGCCCAGCGGTAGAACGGGGTGTTGCTCTTCTTCCCGTTACAGTAACTGCACACCGCCGCCAAATTCTCACGACGAGAGGAACCGCCGCCAGCGCGCGGTACGATGTGGTCCAGCTCAGAAGTAGTCGTCGTAATCATCGCGCCGCAGTACAAGCACTGGCACTCCTGCTCCTGAATCACCAGGTGACGGCGAACATCCACGCGCTTCGGGTTCTCCACGCCGGACTCACGCAGCTCGTTACGAATACGTTCGTTCTCTTCACGGTTCTTCTTCTGTTCACGCAGAATGTCCTGACGCTGAGCGGGCCCCATCAGACCGGTGCGGGCATGCTCAACCGTGATTGCCTGCGGGCGACCCCACTGGCGTTCACAATCGAGCACGAACCGGCGCAGAATAGTCAGAACGCGGTCCACCGTAGGCTGGCCCGTCTGCTCCTCCAGCTTAGCCAGGGGCGGGCGCCAGGTATCGTCCACGCCGAAGACAGCCTTGCGGGTCTCATGCAAACCCACACGGTGTTCGTGCATGTACTCGCTCAGCTTAGATAGGGTTGTCGCGCTGTATCCTGCACGGCCAGATTCGAAGGCGATATTAGAAAGAGCTTCGCGTTCCTCTTCAGGCCAGCTCTCAAACAGCTCATACAGACCCGCTTCAACCGCGGCTTCTGCAGTGTCGTCCGTTGCATCGGCAAGGAACATAATGAACAGACTGCGCAGCTGGTCATCATCGTTCGATTCCCACCACTGACGAGCCTCTGTCTTCTTGTTCATCGCCTTCTCGAAGGCTGCAGACGAACGGTCAAAGGGTGCGGTCTTCTGCTGAACATCCTCAAGAACCGGGGCAATAAGACGGTTACCCGGAACGCCAATCTCCTCAGCCACATCAGCCCAGCTCGGCTGTTCCTTACCCGTGTAGGACATCAGGAAATCAACTGCGGTATCGTATTCGCTTTCGGAAAGCTCACGCTTCGAGTGGGAATCGGTACGTACACGCAGATTCGCCACCGAATCAAGGATACGGAACTCCTGGAACTCCAGCGAGGCGCGGCTTGCGCGGATTTCGGAGGGACTCAGCGGGTCCTTACCCACGCGGTCCTTCGGCACGTAGGGACGCACGTGCGTAAAGACAGCTTCGCGAAGAGCCTCATACTGGTCCTCAATACCCTGAACCTCGCAAATACGGCGGAGCTCAGCCAGCTGGTCCTCCTGGCGCACCTTCGCGGCCATTAGCGGCTGAGTGCCGTAATCAGCCAGGTACTTCCCAGCCTTCTTAGGGTTATTAGCTTCCTTCGCGTTGTAGTTGCGGCGAGGACGCATAAGAACCTCATTATTAGCGGCAAGAGCACCCAACATGCCCAAAGTCGGGTTAACCGGAACCTTCTCACCAAACAGCTCACGCGCACGAGCCAGAATAATCTCAAAAGTCTCCGACGGCTCCTGCGACGCCTTCTCCAGCTGGTCAAGAGACCACCACGGATTAGCCCAACCACGGTGACGAGCCATATGACGCACAGCGCGCACCAAATGCTCATTCAGTTCATCAGCGCTAGCCAACTTGATAGAAGCCAGCAGAGCGCGCGAAGTCCACGCCTCATAGGTCTCAGGCTCAGGACCTTCCGGCACGGTGTAACCCAGCTTCTCAAGTACCTTATCGAGGTCACGCAGACGCTGCTTACGGCGACGGTTCATGCGCATCGTACGACGAGCAACACCGCGAGTTTCCTTGCGGCTCTTCGGGCTCTTATTCTCAGTCGGGTCGAGCCCGCCGTCGTGGCGGAAAGTTACCAGAGCAAGCTTCTGGATAGGGAAACCAGCATCATCAAATTCGATAGCAGCAAGACCAACAGAGCGGTCGCCGACATCAACACCGATACGGTAGTTCTTCATGTCCGTGGACATGGCATACTCCTTTGTGAGTGATTGCAATCAAGTGCAGACATTGCACTCTTGATAAGCATCATTGCGCTCATCTGAGACTAACAATAACCTGACTACGCCATATACGCATTCGAAACCGTCATTCACACCCCCAAAAGCGCAAAAAAATTTTTATGTGAAGCGCTTGCAGAAGTAGTAAGCCCCTGTGCTAGAATCAGTAACGAAAGATTCTTAATAAGGCATCCTTCCGATGCTGACTTCTCACCGTCCGGATCCGAATAGGAACGGGCGGTATGTTTTTAACTTCCCTATCTACTGCAGGCATTTATGAACCCGCAGACCATACGAGCCAAGACAAACAAAGACCCCCTCCGGATCCTCTCGTGGAGCATCCGGAGGGGGCCTTTTGCATATAAACTTTTCGGCGCAGTTCACGCATTCACACTGCGCGGTTTCGCAGCGTCAGGCGGCGGCTACTCAGATTCGCCGAGCATGCCCTCACGAGCCAA